>Ga0055584_100005065_pt1 | contig 12915 bp, 12 predicted proteins | sample OSDHelmetaG_FD_58716 | JGI IMG/M metagenome (GOLD analysis project Ga0055584, IMG submission 58716) | Pelagic marine sediment microbial communities from the LTER site Helgoland, North Sea, for post-phytoplankton bloom and carbon turnover... | ecosystem: Environmental > Aquatic > Marine >... | reverse complement strand
CTATCTGAAAATCGAGCTAAAACTGTTGTCGATTATCTTGTAGATAATGGCATTCAAAAAAATAGACTAACTTTTTCTGGACAAGGAGATTCTAAACCGATTTCTGACAATTCAACAGAAGATGGCCGGAAAAAAAATAGGCGTGTAGAATATGTTGTTGTAGAATAGTATTTACATTTGTTAAAAATCCGATGACATGAATAAACTTAAACTAATTGTATTATCTCTTATTATTATTGCAGCTGTTTCACTTAGAATGTTGTTAACTGATTTTCCGAATGTAGCACCGATAACTGCATTAGCATTATTTGTTGGAATTTTCTTCGAGAAAAAATATCTAGCTTTTATTATTCCAGCTATTGTAATGTTAGCATCTGACTTTTTTATTGGTTTTCATAACACAATGTGGGGAGTATACGGAGCTTTCGGCCTAATTGCATTACTTGGTATCTTCATGCAAAACAAGATAAACGTTATCTCGATGATTGGTGCTTCATTAGGTGCTTCCCTCCTATTCTTCGCCATTACAAATTTTGCTGTCTGGATAACAGGAGCTTGGTATCCTGCTACTTTTTCTGGACTGATAGAATGCTATGTTGCTGCAATTCCTTTCTTTGGCAAAACTATAGTAAGCGATTTATTATTCACAGGCGTATTTGTCGGTGGATTCTTATTCGCTCAGTCTAAAATACCAGCCCTATCGAGAGTTAAACCTTAGTTTTTAAGAAACTTCATCGTTTCCTTAATAACTATTTCCAAGTTTTCTAAATCCCCTTCTTGCTTATCGAAAGGATGTTTTGCTTCGAATGTATGTCCAGATTCTTGTATATCTATTAGCTGTGACGATGCACACCAGTTATTCAGATTGAGCGCTTCTTCAAACTCAACAGCTTCATCTGCTGTTCCATGTATAATTAAAAAGGGTACGTTAATTTTTTCGGCAGCATCGGGTATAGATAAGCGTTTAATATTCTCGATGTAATTTTCGTATAGCTGATAATAAAGTGGCAATATTTGACCTGTTCGGCTATTAACCACATCTATTACTCCGTTTTGTTTCCAATATTCTATTTGCTCTTCGGTATACTTATCACCAAAATCAGATACTGATGCCCAGGTTACTAATTTCTTAACTCGTTTATCTTCTGCCGCTTTTAAAATTGCAATGCCTCCCCCTCTGCTGTGCCCAATTAAATTAATGCTTGCCGCATCAATTTCATTTTTGGTTTCTTCAATTCCGGTAATCCAATCGATAACACAACCTAAATCATCCAATTCGATAGAGAAATTATTATTTCCAAAAGCTTCTATATCTGTGCATTTTTCTGGATTATCAACTGAACAACCGTTGTGCGAAAAATTAAACTTTACAAACACAAAACCCTGCTCAGCAAACAAATCTGCAGTTCGATTAAAGTGCCCCCAATCTTTAAAGCCCTTAAACCCATGTGAGAATATGACTACAGGCTTTCGCTTGTCGTTTTGCTGAAATACTAAATCCACAACAATCTTTTTGCCGTGAAAGCCTTCAATCGCGTTATTTCTTCTTTTGGTTAACATTGCATTAACTCTACTTTTATATCCCTAGCCTTCATTTAGTAAGCGATTAAAGCTTGTAATTTTTCTTTAAAACGTCCAACAGGGAGATAATTTACTTCTAAATCTGCTTCGAATGGAACTGGAGTATCTAAACTACCGCAACGCATAACTGGTGCATCTAAGAATTCGAAGCAATGCTCCGTAATTAAAGCAGATATCTCCGCGCCTATGCCGCCTGTTAGGGAGTCTTCGTGCAATACTATTACTCTTCCGCATTTTGTAGCTGAAGCATAAATAGCCTCGATATCAAGAGGAGCTAACGTTCTTAAGTCTAAAATATCAGCATCAATACATAATGCTTCTGCTGTTTTTGTTGCCCAATGCACTCCCATACCATAAGTAATAATAGAAACTGCTGTCCCTTCACGAACAGTTTTAGCTTTTCCTATTTCTATCGTATAGTAATCATCCGGCACTTGCGATTTTAAACTTCGGTATAATGCCTTATGCTCAAAGAATAATATCGGGTTAGGATCTTCTATTGAAGCCGCCAATAATCCTTTTGCGTCTTCTGGTGATGATGGATAAACAATTTTAAGACCAGGAACACTAACAAACCATGCTTCTGTAGATTGTGAATGAAATGGACCAGCGGCAACACCTGCTCCTGTTGGCATACGAATCACGACATCTGCTTTTTGCCCCCAACGCCAATGAATCTTGGCTAAGTTGTTTACTATTTGGTTAAATCCTTCGGTTACAAAATCAGAAAACTGCATTTCTACAACAGCTTTAATTCCCTTAATAGATAAGCCTAATCCTGCACCTACAATTGCAGCCTCACATAAAGGAGTGTTTCTAACCCGATCTTCACCAAATTCATCAACAAAGCCATCTGTTATTTTAAATACACCACCATACTTACCAATATCCTGACCCATAAGGATTAGATTGTCATATTTATGCATTGACTGGCGCAACCCATCAGAAATAGAATCAATCAATCGCTTTTCTGAAGATTTATCTGCTTTTGGATTAGTTACTTTAAAATCAAAAGGAGAAAACAAGTCTTTCAATTCATTTTCAGTATTGGGTACAATCTTATCTTCTGAATAAGCTAACTCCAACCCTTCAACTATTTCTTTACTAATTTCAGCTGAGTATTTTTCGATTTCAGCAACAGTTAGTGCTCCTATTTCCATTAAGTATTCTTGGTAATTGGTCACCGGGTCTTTAATCGACCAAGTATCTTGCAATCCTTTGGGATAATATTTAGTGCCACTAGCCTCTTCATGTCCTCTCATTCTAAAGGTCATGCATTCTAACAATATTGGACGAGGATTATTTCTGATTGATTCAGCCAATTCAACAATTTTATGGTAAACTTCGAGAATATTATTACCATCAATCTGAATACCCTCAATACCGTAACCAATTGCCTTGTCAATAAATTGTTTACATCTAAATTGCTGATTACTTGGAGTAGATAAACCCCATTGATTGTTCTCAACTGCAAAAATTACGGGCAAATCCCAAACTGCTGCCGTGTTGATAGATTCATGAAAATCTCCTTCACTAGCGCCACCATCGCCAGTAAAAACTAAAGTGGCCTTGTTTTCTCTTTTTAATTTAGTTGCTAGCGCAATACCATCAGCAACACCCATTTGCGGACCAAGGTGAGAAATCATTCCAACAATATGGTGCTCATTAGAACCAAAGTGAAAAGATCGATCTCTACCCTTTGTAAAGCCACTCATTTTACCCTGAAATTGAGCAAACATCCTAGATAATGGAACCCCACGAGTTGTAAAAACACCCAAATTCCGATGCATTGGTAAAATATATTCAGCGGTATCCATCGCTAGAGCAGCTCCCACTGAAATAGCTTCTTGCCCAAAACCAGAAAACCATTTAGATATTTTACCTTGACGAAGCAAAATCAACATTTTTTCCTCTATTAATCTCGGTTTAAGAAGTGCTTTATATATCGTGACTAATTCAGGAATACTTAGTCCTTTTTTATCAAATTTCATTACTTGTTTACTAGCTATTGCCATCGTCAGTCATATTTTTGTCAAAATTATTGATTTTGTTTACATTCACGCGGAGATAGTTCGACTTATTAAAAGGATTTTTCTAAATAAATGAAAGTTATTTTTATCATTAATCCCATTTCCGGAACCGGTAGGCAATCTTCTATCAAATTCTTAATAAAAAATCAAATTCATAAATCGATTGATTACCAAATTATAGAAACTGAATATGCTGGACACGCTGCAAAAATTGCTTCTAAAAATAGAGACATTACTGATGTAATTATTGCAATAGGTGGAGATGGCACCGCGCTAGAGGTTGGCTCTATGCTAATTGGCAGCAATACACTGCTAGGATTAATTCCTGCAGGATCTGGAAATGGTTTAGCAAGACATTTAAAAATACCGATTAGGTTAAAAAAAGCAATTGAGCTTGTCAATAATCATGAAATCAAAACAATTGATACAGTTAAGGTTAATGGGACTCCTTTTTTAAGTACTATGGGCTTAGGGTTTGATGCCCATATAGCTAAATTGTTTGATGATAATGGAACTAGAGGTTTCTGGGCTTATGTTAAACTAATATCTAGGGAATACTTTAGATATATCCCTAAAACATTCAATATCGAAATTGATGGCATGCCGTTTCAAAAAAAAGCTTGGATTGTGTGTATCGCTAATTCATCACAGTATGGAAATGGGGCAATAATTTCTCCAGAATCTTTAATTGACGATGGAATATTAGATCTTTGCATAATTCGAAGACCAAGCCTATTGCAAACTCCTTTATTTATTGCTCGGTTTTTTAACGGAAGCCTTCACAAAAGTGCATTATTAAATAGAAAATCGGGCAAGAGAATTATTATTCAAAATAATTTTGAGCTATTTCATATTGATGGAGAACCTACATTATCAAACAAAGAGCTTAAGATTGAGATAAATCCATTGTCTTTGAAAATTCTAACACCGAATAAAAATGGCTAAAAAAAAGAAAAGAATAGAAATATTTACCGCAGGAACGAGCGTAAATTTTGAAAATGCGCCTAAAACTTTAGATCCGTCTCAGCAAGACTTAAGAATTCATATAGACTCAAAAAATAGAGGCGGAAAAACTGCCACAATAGTTAAAGGGTTTATAGGTGAGAATGAAGACCTAAAAGAATTAGGAAAAATTCTAAAGTCTTTATGTGGCGTTGGAGGCTCGACAAAAGATGGAGAAATTATTGTACAAGGTGAATTTAGAGATAAAATTATAGCAATCTTATCACAAAAAGGTTATCGAGTTAAAAAAGCAGGAGGCTAAATTGCTGTGCAAACAGATCCTTCGTCAGCTTCCTTTTGAGCAACCTCCTCTGCGCTTGATGAACAATAATCTTCCGTACTGGTTTCTTGAGTAACATAACTTGTGTCAGGTGTAATTACCTCTACTTCATGCTCGGTAGTGCATTCATAACACTTAGAACATGATGTAAACATTAATCCTGAAAGAACAACAACTAGAACTATAAATAAATTTTTTTTCATTTGATGTTATTTTATAAATTCGATTTTGTAAAAATAATCAACTTATCTATAACCATAATTATGCCGAATTTAACTGCAATCATTCTAAAAAAGCAGTTGAAAGTGATTTCATCCTAATAGAAGCTACAAAAGTTAACATTATTGATTTAGCACCCTGCTATATATAGCTTGATATTGAGGCAATATTTTAGTGATATCAAATTGTAAAGCTATTTCTTTTGCTTGTTTTTTATAGCGCTTCAATACTGCTTCATCGCTCAGAATTTTAAGAGCATTTTTTGTCATAGCACCAATATCTCCAACATCATTCAATAGCCCAGAAATCCCATCTTTATTAACTTCTGGAATACCACCAGTGTTTGTCGAAACTACAGGAACTCCACAGGCCATAGCTTCAAGAGCTGCTAAACCAAAACTTTCCGTTGCCGAGGTAAGTAAAAATAAATCAGAAATCGCTAAAAGTTTTTCAACTGATTTTGTTTTACCAACAAATTTAACGTCAACACAAACACCTTCTTTTCTGCATATTTCTTCAACAGAATGACGTTCTGGTCCATCTCCAATCATTATTAATTTTACAGATATTTTTTCTCTTATACCTTTAAACACTTTAATTACATCATCTACTCTCTTTACTTTTCTAAAATTAGATACGTGCACTAATATCTTTTCTCCATTAGGCGCGAAATCTTTTCTTAATTTTTCATCAACAACATCGGAATACATTTCAGAAGAGATAAAATTAGCTACGACATCAATTTCTCGCTTTATTTCAAAATGTATTAATGTATCGCTTCGTAAACTTTCAGATACTGCCGTTACAGCATCAGAGTTATTAATAGCAAATGTTACCACAGGAACAAATGAAGAATCTTTTCCAATTAACGTAATATCTGTGCCGTGAAGCGTTGTAACAAATGGTATTATGATACCTTGATCTTCCAGTATTTTCTTTGCCATATAGGCTGCAGATGCATGCGGAATAGCATAATGAACGTGCAGCATATCAAGCTTCTCGTACTTAACAACATCAACTAATTTACTTGTCAAGACAAGTTCGTATGGGGTATAATCGAACAATGGGTATTTAGATACGGTGACTTCGTGGTAAAAAATATTAGATGGAAAATCTTTTAATCTAACTGGTTGATCATAAGTTATGAAATGCACTTCATCGCCATTAGCAGCAAGTGCCTTACCTAATTCCGTCGCCAAAACTCCACTTCCTCCAAAGGTTGGATAACAAACTATTCCTATCTTCATAACTAACTTTTAATAAACTCCGTTTCTTTTTCGAATAAACCACTCTACCGAGATTAATCCTAATAAAACAAAGAAAACCCATTTCAAATTTATTAAATCATTAAGTTTCTGATGTGAATATGATATAGGCTTTATATCATTTTTATTGGATATAATTTCTATTAGATTGCCCACTTTATTAGCATAGAGCATTTCGCCATTTGTCTTTTTTGATAAAGTGTTCAATATTTTATGATTAGCTTTTAGGTTAATCAATTCAACCTGAATAGCTCTTATTATAAATTCTCCATTTTCAACAAAAATCTCACCTGCCAGTTTAGTTGTTGCAGTAAACTTGTATTTACCAACTTTTAAACTTCCAGCATTTAGTCTGTACTCATCATTAGCTTTACCAAAGACATAATTAAAAGTATTTTCGTTTTCATCAGTAATTTCAACATTTACTTCTGCATTGTTGATTTTTTCGTAAGCCTGATTATATAGTTGAGCTTTCATTACAATAGATTCATTCTCGTTAAATTGATTATTATAATCTACACGAAATCGCTTTTTGTCCTCTTTCAGAGATAGATATTGAACAGTTTTTTGAATAACTTCATCTACTAAAATATGATTCCCTTCGATAGAGTAATTAACTAACCTCCATCGCCAAATACCCTCGCCCAATAAAACGCCATATTTATGATCTGCTTTTTTACTAAAGTATAATAACGGATTTTCAGTTTCAATAGCTCCAATTTTTTGATTTATTAAAACATCTGCACTGGATGAAGAGTTATATTTTCCGAAAGGAGCATTTAGAGGCGGTAATTGCTTTAGCAGGGGCTTGAGTTCTTTGTTAATGGTGAAGAATGAAAAATTTTGATCTATAATACCCTGCACTTCGCTTAACTGTTTGGAATTACCGGAAATACTCAACCCTAATTGACTATTGTTAACTAACTGAAGTGAACTCCCTGACCCTATAAGAAATAGCACTGGCACGCTTTGTTTAGCAGCTTGCTTAGCGTATTGTTGAGTTCTAGCGTTTAATTGATTCAATATTAACAAATTGTACTCATCTAATTGACCACTAAAGTTTTTTAGAAGTTTTACTTCCAAAGCGTAATTATCATTTGTTTGTATCGCTTGTTTAAAGGCTGCAATATCAGGATGTGGACCTTCGCTTAATAACAAAACTTTTTGTCTACCTTCTAATACTTCAACATAAAATTCAAACACGTTATTCCTAGTATTCAATTCGCCTTCTATTTCAGAAATAATAACAGTGTATCTTTGCAAACCAACAGTTTCTGCTTCCAGCATTGTTGATATAGAAGAATAAAACCCATCATTGTTTATAGTAATATTTTTGGTAAAAATAGTCTTCCCTTTTTTGACAATCTTTAGCAAAACTTTTGCCCCATTGACTTGAAGTCCAAGGATATCCATTTCGACTGGAAATCGATTCCCTAAAAATGCAATCTTATTATGAGTAACATTATTAATAGCAACATCAATTTTTTCTGCAGTATCACCTAGAGCTACAGAATAAATTGGAAAATTAAATTTTGATGTAGAATATATTGGATTTCTTCCTTTATTATACAAACCATCTGACGCGATAATTAATGCTCCAACATTTCTATTTGCAAAACGGCTTTCTAATTCTTCAAATAGCTGATAGATATCTGTTTGCTGCTCATTGTATAACTTTAAGTTTTCGTTTTTAACCTCACTTCCAAAGGTGAGTAATTTAACTTCAAATTGCTCTGATAATGTATTAATTGTATTTTCAAATTTGGTATCAAATGCACGTAACGAAACAGAATCCATTCCCATTTTTATAGATTCAGAATTATCTTTAGTAATAATTATTATCGGCTTCTCTAATTCTCTAACTATGCTTTTCAATAATGGTGTAAGAAGTAAAAAGGCAAGAAAAGAAATCAGTATAAATCGCAGCCCTGACAATAGGCCAAGTAACCAATTGGGAACATCTTCTGATAATTTTGTTTTCCAATATAATAAATACGAAAAGACCGCTCCTAATAGCAGGCAGAAAAACACATACCACACGGGGTATTCAAGAATTAATTCGGCATTCATAAATTCAATATCGCTGAGATAACGACTTGCTGCAATTCATATTGTTAAGTCAACATACCTCCGCAAACATTAAGCGTTTGTCCACTTATGTATGCTGACATATCTGAAGCTAAAAACACTGTAGCGTTTGCTATGTCTTCAGGCTGTCCACCACGTTTTAAGGGAATACTATCGGTCCAGCCTTTTACAACTTCTTGATCTAGTGCGGCTGTCATTTCAGTTTCGATAAAACCAGGCGCAATTGCGTTACATCTAATGTTTCTTGAACCTAATTCTAGTGCTACAGACTTAGTAAAACCAATAATACCAGACTTAGAGGCTGCATAGTTTGCTTGTCCTGGATTACCACGAACACCTACAACCGAAGCCATATTAATAATAGAACCACTTCTTTTCTTCAACATATTTCTCATAACTGCTTTAGTCATATTAAATACCGATTTTAAGTTAGTATCAATTACCTCATCCCATTGCTCGATAGACATTCTCAGTAATAGATTATCTCTTGTAATACCGGCGTTGTTAACTACAACATCAACTACAGGAAAATCTTTGTTAACATCCTTAACAAACTCAAAAGTTGCATCATAATCGGCTGCGTTTACTTTATATCCTCTAGCTTTAACACCTTTAGCTTGTAATTCTTTTTCAATAATTTTAGCCTTTTCGTCTGAAGAAGCATAAGTGAAAATCACATCAGAACCTTCGTCAGCGAATTTCTCTGCTATACCTTTTCCAATTCCTCTTGTGGCTCCTGTAATAATGGATACTTTCCCATCTAATAATCCCATGCTTATGTTTTAAGTAATTTAATAAGTGTTCAAATATAATGATATAGTGCGTTACTCCATCTACTGATTTTCTAGTTATAGAACAAAAACTTTCTACGTCCAGTGCACTCATTTTTGGCTATAATAAACCCTAAATCATAGTTGGCTTCGAGCACAAAGAAGACTGATAAAGGTGTGGTCTTTTGGTAAGTATCGTAACTAACTGCATTTTCCCAAAAGCTACCTCCAATGTAACCCGAAGTTGGAGATCCTTGATTTGAAACGTCTTGGTCCATAATATCTTGAAACGTATAAACAAACCTTAAACCAGTAGAAATACCAAAATTATCTGTTCCCCAAAGATAACCTCCGAATCCAAACACCATTGACCAATAATTCTTGCTAAAACTATTTACAGTAGTACTCGGAGACTCCGTGTAGCCATTCATTAGACTAATCTGCGGTCCAATTTCAGCATAGCTGCCTGTTTCTGGATTATTCTTTCTTAGCAATATTGGTATATCAATGGACTTTAATTTAATGGCTTTTGTCCAATCGCCATTTAAAGAATCTGTTATATTAAAATTTTGCCCAATAACACCATATAAACCTTCTACTACTAATGCCGCATGTTCTCCAAAATCCAAAGCAAATTTACCTCCAAAAGCATAACTACTCGTAAATCCGTGGTTATAAGAATTGTCTTCAAAAAGATTAGAGTTTATAAATACCGAAGATCCTGCCATGCCTTTTAATCCAAAGTCCATAAACAGGCTTCCGGTGCTTTTAACCCCATGCTTAGTACCACCGCCAGAACGTGACTTAGATTTATGGTGTTTCTGCTGCGCTATGACACCAAATGACAACAAACTAACTAAAGTAATTAAAGCTATCTTTTTCATAATATTGAATTATTCGGAATAAGGGTATAAAAAATCCTTTTTAACATAAAAGAGACCTTTTCACTTATTTATTAAGTTCGTTTCTATGTTAAGCTATAACGCCAAGCACTTCTGCAATCTTAGAACCAATTTGAGCTGGAGAATCTACCACGTGAATTCCACATTCTCTCATTATTCTTTTCTTCGCTTCCGCCGTATCATCATCGCCACCAATGATAGCTCCTGCGTGACCCATTCTTTTTCCTTTCGGAGCAGTTTCACCTGCGATAAAACCAACAACTGGTTTTTTATTTCCATTATCTTTAATCCAGCGAGCAGCATCTGCTTCATAGTTTCCACCAATCTCTCCAATCATAACAATTGCATCAGTTTCTGGGTCGTTCATCAATAATTCTACTGCTGCCTTAGTAGGTGTTCCAATAATTGGATCGCCACCGATACCTATCGCTGTAGATATTCCTAACCCTGCTTTTACAACTTGATCGGCAGCTTCGTAGGTTAATGTACCCGATTTAGACACAACACCTATTCTGCCTTCTTTAAAAACAAAACCAGGCATAATTCCAACTTTTGCCCCTCCTGGAGTAATCACGCCTGGGCAGTTAGGTCCGACAAGTCTGCAATCCTTTTGAGATATATATTCTTTAACAGCTATCATATCCTTAGTAGGAATCCCCTCTGTAATGCAAATAATTGTTTTAATTCCAGCCTCGGCAGCTTCCATAACAGCATCTGCAGCAAATGCAGGTGGCACAAAAATTATCGTAACATTAGCTCTGGCTTGATTTACAGCATCTGTTACTGTATTAAAAACAGGTCTATCGAGATGAGTTTGACCACCTTTTCCAGGTGTAACTCCACCAACTAAATTGGTTCCGTATTCAATCATTTGACCTGCATGAAAAGTTCCCTCACTACCAGTAAATCCCTGAACAATCACTCTCGAATTTTTATCAACTAATACACTCATCTTTTGTTTCTATTAAATTACGACTTTTGTGATTTCAAAAATAGTTTTTTAATTCAACAGATTGAAGTTTCTTAAACATAGAATTATCAGATTTTTAATTTGGTTTTGCTTTATCTTTTGCTTTGCGGTTGGAGCATTTGAAGTTATGTATCGAATTATTGCTAAAACTTCTTTTTTCGGAGCAGATTATCGACAAATGTATTCCGAAACTGGAATGAATGAGGGAGGTTTTTTAAAACCGAACATAGACACTCTTGTTATTAATGCATATGGTGATAAAGTAAAATGGATTACTAACTCTAAAGGTTTTAGAAACAAAAAAGAATTTACATACAAAAAACCAAAAAACACCTTCAGAATACTATCACTAGGTGATTCATTTACTGCAGGATACAGGGTTGGACAGCACCAAACTTTCTCCTACCTTTTAGAGAAGAAACTAAACGAATCTCAAGACTCAATTCATTACGAAGTTATAATTGCCTGTATTGAAGACCCTGTAAATGGCTTAAAATATTTACACAAGTATGGCTTACAATATGAGCCTGATATGGTATTGCTTGGAATTACGCTTGGGAACGATTTAACTCAAACTTTTATCAACCTACATAAGTTTGGACGAAACAAACTAACAGGAAATAACATAGTCGAAAACGAAAACTTTAATGAAAAGAAACTTTATGAAGCTCTACTAGAACGTTTTCCAGAAGGTGCCTGCGATTACTCCTTTGAGATAAATGACTACATCGAAAAATTAGTTTCGTTTCGCTTATTGAGAAGCTTATATGGAACTAAATATTCTGGAGAATCAATATTTGCTTCTCGTGGAAAAACGAATCCATATTTGCATGATTTATCACATGGACTCGGCTTATTTTTAAAAGAACCTCCACAAAGTATTAATGAAACATATATACAATTTGAGAGAGTGCTCTCTGCCTACGAACGTTTGTCTAAAAAAAAATCATTTAAACTAATTACTTGTTGTTTTCCTCAGCGATATCAGTGTAATTGGCTAGACTACAAAGCCACTTTAACCGACTATGACCTAAAAGAAAATGCTTTCTCTCCATCTCCCGCTATAAGCTCATTATGCTCATTAGACTTTTCTCGCTCATCCCTTTGCCTTGCTAAAGAAAATTATTACTTGCCAATGGGAGATATGCACTGGAATAGTAAAGGTCATCTGGTTGTTTCGGAGTATTTATTTGAGAATTTAGAACACGAATAGTTTACTTTCTCTTTTTTAAAATTAGTAAGATCATTTGCAGCATCAAGAAGCTTGAAGCAAGCAAAGAATAACGAAGCCAAATCAATAACTTAGTCTGAAAATAAATTTTCGTACTCGTTGTTAAATTAATCTCAACTGTATCCCAAAAAGTAGGATTGACCTTGAAAAAGCTCATGTCATATGCAATAGTTAATTCATCAACAGCATATAATTCTAGATTTTCTTTTTCCGTTTGAATAACTGCATTTATACCCCTATAAAGCATTAAAGGGATTTCTTTTTTGGCGACTGCAACTTTTTTATGATCTATCCAGCTGTCCGAAGCAGCAGATATGCTTATTAAAGAAGAAAATTTTAGCACGGCTCCTTGCAAATCCATATTATCCCGCCTAAGTTTATCTTCATTCATATTTAGATAAAGCTGAAAAACCGGAAAAGCCAATTTAATGGCGGGCAAGGCATTGTCATGAATCTCTCCAACAGCATTTTTTTTACTAAAGTTCCAAGCACCGTAACTCCCGATAACAAAAACAAATAGAAAAGGTATATATATAAAATTAACTATATTGAATATTTTGAAAAGTAAAGTTTTTGG
>Ga0055584_100005064_pt1 | contig 12916 bp, 8 predicted proteins | sample OSDHelmetaG_FD_58716 | JGI IMG/M metagenome (GOLD analysis project Ga0055584, IMG submission 58716) | Pelagic marine sediment microbial communities from the LTER site Helgoland, North Sea, for post-phytoplankton bloom and carbon turnover... | ecosystem: Environmental > Aquatic > Marine >... | reverse complement strand
TATGCCAGCCGATGAAACGCAGAGTGCCGGCCAGCGGTTCCGCCGGCTGGATGCGGCTCGGGCCGCGGCGGAACAGACACAGGTAAAGGGATAATTAGCCGATGCCGAGAATGATTGCGGCGGTCTTGAGCCAGTCGGTGTTGTCAACCTCTCGGTTTAATTCAGTTCTTGTTTACGCAGCGCGCGCGATGTTTTTTCGGGCAGCCAGGAACTGTCAAAGATTTTTTTCGCAAGATCCGGATCAATATGGGGGCCAATCAATGTTTGATAGGCGTAGGCAATCAGTTCGTATTCTTCTTCACAAAATTCTGCTCGCTCCTTCGGCAGCCCCCCCAGGGTCGCAAGGTCCTCGAACAACTCCGGATCAGCACCATATGCTATGCATAACAGATTGAACACTCGCTGTTCTGAAGTGCTGTGTTCATTTGCAAGTACTTCCATAGACGGTGGGCCAGCATCCTGGATCTCAAGCATATAGGCGTACGCGGCGCCCATTATCAGCCGGCGTGCCTCTTCCTTGCCAAGTTGAAGATAAATATAGGCGGACACCTGATCGGCCGCGTCTTCTTCGCGCCCGAGTATGGGAATATCGATAGTATCAAACAGGGCATGGGCGAATTCGTGTAGAACAGTGTCCATAAAGGGCCCGGCAATTGTATCGATTGGCTCTACTCCAGCCGGCGTGGTTGCCGCGGGCATGTTCTTCTGCAACGCCTCAATATATTCGTAGCAGATCGTAATAATGTCATACGAATACATGGCATCCGCCTCTCCGTCACACTCTGCCAACGAGAGGGTCAATGGCCAGCGAAGTCGGAAAGGACTGAGAAATTTCTGCAGGTTTTCGAGCGTATGACGCTCCTTTAGTTCTTTGTAAATCTGCTGGTGCACTGCTTTCTCTGGATAAATATATTCGAAGCCAACCTGGTTGGTCTTTTTTGCCGGGAGAGCCGTTTCTTCAGTACATGCTGTCATTGCCACTGCGGTGATAAGAATCATTCCGCTGACTATAAAAGCCAGGTTAGTTTTCATTATTGCACCCATATTCCTCATACTCCCATTTTCCTGCCTCTACGTCAGGCCAGGCTTCGGATGACAAGAGCGGCACAACCGTCAGTTCCCTCGATCACGTGAGCGCCAAATTGCTCCGGCCCGCCGTGATCCGGGGGCGCATGAACGACACGCAGATTTGGATCCAACTCGAATTCGAAGGCGTCGAGTCCAAAGGGCAATCCTTCCCCGATGGATTTCAGCGCCGCTTCCTTGAGGCTCCAGAACTGGAAAAAAGCCTGACGGCGGTCCGGACCCTCCAGACCTTCAACGGCACTCGCCTCGGCTCCCGAATAATACCGATCAGCAAGTTTTACGACCTCCAGATTTATCGAATGATCTTCGAGGTCGACGCCAATCCCATGCGTGGTCGACCACGCCCCGAGAAAACCGAAGCGACAGGAGGCAAAACTGAACCAGACATCCGGTAAGTCGGATAGGTAGGGCCGCCCGTTTTCGGTCTCATCGAACAGGATCTTCGAGAGGGGGCGCGATGATCCGAGCATGGTTGCCGCACAGTAGCGACGAAACGCACGGCGCTGTTTGAAATGAGCCTGGTCGGACTCTCTTGCGAAGCGGTCCGCCCTGTGCAGTTCGGCAGCCGAAAGGACTGACGCGCAATTCTCCGACACGTCGGAATCGGAGGAAACCGGCGCATACAGCACGCATGCAGCGTGACGCGCGGATGTCGGAGTCAAATCGCGCGTGCCGGCGGCGAAATGGTCTCTGACCTGGTCGCTGAGGGCTCTGGTCATCTGTCACTTACCGGTTCCGTCGGACTGCCCTCGTATGTGGCTGTAGGCAGGTGCATCTCCTTCAGCACCATGCTCAATGGCAGAAGCGTCGTGTCGGGTTCGATGACCGCACCACTCATTACCGTGGTGCCGAAGTTGACGGTGCTGCCGTCCCGGATTTCGCATAGCTTCACCTTCAGCATCATATTTTCGAAAGTATGAAACTGCAGGAAACCTGCAACCAGGCAATCGTTGCCGAAACTTACCGCGTTCCAGTCGGAGGCCTGCATTGGCGAGTTGACGATGGTCCGTTTACCGATCTGACAACCCATCCATCGCAGAATTGTATTCGAGAGCACGGTTCCGGCTGAAATTCCGAGAGGAATCCTGCACCAGGCGAAGAAGCAGTCCTGGGCAAAGAAGTAACTGAAGTGTCGCCAGGACCAAAATGGCGTTGAGTGGGCGGATCCCCAATTGCTGCCGACGAGAAGCTTTTTGATAATGGCGCAGGATGCAACCAGGATGAACTCTGCGAAAATCAAGGCAAAAAGCGCGCTGATGACCGGGTGCCCGTCCAGGCGCAGCAGGATGGTGCACAGAAACACATAGACGAGCACATTGGCAATGCGCAAAATGCCGATACTGAAAATGTCATTCAGGAAGACGCGCGCCACAAACAGGGAGAGGCTCGGCCGTCTATGGGCTTCATTTTCTGCCTCGAAATTCGCACTCGCGAATTTCACCGGCGGGTTTCCGGCCACCGTGATCGGCTCACCCGGCCGTGACTGCATCTGGCGCCGGAACTGTATGTCGTTCCCAAGCGTGGAGACACCCAGCAGGAAGTTGGTCGGAAAGTGTCCGGACTCCGCGACACAGTTGTTACCGCTGAAGAAATTGTGCGGCATGTCGAGCTGGCGGAGCTTTATGTGCTCGGCGCCTTGGTCGAGCATGTTGGTGAAGCAGCCATTGGACCAGAACACCTGGGAGTCAGCGCTGACAAGCTCCGGGACGAGGTTGAACATGACGTCGCATTCCGAGGCGCCCAGGCGTGGGAAGTGCATACCGGCGAGTGCGCGCAGGTATTGCCCGGTAATGGTCCAGGTCCACTGTCTCTGGACCTGGTTCATTTTCTTCATTCTGTAGAGGAGAAGAGCGCCTCTGAGCCCGCGCGAGGAAACCAGTCCGGGCGAAGCGGGCGTGCAGCGCAGAAAAATGCAAACCAGCACTGAAATCAGGACGACGGTGACCCAGGTGGTGGTGAAGGCGTACAGGCCCATGTGCCAGACAATCTCCTGCAGCGGCGTCACTTTGAAATATTCGCTGGCGAGTACTGTTTCTCTGACCGGTATGAAGGTGACGGCGAACCAGGTAACTGCGGCCGTGGGAACGACGATAAGCCAGAAGTCCAGCAAGATCTGCATGAGGATGTTGAGCGCTTCCATGAACCAGAACGGGCGCAGCGGTTTACAGGTGTTCGCAGTACGTTTCAGTTCCGTGCACCGGCCGCTGAAGCGCGCCGGGGCGCCCTCCCACATCTCCTGCGGACCCACGTCGCCGAGGATGGGAGTAAAGGGATTGATCCAACTGCCGCGGCCCACCGTCACGTCGTTGGTTATGCCCGCCCGCATGCCTATCTTGCAACCGCTCTCAAGGCGAACCGGACCGATATGCAGAACCTGCCCCACCCACCGCGACATATGCATGTAGGCTCCGGTCTGGATGGCGACATCGTCCCCGGTGGAGAGCAAATCCAGCGGTCCGGAGAAATCCACATCGTGTGCGCACTGCAGGTTGTCACCCACGGTCGCACCGAGGCGGCGCAACACATAGGCCATTAGCGGCGCACTGCGAAACATGGTTCCCAGCGGGGCGAGCACGGAACGTTCCAGCCGCCGGATACACCAGGTGCGCAGATGCATTCTGCTCCACTTGGGGTAGGCACCCGGCGACACATTGTTGCGGTAAATGTGCCCAGCCATGAAGAGCTTGATCAGCATGACCCATAGCAGGCTGGCGAACGGCAAGACCAGGGCAAACAAGTACGTCAAAAAGCCGACGCCAATAAATTCCAAAAGACGCGCGGTCATGAAAAACTTGCCGATTTCCGCAAAGGCGACAAGCCCGAGAAAACCGATCAGGGGAGGGGAAAAAAGCAATAACAGGAACAGGGCCTGCAGTGTGGTGAAATATCCTACGGAGAGCACCTTTGCCGCTTTCTCATCTCGCCCCGTATGGTTTCGATCCGGCTTCGCGTTAACCGCGGCCGGGCCGGGGGCCTGCTGAGACTCCCTCGGGCGACCAGCCACCTTTCTTGCAGTGTCGCAATCGCTGAGCAGTGCGCGGACCGGCACCGCCCATCCTGCGGCCTGCAAGCGCTGCGCCAGATGGGCGATAACGATCGAGTGCCCACCGTGGTCGGCGAATACATCGTCCAATCCCAGAGGCGCCTCGAACACGGCCCGGCATATTGCCAGCACTTCCGCGCAGTCCGGTTCTGCGCCCCCATCGGTATCGGGCGGTCTGCCCTGCCCTGCATCGGACTCCGGCAAGCCGGTTTCCGAGCCATCAGATGATCCCTCCCTTTTCACCTCGGCGTTTGTCTGCAGTTGGGGCAGGCACTCCCGATCGATTTTCCCGGACATCGGCTTCATGACAAATTTTTCCACCAGGAAAATCCTCGTCGGGACTGATGGCGCCGGAAGTTTTTGGGCCAGGGTCGCCGTGACGCGGGCGGTCCATTCTCTCGGTGCCGGTGCAAGCACCGGGCATTCGCCTTCGAACACCGACGGCGCGGCTACGAAGGCCACCAATTCCCGGTTCTGGTAGTCCAGTACAGCGGCCTCGATTTCGCTGAACTGTGTCTGCAGAATGTCCTCAACGGCCTGTATCTCGACCCGGTGACCGCGCACCTTCAGCTGCGTGTCGATCCGCCCGAGGAAGTGCACGCGCTGCGTCCGAATGTCAATTCTGCATTTATCCCCGGTGCGGTACAGGCGGCCAAACTCCGGGTGAGTGATGAATTTCCGGGCCGTCAAATCGGGCAGGTTGCGGTAGCCGCGCGCAACATGAACCCCGCCAATGCAGAGCTCTCCGACCTCCCCGTGGGGCAGCGCATGCAGTTGGTCTGTTTCCAGGATCACATAGGTGACGTTGGCCAGTGGTGAGCCTATGGTGACGGGCTCCCCTGGCCGCAAACTCTGTCGGCTGGTGTCGGTGCTTGCCTCAGTAGGGCCGTAGGTATTGATGATCTGCCGCCTGCCGCGCGTCCAGGGCTCCACCAGTGTGGCGGGGAAGGCCTCACCCGCCGGCACGATATAGCGACACACCGGGTAAGGGAGATCCAGTTCGGGGCTATGAGTGAGGGTGGTCAGCAACACGGGTGGACAGAACAGCACAGTGACCTCGGCTTCACGGAGGACCGGAATGAGGTCCGGTCCGGAACGTACCTGCTCCTTCGTCAGCATGACCACAGCACAGCCCGCAACCCAGGCGCTGTACATTTCGGAAATACTGCCGTCGTATCCCAGTGACGAAGTGAGCGAGGTCGCATCCATGCCCGGAATGAGATCAAAATAGTCGGCGTAGCTGAGGGCCAGGTTGACATAGCCTGCGTGTGGGCTCTCCACACCCTTGGGCATCCCGGTGGTTCCGCTGGTGTAGAAGAGGGTCGCAAGGCGTTGCGTGGGGTCATCCAGCCAGGACGGCGGCTCTCTTTGGGACATCGTCTCGGGCAAGGTCATGACGTCGAGCGTGGGCAGGTCGCGGAAGCTTCCCTGGCCGCGCGTGAGTATGACCACCGGCTCTGCGTCATCGAGCATGTGTGTGATCAGCGCCTCGGGCATGGTCGTATCGAGGAACATCAGCGTACCGCCAGCCTTCAGAATGCCGAGGTGACAGGCCACGATTTGCCAGTTGTCCTGCGCCATGGCCACAGCCACGACCTGGTCCGGGCCCGTGAGGTAGGGAGACAAGGCTGCCGCCACATTTTCGGCCTGTGCTTCGAGCTCAGCGAAGGTAAGAGATTCTCCGGTGTGGGGAATCTGCAAGGCCGTGTGATCCGGAAACTTCCTGGCGGAGCGGCTGAAAACGTCCGTGAGCCACTGGATCCCTTGCTGGTGCGGAACGTTCACGAGGTGGCGGTCGCCAAAGGCTTCCGTCAAGCTGTATGGACAGGTATCTTCCTGCCCGGGCTCCTTCTCCCCCGCCCAGAGGTACCGCCTCCACGCCACAAACGTCAGTATAAAAAAGATCGCAACGACGGTTGCCAGGATCATTGCTGTCATGTTGGATATCACGACTGCCGGCAGATTAATCGAAGTATCGCTGGAGTGTTCCTGATCGGCGGATATCCAGGGTTATGCAGTGAAATCCACCGCCCAGCATTTTAGAGTGGCGCAATTTCAGTGGGATGACATCAAGTCCCTTTTTCTCTAATAGTTTGATCAGAGCAGTCTGGCCCCGGTCGACCACGACCAGGTTAGGATTAATGCTGAGTATGTTCATCTCGATCCATTTACTGCCGATGCTTTTGGCCAGATAGTCGGCATCATACCTGCCTGCACTCTCAATCGGTGGACTGTAAATGACCTCCCATTGTTTCAGGATTTCAGGCAGGGTATCGTCATTGAGGCGCGCAGGATTGCAGAGCATCAGGCCGGGGCGCAAGGCGACAAATGTTGAGTCAATGTGGCTGCCATAGTAGACATCTTTGAGGAAGTGAACCCGAAACTCGTCACCCAGGATGGTCTGCAACCACTGCCCCCCCATTTCGTTACCGGTGCTGCTGACCAGGTAGATCAAATCCTGGCCAAGACGCAGGATGTTCGCTGCATCAAAAGCCGGTTCATCGTTACGCGGCGTGGGCTTGGTCAGATCAACCTCGAACAGGGAGTCCAGAAGCATGGGTCTGGGGGCGCTGAACCACTTTGCGCCTGACTTCAAATAATCGAGCAGCATTGTACGATAGCTGAATGTCTCCAGCGCGCGACTGCGAATGACACTGGGTGTTTCGATAATGCGGTCGCCGATGACCAGCATGATGTCGCGGGGGCAATAATTGTAGTAGCCCTCGGATTCCCAGTGGATGGTGGAAAATTTGGCCTCGTGTGGCCAGGTTTCCGGGCGTCTGACAGTAATGCCCAATTTCTCCAGGACATCAACAAACACATTCAGATCCTCTTCCGTTTCTTCAATGACCTGTTGTGGAAAAGGGCCCTGGGGTATTTCCTCAAGTGGGCGGTCTGAAAATTCTGCCAATTGGGTACTCCGGTCTGCAGTAGGATACCGCGCACGCAGCGGATTTCCGACAACTATTTCTTCCAGTTGGTCCCACTCATTGCAACTCCATACCACTGACATATGAATCGAATCCTATTGATTGAAAAGGCTCAGATTATAAAGTGAATAAAGGACATTAACATTTGCCGAGCAGTTCGATGATGACAACTTCAATGGACCTGACCACTTTTCCGCAGCCGCTCATCTACCAACGAAACTGATCATCGTCTTCGTGCTCCCGCTTCCAGAATTCTGCGCTTGTATCAGCGCCGTAGAAAAATTCCACGCGCAGCCGGATACCGGGGTTGAATGTGTAGTCGAATTCGTGATCGAAGGAAACCTGGGGGACGATTTCGTAATAGAGCCATTCGCGGCGGGTTCTTTTTCGATAGCGTAAAGCCAGCGTGTAACTGTCAACACGGGTGTCGGGACGGGTATGGATAATCGTGCTGAAATCGTATTGCAGCCCGGCGCCATTTTGCAGTCGCTGTGTAAAAACGCTTGCGATCCGTGTTCGAAAGCCCTCTTGGTCACTCTTTTCGCCACGCCAGCGCCCGTCAAAAGTTTGCCTGAAGAAATACCGGTCGCCCAGGATAAAGTTGAAATCCAGCCGCGAAATACTGTTCCAGTAATTATTACTCTGGTAACGCAGGGCCTGGGTGAAACTGATCGACTTTTGTTCGCCCCAGGGCCGCATATAGCGCACCCTGGGGCCGACGTAGGCCGCGAATTCATCGAACTTGATGCCGAGGCTCAGGCTGGTGTGCCAGCGTCGGGTTTCGCGCCCGAAGAACTGCAAGCCGATGACTGCGTCTTCTGCAGAATCATCGGCGGTGTCACCAAAGCTGTCGACCGCGTCATCGCTTCCGATGACCAGGCTGGTCTTGCGGTTCATATTCGGTAATCTGAGCTTGATCCGGGCTTTAAACCGGCCTTCGGTACCCTGTTCATTGCGGTAATAAAGCTCGGGACGCAGTCGAACCAGCGTGTTGGCGCTCTCGGCCTCAAAATTCGGGTCGCTGAAAAATGAATCGACCCACTGAGCGGCGCGCTGTATCTGCGTGTCGACCAGCTTTTTGTGGCGGTCCAGGATGCCGTCGGAATTCTGCTCTTGATCCTGTGGCTCTTCGATCTGTCCTGGAGCACTATCATCTGCCCTGCCCTCGTCCTGCGCCAGGCAAGCCGGAGCAAGCAGCAGGATCAGAAATATCAGAAGAATTCGTTCCATCATGGAATTTCAGTGTGAAAGATAATGATCAGAGTGTGATGACCCTGATCATATCCGTGCCGCCACTGCGCTGGGCGAGTCCGGCGGTGACAATGATCGAGTCCCCGGCTTGCGCGAAGCCCATCTGCTGAACGCATTCGGAAGCAAATTCAATCTTGGCCTGGTCATCAGATTCGCCAGTGTACAGAACTGCCGCTACTCCCCAATTCATCGAAAGTCTGCGCGCGGCGCTTTCCGAGCCCGTGATAGCGACAATCGGGCATTCGGGCCGGTGTTTTGAAATCAGCCGGGAGGTAAATCCGGTTTCGGTCAGGCTGATGATGGCAGCCGCTTCCAGATCCTTGGCCATGGATGCTACCGCTCCGCTGATCGCTTCGGTGACGACATTGGCGGAATGGAACGGGATTTTTTGCAGATAACCATATTCATCGAGGCAGGCTTCGGTGGTCAGCGCCAGGGAATGCATGGTTTTGACTGCCTCGACCGGATACTTGCCCGCCGCGGTTTCACCCGAAAGCATGATGGCGGAGCTGCCGTCGAGAATGGCGTTGGCCACGTCGCTGGCTTCCGCCCGGGTCGGCCTGGGGTTGTTTTCCATCGAGGCCAGCATCTGCGTGGCGGTAATGACCGGCTTGCCGGCCATAACCGTGGTTCGAATCATTCTCTTCTGGGTGCCGGGAACCTCGCCGAAGGGCAACTCGACACCCAGATCACCACGAGCCACCATCATGCCGTCCGCGGCGGCGACGATATCGTCCATATAATCGACCCCCGTTTTGTTTTCGATCTTGGCAATGATGGGCGTGTCGATATTCTTTTCAGCCAGTATCTCCCGCATGCGCATGATGTCATCGCCGCTCTGGATGAATGATGCGGCGATGTAGTCGACATCGTGCATTTTCGCAAACTCTATTTCACGGACAAAATCAGCCCGATTTTCCGGGCCGACAGCAGTGATGGAGAGCGTCGTTCCCGGCAGGTTGACACCCTTGGTATTACCGAGCATTCCCCCGTGGACCACACGACAGCTGATGTCGTGGTCTGTCGCCGACTGGACCTCCAGTTCAATAGCGCCGTCATCCAGCAGAATGACATCGCCAACGGAAACTTCCCGTGGCAGCTTCGGGTAAGAGACCGAAACCCCGCTCTCATCACCCGGTTTTCCATCGGTGCGCAAAACATATCCGGCACCGCGACTCAGGTCCACGTAGCTATTGAGGAGCAGACCGGTACGAATCTCAATGCCGCGCGTGTCGATCATAATGGCCACACGGCTGCCCGCTGCTGTGGCAGCTTCGCGAATGCGCTCTACGCGGGCGCCATGTTCTTCGAAATTACCGTGCGAGAGATTAAGACGAGCGACATTCATTCCGCTCTGAATCATGTCCGTCAACATCTCCACTTCGTCGCAGGCCGGACCGATCGTCGCAATTATCTTGGTTTTTCTGAATTTGAGTGTAAGGGACATAGCGCTGGATTTCGCTGCAATGTATATGTCTTGAAGTGTACGCCGTAAACCCGGCCCAGAGAACCATTTACCCCATCCTGGTTTGATTCAGGGATCAAGTGGGCAGAGAATGGCCTCCATGCCTGACTCACACCGCATGAGCCCCACCGCAGCAAGCGCCCGTTTGAAATCGGTAGATGCTGTACGCGGATTTGCGCTGTTCGGCGTGTTGCTGGTCAACATGTATAACTTCGGCGCCTATTCCCCTGAATGGACTGCCACCATCGACCGGGTTTTCCAAACCTTGATGCACTCGGTATTCGAAACAAAGTCCTGGCGGCTTTTTTCCATGTTGTTCGGATTCGGATTCGCCCTGCAAATGTTAAAAATGGACACAGCAGGTGGCGCAACGAACTGGTTCTATACCAGGCGCCTGGCCATCCTGTTTGTCTTTGGAATCGGGCATGCCCTGTTTTACGACGGTGATATTTTGATGGAGTATGCTGTCTTTGGCCTGCTTCTGATCCCATTCAGGAAGCTGAAGAGCAGTGTCCTGTTGGTTCTCGTGCTTGTGCTCATTGCGGCGTTCCCGGTGGGAAACATGATCAATTCCCAATTTGGATTCGAAACTCAGACAGATTATGAAGATTCGCTGCCGCTGGACGTGCGCAGAATCGGCCACCCTTACCTGGGCTCTGTTGGGGAAGTGGTCGCAGAAAACGCAGCGGTCATTCCACCCCGCATCTGGACCAGGCTGCATGGCCCGGAATCGAGCCTCGCCATCTTTGCGATGTTCCTGTTGGGCCTGACCTTTGGCCGGAGCCGAATTCTTGAAAATGTGGCACGACATCAGGTACTGATTCACAGGGTATTTTCCTGGGGCATTTCCATAGGAGCCTTGTTCGCTTTCCTGGAATGGATGCTGGGACGGAATTTCGGCTACATGGTGTTTGAAGAAAGTTCAGCCCCGAGCGGAATTCAGTTTTTGGGAGACTTTCTTTTCGCCTATGGCTCAACGGCCCTGGCGCTGGGCTACGCCGGTGCAATCATTCTTTTGTCACAAAGACGCTCCTGGGCTCCGATTCTTCGGCCGTTCGAAAATCTGGGAAGAATGGCCCTGACGGTCTATCTTTCAGGAACCCTGATGTTTGCCACCCTTTTTTACGGATACGGATTCGGTCAGCTTTTTCTGCTGGGGCCGGCGAAAACAACTGCATACGCCGTTCTTTTTTTCGTGATACAGGTGGTCTTTTGTACCTGGTGGCTGGGCCGATTCAGATTCGGGCCGGCTGAGTGGCTTTGGCGCAGTCTGACCTACCGGCAAGTCCAGCCCATGCGTCTGTGAGGTGCTCGATTCTGAACCAGAACCATCATCAGCTAGAACTGGCTTTTCGGCAGTATCCTGAAAAAGCCATCCAAAAATCTCTGCCAGGTGTTTCTTGCGGGTTGTCTGGTGACGGTTTCGTCGCTGTTTACCCAGATCAATTTTCCTTCGGCGTCCAGCTTGACCTGCCAGGCGTTTTCCGGCGCCATGTCCCGCTCGACCAGGCGTAACATTTCCTTCCCCAGGCCGGGGCTGTCAATGATGACCCCCATCTCGGTATTGATATCCACCGAACGGGGGTCAAAGTTCATCGAGCCGATAAAGACCTTATGCCTGTCGATGACTATTGCCTTGGTGTGTAAACCGGAAAATTTTGACACCACCGGTACGGTATCAATCAGGGATTTGATGGCCGGGTCTGCACGAAATTCATAAAGCTCCGCTCCGGTCTCAATGATCGCTTTGCGCCACTGCTTGTAGTGGCTGTTAACCGCAGGCACATCATGCGAGGCCAGTGAGTTGGTGAGTATCCGGACTTCAATCCCCTTTTCGGTGATTTGCGCCATCCCATCGATGAAATCCTGGTCGGGAATGATATAGGCGTTGACGACCTGAATATCGTGTTCAGCGGATCGGAACATCTTGCCCAGGGGATCGGTCATTCCCCGAATCAGTTCTCCATCTTCCAACCGGTCGTAAATGATTTCACTGCTACCGAATTGCAGTTTGGGCACCAGGCTTTCCAGCTCGGCAGTCCAGTCCTGAGGCTCGATGGGGAAATACTCCAGAGAACCTTCCGATTTCAGGTCTAGACTGAGTTTTTCGCGACGCTCGGCCATCTCCTGCGCGTCAATCGTGACCGGTAACTCAGAGGCAGGCACAGCCCAACTGCTGTTCCAAAAATTGTCGAATAATTCTGACGACTGCCGGGCTACCGGCCCGAAGCCGAGCACGTCCAGATCGTGAAAATTGTAGCTGCTGCTCAAACCGTAGTAATAATCACCGATGTTCCTGCCGCCCAGGATCGCCGCATGATTGTCTGCCACGATAAGCTTGTTGTGCATGCGCGAGTTCATCTGATCAAAGCGTCCCAGGAAGTCGATGACCATACCGCTCTTGCGTTGCTGTTTGGGGTTGAACAGGCGCAACTGGATGTTGGGATGCCGGTCAATGGCGACCAGGCCCTTGTCGCCACCAATAAGGAGAAGATCATCAACAAGCAGTCGAACCCTGACTCCGCGGTCGGCTGCCCTGAAAACGCGTTCGAGCATCAAGCGCCCACTGGCGTGTGCGTACCAGAGGTAATACAGGAGGTCCAATGATGACTCCGCAGAATCGACCAAAGCAAGGCGCCAATGAAGTGCTTCGGCGTTATTGTCGAGCAGCCAAAACCCGGATCGATTCTTTCCTTCCGAAAGGGCAATGGAATCATTGATGCTGGTCAAAATGCCATTGCGCCCAGGGGCAGACGCGGTTTCTTCTGGAAACGGCCCAACATCGGTGGGCAGGGACGCACAGGCACCGAGCATCAGGGTCAGCAGAAACAAACCGGTTAAACGCATCAGGGTCGGTCCTCCAGGGTTTGCAACATGACGGCGCCTCTACTTGAGAAGAACCTGGTAAGACACCAGGAACTGGTCGAAGTCAGAACCATATTTTGTAACAGCACCGTTTGCATATCCAATCTTGATGGCGTGCCGGCCGGCGAATGGGACAACGACGGTTCCTCCTACCTTGATATTCTTCTGCACGTCGCTGAGTCGCTCGCCGCCGATGGTTTGACGTCCGCCCTGGAAATAAGTGAGGTCCAGTGAAGCCCACAGCCCGGGTCGGAATCGCTTGATCAGGTTGGCCTG
>Ga0055584_100005063_pt1 | contig 12917 bp, 11 predicted proteins | sample OSDHelmetaG_FD_58716 | JGI IMG/M metagenome (GOLD analysis project Ga0055584, IMG submission 58716) | Pelagic marine sediment microbial communities from the LTER site Helgoland, North Sea, for post-phytoplankton bloom and carbon turnover... | ecosystem: Environmental > Aquatic > Marine >... | reverse complement strand
GAAGTAGAAGGAGTAAATATCGCTTGTGTATCTGGCGGATTTCCATCATCTCAGACATTTATTGAAGTGAAGATTGCTGAGACTGGAATGGCTTTAGCTCAAGGAGCTGATGAAATCGATATAGTACAATCTGTAGGAGAATTTCTAGATGGAAACTACGAAGAGATGTGCGATGAGATACAAGAACTAAAAGCCGTATGTGGTGAAAAACACCTCAAGGTCATCTTAGAGACTGGTGCATTGAAATCTTGTAGCAATATCATGAAAGCCTCTATCCTATCAATCTACTCAGGAGCAGACTTCATCAAGACCTCTACAGGAAAACAAAAACCTGCTGCAACCCCAGAGGCTGCCTATGCAATGTGTCAAATCATCAAACAATATCACGAAAAGACAGGAACCAAGATTGGATTTAAACCTGCAGGTGGAATCAACACCGTAGAAGATGCTGTCTTATACTATTCTATAGTAAAAGAAGTATTGGGTGAAGAATGGTTGAATAATAAACTATTCCGTCTCGGCACAAGTAGACTAGCCAATATGCTTCTCTCAAAAATAATTGATAAAGAAATAAAATTCTTCTAGACAGATTTTATTTTTTCCAGAAAAAGCGAGTCACTCAGTAGGCTCGCTTTTTTATTGGACGAAAAAGAGTCCTTTGTACTTTTTAGACATAAATAGGCAACAAAATGATTCAAGTCAAAAATCTATCATTTTGTCACTTTCGCTAGCTATCATATCATATTTAAGCACTAACAACAATCATATATACACATAATACTGTATCATTTATTACAAAATGACAAATCAACAGAAGAAATAATAGAAAAATACGGAAGAAAAATAGTAGCATCCTTATAGTTGGACGTAAATACGAACGTATTTTTAGATAAAAAAGGGCTTAAGATTGTCGCTGAGCAACAATTTCAGCAAAATGGCAAAGGGCATCGATAAAAATAGGATTGCCATCGATATTCTTGATTTTAGTAATAGCCTCATCAATAATTCCATTCATCATCTTTTGAGCATACGCTATTCCCCCATCATGAATCGCAGCTTGAGACAAAGTCTCCATCTCGTCAGGAGTAGCATCACCCATTTTGACTTTATTAGCTATATCCTTCAGGTTCTCATCCTGAGTATTATTCAACACATAAATTACAGGAAGTGTCAATTTACCTTCAAGCATATCATTGCCAGATGGCTTGCCCAATTTCTTAGAAGGAATCAAATCAAAGATATCATCTCTAATCTGAAAACTGAGTCCTATACTTTCAATGATGTCAGCAATAGCAGAAACTGAAGCAGAAGCCTCTTCACAAGTAAGTAAAATACACTCAGCACATGTCCGAAATAATATAGCTGTCTTCTTACGGATGATATCAAAATAAGCAGCCTCAGAAAAAACGGTATTTGAGATATTCTCCAACTGAAGAATCTCTCCCGAAGACAATTGCTGTCCTAAGGTAGAAGCCAAGCCAATAATCCGAAGGTCATCAGTTCGTAAGGCAGATAATAAACCAGTAGATAACATATAGTCACCAACTAAGACAGCCGTTTTAGAATCGAAACGCGTATTGAGAGAAGCAATACCTCTACGTTCAGCACTTTCATCTACAATATCATCATGAACCAAAGTAGCCGTATGAATCAGTTCCAAAGCCAAAGCAACCGAATACGCTTTGTCAGAGACCTCACCAAAAACCTTGGCAAGTAAAAACATCATAAGTGGACGTATCTGTTTTCCTCTACTAGAAGCTACATGAGTCAATGCGATATCTAATAACTGATTGTCAGAAGACATCGCTTTACTAAAAAGTAAATTGAAATGATTGAGCTCTGTAGATACGAGTGAATTTAATTCTTCTAATTTATTCATATAATCAAGATATGACTGACTTAAACAGCTGATTTATTGATTACAAAAGTAACAATTCTATCGTAATAGACCTCAGATTTTTGTACTTTTACCCAATAAATAAAATTAAAAAGACAGCAATAGATGAGTAAAGACATGAGAAAACTATTTCTTTTAGACGGATATGCACTCGTATACAGAGCATACTATGCAATGATAAGGTCCCCAAGAATCAATTCCAAAGGACTAAACACCTCAGCTATGCTAGGTTTTGTAAATACCCTTGAAGATATTATACAGAACGAACACCCTACTCACTTAGTGGTTGTGTTTGACCCTTCAGGCCCTACCTTTAGGCATCTTGAATATCCAGAATACAAAGCCAATAGAGATGCTACACCGGAAGACATTAAGATAGCAGTCCCTATCATTAAAGAGATCATCCAAGCATACAATATTCCAGTGATCATCGCAGATGGATACGAAGCCGATGACGTCATCGGAACCATCGCCAAACAGGTGGAAGAGAACTACGAAGACATCATCACCTACATGTACACGCCCGATAAGGACTATGCACAGTTAGTCACAGAGCGGTCTATCATGGTACGACCAGGAAGTGGAGCCAAAGGAAAAGAAATCCTCGATATAGAAGGGGTAAAGAATAAGTTTGGTGTAGAAGACCCAAGTAAAATCATTGATTTGCTAGGCCTACAAGGAGATACAGCAGACAATATACCAGGATGCCCTGGAGTAGGCCCCAAGACAGCAATAAAACTCATCGCACAATACGGTGATATCGAAGGGATACTAGCTCATAAATCAGAACTCAAAGGAGCACTAAAGAAACGAGTAGAAGAAAATGAAGAAGGCATTCGATTCTCTAGATACCTAGTGACTATCAAGACAGACGTACCTCTTGATATAAACCTAGATACCTATCAGTTGACAGCTCCCGATGAAGATAAGCTAGCTAATTTATTCCAAGATTTGGAATTTGTCTCACTAATGAGAAAAAAGAATCTAAATAAGCAAGCAACTCAGGAGGCCAAGACGGTTCCTACTGGGCAACAAGACTTATTCAGCACTGCAGCAGCTACACCTACAGAATCAGTCGAACAAGTAGAACAAGAGTCCACTCCAAGTGTATTGGCTAAGTTGACGGACAAAGAACATAAATACACACTGCTCACTGACCTCAAAGAGGTCAAGAAGGTAGTCACACGACTCAAGAAATTGAGCGAAATATGTATCGATACCGAAACGACAAGTATCCATGCCATGCAAGCCGAATTGGTCGGTATCAGCCTCAGTCCTAAGATAGGAGAAGCCTATTACATCGCTATCCCTTCAGATTTTCAAGAAGCATGTCAATTCGTTGCTCTGTTGAAACCCATCATCGAATCTAAAGAAATCCGTAAGATAGGGCAAAACATCAAATATGACATCATCGTATTGGAGAAATATGGCGTCTGCTTCGAAGGAGAAATATGGGATACTATGGTAGCTCATTACCTCTTACAACCCGATTCTAGACATAATATGGACTTGCTTGCAGAACAGTATCTCAACTATGAGACCATACATATCACAGCATTGATTGGTCCTAAAGGGAAAAATCAAAAGAATATGCGAGACCTAGAACCAGAAGCTATCGTCGACTATGCTTGTGAAGATGCCGATATCACCTATCAGTTGTACCACAAACTCAAGCCCGAATTGGAACAACAAGGCAACAGTAAATTGTTCACAGATATCGAGATGCCTCTGCTAATGGTACTTGCAAGTATGGAACAGACTGGAGTTTCCTTAGATTTAGAAGCACTAGCCCAAACGGGAAGAGACTATAGACATCGTTTAGAAGCTATAGAGAAGGAAGTACAAGAGCTAGGTGGAACTGATTTCAACCTCAATTCCCCGAAACAAGTAGGAGAAGTTTTGTTCGACAAACTCAAACTATCGGAGAAACCTCGCAAGACGAAAACAGGACAATACGTCACAGGAGAAGAAGTATTAGAAAAATTAAAAACAAAACACCCTATCGTTGAGAAAATCCTTGACTATAGAGGATTAAAGAAGCTCCTAAGCACCTATATAGACGCTCTGCCCGAATTGATTAATCCCACGACTGGTAGGATACATACGAGTTTCAATCAAGCTATAGCAGCTACAGGACGGCTCAGCAGCAGTAATCCAAACTTACAGAACATACCTATCCGCAATGCAGATGGTAGAGAGATCAGAAAAGTATTCATTCCCTTTGCTGGAGAGCGATTCTTCTCTGCAGATTATTCTCAAGTAGAATTGCGCATCATGGCTCATCTAAGTCAAGATAAGAACCTAATCAAAGCATTTCTTGATGGAGAAGACATACATACTGAGACAGCGGCAAAATTGTATCATTTAGACTTGAAAGAAGTAGATAGCGAACAGCGACGTAAAGCCAAGACAGCCAATTTTGGAATCATATATGGCATCTCACCTTTTGGATTATCTGAACGATTACAGATCCCTAGAAAAGAAGCCAAGGAATTGATTGAGAGATACTTTGAGACCTATCCTGGAGTCAAAGAGTACATGAATCGAAGCATAGCTCAAGCTAAAGAAAAAGGATATGTAGAGACGATTCTAGGTAGAAAACGAATGTTACCAGACATCAATTCTAAAAATGCAGTAGTGAGAGGATATGCAGAACGAAATGCAATCAATGCCCCTATACAAGGTACTGCAGCAGATATCATCAAACTATCTATGATCGCCATCTTCAAGCGATTCAAAGAAGAAAATATTCAGAGTAAAATGATCCTACAAGTCCATGATGAGTTGAACTTCAGTGTCAAATCAGGTGAAGAGTGGCTCGTAGAGTCAATCGTCAAAGAAGAAATGGAAAATGCATATAAGATGTCAGTACCCTTACTTGCAGAATGTGGTTGGGGAATGAATTGGCTCGAAGCACATTGATTTTGAATCACATAAATGCCTTGTATGCAGGAAGATAATTAACTTATCTTTCTGCGTCAATGGTATAAGTGAAACTGTCAGCTCGGTAATAGCCCACATTATATTCAATAGGACGCCCCTCGACATCATATACAAACCGTTTTCTTATTAAGATAGGTTCACTAGCCTTGATGTCCAACTTCTCAGCTATAAACTCACCAGCCAATCTAGCAGAGATTTCTTCTTTACTCGTCTTGACCACTATATGATAATTGTTTTCTAACAGTTCATATAAAGGACGTGTAAAATCCTCTTCTCCAGTGATAGGAATAGAAGGGTTAAAGTAAGAGATAAAATACACGAATGGATAAGCTCTCTTGCCACGCACGCGCTCCATGACCACACATCGTTCCTCTCTTTTTGAGCTGCGACTAGTCCTGCGAGCAAGCGGAGCAGATTCATCGGATGCAGAAAGGTCAGACACCTCATTAGGCATTTTTAGATTGAAGAAAGCTCGGATCTCATCAGTAGGGCATTTTAAGCTTATATGAAGTTCGAAATTACGAATCTCTATGCCCAACATTTTCATCTCCTGAGAGAAGCTAAGCCAATTTTTCACTCCTCCGACTATTCCTTTTTTCACGACTTTGGTTCCATAGCCTTTTTTGCGAATAAGAAGGCCTTCAAAGACCAATTTATTGATTGCTTGACGTAACGTATTTCTAGATATCTTCAATTGTGCAGACAAATCAACCTCATTGGGAAACAACTTCCCGTTCTTGTACTCATCTGACTCTATTAACGTACGTAGTATTTCCTCGGCTTGGATGTGCAACGGCTTGTTACTGTTATGATCTATCTTCATTTCGTAAATCTAGTTTGTTTGTTAGCAAATATACTATATATTAAAAAAAAACCACGTTTTATCTAGAATAAAAATATAATATTTATATTTGCAGGGAACAAACTATGTATGAACATATAAAGAATAAAAGGAACAAATATGAGACAGGCAAACTATGATAAATTCCCTTCGACCAAACTAACAGGAACATTAATTCAAGGTTGGCAAAGCATTCTTTCCCTATTGCAAGAAAAAAGGACGAGCCATGTACTGGCAGTAGAACTCTATACTGGCGTATATGAAGAAGAAGTCTTGAGCGCATTTTCAGCCGATTACGAAGGGGAAATTATCGATACCCGGGACCTGATGAAACCGGAGAACGAAATCATCACCATGACTGAACGTTTCATGACAGACGATGTACTCTTTGGTTACGTCACCAATTTGACCCTTAAGGATTATTTCGATATGCCCCTTTTGGAGCAAGCACGTCGACAAGTTCAAGAATCGAAAACCCCAGTCGTAGTCATCGGTACAGGAGCCTCATTTGTAGTGCCTGATGATGCCATGGTGGTGTATATAGACATGGCTCGCTGGGAGATACAACAACGTTTCCGCCGTCACGAAGTCAAAGCGCTAGGTATAGATAATAGAAGTGATGCAGTCTCTATACAATATAAGAGAGGATATTTCAATGATTGGAGAATTTGTGACAAACACAAAGACCAGTTATTTAGCAGAGTAGCCTATTGGATAGACACCCATACGCCTTCGGCTCCAAAAATGATTGACCGAGCAACATTCTTCCAAGGGATAGAAGTTACAGCAGCTACCCCTTTCCGAGTCGTTCCTTTCTTCGACCCTGCTCCATGGGGAGGACAGTGGATGAAAGAGGTATGTGACTTAGACCATGACCGTGAGAATTTCGGCTGGTGTTTCGACTGTGTGCCAGAAGAGAATAGCCTCTACTTAGAAGTAAATGGCACCCGCTTCGAATTGCCTTCAGTAGATTTGATTCTTCTTAAGAGTAAAGAGATATTGGGAGAACCCGTAGAAGCTCGTTTCGGCAAAGACTTCCCTATCCGATTTGATTTCTTAGATACTATGGGAGGAGGCAATCTAAGTTTGCAGGTACACCCTACTACCCAATTTATACGTGATAGTTTCGGCATGTATTATACCCAAGACGAAAGCTATTACCTCCTAGATGCAGACAAAGATGCGGTCGTCTATCTAGGCTTGAAGACAGGGATAAACAAAGAAGATATGATTCGCGACCTACGCAACGCACAAAAAGGAGAGATAGTCTTCGATGCAGAGAAGTATGTCAATAAGATTCCTGCGAAGAAACACGACCACTTCTTGATTCCTGGTGGGACCATTCATTGCTCAGGCGGTGGAGGCATGGTCTTAGAGATCAGCGCAACTCCCAACCTCTTTACCTTTAAACTTTGGGATTGGCAGCGACTCGGACTAGATGGCAAACCACGTCCTATCAATATCGAGCGCGGCAAACAAGTCATCGCATGGGACCGAGATACAGCGTATGTAGAGAGTCGACTACACAATCACTTTGAAGACATCGCAGAAGGAGAAGGCTGGGTAGAGCAGCGGACAGGGCTTCATCCAAACGAATTTATCGAAACTCGACGTCATCGATTTACCGTTCCTGTAACCCATCAGACAAAAGACAGCGTAAATGTGCTTAACCTAGCAGAAGGAGAAGAGGCCATCGTCACTAGTCCTACCGATGCTTTTGAACCTTATATCGTACACTATGCCGAGACATTTATCATCCCTGCTAGTGTAAAAGAATATAGCATAGCCCCTTATGGCAAATCCGAGGGAAAAGAATGCATGACTATCAAAGCATCCATCCGCTTAAGAGATTAAAACAAACGAGCCACTTAAAAGAACAATCACTATGTACACACATGACAAACGAACCGTGATGACCCTCGATGCAGGAGGCACCAATTTTGTATTCTCTGCACTTCAAAGTTATCACGAAATAGTAACCCCCATTTCCCTTTCTGCAGCTTCAGATGACTTAGAACGGTGTCTGGCTACTCTGATTGAAGGATTTACCAAGATAAAAGAGCAACTAGAGACACCACCAGTAGCTATCAGTTTCGCCTTCCCTGGGCCTGCAGATTATGAACATGGAATCATCGGTGACCTACCTAACTTTCCAGCATTTAGAGGAGGGATCGCTATCGGTCCTTTTCTAAAAGAACATTTCAATATCCCCGTATTTATCAATAATGATGGTAATCTATTTGCATATGGAGAAGCCTTAGCAGGAAAGTTACCTGAAATTAACGCTCACCTTGCAGCATCTGGAAGTACTCGTAGCTATAAGAACCTATTGGGCTTGACCTTAGGAACAGGATTCGGTGCTGGAGTAGTGATAAACAATCATCTTCTGACAGGTGATAATGGATGTGGTGGTGATGTTTGGATCATGAGAAACAAGAAATATCCAGAGATGATAGCAGAGGAGAGCGTAAGTATCCGAGCCGTCAAACGAGTCTATCAAGAACTTAGCAAAACCGATAGTACTAACAAGACACCTAAAGACATCTTTGAGATAGCAGAAGGGAAAATGCTAGGCGACAAGCAGGCAGCTAGAGAGAGCTTTCACGAACTTGGAGAGATGGTAGGGCACGCTATAGTCAACGCATTGAATATCGTAGATGGGCTAGTCGTAATCGGTGGCGGAGTAGCTGGTGCATCAAAATACATCCTCCCGGGAGTGATGGATGAGATAAAGCGACCAGCGAGCACCTTTGCAGGAGCATCATTTCCTAGTTTGCAGATGGAAGTCTTCAATTTGGAAGAAGAAGAAGGGATGACTGCCTTCCTTGAAGAAAAAGACACTACAGTATTGGTTCCGCATTCAGAACAAAGCGTTCCTTACGCGAATCATAAGAAAATAGGCATTGCTATCTCTACGCTAGGAACCAATGAGGCAGTAGCTCTAGGAGCCTATTCATTTGCCTTAGCTCAATTAGATCTATAAAAGAAAAAACATGGAAAAAAAACAGTCTATCTATTCAGCCCTTCCTGTCCTATTTGGCTTTTTCGTCATGGGATTTTGTGACATCGTAGGCATCTCATCTGACTACGTACAGCGTACCTTTGATTGGTCCCCTATGATGACCGGATTCGTACCTTCAATGGTCTTTATCTGGTTCTTGTTCCTGAGTATACCTATTGGCAATCAGATGAACAAATGGGGACGCAAAAAGACCGTACTTCTGAGTATGACCATTACTATAGTGGGTATGCTCTTGCCACTAATCAAATACGATAGTATCACTTGCATGATAGCCTACGCCTTTCTAGGGATAGGAAATGCCATATTGCAAGTATCCCTCAATCCATTACTGAACAATGTCATTACCGATAAGCATCTCTTGACAAGCAGTTTGACAGCAGGACAAGTAATCAAAGCGGTATCATCACTTGTAGGGCCAGAAATCGTCTTGCTCGCAGTCGCATACTTTGGCGAAGACAAGTGGTATTACTGTTTCCCGATATTAGGGCTCATCACCTTGGTATCAGCTATATGGCTCATCACCACTCCTATCAAGCTAGAAGACCCTACTTTGGCAGATAAGCACATCTCGATTAGTGACACCTTTGCCCTCTTAAAAGAGAATAAGATCCTCCTACTCTTCTTAGGAATCTTCTTTATTGTAGGCGTAGATGTAGCTACGAATTTCATTAGCTCGAAACTAATGACTGTCCGATTTGGTTGGAGTGAAGAACAAGTGAAATTTGCGCCTCAGGTATATTTCCTAAGCAGAACCATTGGTGCACTTCTAGGGGTATTTCTCTTAGCTCGTATGTCCGAAATTCGATATTTCAGGATAAATATAGTAGCTTGCATCTTCTCCTTATTGACTATGGCTTTGGTCGAAAATGATATGGTCAATCTAGTCTGTATTGGAGCAGTAGGATTCTTCGCATCATCTGTATTTGCAGTTATCTATTCTATGGCATTGCAAGCCAAACCAAAGAAAGCAAATCAAATATCAGGATTAATGATTACAGCAGTAGCAGGAGGGGGGGTAGTCACTCCATTCCTTGGATTTGCCATTGGCACAGTGGGAATCATAGGAGGAATCTTCGTCATCCTACTTTGTGTACTCTACTTGACCTATTGTGCATTTGGCATTAAGACAGCAAACGCATAACTGCCATTAAAGAATAACAAGTAAACAACTCTCTTTCTCAAAGGAGAAGGAGAGCTGCTTACCTGTTACCATTTTTATATATAAACTGATTTAGCTAACTTTATTGGACTTTTTAGTTGCGAACAAAAGGATGTTGACAACAGCCAACGTGATTAAAAAAGCAGATATATAAGGAGGTTTGATCCCCATGGGTAAAATTTCAGCGGGCACATCAGGATGCATATGTACATAAAAGGCAACCGACATGACTGGTACAACTAAAAGATGACCTAGATAGAATAACAAAGTCGAAAAGGAAGGAGAAAATCGCTTCCAGAACAACAAAACACTAAGCAAAAGCAAACCAGCAATAATCAACCCCAGTTGACCAAACAAAAAGGAATAAGTAGGATATGGTAGTTGTGCATTTTCTATCTGTGCGGCAAACTTGGTAGCCATAGGCTCCGTGAATTTCGCAAAACCAGGGACGAGCATAAAGAAAGCAAGAATTGCCGTAATAATTTTCATCAATTTTGTCATAACATCTCTATTTTTATTGTTACTACTTGTTCTTATTTTTCGATTGCTACTTCTTTTTCCAAGCAGCTTGAGCAAAAGCTTGGTCCAAAGGTGTATCAGCAATATGATTCGTATAGTTACTCATCACCTTCTGAGCCAATCCCAACACCACTTCTAGCAACTGACGGTGAGTATAACCCACAGCATAGAAAGCTGCTATCTCAGCCTCAGTCAAACGACCTCGATTTCTAGCCATCAAGAGAGTCGTATCTTGCAATACTTGTAACTTCTTAGTTGGCATAGGCTGTTGATTACGTAGAGCCTCAGTCAAAGCAGGATCCACCTGCATCATATTAGCGATAACGGTATGAGCTGGCACACAATAATGGCAGTCATTTTCGACGTTGAGTGTTTGCCAGATGACCGTTTTCTCTTCCGCATCAAATGAAGATTCATCAAATAAACGATGCAACTGCATATAACCCTCAAGTAAGCCTGGAGCTTCTGCCATGACACCAAAGAGATTCGAAATCATTCCATTCTGTTTTTTAGCACGCTCTAACAATGGTTTACTCGCTTCTGGAGCTGATTCAATAGTGTGAATTTTAAAATCTGTCTTCATAATCTGTATATTTAAAATGAATAATCGTTTACCCGACGCACACAAAAATCATCATGTAGCATCAAATATTGACTTAATATCAATATAGTTGACTGAAAGATACTAAATATAAATCAAAGATAGTTGAAATATCATAAGTTTAACAGAGTGGCTTTTTTTTTATTGAATTAGTGAAGAACTAACATCTTTTTCGTATCTTGGGAATAATAATATATAATTCAAAAGAAATAGTATGAAAAAAAATAACGATTTAGGACTTTTAGTCCTCAGAATGTCAGTAGGAATATTGATGCTTATTCATGGTATAGCCAAGTTAGATGGAGGGATACGTTTCATCATATCTATGCTCGAATCCAAAGGAATCCCGAGTTTCTTAGCCTATGGGGTGTTGGTTGGAGAGGTATTAGCTCCAATCGCTATCATCATAGGTTTTAGGACCCGCATTTCGTCCAGCATCTTGGCATTTAATTGCTTGGTAGCTATTCTCTTAGCTCATCAGAATGATATACTTACACTGAGTTCACACGGTGGTTGGGCTGCAGAACTGATCGGTCTGTATCTATTTGGTGCAATAGCATTGATCTTCACTGGAGGAGGTAAATATGCCATCTCAAGCCATAACAACTGGGACTAAAATGCAGACAGTATAGAGAAGAAAAATCAGCATCTTCTCATCAAAAAACACAAAAGAAGTACAAGCCATTTACAGGCCTGTACTTCTTTTTTTTTGATTTCAACAGGCTGATTGGGACTAATTTTTAATCATAGTAAGCACCATCTTAAAAGCTTCGACAGCCTTGACAGCATGTGGTATATTTGCAGGGATGACGATAGTCTCTCCTGTCTCAAGTATATTAGACTGTCCTCCGACCATAATCTCTGCTTTACCGTCAACGAGACTAACAACTGCATCAAACGGCGCAGTGTGTTCGCTCAAGCCTTCTCCTTTATCAAAAGCAAACAAAGTGATGTTGCCCATCTCACTCTTCAATACATGTTTACTGACAACAGCCTTATCGGCATACGAGATACGATCATTGAAAGAGAATTTCTCTCCTTTTGCAAATTCATTTGTTCCCATTTTCTTCCATTTTAATTATTAAACATAACTCAGTCTATAAGACTAATAGGGCAAAATAGCAATAAGAATCTAGGATTACAAGATAAAAGCAAAGAGAATTGCTCGATGCATATAAAAAGAGAATTTACTTAATTAAGAGACATGACGTCTAAATTTCACAATAGTAAAAAGAAAGAGGCATCAGAAAGCACTTTTGGCTCTTCCCCCAAGGTGAAACAGTCTGTAATCATATTTTGGGACCTCAAATCGCTTGAAAATAGCTCGGCATTATTTATTGGTCACTTAAAAACGAGAAAGTTAATGATGTGGTTGCTCAAACTGTGTCTTTACTTAGGTTCCCTTTTGTATTCAAAATATGGAACACAAAGTCCTTCTTCAGTAAACATAGGTGGTTAGTAGGGGCATATACTGGATAAAATGTTAAGAAATAACACTTCAGCAAGGAAAAAAGGAAAGAATAACTATGAAAGTGAAAGAAAGAAGCAGAGGAAACTTAAAAAAAGGGTTAGATAGACGATTTATATACTAAAGAATTGCTCGTGTGCATACCTGATTGCAGAAGAAATTCAAAAAAACAGGTCAAATATTCACATATTCGACCTGATTTAACTTCAGGGGCGCTCAAATAAGTCACGACTGACCTAATAAGAAACGAATCCTTCGCGCGCCGTCGATTGATTAGAAATACTTATTAATACTTAGAAAACACGATAATATTTTAAAACAATTTCTTCGAAAGTATAAAACGTGAAAATCTATTTCATTCACGCTACTACAACAAAGTAAATATATTGATTCCATATATACAAGTTTATTGCAGAATAGTTACCATATAATCTCCTTTTTTAACATTTAAAACAGTTATTGATAAT
>Ga0055584_100005062_pt1 | contig 12917 bp, 12 predicted proteins | sample OSDHelmetaG_FD_58716 | JGI IMG/M metagenome (GOLD analysis project Ga0055584, IMG submission 58716) | Pelagic marine sediment microbial communities from the LTER site Helgoland, North Sea, for post-phytoplankton bloom and carbon turnover... | ecosystem: Environmental > Aquatic > Marine >... | reverse complement strand
CTATAGGAAATAAGGGGTTATCTTTGATACAAATAAATAAATATCAATATTATGGGAAAAGGCAAAGACACAAAGAAAGCAGTGAAGAAAGAAGCTGCTAAAACTCCAAAAGAAAAAAGAGCAGAAAAGAGAGCAAAAAAAGCTAATCGTTCATAGTTGATTCAATAAAGCAAGGTTTAATCAAAATGCTGGCATAACATACGATGCTAAATTAAATCTATACTTTGCCATTGAAGTTTTATTGCTTTTGACAACATGAATAAATTATGACTATCCCTAGAGAATATCAACTTATTCAATTCTCTGTTTAAATGTTAATGAAGGCTTTTGAATAAAAAACATCGATAGGCATATTTCAATAATCTTCTTTGCAGATATAATAGGTAATACTATGATGATGCAAAAAGACGAGGAAAATGCATTATCTAAGCTTTCTCATTTTGAACAAACCATAAAATCTGAAACTAGTAATTTTGATGGCGAAATAGTAAAGATGTACGGTGATGGAAGTCTTGTACTATTTTCAAGTGCATTAAAGGCTTTGAACTGTGCTATCAATATCCAAAAGTCTTTAAGAAATGACCCAAAAGTGCCTTTACGAATTGGCATTCTTATTGGTGAAATTGTCCGTAAGAACAATGACATATTCGGAAATGGGGTAAATGTAGCTTCTCGGATCGAATCTGTGGGCTCTTCTAATTCAGTATTAATTAGTTCTGACCTCTATTTACAAATAAAAAACCATCCAAAAATAACAACTCAAAAACTTGGATCTTTTATATTCAAGAACGTAGATCGGATGATTGATTTATATGCAGTCACAAATGATAATTTGTCTGTCCCAATGGTGAAAGAAATGAATGGGAAAGGAAAGATTGTAAACACAAGCTCAATTTTTTCTAAATTTTGGACAAAATTTACTCTTTTATTAATCACATTTCTTGGAGTTGCTTTTATATACAATATCTCAATATCAACTCCAGCTGCGGTGAAAAAGGATTTAACAACTAATCTTAAAGCACTAAATTTTTATCTAAAGGGAGAATTCCATCACAATAAGCAGACTCTTTCTGATATTGACACAGCTATAACATATTATAATAAAGCCATTAAAAATGATTCAAAATTTGCCCAAGCTTACAATGGGTTATCTAAAAGTTATATGCGAAAGTTTCTATCGTTTGAATCCGATACTAAATGGGAGAAAGAAGCCTATTCTACAGCTAGGATAGCATTGTCACTGAACCCAAAACTCGCCTACCCCCATATAATTCTGGGTCAATTCTATTGGAGTAAAAGTTACAATTTTGCGCATGAAGAGGCTATCAAAGAATTCACAAATGCAATTATTAAAAGCCCCAAATTAAGTACTGGTTATGAATAATTGTCTTTAGTTCAATTACACATCGGATTATTCAATAAAGCACTTCAAAATGCTTATAAGAGTCTGAAAATTGAACCAGGAAATTTAAGGGCAATAAGATTCATTGGAGAAATTTTTCTTTTTAGTGGTAAATATGAATCTGCCTTAAAAGAGTTTGAAAAAATACCTAAAGATTTTGACCGATCGGTAACACAATCCTTTAAATTATTTTTATTTAGATAAAACTGAGAAAGCAATAGAGATATTAGATGAAAACTTATATCTAAATCCCAACAATGCTAATCTTAATAGTGTGTATGCAATTATTCTTGCTAGTCAAGGGCTAAAAAAAGAAGCTAACGAAAAAATGAAAATAGCAACAAGCAGTTCAGTTGAATTAATTCATGCTCACCACATTTATTATCATTTAGGAATTGCTTCTGCTTTGATGAATCAAAATAAGGAATCAGTAGAATGGATAAACAAAGCTGCTGAAACTGTATTTCCAAATTATCCATTAATTCTATCAGATCCTAATCTTAAAAATTTGCACGACAATAATAGTTTTGAAGAATTGTTAACCAACTTAAAAGATAAATATGAATACTTTAAAACCCTTTAGAATAGTTGTTTTTTTGCATAATCATTGAGGCGACTTTTTCATTCATTGTATACCTCACAATTTTGGATATTTGATATTACTTCAAGAAGTTCAAAATATAATTTTATAAGTTAAAATTTAGAGAAACATCTCAAATTAGTTAGAAAGTATGAGTTCATCTTATATTAGAAAATGGCTTAGAAATAGAAAAGGTTGCACAAAAATATATTCTAGCCAGTTTAATTAAGGGTAACCATAGAAATATCTGCCCAATTACTTCACATTCTCATTTTCAATGCAAGTTTGATGCTCGATTCTATAACTTTACAAGTTCTCCTGTAATTGGTTCCTTCTTAAACTACTACGTGAATGACTTTCCTAAAGATTATTGCAGTTGTTATCCTAGCCATCATTGTCCTCTTTTTTATTGTAGGATTAACACTCAGTGAAAAAGGACATCAAGGACCTAAATCAGAATATTTCAATGGTAAAACCTTTATTAATCCAAGTGGTCGATTTTCCAATGGCCTTCCTGAGGTATTCAAGTACTTTACTACAAGAAAAGCAGAAAAATGGACTGAAAATTATGAGTCCTATGTAAGAAAAGAACCCTTACCTATAAATGAAGCTGGCAGGCTTAATGTCACATTTGTGAATCATAGTACTTTTCTCATTCAATATGAAAAAATGACAATCCTCACGGATCCTGTTTGGAGTAAAAGATGCAGTCCATCTCAAATTGTTGGACCTAAAAGAATGAGGCCACCTGGAGTAAATTATGATGCAATAAAAGAGGTTGATATAGTTATGATCAGCCACAATCACTATGATCACTTAGACGAAAACACTATTAAAGATTTAATCAATGATTTTGATCCTTTATTTGTGGTACCACTAGGTGTGGAGCATATTATTTCAAAATGGGGCAGTAACAAAATCATCAATTTAGGATGGTGGGAAAACACAATAATGGATGACTTAAAAATAACAGCTGTGCCAGCCAATCATTTTTCAAGTCGAGGAGCTTTTGACAGAGACCAGACTTTATGGTCAGGATATGTTCTAAAATATAAAGGTCATAGCGTTTATTTTGCCGGTGATACTGGATATAGTGACATTTTCAAAACTATTGGTCAAAGAATTGGCCCAGTTGATATCTCTTTTCTTCCAATTGGAGCTTACCTACCTAGATGGTTTATGTCTCCAATTCATGTATCTCCAGATGAAGCTGTTAAAATTCATCAGGATGTAAGATCTCAGCAAAGTTTTGCTATGCACTTTGGGACCTTTGGACTAGCCGATGATGGGCCGTTTACTCCAATTATTGATCTAAAAAAAGCGCTAACTAAAGAAAGAATTGACGAGGATAAGTTTATTGTTCCTGATGAAGGGATGAATTACACATTCCCTATAAGCCATGAATAACAGAAGTCAAAAAAGCGGTTATTAATATCCTCTCGTCAACTTACACCAGTTAAGCTTAAGACTTTGGTTGTTTTTTCTAAATCTTATATGTCAAAGATTTAAACTGAGTTCTCTTTAGACTGATTATACTAATCGACAAAAGAAGAAGAGCTAAAGAGATTATTCCCCATTGACCGAGAGTCGGCACAGCTTCCACTTTAACCACCGAATCACAGTTACCAGTAGAACCACCTGTGGCAAGTGTTGCTAATGTAATATCTGAAGGACCATCATCACTTAATGGTGTCATAGTAAAAGGTACATCTACACAAGAAATTGCAGTTGGATTGATATAAACTCCAAATTGCCATTGCCCTCCAGTTAATTGTAGGATCAACATTGGATTATTAGCAGCTATGTAACATGTTGAATTACTTGATAGATTATAGATATCATTATAATCTGTAGGAAGCGGACTATTTGTACACCCAGTAACCTGAATTGTCTCAGGCTGTGCAATCAATGATGCACAAAACAATAAAAGTATTATCGTAAGCAGGGGTCTCACAGTGTAGTTTTCTAACGGCGTAAATATACAAGATATTTAGATGTACCCATTACAATTTTAACACTATAATCTGTTGACAATCAAAACATTGGATAATCACTAATATGTTACATACTCAAAAAGGGGTGCTCTTCAAGTCACCTATTTGAGTTTTTCAATATTTCAAGTTGTGTTAACAACTCAATCTTCTCTTTTGTATCCGCGGAATTTAGTCGTTTATTGATTCCTTCAGCAAGCCCTGGAGGAAAACAATTTTCTATATCAACTTCTAAAATGGCTCCCAACTCCACTTCAAGTCCAGGGTTCAACACTATATTATCTCCTGCAAAAAATCTGTATACATCTCCATCAGGAATAATTCCAGAAGCGGTTATGTTGATTTGTGCCCTTACATCTTGAGGTATTCCAAAATTAAGGAGCGATTGTGTCACATTAATAGTAGCTACACCACATTCTGTAAGTGCGCAAATGACAGGATCCAGAATAACTACTGTTAGCGTATCAAAAATGGTGTCTACTTCATTGAATGCCATTACGATTAGTTCACCCCCCAATTCATCACCAGTAAAATCCAGATTGGCCTCTGTTCCATTTATTCCGCCTATGAAACTTCCAATTCCATTGTAAGACCATTCGTATCCTGAAGCATATTCTACTTCGCATACATATGTAACTGTATTAGAGCCTTCGCAGACTATGCCCTGTCCTATAATTTCTATAATATCAAGAGGTTGGCATTCTGTTTGTTGATTCTCATAAGCACCAATGTCTATAAACGAGCCAAAAATTCGAGTCTTGTCATCTAGATCTATAAGACCAAGATTAAGGCCTGCTGTATCTATTTTACCGGCTTCTATTGCTGGTGACTGACAATCCAGTCTTAAGTTTCCTGATATATTTGGAAGGCTAAAGGTGTCCACATTCATTATAAAAAGTGGATCCAATGGATTCAATGCGTTACCAAGTAAGGTACTAGTGTCGAATTCAGATTCCACACTCGTTATATCAGATATCAGATTTCCTCCTCTATCTATTACTGTGCCTGAGGCCTTATAGATATCTGGTCCAGAACCATCATCAATATTAAGGGCAATTATCGTATTGACCACATCTATTGTCGTAGTTGCACCATCGAAATTATTGTAAATAGCTCCTCCAGACTTACCTGACTTGTTGCCTGATAATGTGGAATTTTTTAGTACAACCGGAGTAGAAGACAAAGATCCTTGATTAAAGATTGCACCCCCTTCATCAGTAGATAAGTTTCCCGATAAAATAGAGTTGGTGATTTCCAAAGTAGAACTGCTGTTAAATATTGCTCCTCCTTGAACTCCTGAGTTACCCACTATCTCTGTCTTATTTATGAATACAGACCCATTATTAAATATCGCCCCCGCTCCTATTCCGGAATTATCAGATATTGTCGAATTATCGATTCTTATTATTGTATTGCTTAAATGATTAAAAATTGCTCCATGATTTCCTGCTAGATTGTCCTTTATCTCAACTTCATTCATTGTTACCTTACTTAGACCAGAAGTCCCGATATTATAGACAGCTGACCCATCATGATCCGCATCATTTTGGTAAAACAAAGAATTATGCAATTCAACATTTCCGTTCAGGTTATATATAGCTGCACCATCTGCATGTCGATAGTTATGGTTATTTAGTGCCTCATTCTTGATGAAGCATGAATTTTTTATTTCTACTTTTCCTTCATTATTATAAAGCCCTCCTCCTCCTAGGCCTAATCCTTCGCCAAATGCTACTATGATGGTATCCTCGACAGTATTATTTACGATTGCCACTCTATCTAGATTCAAAACTCCAAAATTTAGGATACCTGCTCCACAATCTTGTGGGCAGTTACTTCCTTCCAATTGACCATTTTGGATCTTTATACCTACCATCTTGACCGTATCACCCAACCCAATCTGAAATACCCTGCTATTTGCATTACCATCCACAATCGTATTCATCGTGTCATTACCCATTATAACCAGATTAAAATCAATTGAAATTTCTCCTGAAGTAAGTTTGATGGGAGTCCCATCGGTATCTGAATCAAATGTGATTGTATCACCAGGTTCTGCATTCGCAACAGCATATCGCAATGATCCACAACCGCTATCATTCGTATTAATTACTACTAGATCACCCAAGATTATTGATTGTAATTCAAAAGCTCCCATGTCAATTGCAGGACCAAATATTCTTGGATTATCATCTAAATCAACTAGACCTAAACCTAGCCCAGTCGTATCCTTCCCTACATTAACTGCGGGTGAGCAAGTCAATAGACGGAGATCCCCTGTAATATTCGGTAGATTCATTGTATCCGTATTCATAATGAAAAAAGGATCAGAATCGATATTGTTTCCGGCATCTATTCCTAGATCATTTTCCCATGACATGCTGCCACCAGAACCTTGAACCAATGAATGTTCAAAAGAAATACCTGAATTATCATTATACACTCCGGAGAACATACTATCAAGTCCGGAACTATCTCTATTGCCAGAAATAATAGAATTTATGATATAAACGTCTTCTGCATTATGCACGAACATAGCTCCTCCATCATAGACGGCCTTGTTAAATCCAAATGTATTATTGATAAAAACATATTCATTAGGGCCAATTGGTCGATTCGACTTAGCCAAACGAGAACGCTCTTCTAAACGCTTTACATAGTTTGGTTTCTTAAATTTTTTAGTGCTTTTTTTGCTGGCTCTACTAAAAGATGTAATAGGATTAATGCCTATATCTCCAACAATCGTAATTGCACCTCCATCTCCGCTGTAGTTTCCAGAGAATAAATTATTTGTACTAGTCAATGCACCGTATTCTCCAAAAATTGCCCCACCTGCTGCTTCTGATTCATTGGCTTTGAAAATACTGCCATCTACTGAAAGGTCTACGTCTACATTCATAAGTGCACCTCCAACTTCCTCGCTCCAATTTGATAAAAATGTAGAGTTCCGAATAAAGGTCATGCCCATAAGCGGTGTTGGAGAAAATTGTGGATCTTGTAAAAAACCTAAATTGCTACTTATACTAAAGATAGCACCGCCAACATAGGCACTATCTGAGACGAAATGCGTAGAATCAATATCTAGGAATGCATCAATTGACATTATAGCTCCACCCCAAAAAGCCAAATTACTATCCAATTGGCTATTGGTTATTTTTAATTCTCCTTTATGAATTCCTATTCCTCCTCCTATACCAAAAAAGGCAAGGTTATTTTTAAATGTGCTGCTGTCTATCGACATTTCCCCGCCATTAAATTCCAAAACACAGTCCAGGCATTTGAGCGGTATTTGAGCACTAAAATTTTCTTTAAATGGAGCTAATACCTCAACAACACCATTTGATACTGCTCCTCCAAATTCTGATTCATTTTTATTAAAACTAGATGTTGCTATCTCTACGTCTCCCTCTACGTTAGTAATGGCTCCCCCTGCATAATCAGCAAAATTATTATTGAACTGAGAGCCATACACCTTTAAAAAAGGTTCGAATCCTCCAAAAATAGATTTTGTCGGTAATTCTGAATGAGGGCTCTTCAATGGACCAAGGACACTTTCCTTAAAAGAAAATATGCCTCCTCCATGTTCTGATTCGTTATCATTAAAACTACAATTCTCAATTTCTAATTGACTCTGCACTGAATGAATTCCTCCTCCTGCTAAATATGAAAAATTGTAATCAAATTCAGAAGAGCTAATTAATGACTTTGCTCCATATATACTTATAGCTCCACCTACAATATCACCAATATTTTAAGAAAAAATGCTACTGTCAACATGGAGAAATGAACCATAATCACTGTATATGGCTCCTCCTTCTTCATAAGCATCGTTAAATAAGAAATAGGAATTCACAATGTAAGTGAAAGCACTACTATCAGAACAAATAGCACCTCCATCATCATCTGTAATATTGTGTTCGAATACACAATCATCAAAATACATGCTATCCTTATTCAAGATGGCACCTCCATCATCATCCGCAAAATTGTTCACGAAAGTTACTCTTGCAAAATGTGGAGCGGAAAGAGTATTACCAAAAATCGCCCCTCCTTCTTCATCTGCACTATTATAAATGAACTCACAATCTCGTATTGTAGGGCTAGCATCTATGAGAAGCATGGCGCCCCCATTCTCTTCTTCAAATTCATCACCCTCTGCATTTCCACCAGTAAAATAAAATCCATCTATCGTAGTAGCCAAACTTAGCGGACAATGTGTCTGATCTATGATGTGTCGGGCATTGTCTTCTCGCTCAAGATTATCATCTATATCATAAAGTATATGGTAATCAGTAGAATCATTTTGCAATAAATCTCCGCTTAACACAGTCCTATAAGTCTCCCAATCTCTTTGACCAAGAGTAGTTACACCACCTGATGGGTCAAAACCTCCTAAAAGTACAAGGCTATCTGTAAGCGTAAAACTCATATTCATAGGTTCTGAAGGCAAAAACCCAAGACTGTCTTGAGGATAGTAAGTTCCTTTTCCAACAAGAATACTATCTACTCCACCAGGGCATACTTTTGCTGATCTTAAAGCAGTAGAAAGATCAATAAATGCATCATCCCATGACAGACCTGATTGCAATCCATTAACTACAGAACTATCTACATATAAGGTAGTAGAAGACAAGACACTACAATCAATCGGTGTTTTGTAAGTGGAAGGGCTTTTATGAATCAATGAAGGCTCTGTGTTTGTGTTTTTTTGTGATAGGCAAATAAATGGTAAGATTATAAAACCAATAAGGATTATTCTGTTATGCGGGGTCATAATTAATATACTATCCTTTGCCAAATATTAAAATTATCAGTTCAGATGATTAATATTCAGGCCATTTATACATTACAAATTTAATTAATATTGTCGAAACCAAAAAAATTGAAGGCCCTCGTTTAGCAGAATTTCATTTACGTTTGGAAAGTTAGAAGCCCAACTATCTGCTTTCACGTTAATCTTTACATTTTTCTTTTCTCACTTTGAGTAAATAGCATGCACATTTGAAACATAAAATATTCATATCGAAACATCTGATTCATTCATATCTATCAAGTATGAAGGAATCCCCCTTTTATGTGAAAAAAGATTTTTCATTCGATTTTTTGGAGTAATAAAGAATAGGCATTCACCATATATTTTTTATCGTATAAAATTGCATTTCTTAAAAATAAATGGTGTTACCTTGGCATTTAATTTGCAATGTGAGAATAGAATATGCAGAAAAATACAATCACAACATTTTTGTTGTTAGTCTTCTTTAGTTTAAGCTTTTCTTCATCGGCCTTTTCACAGACTTTAGAAGAGTATCTTCAAAGTCTCGTGGATATGCTTGAAAATGACTTTCAAGTTTTAAATCGAGAAAGACTTGCAAAAGCACAGCCAGATGAATGTTTCTATGGTATTGGTGATACAAGGAATTCTTTCAATGCAAATGGTATTGATTGTAGTGAATGTGAAGCGGATGGCGGACAAGGCAAAGTAAATCAAGCCTATGTATGGGGTATGGCAAAAGGTGCTGATCACCTATGGTGGGGCACAGGACCTAATGTTCATTGTTTAGTTATTGGAGGCTTTTTAGGGTCTACAGGTCCTGTACAGACAAATTCATATGTCTGCGAATTTGGTGACAGTAAGATTTCACCTCCTTTACCTGCTGCCTTAGGTGATTTTAGGACTCCTAGAATGTATAAATACAATCTAGATACTGATAAGCAAATAGATATCACCCCCTCACATCCATTAATAAATACTACACTAGGAATTAGATCCGCAGGATATAGTAAGGAGGTTACCTTTTTCTCTGGACCCAATTTATTAGGAGGTCTTAACTTTTTTGCTTTTGATGCAATATCGGGTTCTTTTTTAGGAGCCACTAATTTGCCTGCATATTCTAATATCAGAAAATGGAAAGAACATGAAGGTGTGCTATACACTGCTGTTGGTAATTCTTCATCAGGAGGAAGTGTATTAAGATGGATCGGAGATAAAACCAATCCTTTTCTATTCGAAAAAGTAGGAGATTTAGATGGACAAGGTGCCGAGTTAGAAATTCATGAAGGAAGGCTATTTGTAACCACATGGCCAGGCGGTGTTGGCTCTGCTCCTACCCCAGGAATCACAGCGAGTTTATTTATGAGCCCCATCATTCCTAGTGGCGGATTGACATCAGTTCATAGCGCAGCATGGACTAAAGTTTGGAATGTAGGGGATGATTACGAACCTGATTCTGTCACTGCTTCCACTTATGGAGGAGGAGCATTAGCTTCGTTTGATGGCTACTTATTTTGGGGGACTATGCATGTTCCTTTCCTTTCAACAGTTGCACATTTTCAAGCCTATGGTATACCTTCAACGCCTGATAGCTTGATTGCTGCAGTATTAGGAACATATAGAGCCATAAGTATTTTTAAAGGGAAAGATTTTGGTATTGCTCCAGATATAGAATTAGCCTATGGAAGTCCAATTTTTCCAGCATATGATGATGTTACTGGATGGGATATAGTACCAAATAAAAAGAATGAATTCCCTACTCTTGGGTTACCTGGATTTGGAAACCCTTTCAACAATTACACTTGGACGATGGGAGTGTATCAAGATAAATTATATGTAGGCACCATGGATTTCAGTTACCTTCTCTTTGGTGATTTAGATATTGGCACACCTCTCACCATGCCCTTTGCTCTGATGGACGGAATGGGTAAAAAGGAAATGAATATGGTAGCAGAAGCCATGCTTACGATTGAGGACCTATTCGATCCTAGAAGGTTCGTGGGTGCTGATCTGTGGAGGTTTGATGCAGCAGATGAAAAGGCTTTTCCAGAAAGTTTTGCCGGTGTAGGAAACAACTCATCTTATGGTATTAGAACGATGGTAGCAGATGACGAGGATGGTTTGATTCTTGGCATGGCCAACCCCATGAATCTCCTAGCATGTGATGATATCACAAAATCTATCAATAATGGTCTTGGTGGATGGGCGATAATTTGTCTAACTTCAACAACTCATAGTATACCAACTCTAGGTGAATGGGGTATTATCACACTCATTTTACTCTTATTAATATTCGGCGTAGTAAGTCTAAATGATTCTAAATTAAAACAATCCATAACTTAGAATTTATCTTTTAGCAAAGTCTTTTCTGAGTTTAAAAGGATTATTTTATTCTTTAGTCTTTTAACTCCACCCTGATTGCAGAGTACTCTAAAGTGTCGATATTTTCAACTGCATGAATTCCCTCAGCCTCCATCCAGGATGGGTTTCCAACATCATAACTAAAATTCGACTTATTTGATTCGAATACCAAATTTCCTTTATCGTCATAGTATTTGATCATGGCAGGATGATCTACATACATGACACTCTCCCAGTTGTGATTATGCATAGGTTCCCTTTCTCCCGGATTGATTTTGACTCTTAAAACCCTGACTCTATCATTTTCCAATAATATCTCATGGGATTCTGGGGCTGCTATTACTGCATCCATAGAGTCTAATTCTAAGGTTGGATTCACATCACTATAGGATGATACGCTTTCTTGAGACTGACAAGAAATTAGTGCTACAAAAACAACAATAAAAAAATTTGAATTTCTCATGTAAAACTTCCAAATTATCAATGGAGTCCCAATATAAGTAGTGACTATTACCACGTTGAGGTTTTTACAATTTAATCTGGCAAACAAATTCCCACCTCAGAACTTAGGATTCAATCAATTTCTTTAGCTTAAAGAATATGGTTTGCCCAAGAATTAATCAAACCCTTTTTTACATTGCCAAATTAAATGTAAAAGTGAATTTGCCAAATTATATTTTGAATCAAACAACTTGTTCTACTAATCCTAGAGCCCATTGATGAAAGTTCTCTTTTTGATTAGATCGCGGATATGGAGAATTTGGAACTTCTTTACCTAGGAATTTACATAATGGTTCCCAGCCATCTTTAGATTCAAAGATTAACAATCGCTCCTTCGGAATAGCACGTTTTACATCATCAATGTGATTTTTAAACTTGTTGATAGCATATTCTTTGTTCTCAAATTTTCCTTCAAAATACTTATCCCAAATCGATTTATCATTCAATTGGATAACCTTCAACAAATTTCTGGCATCCGAAGAAAATGGCATTTTAGATACCAATCTAAGCTTAAATTTAACACCAGGGTCAAATGAGTATATCGTATTTTTTACACTCTCATACCAGCTCTGTGGGTCTCTTACTGTTAGAATAATTTTGGCCTCGGGGTAATAATTAGCTAACTCCTTATAAAACATTGCTCCAGGGAAATCAACAATAGAATTGTAATCTGCGAAAAGTTCATCCCAATTAACTTTTTCTTCTTTATATGCTTTTTTCCAATGAACAACATCTCCTGGATTTGTGAGTAATTTTTCCATATGATAACAACTCTCATATCCTATTTTCTCAAGAGCAATCTGAAGAGATTTTGTTCCAGTTCTGCCGTATCCGGCGCCTATTACTTTCATTTCTTTTTAATGTTAATTTAATAAAATTGTGAAGACTAATTGGATCATTTTGTAATTCATAAATGCAACCAATTCTATATTCCACTTTGTCAGTTTTTAGATACTTTAGAATAGTTCAGTACTTCTGAATTTATAGATCTGTTCATTTCAAGAGTTTCATTTATTTGAGATAAAGATTTTTTCAATTGTTCGTTTTGCTCTTTTAACTCTTTAACTGCATTTACCAAAGCCGCAATGATGGGTCGATCAGACAGGGTTAAGTAGCCACGACTGTCTTCTGACACCGCTTCAGGTAAAACATCTTGTACATCTTGGGCACTAAATCCTGCATAACTAGACACTGTTTCTATTCAGGATTTAGTGCTCAAAACGTGCAAAAGTACATTCCAGAAGCTGTAGGTAATGTAGCCTTACGTAAAAACGAGACAGTTTAAAAATGCACTAAATTTAAACTGTTATG
>Ga0055584_100005061_pt1 | contig 12918 bp, 9 predicted proteins | sample OSDHelmetaG_FD_58716 | JGI IMG/M metagenome (GOLD analysis project Ga0055584, IMG submission 58716) | Pelagic marine sediment microbial communities from the LTER site Helgoland, North Sea, for post-phytoplankton bloom and carbon turnover... | ecosystem: Environmental > Aquatic > Marine >... | reverse complement strand
AAGGAGTCTATTGGGCGTTCGTGAGTTCATTCCTTGAAATTCAGTTTTTCAATGTCGAACCCGACGGGATGGTTAAGCCAGGGGTAACCGTCCCTGGCCATTTCATAACCAATGCCGAAGAGCTCGCGCATGTATTCAACATCGAAGGGTTCTTCAGGAAATCTCTCGAACGTCTCAGGCATATGAGCCAGATGGAAGTCGTTACCATCACGCAGAGAGGTCAGATAAATCCGGTCGATATCACCAAAGCCCTGCGTCCGAATGAGGGATGCAACGGAGGCCCCGACAATGGAGAAGATATCAGGCTCGACCGGTGACCAGCGCGTATCAAGCCGCGCATTGCGCAGGACATAGACCTGGGGTCGTCCCTTGACCTGGAGAACCTCCATCAGAGAGGGCCAATCAACAGTCTGGGGATAGACAAACACCTGCGAGACCGCACCACCGTCGACATGGAGCTCGTCATAGATCTCTCCATTCCACTCAACGTCGAACAGGACCGGGGGAAACACACCCGGGATCGAGGCCGAAGCAAGCAGAACGTCTGAAATCAGGTTGCGTTTATCTGGATGATCGCTGGCCGCCATTGCGGTCACATTCCAGACGACCGGACGAGCGACATCGAGATTGGTCGTACTGATGAAAAGTCGCCGGCCATCGTGAAAAGCCTCGGCAATCTTGCTGATCACTTCGGGCGTCATATAGTTGTAGATTTTCTCACGCAATTGCACGGTGCCGGCCTTGGCATCGCCGGTAGCAACCATGATCCAGCCCCTGGGCTCGATCAGATCAAGGGTTGAATAGCCCGTGTAGATCTCCTCAAGAACCGGATCAAACTCCGAGCCAAGAAAGGCGAACGGAGCGATCAGCGCACCAGTGCTGACCCCAGTCACCATCGTGAATTCGGGCCGGGTACCCGCTGCCGTCCAGCCCTTCAGCAATCCCGCACCAAAGGCGCCATTAAGGCCACCGCCCGAGATTGCGAGATAATGATGTTCAACACCGACAATGCCCGGCTGACGTTCGCGGATTTCTTCAACAGTGACCGATTCAAAGTGGGCGATGAATGCCTCAGGAACAGCATCACCCCAGAACCGGACGTTGGACATGCCGGGAATCTGGGCCGGCTGTTCCAGGTTTTCAGGTAACGGCTGGCGACTGATAATGGTCCCACATGCCGAAAGCGTGACGGCAAACCCAATGGCCCACAAAGCCATCAAAAACGAACGAAACAGCCCAGCCCCACCAAAACGCATTGTTTGTCTCGCCTCCAAAAACAGCTCTTTGCAGATGCTCTCATCGCCTGAGGACATCTGCATAGGGCGTAACGTAAAACTCCCGAATAGTCGCAGGACGCCCTGTCGCCGCCGGTCTGTTTCGGGTTCTGGACGCCAAATGGCGATCAGGCGGCCCTGTCCGCGCTATCGAGTTCAAAGCCACGGTATCCTTCAGCCGCGATGGCATCACAGGTCTTGCGATATTCTCCAAAGCTGCCGAGATAGGGCAGGATGACGCGGGGTTTTCCTTCGATGTTGGCGCCGACATACCAGGAATCGGCCTGGGGGTAGAGTGTGGTATCTGCCACTTCACCGTTGTGTATGACCCATTCCTGCTCTGCCTTTTCACCGGCTTCGATGCGGTCATGGCCATGTTCCTGCATGTAGGCCAGGCAGTCGCTGATCCATTCGACGTGCTGTTCGATGGCCGACATCATGTTGGTCATCACCGAAGGGCTCTGCGGCCCGGTCACGGTGAACAGGTTGGGGAAACCAGCGACGCTCAGCCCCAGATAGCTCTGAGGTCCCTCCTCCCACTTCTCCCGCAGTGCCTGGCCGCCCTTGCCCTTGATATCAATGTTGAGCAGAGGGCCGGTCATAGCGTCAAAGCCGATCGCGAAAACGATGGCGTCGAACTTGTAGTCCTTTTCCGTGGTCCTGAGGCCATCTGGTGTGATGGCTTCGATTGGCGCGACGCGGAGGTTCTCCAGACTGACATTGGGCCGGTTGTAGGTTTCATAGTAGTCGATATCGACACAAAGACGCTTGGTGCCGAAGGGATGGTTTGTCGGACACAGGAGATCTGCCACCTGAGGGTCCTTCACGCGCTGGCGGATCTTTTCATGAGCGAATTCGGCGGCCATCTTGTTGACCTCCAGGTCGCTGCCAATATCCGAGAAGGTCGAAAGAACCGTGAACCCGCCAACTGCCCAGCGGCGTTCAAACTCAGCGATGCGCCGCTCCTGCGAGACGTCATGGCCTGATTCATGAGATTCTTCGCCATTGTAACCACTCTCGGACCAACGTGCATAGTCCCGGAATGCGGCGTAATTGTCCTTGATCTCGCTGACCTCTTCCTCACCCAGCTTGTGGTTCCAGGCGGGCACGGCAAAGTTCGGCGTGCGTTGGAAAACGGTCAGATGTCTGGCCTGCTTTGCGATCTGGGGTATCGACTGCATGCCCGATGAGCCGGTACCGACAACCGCGACATCCAGCCCGGTGAAGTCGACGCCCTCATGGGGCCAAAGACCGGTGTGATACCAGGGGCCCTTGAAATCTTCGAGGCCATCGAAATTGGGCGTTTGCGGCAGGGAAAGGCAACCCACTGCCATGACGCAATACGTACCGCTCCAAGTCTCGCCTGCCTGAGTCACCACACGCCAGAGATTGGCGTCTTCATCAAAGGAAGCAGAGACAACGCGGCTGTCGAACCGGATATCGCGGCGCAAGTCGAAGCGTTCGGCAACATGTTCGACATAAGAGAGAATTTCAGCCTGGGGCGAATAGCGTTCAGACCATTCCCATTCCTGCTGAAGATCCTCATCGAAGGAATAGGAGTAGTCCATGCTGTGGATGTCACAGCGGGCGCCGGGATAACGGTTCCAGTACCAAGTCCCACCGACATCACCTGCCGCATCCAGCACAACCGCGCTGAGGCCAAGCTGGCGGCACTTGTGCAGCATGTACATGCCGGAGAACCCTGCACCGACAATGACCACGTCATAACGCATTCCGGCGTCGCTCTTCCTGGCTGCCTGGCGTTCCATATGCGCTCTCCCAATAATGACGTGCGAACACTAGATCGGATCAAGTTTTCTTGGAACCACCGTATGGATTCAGACATTCATGTGAACGCACGCGATCCTAATCTGGGATTCACACCAGCATCCAAAGCGCTTTTCAGGACTGACGGGATCGCCCCGGCTGGTTCGGTTGTCGGACCTGCCAGCCCTTGTATGATGCATCCAGTCAAATGGTCGGATGAGAATCATGGTGCCTACCCATGACCTGCTGGACCTCTCGGTGCTGCAAGAGCTCCGCGAAACCGTCGGCGACACGGTGTTTCAGGAGATTGGTGAGACGTTCGCCGAACAGATCGCGCTGATCGTCGAGCGGTTGGATGATCCCGCTTGCCAGAACCAGATCGAATGTCTGGAACGTAATGCCCATGAACTTGCAGGCGCTGCTGGCTCTTTTGGTGCGACAGCTCTGGCCGAATGTGCGCGTGACGTGATGTTGGCAGGGCGCGCGGGCAATCTGGACAATACCAGAGCATTGATTCCGGAACTGGCAACGACCAGCGCTATGACCCTGGACGCCTTTGCGCGTTACTGCACATCCCTGTCCTGACCGTCCGGCCGGCATAACGCTGCGCCATCGACCCAGCAAGCTACCATGGCCAGCAGTTCGCTCTTGCGCACGGGTTTGGGCAGATAGTCGGACATGCCCGCGTTCATGTAACGCTCGCGATCGCCAGGCAACGCATCGGCAGTCATCGCCACGATAGGAATTTCGGCAAGGTCGTTGGGGAAGTTGCGGATACGCCGGGTCGTTTCCACGCCGCCCATTTCCGGCATGCTGGAATCCATCAACACAAGATCGTAACGCGAGCGCTTCAAGGCTTCGAGTGCCTCGATACCGTTGTTGGCGACATCGACCGTGTACCCTGCCTGTTCGAGGATTTTCACCGTTACCATCTGATTCACCCGATTGTCTTCGGCCAGCAGGATTCGGACATCGGGCCTGGCAGCGCGCAGATCTCCATTGTCGAGAAGGTCGCGGCGCTCCTCACGGGAACGGTCATCCCCCGACAGCGCAGCAACGAGATCCACCTGGTGGACGGGCACCGGAACAAAGGCATCGGCGCCATCATCCGACGAGACCCTTGAGCCAACCGGCACCAGGGCCACCATGCGCGTTTCGGCAAGGTCTGGAATCTTGCGCAACCGCCGGACTTCCTCGGCCGGGTCGGAAATACCCGAGAGATGGCCGACCACGGCACCAGACCATGGGGGCGTTTCTGGCACCGGGTCGGACTGCTTGATGAAAATGGCCCGGGCACCGGCATTGGCAAGCTGACCGCCGATCAGCTTGCGGCCGATTTCCGTATCGTCGACCACCAGAACGTTGCCGCTCAACGCAGCAGCAGGAGCCGGTGCATCCTGCTGGCTGCGGCCAAACCGTGCCGTGAAGTGAAAGACAGACCCTTCGCCCATGCTCGAATCGAACCCGATGCTCCCCTGCATCAGGCCAACCAGGCGCCGACAGATGGCAAGACCCAGACCCGTTCCACCCCGCGACCGCCCCGACGAGGGATCGACCTGACTGAACATCTGGAACAGACGGTTGCGGGCTTCATCAGGAATGCCGACCCCTGTGTCGGCGACAGAGAACCGCAGAACAATGTCGCTTTCACCACGGCTGTCCAAATCGACCTGCACGATGACACCGCCAGCATCGGTAAACTTCAGGCCATTGCCAATCAGATTCACGAGAATCTGGCGGAGCCTGCCGGGGTCGCCCAAAAGATCGCGCGGCACATCCGGAGCAACGATGACGCCCAGCACCAGGTCCTTGCCCGATGCAACGGGATAGAGCAAGTCGGTGACTGCGGAAACGACTTCATCAATCTCAAACGGCGAAGTCTGGAGTTCAAGCTTGCCGGCCTCGATCTTCGATAGGTCGAGAATGTCGTTGATGATGGTCAGCAGCGCCTCGCCGGACTGGCGCAGATTGTTCACGTACCGCATCTGCTGCCGGTCCAGACCGGAATCAGCCAGAAGGGTCGAAATGCCCAGAATGCCGTTCATGGGCGTGCGGATTTCGTGGCTCATGGTGGCCAGGAAACGCGACTTTGCTTCGTTGGCCACTTCTGCCTCGTCGCGGGCTCTGCGCAGTTCTTCTTCGGTCAGCTTCTGTGCGGTGATGTCCTGGATGGTCGAAAGCGAGATCTCGGCGTCCTGTATCGGCAGGTCATCGGAAACCTCATGGATGTAGCGCACACCATCGGGATGCAAAATGCGATACTCAATGCTGATCGGTTCACCGGCATCGGCCATCTCATAGGCATCAGCAACCCGCTTGCGATCATCGGGATGGATCGTGGCAAGGTCATCCTGCCAGGAAATCAACATATCTTCCCGAGTCGATCCGGTGATTTCCAGCGTCATGTCCGAGACTTCTACGGCGCGATTCTGGGCTGCGTCATAAACAATGTGACCAATTCCGCCAACACGCTGGGCAAAGGCCAGAATGGTCTGACGTTGTTCCGCGTCCGCCTGCGCGCTTCGAATCTCGGTGAGATCTAGGATGGTGCCGATCGTGCGTGACGCCCCGCCTTCGTTCGCCACAACCACGTCGCCGACCTCACGAACGATACGTCGCTCGCCGCCCGGCCTTATCAGGCGATACTCCATATCATAGGGCGCACTGCTCTTGATGGACTCGCGGTGCTGGGCCAGGACGCGGTCATGGTCTCTTGGATCAACATGACTGAGCGAATTCTGCAGCGGCCCAAGAAGCTCGGCTTCAGGTAAACCGTGAATCTCGGCGAACTCTGGCGAGACAAACACCATGCTTTCGCTGGCATCATCGAAGATATAGGCACCCATACCGGCGATGCGTTGCGCGGTTGCCAGGAACCAGGCGCTTTCCTCAAGTTCACGCTCTGACAGCTTGATCGCGGTGATGTCGAGCATGGCGCCCACCTGGAGGCCCTTGCCGCCGTCCTGGAAACTGCCGACTTCCCTGATGTGGATGATCTCACCGGATGGGCGCAGAACGCGGTAGTCCATGGTGAAGGGACTCTGGGCATCCATGGCGCTCTTATAGATGTCCCATGTCCGCTCCTGATCTTCCTCGACGATGAACTGGATAAAGAAGTCCATGCTTAGCCCGTCTACATCGCGGGCCTCGACACCCAGAATATCAAAGAGGCTTTGCGAGATATGCCGCATCTCCTCCTTCTCGGGATCGACGATGTAATGCCCAAAACCGGCATGGGTCTGGGCCAAATGCAGCGCCGCCCGGTTTTCCTGCAGGGCGTCTTCTGTTTTGCGCAAATCGGTCAGGTCGAGCATGGTGCCGATGGAGCGCGCTGACTTGCCTTTCCTACCGTCAACATAACCACCGGCTTCACGTACAAAGCGGATCTCGCCGTCGGGTCTGACAATGCGGTAATCAACGACATAGTCGCTGCGATCCCTGGTGGCCTCATCGAAGATCGCGTCTGTGGCTTCGCGGTCATCAGGGTGAATGAAATGCAGGGTATCGGCGACGGACCTCTGCACTTCTTCGCGACTGCGGCCATAAACGGCGGCAAAGGTCTCTGAGCAGTAGACCATGTCGTCGACATCATCGTCGTAGATGTAATGACCAAGGCCGGCGATGTCCTGAGCCGCAGCAAGCACTGCCGAGCGTTCGGCCAGCTGCCGCTCGATTTCCTGCTGGCGCGTCAGGGTCTTGATCAGCACGGCAACGGCCAGCAGTGACAAGGCCGAGGAAACCACGACGACAATCTCACCCTGCCCGACCCAATCGAGCCAAACGGGCATCGACCTGTTGAAACTGCCACGAGCCGCAACCACCACGGATTGCACAGCGATCAGAGCCAGGAGGCCAGCAAGAACCCAGGTCAGGACGCCGCGAATGCGCAATGCCAGCACAAATGCTGCACTAAGCACGCCAATCGAGATCAGGGCTGCTAGTCCAAGAAGCACGGCAAAGCCAATTCCACTGGGTACCGCCAAGTGTGTCCCTATGGCCCTTCACACGCAACCGGTTCAGCACAATCGGGTGTGGACGCGCGACCCCGCAGGCGCTGGAATGGGGCGCGACCATTCAGGCATCACACGCGTTACAGGTGAGGACCTTCATGCATCCCCAATTTGCCGCCTTTTCTGCCGATGAACACCAGGCCCGGCTGACGCGGGCACGCCACGCTCTGGGCGAAGCCGGGTTCGACGCCTGTGTCTGCGTTGCACCGGAAAATCTCTATTACCTGGGCGGTTATGATTCATGGGTCGGCGTCAACAGCCCCCAGGCCATGGTGTTCACCCCGGGCAATGACGAACCCACGCTGATCGTGCGCAATGTCGATCTGCCGCTTGCCGTGGAAACAACCTGGCTGCGGGATATCCGCACCTATCATCTGCATCTGGAAGACCCCGCCGCACTGATTGCCCAGGTCGTGGCCGAAAAAGTCGCCGAGGGCGGAACGCTGGCAATTGAGACCCAGTCCTATGCGCTCTCCTTTGAGCTGGGCCGCTTGCTCGAGCGCGCGCTGGCACCCGCCACGCTGATGGACGCGTCGACCCTGCTGGGCGATCTGCGCTGGATCAAGTCGCCAGCCGAGATCGCCTGCATGCGCCGCGCAGCAGCAACCGCACAATTGGGCATTGATGCCATGCGGCAGGCCCTCAAGCCCGGCATCAACGAAATGGCACTGGCCGGTGAAATCGAGAACGCCATGCGCAGGGCCGGTGGTGATTTCTGGTCAGTACCCACAGAACTCTCGTCGGGCCCGCGCACGGAAGGAGGCCACGGCACACCGCGTGACCGTGTGATCGAGGCAGGCGAGCTGGTTCATGCAGAATTCGCCGGGGTTGATCAGCGCTACCACGCGGTTGCCATCGCAACGATGGCAGCGGGCGACGTATCGGGCGACCTGAAGGACCTCTATGCCGCGACCCGAGCTTCGCTGGATGCCGGCATTGCCGCGATCCAACCCGGTGTTCCGGTTGCCGAGGTTGAAGAGGCGTCGCTGGAGCCGTTGCGTGAGGCCGGTTTGGCGGATGCCGCGATGATGCGGTTCGGTTACGGCATCGGCATCGCCTATCCCCCGATTTGGCTGGAGACCCTGCAGATCAGCCGGGGCATCGATCAACGTCTTGAACCCGGCATGGCCTTTGTCCTGCACGCCTGTGTCACACCGCCCGGCTCAGGCAGTGGCGCGATCCTGGGCGGCACCTGGCTGATGACCGATGATGGCGTTGAAATGCTGGCCGGTGCGGGTGCCATCGACCTGGAGGTCTGCGACTGACATGGCAAAATCCAAACCCTGGACGGTCATTAACAGCGAAGTTCTTCACGATGGCCGGCCGTGGCTGCGCTTGCATGGCGAAACAGTCCAACTTCCGCACGGGCGAGAGGTCGCGCCGTATTTCCGCATCGACATGCGTGACTTTGCCATTGTTCACGCCACGACAGAGACCGGCAACGTACTGGTGCTCAACCTCTACCGCCATGGTCCACGCCGGATCGAGCTCGCCCTGCCCGGCGGTATGATCGATGACGGGGAAGAACCGCTGACCGCTGCACAGCGCGAGTTGATGGAAGAGACGGGATACCGCGCCACCAACTGGCGCACGCTGGGAAGCTACGTCATGAACAGCAACTATGGCTGCGGTCGATGCCACGTCTTCATGGCGTCAGGGGCCGAACAGATCGCCGAGCCCGATTCCGGCGACCTTGAAGATGCCGAGCTGTTGCTGATGCCCCACGATGAACTGTTGGACGCTGTGGGCGCGGGCCGGGTCGGCGTGATGGGCCACGCAGGAGCCATCGCCATGGTCACCGCCACAAAGGCTGGCTTCCCGGTTTCGGACTGTTCTTGAGCAGCCACTAAAATCTGAGCGCAAAATCTGCCGCGTCCGTGTAATCGCGGCAGCGGGGAAACGGTACAGCGTCGGGATTTGGCGCTTCGAAGAACTTGGCCGCCAGCTTGGCCGCACAATCGAACCAGAACGTGACGCCATGCCCGCCGGAGCGGAACACCAGATGCTTGCTGTCTGAAAGAGTTTCGGCAGCCTCATCAGCAAAGCTGGCCGGAGTTACAGGGTCGTATCGGCCGCTCATCAACAGGGTCGGCGCATCCGAGACAACCGGGCCAGCGGCATCCAGCGGATCATTTTGCACGGGCCAGACATCACAGTAAGGCACCAGTGACCATTCCAACACGGCCTCTCCATAGATGCCGAACCGGGCTGCTTCGGCTGTCATAACACCGGTATCCAGGGTTGGTGCTTCACGGCATTCGACGTTGACGAAAACACCTTCATCCATACCGTCACTGCCCCAGCTTGCAGGCCAGTAGAAATAGGTAAGCGCATCGATATCACCATCGCCAGCCGTCCCGATCATCAGGGGGATGTAGGTCAACCAATAGCTGTCATAGAGATAGTCGACCATGGATGACGTCACGGCATTTCCGTTAAAACGCACAAAGGTGCCACGGTCGAAATATTCGAGATCATAAAGTTCAAGTTCGCGCGGATTGGCATTGAGATCGCTGATCAGGCGCCCAAAGGTAGCTTCTGCATCGGGTGCGATACGCCGGCAGGCAGGATCGCTGGCACAATCCTCAAACAGGTTGGCAAAGGCGCCGGCAACAGCCCTGGGGAAGTCGAGTTCAGCATCGATCGTTGGCGGGTAAACACCATCAAGCACGGACGAGCGTACAAGATCGGGATGGCGGCGCATCACTTCCAGACCCAGGCGGGTACCGTAGGAGACGCCATAGAGATTGACCTGCTCATAACCCAGGGCACGGACAATATCGGCGACATCGTCAGCACTGTTGCGGGTATCGAACTGCTCAAGCGGCACACCCTCAGCACGAAGACGCTCGTAACAGGCAGCAAGCTCACTGGTTTCCTGTTCGAGCAGGGGGTCATCGTAGTGCAGGATTTCCGGCAGGCCGCGATCAAGGTCATGCAGCTCGGGACAATCCAGACTGGGGCGTGACAGGCCGATACCACGCTGGTCGAACAGGATGAAATCCCTGGTACGGCGGAACGACGATGTGTGTTCCCACCAGAAGTCGCTGTAGTCCTCATAGTCTGGATAATCGGTCGCAAAGGTCGGCGCGCCAGGACCGCCTTCCATATAGATGATGGGATCGGGTGCAGGCGTGCGCGACGACGAACGCAGCACGGCAACAGCCAGTTGGGCGCTACCAGCCGACGGATTGGCACGGTCCAGCGGCACGATGACGTGATAACAATCGACATTCTGGACCATGTTGGCGCGCACCCAGCACTCGGTTTCGCGCAATTCGACATCGGCCTTTGCCGTCGTCGCTGCCAGGGCCAGAAGGATGAGAGAACGAGCGAGAAGATTCATGAAGCCGGGACCGCCATCAGGTTGGGTTTGCGTGTTGCCGTGATGAGATAGGCAACGATGCCAAGGTTGATCAGGTTGAAGCCGACGCCCAACAGGAACGCGGTATCGTAAGTACCGGCAAGGTCAAAGCCAAACCCGCCCATCCAGCCACCGATGGCCATGCCGAAGGTGCCGAACATGATGACAATCGCGGTGTAGCGCCCAGCCCATTGTTCCGACAGGTAGTCACGGATGATGACCGGATAAGTCGGGCCGATGCCGCCATATCCAAACCCGAAGGCCGCAGCGACGACATAAAGAACCGCGGTACCTTCGATGAACGGAAGGAAGCCTAGCGTCGCAGCCTGGATCGACGAGAAGACAAAGAGAGTTTTCAGACTACCGATGCGTGCCATCAAGAGCCCCGCGCCGAAGGCCCGGGCCAGGAAGCTGCCGCCCAGCAGGATTGACAGAATGGTGGCTGCCTGCATCGGTTCAATGCCGATATCGGTGGCATGGGATTTCAGATGCGCCAGGGGCAGAGACATGGCGATGCAGCAACCCACGATGGCGACGCACAAAAGGGCGAGAAGAGTAGCCGGCCTGATGTGGAGGATCGGCGCGTTTTCCTCAACCTCCTCGGGCAAGGACGGACCTGACCGGGCAACATGCGCTGGTGGTCGACGTCGCAGCAACAAGGCAAGTGGCACCATGGCGGCCACGCAGAACAGCCCGTAGATCAGATAGGTCTCGCGCCACCCGATGGTCCCCAGACCATATTCGAAGATTGGCGGCCACATGAATCCCGCGATGCTCTGACCGCTCGTCACCAGACCGACCGCCATGCCCCGGTTCCGCCGGAACCAGCGGGTCACGTTGGCGACAAGCGGCGAGAACATCGTCGCGTTGCCGATCATGCCGATGATGAGGCCGTAAACGGCAAAGAACTGCCAGGCATTCTCGATGAAACTGACGGCAACCGAGCCCAGACCAATGGTGACCGCGCCTAGCATGGCGGGTTTGCCCATGCCCGCCTTGTCGAGCCACCAGCCCATGACAATGCCACCCAGGCCGCCACCGATGAACTGCAGGGAATAGGCCGTGGAAGGAATGCTGCGCGGCCAGTCAAAAGCCGCAGCAATATCCTTCATCGCCACGATCAACAGGAACAACGCACCGTTGGCGATCACCAGCAGAAGAAACGATGCTGCAACCACCACCAACGCATAGCGGCTGTCATCGAGAGAACGCAGGTTGGCGAGCATGGAAGACCGGAGTGGTTGAATCCGGACTCTAACCCTGATCGGGCCCTACGTAACCCACGGGTTTTCGGGCAACCTGCGATCCCGCGCACCAGCAATCAGGACATCAAGGAACAACAGTTCCTGCGCATCATGGGACACGTCGCGTGTTGTCGAGGCAAAGGGATCGAACCCTCCCAACCAGGCTGCAAAGGCATCATCGTGCGACAGTGCGATATGGAGCGCATGGTTGAGCTCAACAGCCTCATGCCCAAGGCCGGATGCCCGCAACGCAGCCCAGAAGCATCGATCATGCACGCCGCGCAGGACCATGGCATCGCGCGGCGTCGGCACATCTTCATCGGTGCCGTCAAAGACGTCCTGACAGGCCGCAAGCGACAGGGAAAAGAAGGACCGGCAGGCAAGCGGGCGCACGGCATAGATGGAACACAACTGGCCCACCAGGAGAGGGCAGGCCAGCCTGCGTTGCAGACGCTGATCACGATCAAGGTTCATGCCTGCACCGGCAGCCACGGCAATCTTCTCCGGTAACAGCGCACCGGAGCGAGCCCGCAAGTCTTCGGCAATCAACAGTGCTTCGGGAATTGTGACCGAAATCCAGTTGTGACAGCACAAGGAGCAGGCCGCCTGACACGCGACCGGCGTGGGCGATGGATGCGATTGCAGGGAGTGTTCAAATCCGGCCTGGTAGGCCTGTGTCACCTTCAACAGTCGGGCTTTGTCAGGTGACTTGCCCAACAACTGCATCAGCATGCGTGTGTGGGCGAACATCGCAAGGAAGTCGAACGACGGCGGCAGGCCGCGTGCACGATAGGCGCGCACTGCTTCAGCCAGGCCACGTCTGCGTTCTTCCCGATTCATAATGGCAGCTTATACGTTCCACAGGGTGCACTGCACCGTGCAGCCCGAACGGTGTAACATGGCGGCAATGAGATCGAGGGGACGACCATGCCTGCATCGTTCGACATCAAGCCTTTGAGCGGCGCATTGGCGGCCGAGGTCACAGGTCTGGATCTCTCCGTAAAACACGACGAGCCGACCATGGAGGCGATACGCAAAGCCTTCCTGGAGCATCATGTCCTGGTGTTCCCTGATCAGGCGCTTGAGCCTGAGCAGCAGATTGCATTCACCACATGGTTCGGCGCGGTCGAACCCCATCCCCTGGGATCGCGCCGCGGCGTGGAAGGGTTTCCCGAAGTTCTGGTGATTGAAAACCGGCCCGGCAGGCCCGGCGCACGCAACGACGAATGGCACAGCGACATCACCTGTTCGGAGCGCCC
>Ga0055584_100005059_pt1 | contig 12920 bp, 11 predicted proteins | sample OSDHelmetaG_FD_58716 | JGI IMG/M metagenome (GOLD analysis project Ga0055584, IMG submission 58716) | Pelagic marine sediment microbial communities from the LTER site Helgoland, North Sea, for post-phytoplankton bloom and carbon turnover... | ecosystem: Environmental > Aquatic > Marine >... | reverse complement strand
GGGATCAGCACGCCAGCTGGCCGCAGAATCGGATTGACGTAATCCCCTCGCTGTAGAAAGAATTGCGATACCTGACCGTCGACACCTGCGTAAACAACGGTTTTATCCAGGGCGACCTGAGCCTGTTCCAGCTGACGCTGTGCGCTTTCACGTTGCGCGGGCAGCACGTCAGAGATTTGCGTCTCCGCTGCTGTGATATTGGCTTTTGCCGCCTGCACGCCGCCACGACGTTGGGCAACGGTATTTTCCAGCCGCTCGATTTCAATTTTGCTGACTAACTGTTGGCCGCGAGCCGATAGTTCCGTCTTTTTAGCCAGTTCATTTTCGGTCTGCGCTAGGGCGCTTTCCGCCTGTGTCAGGGTGGCTTTGGCACCCTCAAGTTGCACTTCGGCTTGCGCAAATGCCGAGGTAATTTGTGCCAGCTGGCTCTCGGCAATGTTCACGCCGGCTACCTGTGCGCTGTCGAGCAGGCTAAACAGCGGAGCGCCGGCCTCAACAGCCTCGCCGTTTTTGACAAAGATTTCCTCTACTCGACCGCCGCCCTCGGGGAGCAGCGGAATCGTGCGGAAGTAGGGGCCCGCATTGGTGGTCGAGGGGTGGTAGTAGAACACCACAGTGATGAAGCTCACCGTCAGAATCAGGCAGGCAGTGATCCCCCATCGCAACTCGTACCACATGGTGAAGAAAGTAATCTGGTCTCCCCACTGCTTACCTTGTCGGTAGCGGCGGAAGAGGTAATCAGGCAGTACGGTGACCAGTGAGCAAAGAATCAGTTCAAACATGGTTACCGTTCCCCCTCAGATTGTTTTGGCGCTCCCGTGGAAGTGTCAGTCTCCTCTGGCGTCAGTTTCTTCAATGACTCCGAAATACTGTTGATCGGCGTTAGGAAGTCGGGAAGTTTTAAGAGCGCCAGGATCAATGCCGCAACCCAAAAAATGTTGTTATGCGTGAAGAGCGCTAATAGCGCGAGCACCATAATGAGTTGGGATTGGGTATTGCCATGTTTATGAGCGAGTTGCTCAGGTATCGCATGTAGCTTGAGGTAGAACACCCCCACGCCCAATACCGCCAGAATCACGATAAAGATGATCGCGGAAAAGAGTGGATCGCTTCCGTCAGCAGCGCCGACAAACGCCGGCAGGGTGTGAGGAGCCAGCGGGTGTAGTTCTCCGGACATAATTATTGGCCTCGATTGGTGCTGTAAGGATTAGGCAGCTGCTTGCTGCTTGCCGAACGCGTGCCTGAGCTGATCCGTCGTCAGCGTGCGTAAGGTATTGCCATGCTGATCCAGCTGTTCAGTCAGTTGGCCGTCCGGAGCATACAGCTCAAAGAGCACCAATGCGCCGTCGGGTCCGCCCTGTTCCATGTGGACGTCGCCCGAAAGTTTCTTAGCATAGTCACCCGCTTGCCGAATCTTGGTGCTCACGAGCTCGCCGTCTTCGTAAGTCTTCACATGCAACTCACCCTGCAAAACGAGGGAAGTTGTTGTGCACAAATGCCGGTGGAAGTGGCAAAAGCTGCCTGGATCCCAGCGGTACACCACGCTGATATGGCCAGCGTCATCCATATCCAGAATCGTGCCCCAGTAGCTGACGGGATAGGGATAGTCGGCGCCCTCGCGGTAGTGATGCCACGTCAGTGATGTCTGATCGAGCAAGTCGTGCTGTATCTGTTTCATGCCCATCTGCCTTTAGCAAAGTGCCTAAAATTGCCTATATGATGGACTCGACAGTGACGCAGTCAAGCAATCTCATTGAATGTGTCGTGGTTTGCTGACTTTTACCTATCACACATTTGTTTCACTAATCGGCGCTAAGCGGCAACTCCGTAACCTTTTTATAGCGTTGACACCCTTGTGGGTTTCCCTATGCTCGGCTAACCGAGTCCATTGGCAAAAAACAGTGAGAGTCGGATTTTTTGACATAAGTGGGGTAATCACAATGTACGCATTTTTCAGAGTCACTGCGGTGACGTTTTTGTCCGCGGGGCTGTTGGCGTGTAATCAGGCGCCAAGTAGCAACCCAAATGTAGAGTTGGCTAAGGCGTGGGTGACGGCGGGTGCCGACAGCCGTGAGGCCTTAATGGAGATGGTCGACCAAAATATGGCCGAAGATGGCCTGTTGTTTAGAGACCGTTACGTCGGATTTGGCTTTATTTGGGATAACCAGCGCGGCGCCGAAGAAGGACGCATGATTGTCACTGAGGTGATCGCTGACAGTCCGGTGGCGGGTGTATTGCAGGAAGGCGATGAGTTTGTATCTGTGGGTGACGTTAGCGTCAGCGCTGAAAACATGGAGCGGCTGCCTTTCCGTGGGCAGCCCGGAGAAGCCGTGTCAGCAGTGATTTCTCGCGATGGTGAGGAAATGGCTATCGAGGTGAGCCGCGGTATCGTGAGCGCGCCAACGACTAAGGCCGAAATGCTTGAATGGATGGCGAGCGGTGACGACGAAAACTGGGGCCCGGAAAAATGGGAGCTTCACGAGGCGGTGGGCCAAGGCAATGTTGTTTACGTCTGGACGCAAGCTTGGAACACGGATGAGGTGAGCGGACTCCCCTTCGAGGCTCATCAGGTGACGCGTATGGTGTTCAATGAATCCGGCAAGGTAACCGCGATCGCCAATTTGACTGAAGATCGCTTTGTTCTGGAGCAGACGGGCTACACAATTAGTCGATAGCTTTTTGAGTAGTTCAAGTGAAGAAAAAAGGCCGCGATAGCGGCCTTTTTTTATTTCGGGACCAAATCCAATCTCAGCTCGTTAACGGCTTTTGCCTCTAGCGCTCGTCAAGCCTTACTGATGAACGGCCCATCTACACAGATGCGGCGGCCATCGGGCGACGCACAGGCGCCGCAGATACCCACCCCACATTTGGTCATGTAATCAATCGCACTAAAGATTCTATTGGCAGGGACATGCGCTTTCTGCACTGACTCGCTGGCATGGATCATGGGCTCGGGCCCACAGTTATAGAACACCATGTTAGCGAGCGCTTCCGGCGACTGAGTCGACAGGAATTCAGCCAGCGCGTCACTTACTCGGCCCGCAAACCCGGCGCTGCCGTCGTCGGTGGCGATGGTGACGCGGGCAACCCCTTCGCACTCGTCGCGAAAGTACAGCCGGTCTGCCGAGCGAGCACCGACAAAGATGTCGACGGGGTTGTCCTGAGAGCCAAAGTCCTCGGCAATTTGGTAAACCGCCGCCAAGCCCGTTCCGCCTGCGACGCACACCACGTGGGCGTCTTTCGGTGGTGTGACCGGCACGCCGTGTGGGCCGCGCAGATACACCGCGTCACCCGGTGAGAGCTGATAGCAATGGTCTGTAAACTGCCCGACGTTGATCACTGCCAAGCGCACTGGGTCATGAGTGAGGCAGGAAAAGGGCTTTTCGCCTACACCGGGGACCCAAACAAAAACATATTCGCCGGCTCGAATGTCCAGATCGCCATCCAGCGTGAGCACGGTAATGTCATCACAGACAATGTCGTTGGCGACTATATGATAGGGCTTGAAGCTCATGTCTACATCGAAGCGAATCTGTGGGCCGGCCGCATCACTCCCCGCAATGAGATCGTGGGCCAGATCGGCGAAGTATTGCTGAACCTCGCCGGTGTTCATGCCTGTGAGCCCGGAGCCGATGCCAAGAATCGTGGCGCCGCAATGTGCAGCGTCCCTGCAGTCTGCCGCTGATGACAGACCGCCACAGCCAATCAACGGAGCGTCTGTTATCGCTCTCAGTGCTTTGATCGCTTTCAGGGTGGTGGGGAGTACCCCTTTTCCGGACATCCCGCCCATGCCGTTGCTGAGCACGGGGTGTCCATGACTTTCGGTATACCCGGGCCCCGCCGTGTTGATGGCGCAAAGTGCCAACGCGCCACCTTCGAGCGCGGCACGACCAATAACAGCGATGTCATCCACATTCGGAGTCAGTTTGGCAATGACGGGTATGTCTACAGCGTTGCAGACGGCGGCGACGACTTCACGAACCATCTCCGGGTCCTGTCCCATTGCCATGCCATACCCCTTGGCATGAGGGCAGGAAAGATTGAGCTCCAAACCATCAGCCACGGGCGCGAGCTTTCGTGCCACCGCAACAAATTCTTCAACAGACCCACCAAAGATAGAGACCAGTAAGAATCGATCGGCAGGGACTTTGAGACTGTTCAAGCCTTGGAGCGCCGCTTCGACCCCCGGGTTGGTCAGGCCGACGGCGTTTACAAACGAGCCCGGTGCGTATTGGCTATAGATTGGCTCACGATTTCCAGGCCTCGGTTCAAAGCCGATGCTTTTGGTCGTAATGACACCGATCTCGGGCATGGTGTCCATAACCCTTTGGATAATGGCGGGAGCCGTCGTCACAATGCCCGAGGGGATGGTGAAGGGACCTGACAGCTGTTTGCCGAGAAACTCGGTGGTCAATGGGGTGTCTCCGTTGCGAGTGCGGAATTATACGTCGCCTGATAAAGCCCCGTCATGAGTGACTGACACAATCCGCCGACGGGATACCTCAGGTGCCGCAAAAAGTGCGGGTAATGCGTTCCTCTGGCTCGGGAGGTTTGGCCCATTCAATATCTTCCGTTTGCCACTCAAAGGGCTGTTGGCTGCGTGTCGCCATTGCCTTCACCCAGCCCAGATTGCCTCTTTCGCTCAGATCGATTGCTTTTTGCACCAGGTGGTTCCGGGGAATAATAGTCGGATTCACTGAATACATAGCGGCTGTGACGGCCGACGTATTGCCTTTATTGCTTTTGCGCCGGGCTTGCCAGTCATCCACCCAGTTCACCAATGCTGGCGGGGCCCTAAAGAGCTCTGGTAGGGGCGTGTGCTCGAGCGAGTGATTGGCGGTTTCAGCCAGCCAGCGGAAAGCGAGCGTAAAATCGAGCGTCTCGGCGGCCATGATGTCGTGAAAGGATTGGACTAGAGCGGCATCGGATTCGGTGATGTTATCGAGCCCGAGTTTGGCAGCAAGCCATCGCTGATGATGGGCGTGAAAGCGGTTTGGATAACGATCGACAATGTCCTGAGCAATTTGTCCCGCAGTCTCGGCATCGTCGTCAATCAGAGGCAGCAGGCATTGGGCCAGCACAGCGAGATTCCAATGCATGATGCCCGGCTGGTTGGGCCAGGCGTAGCGTCCCTGACGATCAATTGAGCTAAAGCAGGCGTTGGGGTCAAAGTGGTCCATGAAAGCGCAGGGGCCATAATCGATGGTCTCCCCACACAGCAGCGCGTTGTCCGTGTTCAGCACTCCATGCACAAAGCCAAGTACCTGCCAGTGGGCGGTGAGGCGAGCGAAGTTCTCACACACGCTCTCGAGCAATGTCACGGCAGGACGCTCCTCACCAACCTTGCCATCTCCCTCATGTGGCGGCTTGAAGTGGCGGTCTACGACGTAGTCGACCAGCGACGCCACCTCGTTACCCTCGCGCGTCATCGCAAAGTACTGGACGGTGCCGACTCTGAGATGGCTACTAGCCACTCGGGTCAGGATCGCACCCGGCTCGATCTGGTTTCGAATGACCGGTTCGCCGGTGGCAATAGCGGCGAGTGCGCGGGTGGTCGGTACACCTAGCGTCTGCATGGCTTCAGAAACGAGGTATTCGCGGATAACCGGGCCGATGGGTGATCGGCCGTCACCACCTCGAGAGTAAGCGGTGGGTCCCGCTCCCTTAAGTTGAATGTCGAAGCGGGCGCCAGTGGGAGTCAACCACTCTCCTAACAGAGTTGCGCGTCCGTCACCCAGCTGCGGGTTGTATTGTCCGAACTGATGTCCCGCATACACTGTGGCGATGGGCGCTGTTCCAGGCAATGGCTGGTTGCCCGCCAGGGCAGCAAGTTGCTGTGGGTCAGATTGGGGATCGCCCGACCACCCCAATGTGTCAGCCAAGGCCTGATTCCACAGCAGCACGTCCGGCGCTGAGACTGGGTCGGGCGGCTGGGGGGTGCTGAAGGCGGACCCAAGACGCGCGTAGGAATGATCAAAGCCCGGGGCATCTGCACTCCCGGTCAGTCCAGGCGCATCAGTCACCAAATAGCTTCTTGATGAAGGACCCTGCCTTTTCTTCGATCGTATCCTGCATCTGCTGTTGCGCCTCGTTCTTCAGAATCTGCTCCGCAATGCTCGCCACATCCACTTTACAGGCAGCGCCACTCTCCGTAGCCAGATTACCGGCACAGTCCACCGGCCAGTCGACGCCGGCGTAGCGCTGATCAATCACACACAGCGGACTGACCTCCATGATCTCGTTATTGACCTGGCCCTCCATCCGGAAGGAGAAATCCATGGAGTTGAGGTCGACGTCACCCGAGCCTTTCATCACGACTCCCGGAGTGGCGAACCGCAACTTCTCTATGTCTCCCAGGCCGTCATCAAAATCCACCGCCAGTGACAGATCGGTGACCGGTGTAGTGGTTGGCAGGCCAGCAATTGGGGGGATCTGGTTGACCACCGCGACGGCACTGCAGACCAGCCCCTGAACAGACACTTTTTGCAGTATCAGATCCTGCCCGTTTGCGCTCACGTCTCCATCGAGCGCCGCCAGCAAATCGTCCGCTGTCACGCCGCGTGTTTCAAAATCCCAGCCCATTTCGATTCGACCCGACGCAGCGTCTGTATTACCCATGCTCGCAAGGAGGAGGTCCATGTTCACGCCCTTAAGACCGCCCTCGACTTCGGCTTCGACGACCGGTCGCCTGGCATTCAGCATCAGGCGGGTGTCCAGCTGTCCCTGATGCAGCACGCCTCGCACATACTCGATATCGGCCACCCCGTCGCGGACCCGCATGTAAACCTGCGCGTCGGTAATTGATTGACCCGCGGCAATGAGCTCCTGAGCCACAATGCGCATCTCAAGATCCAGATCCCGAAGGGGGCCTACCGGCAGTGGCACCGGTAAACCGGATCCTGACTCAGTGCTCGTGGGTGCTGGAGCGGGTGAGGGTTCAGTGTCGGGTGTGCTTGCCGCGGCTACAGATGCCGGCTGCGGCGCAGGTTGAATTTGATCAACATCCAGGCGCGCTGTAGAGATATCCAGCTTGATTTCCGGGCTCTCCAGCGCGGACCAAACCAAGTTTCCGGTGATATCCCCTCCGGGCAAGCTCGCGCTTAGCGTGAAGTCGGCTTTTGCAGGACTCATCACAAACGCGCCCTTCAGCGTGCTCTCAACCGGTTGGGTGAGCGCGCCCACCACCTCGGTCTGAAGATCTTCAAATTCAATCTTGCTGAAATCGGATGCAACGCGAATGGCGCCACCCAGCGCTATGTCGAGAGGCGCGGTTGAGCCATCACCGAGAACGGTCAGCGCCCCCTCCAGCTGCATGGGTTCGTTCCGAGTATTGACGTCGGATAGGGTCAGCGCATCGATGCGAATTTCATTGCTCAGCTTGCCGTCTCGGGTGCGCTGGATCACGGTGATGTCCCGGATCTGAATAGTCTCGGCCATAACCGCGATACCGGAGACACCGCCGCCCTCATCAAGCTGTCTTTGGCGCTCTTGCTCCTTAGTCTGTCGAATGATTTCGCCGCGCTTCTCCCATTCTCGATCGCTCATGATCGGCCGTGGTTCCGGTGCAGGCGGGAGAGCTTGAGGCTCTGTGATATCGGCCGTGACGCCCGCGATGACGATAGTGCCAATGTCAACATTGCCACCCAGTAGTGGCAACAGAGACAGCCCTACGTCCAGCTCGGAAATTGAAGCCTTGATGTCCGGATCATACTCAGTCTGGGCGGGCAGGCTTAGTGACGTGCCTTCAAGCTTCAGCCCAAACCGGGGGAAAAAGCTCAGCTCGGTGTCGCCCTCGACAACCAGTTCACCGCCTGTCTGGGTCTGCACCTGCTCCTGCGCCATATCGAGCAGTGCCTGCTCGTCTATAAACATGGGCACCAACAGCATCGCCAACACGACGATGGCCACCAGTGCGCCCACAATCCAAAGAATCACCAGCATCTTCCTCTCCCCCGATGTTTCGTTACCCCACCAGCATATCAAAGCGACTCAGCAGGGAAAGCGTTATCGCGCGCTGCGTCGCTCTACATGCTGGCCCAGTATGCGCGCTTTTTCCTGGCGGACTTCATCACTGGACTTCAGCTTCCATAGCGTTTCTTTAGCAAATTGATAAGACACTTTGATGTCCACGATCGGGTCTGGATAATCGATCGGATGCAATTGCCGCTCCATGGGAGAAAGGAGCCACGGTTGGTGGATGAGCGGCACGGGTAATCCCGCGAGTTCGGGCACCCACTCTAGGATGAAGGCACCTTCTGGGTCATGATCCAGCGACTGTTTGACCGGGTTATAGATGCGAATGGTATTGATGCCCGTGACGCCCGCCTGCATCTGCATTTGCGGATAGTGAATGCCCGGCTCGAAGTCGAGAAACAAGGAGCCCAGCCAGGCGGCGCCTAAGCGCCAGTCTTGCCAGAGATGGTGAGTGAGAAAAGAGACCACCATGGCACGGGCGCGGAAGTTGAGATACCCGGTCTGCATCAGGCACCGCATACAGGCATCAATCAGCGGATAGCCGGTTTGGCCCTCACGCCATGCGTCGAGCCGGGCAGGATCATGACGTCGCGGATGCGCGAGGTATCCGCGGTTGAGATCCTCAAACTCCATTCGGCACTCCATCTCGAACTTTTGGATGAAATGGCAGTGCCAGTGCAGACGGGATTCGAAAGCAGCCAGCGCACGGGTCCAGTCGCCTTGGTGCTGCCTCTTTTTTAGGGCTTGGTAGGCCTGGCGTAGACTGAGATTTCCCCACGCCAGATAGGGCGACAGTCGTGAGCAGTGCACCCGGCTGGTTGCCGGCTTCGAGATATGACGCTGATAGCCATGGCCTCGCTCCGCCAAAAAACTCTGAAGCACCTCGTTGCCGGCGATTGAGCCGCCGCGCTGAAATGCCGCGTTTTGGCGCTGCCATCCCTCGAGGCGTTTGGTTCTTGCTCCCTCCATGGGTGAGGGTAGAGTCTGGCTGAGCGTCGCCAACGCTTTCAGGTCAATCTCTATTTCGACATCGCTCATGACACGCTGCCACGCCCGGTTCCAGCCGCGCCGGTCGCGTCGCCCCCGTTGAATGCCGTTAGTTTGATACTCGTGCCACTCAATACGCTGCGCAGCACAGAAAGCAGCGACTTGCCGGTCTCGCTCGAATGTCACTTCCAGCCCCGTTTCTTCATGACTGAAGAGGCGGGTAATTGGTTGCAATCGATGCAGTGTGTTCAGCAACGTGACCGCTTCACCCTCGAGGCTGTGAATCTGGCTATCGAGGGCTGACAGTTTGTTATTCATGGCTTGCAGGGATTGTGCGATGAAGTGCCAGTGCCTGCCTCTGTAATGGAGGTCCCTCATTAGACAGGGTTCAACCATGTAGATGAGCAGCAGCGGCTCACCGCACTCGATGGCGGCGGCGAGCGGGGCGTGGTCAGCCAGCCTCAGATCCCGCTTGAACCACACAACGTTCATGAAGCAGCTTGTCGTTCTGCAAGAAGCGGGTTAACCAGTGCTCGTTGCGTCAGGGCATCCTGCAGCGCCACTCGGCCGCGATAGATCGCGCTATAGATCAAGCGATAGGCGTCTCGGTCAAAGGGAGTGGCCAAGGGATTCTTTAATGCGCAGTTCGCATCATCTCCTGAATCAAAGCAGCCATGCCATGCCCACTGATCCACCAGATGCAATTGCCGCTCCGGTTGGGAATCGACAGGGCGAATCGTGTGCTCGACCAAAAGCAGCGGTCCATCGAAAGGCCATGCGGCGATACGCTGCCGATCCAAGTGATCAAGTAGCCGTGCGTTGTGGGACTCGGCACTTTCCTGACCGGCGCAAGCCCCATCACACCGTTTCAGTTGATGCTGAAAACACGCGCCTTTCCCTTTGTCCAAGCCCATCATACGCAGACATAGAGCGTGATCTCTGGCGAGGTTTTGGATCGTTGTAGTGATGCGATGCTTGTTGGCGAAAAGCCCATAGGTATCGGCTTCACGTGAGCCGGTCGGCGCAAAATCGATGGCAGTGGGCTGCAAAAAGCCGTCGCTGGCGGCCTGAAGCTGGATGGTCCAGAGGCGACGCAGTTGGCGTTGTCGTCGATTAAACAGAGGCACTTCTGACTTGATGGCAGCGTTCTCAATGAGAAGTGCCCCGATCTCACCTGCTGTGAGCTGGCAGTCGATGCGGGCGACCTGCGACATCAGCCGCTGATGCCGACCGGGTTTTCGGCCTTCATTGAGGTGTTGCGCGACTCGGCTGTGAATGTCGACGCTTTTGCCCACATAGAGTAGTGAGCCCTCGATATCGAAAAACCGGTACACGCCGCTGCAGCGCGGCAAGGCATCGAGCGGTTGTCCTGCGCGCGAGAAGGCGATGTGCTGCGTTGTCTCGGTCATCGTGCCATGGTCTCTGCATCGCTGCGCAGGCGCGGATGCTGTTCGGCTTTTGTCGCCCTTAATCGGAGCGGCTTGTCACAACAGCAAACCGCTGAAAAGCCTCAATCGTAGCTCTTGTGATTGGCGCAACAAAGCGCCGATGTCAAAGTCAGGGTTCGGCGTAGATGACTGCGCGACAGAGACAGAATGCGGGGTGAAAAGGCATGAAGGTATCATTGATCGAGCTGGGTAATATGGGTGTCAGCGAAGTCGTCATCGAGTCCGTCGACTTAAGCCTCTACATCGCTCACGCCCGCATCGGCGATCAGGAGCACGTGATTGCTGACCGAGACGGCAAAGTGCTAAAAACTCGCAATTTGCTTGAGATGCAGCGCATGCTGCGTAAAGCGGTGACCTGCGAATTCTATCTGCGACAGCGCAGTGCGTACGATGAAATGGTGGGGCACACCCATCAGGCAGCGGATAACAGTATGAAGCTGCCGCTGGGTCGCGAGCCCTTGCCCGAGTGGCTGAATTAGAGGGCGCTGAAAAAGGGTAATGAAGCCAACTTGCTATTAATAACGATGCCGTCTGTTACTTCGGATCGTCGCGGCATTAGCCCTCGGTAGACAGATCGTCCGCGCCAAGTTTATGTCCCCAATCTCGCTTGGCCTTTAAATACTGGAGGTTGTGGTCATCGACGCCACAAACGTGCTTCACCTGTTCGATATGAGGCACGCCCAACGCACTCAGGTCTTCCATTTTCTTAGGGTTATTGGTCAGCAGTCGCAGCTTGCGGCCTCGCCCAAAATATTTAAGGAGCACAGCGGCGTCAGAGAAATCCCGGGAGTCGTCTGGTAGCCCCAAAGATCGGTTCGCCTGATAGGTGTTCTCCCCCGCATCCTGAAGCAGATAGGTAGCGGCTTTGGCCCAGAGACCGATCCCTCGACCTTCATGGCCCGCCATATAAATTAGATAACCGCCCTCTGCGTCATCCGCTATGCGGTCCAAAGCGGCTTCAAGCTGGGGCCCACATTCGCACCGGCGTGAACCCAGCACGTCTCCGGTCAAGCAGCTTGAATGAACTCTCACCAAGGGGTTGTCGCTTTTTTCGGGCTCACCAATCACCAAAACGCTGTTCACCGCCATGCTGGAGGCGAGATGCGAAAACAAGTGCTGGCCTCCCTGTTCTCTCAGAGTGCTGGCGAGGTGCTCGACTTCACTCAGCTCGGTACTCCTGACACTCGCATACCATTGCACTGTGGGTTCTCGGTGACCGCGCGCCAGCGGCAGGGGAATAGGGCCCATGAGGTTGAGGTGCAGGCCTGGTGTCGGCGCCTCGGTCATCTCCACTTGAGCACCATCAGCATCGATGCGAAATAATTTGCCGTCTCGAATCAGGCGTTCGCGTATATCTGGATTGATGTAGGTGAACATGGCTTGCTTTGTTAGGCGTCTGTCCGCTGGTATTAGGGAGCGCGGAGTATAGAGGGATTTAGCTGAGTTCGCTTGGTTGTTGCTGGGTAATGCAGTGAATACCCCCACCCATGGCGAACAGTGCTCTCGCATCCAGCATACGAATATCCCTGCCGGGATAGGCATCCTGTAGTCGCTCACAGGCCGCATCGTCTTGAGGGTCATTGAAGCTGGGGCAGATGACTGCGCCGTTGCAAACGTAATGATTGACGTAGCTGTAGTCGACCCAATCTCGGTTGTCTTTCAGTGTTAGGGGTGCCTCGAGCGCCAACACTTCAATACCTTCATCATTGAATTGTTGGGTCAGGGTTTCCCACAAAGCGAAATCCGGGTGGTCTTTGTTAGTTTGGCGGTGGACCAGAAGACGGCCATCCGGCGCGAAACAGGCCACAATATCCACGTGCCCTTTGGTGCCGTTGAGGAAGTTATCCCGCCACAAGCCCTTCGGTAGCCAAATCGCGCGGTTTGTGCCGATTGCGCTGTGAATGTGTGCTGCGATGCTGTCGCGGTCGTGGCCCGGGTTGCGTGTCGGGTCGAGTTGCACGGTGTCGGTGAGCAGCACCGTGCCTTGGCCATCTACGTGGATGCCGCCCCCTTCGTTGACGATCCCCGCACGTGCACTCGGCACCGCCAAAATCTCGGCGATTTGACGGGCGATGGCGTCGTCATGGCCCCACTCGAATTCGGTATTTTGTCCCCATCCGTTGAACTGCCAGTCGATGGCAATAAGCACGCCATCTTCAATGATAAATGTCGGCCCAATGTCCCGAAGCCAGGCATCATTCAGGTTGATCGGTAGCAGGTCGATGGATTCAGAGAGTCGCCGCTTTGCCGCGGTCAGGTCGTCTGGATGGCATAACATCCGCAGCGGTTCGTAGTCGCTGATGGTATTCGCGACCTCCGACCAGGCGCATTGTACGTCCTCTTTACTCAGGCCAGATTCAGCGTAGCTATCCCGGGGGAACCCCATCCAGGTGGCTGCATGGGAATCCCACTCTGGGGGCATATGACGGGTGCGCGTCATTGTTTGATGCCGGGAATGCCCCCGTCCTGTGCGTCGCCATTGGGTTGTCGCGGGTTCACTTTGTTATGAGT
>Ga0055584_100005058_pt1 | contig 12922 bp, 12 predicted proteins | sample OSDHelmetaG_FD_58716 | JGI IMG/M metagenome (GOLD analysis project Ga0055584, IMG submission 58716) | Pelagic marine sediment microbial communities from the LTER site Helgoland, North Sea, for post-phytoplankton bloom and carbon turnover... | ecosystem: Environmental > Aquatic > Marine >... | reverse complement strand
AACGGCAACGGCAACGGCAACGGCAACGGCAACGGCAACGGCAACGGCAAGAGTGAGCCGCCTGGCAGTCCTGGCAAAGGTGACAACACCCCAGCCTCTCCCCCTACCGCAGCACCAGCAGTTACGGCACCGGGGTCGGTCACCGGCCTGAAAACGGCGAAGCGCTACACGCAGCGAAGCCTGAAATCTGCGGCTACTGCCGGCGGCAAGGTTCAGCTGCCGATTCCGGTGCCTGTTACCACTCACACCACCGTGAGCAGTATTCGCTGGCGGTCTGCAGTTACCAAGACGGGACGACCGGTTACTGATTGGACGAACTGGCGAAAAGTCCCCCTGGTAGACCGGAACATGGCCACGGTTTCGATCCAGCTGTCGTCGTACCGCGAACTAGTCGCCCGCGCCGGCGGCCAACGCCTAACTGTTCAGTTGCGGTGGGCAAACTCCGTCGGTATGGGTCCGATCCGAAGCGCCTCGATTCGAGTGCCACGATCGGTCCGCAACCCGCAACGCGTCGCCATAGCCACCCCAGGAATTGATGCTCGGGCCAGCAGGATTCTGCCAACGGTGCAGCCTCCCACGAGCGCAGGTCCCTATAAATTCCTGGCTCAGCGACAAGGCCGACCCATCGCTTTTTCGCCCTGTCGACAACTAAACGTTGTCGTCAATCTCGCCCATGCTCCTTCCGGCTCGTATGAGTTAGTGGCGGAAGTCGTCGCCACCTTGCGCGCAGCAACTGGATTGGCACTGACACTTGCCGATGAGACATCGGAAACACATCGCGGTCGACGGGCACCGGTGCAACCGGAACGCTACGGACCGCGGTGGGCACCCATCTTGATCTCCTGGGCCGAGGCCACTTCGGTGCCAGCTTTTCACGATCGGCAACAGCCGATTATTGGGCTGGCTAGCAACCACGAAGCAGGCAAGCGCAAGTCACGCAGCCTGGTGACCGGACAGGTCACGATGAACGCCGACTACTTCGCCGAACCAGATCGGCAGGCACTGCACGCCGAGACCCTGCTGCACGAGCTCGGCCACGTACTCGGACTGGCCCATGTATCGGACTCACAGCAAGTGATGAATGCAGCCGTAGGCGGCGGTGCGTCATTGGGCTCGGGAGATTCGGCCGGTTTGGCTCTCCTTGGCCAAGGACGCTGCACTCCCCAACTGTGACGAGTCCTAAGGGTGAGCGCTGCACCACTTCTGGCGACTGATACCCCGCATGTTGGGGTTACGTGACCGCTAGGGTGTTGATGGTTAAAGGAGAGTCCATGCCTCGCAAAATCGTCCTGATCGTCGCTGCCGCGGTTGTTCTCAGCCTGACAGCACCAGCGGCCGCAGCCGAACCGAGCGATAGCGGTGAGCGAGTGCGGCTCGGTCCAACTGCGGCGACGCTGACTGCCGATAGCAAGCCGAGCAAGCAGCAGGTCAAGCGCATCAAGTGGCGGGCCTGCTCTGCGAAAGCGCTGGAAGGACTCGAGTGCGCCCGCTACACCGTGCCGCGGGACTGGGATGAACCCAACGGGGACACCTACCGGCTCAAGGTCTACCGGCTGAAATCCGATGGCAAGCGCAGCAAAGTCAAAGGCACTCTCTTCATCAATCCGGGCGGCCCCGGCTTTGGCGGAGTGGGCTACATCGGTGTCGTGGCACAAAGCAATCGACTTCGTGAGCACTTTCATATCGCCACCTGGGATCCCCGCGGCGTCCCCAACTCTGAGCCGGTGCTCAACAACTGCGCTGGCCAAGTCGGTGGTGCTGATCCGCTACCTGCCACTGGACCCTTCACCTGGCGACAAATGGTGGCATCGGTGAATAACATCTTCGGGCCAGCGGCTGCCTACTGCTATAACAACAGCCTGGACTGGGTGGAGTACATCGGCACCAACAACGTGGTGCAAGATCTGGATGCACTCCGAGCAGCAGTCGGCGACAAGAAACTCACCTACCTCGGCGGCAGCTATGGCACCACCATTGGCAAGGTCTATGCGCAGCGCTATCCCGATAGCGTGCGAGCGGTCATGTTGGACGGTGTTACCCAGCCAAATCTGACCGTCCCGGATTACGCGGTAGACAACGGGCGCGCCGGCAGACAAGGATTCCGCTACTTGCAACGCAATCTGCCCGCAAGTGTCTACACCGGATACCTGGCACTGAACGATCTACTGGCAACCAACGTGATTACCTTGGCCACAGGCGACATCGTGACCCGCGCCGAGTTGTGGAATGTCACGCTGATGGCCATGCGCGGCCCGCAAGGCGCCCAGGACCTCGCGTCCACTGTCTGCGGTCTGGTTTCCGCACTCGGACTGCCTGGCTGCGAGGACCGGGTTGTTGCTGCTAGCGACGCTGCCATCAGTCGAGCGTTCGCCAAGGCTGGGCGTACCGGACCGCCCAATGACATGCTCACCCGATTGATCAACTGTGTTGATTTGCGGGGGCGGCCATCGGTTTCTCAGATCGCTGCCGGGGTGGCAGACAACGATACGACCTCGCCGGCTGGGCAGACTGGTGGTACCAACGGATCCCAGTTCGGCTCCATGTGTCGCGGACTGCCAGCACCGGTGGATCCGTTGCCCGCCTTCGACAGCAAAGTCCGCAGCAAGACGCCCCCGCTTTTGCTGTCCGGCAAGTACGACATTGCGACCCCGTTCACTGGGGCGAAGCAAACCCGTTCTTGGTTTCCCGGTAGTCGGCTGATCTCGGTGGATACGTCGTTCCACGTGCTGTTCCCGGCCCCGACATCGTGTATCAACAAGCCAGTCAATCGCTATCTGATCAAGCAGAAGTTGCCAAAGCAGAACATCAACTGCGAGTACCCGTTTCCGGTGCAATAGCCCCCGTGCCCGCGAGGGCAGCGAAAAGACGGGTGACTTCCGCTCGCCTTAGTCGTCATTCCCCGCGCCGACAATCCGACGCGCGCGTTTAGTTACGCCACGCACCGCATCGCCTGCCACCGCGGTCGGGTCGATCTTGATCGATTCGGTGAGGTCGACGTTGTCTCTGATAAACGCCGCCAACCGGGCTGGGTCGACTTGATCGCGGGCGATACCGAACACGTCCACCTGATCAAGCACCTCCGGCACGGTGCGGGAGAAGTCAATTCGATCGATGGCAATCTCGGTGAGATCGACCGCGTCGAGGCTAGCGCCAACTACCCGCGGCAAGTCCATGGCATCAATGGCGAACTGCGTCATGTCCATCTGAGCGACTGTAGCTTCCAAGACTCGACGGATGTCCACGTTGTCGATGGCTACCTGGGTGAGGTCAATCTGTTCCATCACCAGTTCGATGGTCTCCGGCAATACGCCAGCGACGGCAGCCGCCGCTTCGTGTTCGGAATCGGCCCGCAGCCGACGACCACGCTCCGCCAGCGGTTCAGTCACCCGCTGCAGCAGCTCCATACCCACACCGGAAAGTCCAGCGGCAGGTGCGGCTGCCGGCGCCAAGGCCGCAGTCAGGATCGGGTTGAGCCGACGACGAAGCGAGTTTGCCACCCGCTCAGCGGCTTCCAACCCAACGTCTACGGCGCCTAAGGCCACGTCCATCACTGGTTCGGCGGGCAACTCACCACCTGGTCCCGGTACGACTTGCTCCTGACCGGTGGTGAATCGACCGGCGCCGGCAAGTCCGAGCAGCGCAACGCCAATACTGCGCCGTAACTGCGGACCCGGCCATTCCCGGTTCGAGTTCGCACCGCTGTTCGGGGCCGGCGAGATCGGTTCGGGCTGCTGAGGCTGATTGGTTGACTGGGACTGCCGGGCAGTTGCGGAATCCGAGCGAGCCGCCTTGGCTGGTTTTTCCTCCTGACCCTGCCCGGAGGCAGCGGCCGAAGACTTGGCAGCGGATTTCGCAGAGCGGGCGCCTTTCCGCTTGCTCGCTTTCTTGCCTGTCGACTTCGACGCAGGCTTACCCGCACGACCACGGGAGGTCTTAGTTGTTGTGCGCTGCGCCATCGATCGTCCTCTACAGTCGGCAAGCGGAAATGGCAGTCACCAAGATGCCACGCCCGCCTAGTTCCACCAGTTGGTCCATGATCCGATGGGCCTGATTCTTCGGCACTACCGCTCGGACTGCCGCCCAGCCCTCTTCATGCAGTGGCGATACCGTGGGCGATTCCAAGCCCGGGGTGAGTTCGCAGGCTTTCTCCACGTGCTGCAGCGGGATGTCGTAGTCCACCAAGACGTAGTTACGAGCAGTTAACACCCCCTGCAGGCGACGTATGAAGGTGTCTACCTCGGCGTCGGCGGGAGCATCCGCACGGCGAATCAGCACCGCCTCACTGATCAGCACGGGCTCACCCACCAACTCCAAGCCAGCCTGCCGCAAGGTAGTTCCGGTATCGACCACATCCGCTACCGCATCCGCCACTCCCAACCGCACGGCGTTCTCCACCGCGCCATCTAGTGACACCACCTCAGCGGTGAGGCCGACTGCAGTCAGGTAGGCCTGCAATAGTTCGGGGTAGGAGGTGGCGATTCTTCGTCCGGCCATACCCGCAACATCAGCCACCGTTCCCGCCGGCGCTGCCAGCCGAAACGTAGACGGGGCAAAACCCAGCTGCAGTACCTCGTCGGCCTCAGCCCCCGAGTCGGCCAGCATGTCCCGACCGGTAATTCCAAGGTCCAAAATCCCGGAACCGACGTAGGTGGCGATGTCTCGCGGTCGCAGTAGGAAGAACTCCACGCCGTTTTCGCGGTCGGTGATCACCAGATCTCGCGGATTTCGACTGCCACGATAGCCAGCCTCAGCGAGCATCGCCTTAGCTGGTTCGGACAACTGACCCTTATTGGGCAGCGCAACTTTCAGCATCCCGCCTCACAGACATTCGTAGACGTCGGACAATGACACACCCTGGGCAACCATTAACACTTCCAAGTGATAGATCAACTGAGAAATCTCCTCTGCGGTGCGCTGTGGACCCTCGTATTCGGCCGCCATCCAGACCTCGGCCGCCTCTTCCACGATCTTCTTACCGATCTCGTGTACCCCTGCATCCAGGAGTTCCACAGTGCGGGATTCCGCGGGCCGCTCTTGGGCGCGCTGCTGAATCTCGGCAAACAGTACCTCAACAGTTTTCACGACAGCTCCCTAAGACGGTGTGAAACCAGAATAAGGCCGTTTTGCGCTGCCGATGTCCTGCAGGGTGATTGCTGTGGCCAATGCCGCGGCTACCGCCTCGCCACCTTTGTCCTCTGTGCTGCTCGGCAGCCCGGCCCGGTCTAGGGCCTGCTCAATCGTGTCGCAGGTCAATAATCCGAAGCCCACCGGCACGCCGCTATTGAGCGCCACTTGGGAAAGCCCCTCGGTAGCGGCGTTGCACACATAGTCAAAATGCGGGGTACCGCCGCGAATAATCACGCCTAGGGCAACCACCGCGTCGAAGTCTGCTTGCGCTGCTCGTTGCGCGGCGACGGGCAGTTCGAATGAACCGGGAACCCGAAAAACCTCCACCGTGGCACCGGCTTGCTTCGCTTGCCGCTGGGCACCAGCCAACATCCCGGACATCACCTCGTCATGCCAGGACGCCGCCACCACCGCGATTCGCATTCCAGTTGCTTCGACGTCCCGACCGGCCGCCCCTGCTCCACTCATCACCACTCCTGCGCAATCTCGTGACCCATGCGCTGCTGCTTGGTGCGCAGGTAGCCCTGGTTGTACTCGTTATGACCCACTACCAGCGGGATCCGTTCCACGATGGAAATACCGTAGCCCTCTAAACCAGCCCGCTTGGCGGGGTTATTGGTGAGCAATCGCACGGTGCGCACACCGAGGTCTGCCAGGATCTGGGCACCGGTGCCGTACTCGCGGGCGTCCGCGGGTAGCCCCAAGTCGAGATTGGCGTCCACAGTGTCGCGACCGCCGTCCTGCAACCGATAGGCGTGCAGTTTTTGGAGCAGGCCGATGCCGCGCCCCTCGTGGCCGCGCAAATACAACACAATGCCGCGCCCCTCATCCGCCACCGCCTTAAGGGCGGTGTGTAACTGCGGCCCACAATCGCAGCGCACCGAGCCCAGCGCATCACCGGTCAAACATTCGGAATGCACTCGCACCAGCAGATCCTGACCGTCACCAACGTCACCAGCAACCAGCGCAATGTGGTCCTGGCCGTCGATCGTAGAGCGATAGCCAACGGCTCGGAAGTCGCCGAACTCGGTCGGCAACTGGGTTTCGACTACTCGTTCCACCTGGGTTTCCGTTGTGCGGATGTAGGCGATCAAGTCCGCGATGGAGATCATCGGCAACCCGTGCTCGTTGGCGAACTCCCGACATTGCGGGGCTCGCATCATCGAACCGTCCTCATTGACCAATTCGGCAATAGCACCCGCCGCAGTCAGGCGAGCTAGGCGAGCAAGATCCACGGCCGCTTCGGTGTGTCCCGCCCGCCGCAGCACACCGCCAGGGACCGCCCGCAACGGAAAGACATGTCCGGGTCGAGTCAGTTCCCACGACTCGGTGGCGGAATCCGCCAAAACCTTGATGGTGTGCGCCCGGTCTGCGGCGGAAATACCGGTGGTCACTCCGTCACGAGCATCTACCGACACGGCGTACGCGGTCTGCTTGGCGTCTTCGTTCACCACAGTCATCGGCGGCAACTCCAGCCGATCTAGTTGATCCGCTGGCATCGGTACGCACACCACGCCGGAGGTGTATCGGATCATGAAGGCAGTGAGATCCGGGGTGGCCCGACTTGCGGCGAAGATCAAGTCGCCTTCGTTCTCGCGGTCGGCATCATCCACGACCACAACGGCTTCACCTCGGCCGATGGCGGCCACCGCCTCGCTCACGGGATCCAGCACGACATCGGCATCGGAATCAGCCGCAGGTGCTGCGGCACTGGGCTGGATAGTGTCCGGCTCGTCGTCATCAGATTCCGCGAACAGTCGATCGGCAGGGATCATGAGTCCGCCCCTGGCAGCAACCGCTCCACGTACTTGGCGAGCACATCGACCTCCAAGTTGACGTCATCCCCGACTGATAGTCCGCCGAGGGTGGTGTGTTGCAAGGTAGCGGGAATCAGCGCGACCCGAAACCACGAGCCACGCTCATCATCTCCTATTGCAGCCACGGTCAGCGAAACGCCTTCCACCGCGATCGAGCCCTTCTCCACGGTGTAGCGGGCCAAGTCTGGTGACAATCCGATGGTGATTTCGTCAAAGTCACCGCTAGGTTCCCGTTGCAACACCGATCCGGTCCCGTCCACGTGGCCCTGCACGATATGACCACCGAGAGCGGTAGCAGGAGTAGCCGCGGGCTCCAGGTTCACCGCGGAGCCAGACGCTAGACCCCCTAGTGTCGAACGCCGCAATGTTTCAGCCATCACATCGGCAGTAAATCCATCTGACTGCTGTTCAGCCACGGTGAGACAGACACCATTCACAGCAACGGAGTCGCCCAGTTGGGCGCCATCCAGTACCTGCTCCGCAGCCACGGTCAACCGCACCTGGCCAGTTTCCAACGGTTGCAGGCGGGATATCCGACCCACTTCGCGCACGATTCCGGTGAACACGATCAGCCCCTTTCCGGGTCAGTTCCCGGCTCCATGTCGATGCGAACATCTTCCCCTACTTGCCGGACGTCGGTAACGGTGAACCGCAACGCCGCGTCGATGGTCGCGATCCCCAACGATGGCACTACTTCACGTCCTGCACCCAACAAGGCGGGCGCGGTGTACCACGTGATGGCGTCAATTAGTCCTGCTCGCAGGAACGCCCGCGCCAAGGTAGGACCACCTTCCAGCAACACACTGTGGGCGCCCCGACGGAACAGTTCGGCGAGCGCGTAGCCAGGCTGCCGGTTGGGAATATGAACAAAGTTGGACATCGGTTCGGCCATCCGCGCCTTGGCAGCAGCCGGTACCGCTCGCTGCCCCACCACCACGCGAAGTGGCTGCGGCACCGACTCAGCCGGGTCGGCTAGTCGCACCGTAAGTTCCGGATCATCAGCAAACAGCGTGCCGTTTCCCACCATCACTGCGTCTACCTGTGCCCGCAGTTGGTGGACATCCGCGCGGGCGGCGGGACCGGTTATCCACCGACTGCTGCCATCTACTGCGGCTACGCGGCCATCCAGCGTGGCAGCGGTCTTCCACCGCACATGCGGCCGCTGGTGGGTCATGGCGAAGGTCCAAGTCGGGTTGACCGCCCGGGCGGATTCTGACGCCAACCCGCCTTCCGCCTGAATCCCGGCAGCCCGCAGGGCTGCAGCACCACCCGCCGCTTCCGGGTTGGGGTCGGCTTGCGCAAACATCACCCGAGCCACGCCAGCATCGATGAGCGCCTGACTACAGGGTCCAGTCCGACCGGTGTGGTTGCAGGGTTCCAGCGTTACCACCGCCGTAGCCCCATGGGCAGCAGCCCCAGCAGCCCGCAAGGCCACGATCTCCGCATGCGGCGCTCCGGGGCCGTCGTGCCAGCCTTCCCCCAACGGTTCGCCAGCAGCCGACAGGATTACGCAACCAACCCGCGGGTTGGGTCGCGGATCGGGCGACTGCCGGGCCAGATCGAGGGCCCGCTGCATGGCTTCAGAAATCTCCACACCGTCATTGTCGCGTCAGGTAGCCCCGAGACACCAATTCCGGCATTAGTTGCGCTCGGGCGGTCTTACCTGCGGCGGCGCGTTGTCGGCGCTGCACAAGTCAATCTGAGTAGGCTTCCGTAGCCATGGCGCGCAGCTTTCGAACAGTTTCATCGGGATCGTCCGTGTCGAACACGGCAGAACCAGCCACGAACACGTCTGCACCAGCTTCGGCACAGATGCCGATCGTGTCTGCGGAGACGCCACCGTCTACTTGCAGCCACACATCCACGTCGCTGCCGGCGATGAGATCCCGCGCCTTGCGGATTTTTGGCACCACCACGTCGAGGAACTTTTGCCCACCAAATCCTGGTTCCACCGTCATGATCAACAACATGTCAATCTCCGGTAACAAGTCAGCGAACGGTTCTACCGGGGTCGCCGGCTTGAGTCCCATCCCGGCTCGAGCGCCTTGGGCGCGCAACTCTCGAGCGAGGCGAATAGGTGCACGCGCCGCCTCGGCATGGAAAGTGACCGACTTGGCGCCAGCCTCGGCATAGGCGGGCGCCCACCGATCGGGGTCTTCGATCATGAGGTGGCAGTCAATCGGTTGGATGACATGTTGCAGCAGTGAATCCACCACCGGCAATCCCAGTGTCAGATTGGGCACGAAGTGGTTGTCCATCACGTCTACGTGCAGCCAGTCCGCCGAGGAGACCCGGCGGCACTCGTCAGCTAGTACGGCGAAGTCACTGGCCAAGATGCTTGGCGATATCTGCATGCCCACGAGGGCAGGCTATAGCGATGAGTTGCAGATCGCAGGTCTTGTCAGTCGTTGGCGCGGTTCTTGTCGCCGCACTTCGCCACTGAGCCACCCAATCCCTTGGCCACTTGGCCGCTGGGAGCCGTGGGCGCATGATCGCCAGAAACTCGGGGTCAACCGCGGCGCTGCAGGACAGCCAGATACATCCCGTCGGTGTCATGCCGATGTGGCCACAACCGCACCGCATACCCAGCTGTTGCATCCGGTACCTCAGGGAGTAACTCGGCTGCCGGGAGTTGCCGCAATTCATCATGCTGGGTCAACGCTGCGGCAATGATGTCATCAGTTTCAGCGAGGTGGGGTGAGCAGGTGATGTAGCCGATTACGCCACCCGGCCGGAGCAGCGCGACCGCGTGATTCAGTAACTCCGTTTGCAATTGCCGCAGCCCAGGCAGGTCCGCCGCAGTTCGCCGCCAACGCAGTTCCGGGCGGCGGCGCACCGCGCCGATCCCGGTGCAAGGGGCATCGAGCAGAATCCGACTGAAACCAGCACCGGCGGTCAGCTCGCGACTATCGGCAACCAGTACTTCCGCTTCGGAGTCTGGTGGCAGCGCCTGCCGAACCAACTCCGCCCGATGCGAATGCTGCTCCACCGCCACTAGCTCTGCCTGCTTTTGGGCCGCCAATCCGGCCAGGATTGCGGTTTTGCCGCCCGGGCCGGCGCACATGTCTAGCCAACGGTCATCTGTGCCGGTCACTTCGGCTCGGGACCACGCCAGCGTCACCAACTGACTGCCTTCATCTTGTACCCCCACGCGACCGTCCCGCACCGTGGCGATCCGACCCGGATCTCCAGAGTTGCGCACCGCCCATGGTGACCATTGCCCTGGCTCCCCCTCAGCCATGGCTAATAAGTCGGCGGTATCCATGCGACCCGGTCGAGCCACCAACGTCACCGGTGCCGCTCGGTTGTTGGCCGCCAACAACTCGGGCAGTTCCGCTCGGGCCTGTTGCGTGGCCAGTGAATCAGCCAAGGCGGTTCCGATCCAGCGCGGGTGAGACTCGGCGGCAAAGGTATGGCCGTCGGGGTCTTGCTGCGGGTCAGGCGGAATCTGCTGCAGCCACTCGGTCAAATCGGTACCTGCGATGCGGCGTAGCACTGCATTGACAAAGCCGGCCGCACCGGAGCGACCCACTCGACGAATCATCGCGGCACTGGAGTTGACAGCAGCGTAGTCCGGAACTCGCATGGCCAGCAGTTGGTGAGCCCCTAATCGCAGCACATCCAGAACTCGCTCATCGATCTGCGCCAGTGGCCGACTGGAGCACAACGCAATGATCGCGTCATAGCGACCTTGCAGTCGTAGCGTGCCGAAGGCCAACTCGGTAGCGAAAGCCGCATCGGTGCCACCAAGCGAACGCTCTTTGAGTAGCTTCGGCATGGCCAGATTTGCGTAGGCCTGCTGGTCAGCAACCTGTCGCAGCAGCGAGTAGGCGACCAGTCGGGGTTGGTCTACTTCAGCAGACGGGGAGCCCCGCCGACGCGACCGGGATGGACGGCGACTCATTGCATCGCATCCCCGGTCGCATCCGCAATGCCACGTAGCCAATCGGCAGCCGCCATCCGTTTCTTGCCAGCAGCTTGCACCTCGCCCAGTTGCAGCGGGTGGGTACCGGTCCCGATCTGCCAGGTGTTGCGGCCGGCTGGCTGTAGTTCACCGGGGGGCAGCGAATCGGCTTCCCGCAGCAACTCCGCGGTAAAGATCTTCACCCGGTCGTCACGAAAAGTGGTCCAGGCAACGGGAGCGGGATCAAGTGCTCGTAACTGTCGCTCGATGGCCATCGCCGGCAAGGTCCAGTCAATGCGCGCATCAGCGACCGTGATCTTGGGCGCCAGACTGACGCCCTCTGCTGGTTGCGACTGCGCGACCAACTGTCCAGTCTCGATGCCGTCTAAGGTGGCGAGCAGTAGATCAGCACCCGATTCCGCCAACCGCTCCAGGACCTCCCCGGCAGTATCACTCGGCTGTAACGGCTCCACCAGCGTGCCGAAGATGGGACCGGTGTCCAGACCTTCTTCCAAGCGGAAGGTGCAGGCTCCGGTGACATCGTCCCCGTGCCAGATTGCGTACTGCACCGGGGCCGCTCCCCGCCAGGCAGGCAACAACGAGAAGTGGAGATTAATCCAGCCGTGGGTCGGGGTTGCCAGCGCCGCCGGTGGAATTAACCCGCCATAGGCAACCACCGGAGCCGCGTCCGGTTGCAGCTCAGCCAACTCTGCGAGGAAGTCTTCGTCGCGGACCGTGGACGGCTGCAGTACCGGGATGTTGGCGTCATCAGCAAGCAGCGCGATCGGCGACCTGGACAACTTTTTCCCACGTCCAGTGCGGGCATCCGGGCGGGTCAATACTGCGGCTACCTCGTGACTGGAGTCAATGATGCGCTGTAGCGACGGAACCGCTGTCTGCGGGGTGCCAGCGAAGACGAGTCTCATTGGGCTACAGCCATTTACCGGAGATGCGATGCGGGCTTTGCTTGATGACCGGTTTGTCTTGACCGAACCAGTCAGCTTCCCGAATCAACTTCATGGCTTCCCGTCGCTGCTCAGGATCGAGTCGATCGATGAACAGAATGCCGTCGAGGTGATCGGTCTCATGCTGGATGGCGCGGGCCAGTAACTCGGTGCCTTCGATGGCGACCGGCTCACCATGCATGTTGAAGCCCTTGGCCACCACGCCGAACGAGCGGCGGGTGTCAGCGTAGATGCCCGGAATCGACAGGCATCCTTCCTCGCCCTCTTGCAGGTCTTCGGACAGGTCCAGCGAGGGATTCACCAAGTGACCCACCTCGTTGTCCACGAACCAGGTGAACACTCGCAGCCCCACCCCCAACTGCGGAGCGGCTAAACCGGCCCCGGAGGCTTCCTGCATGGTGTCGGTGAGATCCTTGACCAGTCGGCGCAACTCTTTGTCGAAGGTCTCCACCGGAACCGCCGGGGTGCGTAGCACCGGATCGCCAAACAACCGGATTTCTTGTACGGGCACGGGACCTCCTTGCGGTGTTCTCCAGCCTACTGGCTACCTGGAGCGTGACTCAGTCCAGTTCCATGGGATCGACCTGAACCCGCACTGGCGGGCCAGACCGAGAGCTGGTTGCGCGGGCTACCACCGCCTGCCGCACCGCCGTAACCAACTGATTGCCCTTGGGTGCGGTCAGCAGCGTCCTGACCCCGGAAGCCATCTCCCGCGGACCCAACACTCGCACCTCGGCAGCAGCGGCTACCACGGCGGCCACGAGATCGGCTACGGCGTCAGCAGCGCCATCCAACTGCACGAGTCGCCGGACCGGTGGCAGCTCCGCCGCTTGCCGTTGCGCCAACTCCTCGCGAGCAAACTCCTGCGGATTCCAGCGAATCAGCGCCTGCACTGCCGATTCGGTCGGATCCGCATTGATCATCACCGGGGCCCCCGGCCGCACCAGCGCGGCGGCGTTGATCCAACGGCGCACAGCATTCTCGCCAGCCCGAGCATCGGGAAACCACAGATCCTGCTGTGCGTCGGGGAAGTAGGCGGCAGCGAAACCGCCGGGAACAGGTGGCTCCATACCCGGGGTGGCCACCACGATCGCAGCTGACGAATCGCC
>Ga0055584_100005057_pt1 | contig 12922 bp, 13 predicted proteins | sample OSDHelmetaG_FD_58716 | JGI IMG/M metagenome (GOLD analysis project Ga0055584, IMG submission 58716) | Pelagic marine sediment microbial communities from the LTER site Helgoland, North Sea, for post-phytoplankton bloom and carbon turnover... | ecosystem: Environmental > Aquatic > Marine >... | reverse complement strand
GCCGACGCATCAGCAGCGTCTGAGGAAGCTGCTCCTGAAGAGGAACCTGCTGAAGAGGAAGCTGCTCCAGCGAATGCTGCCGACGCATCAGCAGCGTCTGAGGAAGCTGCTCCTGCTGAGGAAGCTGCCGAGCCGGAGAAGTCCGACAAGGTCAGGAAAGCCGAGGAAATCCTTCGCCAGAACGCACCACGCTCCCGCGATGAAGACCTTGAGAACGCCTTTGAGAAAGTCGTGCACATCAACCGTTGTGCCAAGGTAGTCAAAGGTGGTCGTCGTTTCAGCTTTAGCGCGCTCGTCGTCAGTGGCGATCGCGAGGGCAAAGTTGGATTTGGATTCGGTAAGGCCCAGGAAGTTGCCGAGTGCATCAAGAAAGCCAGTGAGGCCTCCAAGCGTGAGATGGTCAAAGTAGATATCACGGAAAACACCATTCCTCACCGTGTCGTTGGTGAGCACGGTGGAGGCCGCGTTCTCCTTCGCCCTGCTTCTCCCGGAACCGGCCTTATCGCTGGTGGTGGAGTTCGCGCCGTTGTCGAAGCAGCCGGTATTAAGGATGTTCTCGCCAAATCGCTCGGCTCGAAAAATCCTGCAAACGTTATTAAAGCAACGCTTAACGCTCTCGAGCAACTTCGCTCCAAGGAGGAGATCTACTCTCTTCGCGGTAAGAAGCTTGCCGAAAAGAAATCGATCTAACATTTAGCCATTCCCCGAGAGGAATTTTCATTCATGAAACTGCACGATCTTAAACCAACCGAGGGATCCCGCCATCGTCGTCGCCGCGTCGGTCGTGGAGAGAGTTCCGGACTCGGAAAAACCTGTGGCAAAGGCCACAAGGGACAGAAATCACGTTCCGGTGCTTCGATTCGCCCGAGCTTCGAAGGTGGCCAGATGCCACTTGCTCGTCGTCTTCCGAAGAAAGGTTTCAACAACGCCCAGTTCAAGACCAATTTCGCAATTGTTAACGTCAGCGATCTCGAGGAGAAATTCTCCGACGATGACGAAGTCAACGAAGAGTCTCTTCGTGCTTGCGGTCTCGTCAAGGGGGTCTGTGATGCGATAAAAGTTCTAGGAAGCGGAGATCTTTCGAAAAAGCTCACAGTGACTGCCGACAAGCTGTCCGCTACTGCTCGCGAGAAAATTGAGAAGGCTGGCGGAAGCATCGCCGAATAACTCTTTCGTCACGTCACCCTTTTATGTCACTGAGCCAACCCTGTTGAATCACTGGCTTAATCGACTTCACTTTGTCCCGTCTTTCTACGCTTCGCTCCGAATCTGTTGACCGACCCCCATCATGATCTCCGCATTCGCTAATACGTTCAAAATTCCCGAGCTTCGCTCGCGGATTCTGTTCACTCTTCTCGTGGTTGTGATCGTCCGCCTTGGTGCGGTTATCACTCTCCCGGGCGTCGACGCGAATGTCCTCACCGATTGGTACGATCAGGTTCAGCAGCAATCGAATGACAGTAAGGGCCTCAGCACGATGCTGGCCCTCGTCAATGTTTTCAGTGGTGGCGGTCTACAAAACTCGGCGCTTTTTGCGTTGGGTATCATGCCCTACATCAGTGCGTCGATTATGATTCAGCTGCTCACGGCTGTGGTTCCCGCTCTTGGGAAGCTCAAGCGTGAGGAAGGTGGTCAGCAGAAGATCAGCATGTATACGCGTCTGCTGACGTTGATACTTTGTCTGTTTCAAGGTTGGATGTTAGCGAAGTCGCTCGTCACACCTGAAGCGAATCCGTTTCTGCGGGATATTGCGCAAGGCTCGACTCGGGAGCTTGTCCCGAATGGGGGAGGGTGGTTTATTCTTTCGACAGTCATCATTATCACTGCGGGAACGATGTTTCTAATGTGGCTGGGTGACCAGATTACCGAACGAGGAATCGGAAATGGTGTTTCCATCATCATCACAGTAAACATCATTTACGCTCTGCCTGGCGCGCTCATTCAGGTTTGGAACACCTACGTTTCTTCAGCGGCGGCAAATCCTCTGCAATCTTTCCAGCTCGTCGCGCTCATTGCTTTCTTGTTCTTCGTTGTCGCTGCGGTAATTGCGATCACACAGGCGCAGCGTCGTGTTCCGATCAACTATGCCAAGCAAGTGCGCGGTGGAAAAATGTATGGTGGCCAGTCTCAGCACATGCCGCTGAAAGTGAACTACGCCGGGGTGATGCCGATCATTTTTGCGCAGGCGATCCTGATGTTCCCTTCGCAGATTCTCGGTTGGGCTCTGCCCAATTCTCCCACAGCACAGAAGTGGTCGATGCTTCTCGGTGGTGGTGGCAGTGGAATTCTGTTTTACACCCTTACGGGTCTGATGATCTTTTTCTTCAGCTACTTCTGGGTAGCAACCATGTTCCAGCCAAACCAGATTGCTGACGACCTCAAGAAGAATGGTGGTTACATCCCCGGTGTGCGTCCCGGAAAGGCGACCGCGGAGTTCCTCGACCGCACGATGAGTCGTCTTACTTTTGCCGGAGCGATATTCCTCACGATTATCGCGATCCTGCCTCCGATTTTGCAATCGATCATGGGAGTTCCTCCGATCGCAGCTCAGTTCTTCGGCGGAACTGGACTTCTCATTATGGTTGGTGTCTTGCTTGATGTCATGCGCCAGATCGAGACCCATCTTATCCAGCGCCACTACGACGGATTCCTCCGCAAAGGTCGAATTCGCGGGCGCTTTGACCGTCCCGGTGGTCAGGGAGCTGCTGCTGGGGGAAACCAGATTCTTTGGCTTCTCGTCATCGCTGCAGTTTTGCTAATCGGTGGAATCGTTGCTTACCAGATTTCCAAGGGCGGCTAATTTCCGAGATCGGGAGAGGGAATGGCCAAGCGAAAATCCAAAATCAACCTCCGCACTGGGAGCGAGGTGGAGGGTCTTCGCGAAGCGGGCCACATTGCTGCTGATATATTGCGCCATTGTTCCGAAATGGTTGCCACCGGAGTTACGACTGGAGAGATTGACCGCGCTGCAGCTGATTTGATTGAAAAAGCGGGCTGCACCAGTGCCTTCCTGGGCTACCGCGGATTTCCTGGGAATATTTGTATATCCACGAACGAGGAAGTTGTCCACGGCATCGGTGGGGATCGTGTTCTCGATGAGGGAAATGTCGTGAAAATTGACGTTGGTATTCTGACACCTGCAGGATGGATTGGCGACAATGCTAAAACGATTCCTGTTGGCAAGATTTCTGAAGAAGCACGTGCTTTGCTGGCGGCTACAGAGGAATCCCTTTACGTGGCAATCGATCACGCGGTTCCAGGGGAGTTGCTTTCCAACCTTTGCCGTTCCGTAGAAGATTCTGTTCAGGTCCATAGCTACACTGTTGTGAAGCAATTCGTCGGCCATGGCGTGGGGCGTGAACTCCACGAGGAGCCTCAGGTGCCGAATTACTGGGATGATGTCGAAATGAGGAATCGTCGTTTCAAGAACCCCAAGCTCCGTCCCGGAATGGTTCTCGCTATTGAGCCGATGGTGAATGCCGGCACGGACGATGTGAAAATTCTCGATGATGATTGGACTGTCATCACGGCAGATCGGAAGCTTTCAGCCCACTTTGAACATACCGTTCTCGTCACAGAGGGCGATCCAGAAATACTGACGCCACGAGTTCGTAACTTTGAGCTCGCAACGCTCTGAAACGACGTAAAAACCTGAAAGGAACGACGTTTTACAAAACTTTGTAAATTTTACCTAAAAAATGAATACATTCCCGGAAACACCGGTTGCGAAAAGCGGAATCTGTGATACCAATTCCGTCCTCGCGCCCGATTTCGGGGAGAGGGACTTGCGCACAAGTGAGGAAAGGCCGTTTAACGGTCAATAATTGATCGCCGAAAACGAAATTTCGACACCAACTCACTCTACGCACCAACGACCCACAATCTATTTGTACTGATGAAAGTTAGGCCTTCTGTCAAAAAACTTTGTAGCGATTGTCGCATCATTAAGCGTCAAGGGGTGCTTCGTGTGATTTGCAAAAACCCACGCCACAAACAGCGTCAGGGTTAATCTTCAGAACCCTCTCATCGGACACGATTAAAATTTTCTATCATGGCACGTTTACTTGGAGTCGAAATCCCAAACGAGAAGCGCATCGAGGCTTCTCTTCCCTACATTTACGGAGTTGGTCGCACTACTGCGGCAAAGATTCTCGAAGAAGCCGGGGTTGATAAAAATATTCGCACTGGCGAGCTCTCCGATGAGCAGCTTGGAAAAATCGCAAACGCGATCACCAGTGGCGGTGTCATGATTGAGGGCGATCTTCGCCGGGATATTCAAGGCCACCTCAAGAGACTCGCTTCGATCAATTGCTACCGCGGTTATCGTCATCGTCGAGGGCTTCCCGTTCGCGGTCAGCGCACTTCAACTAATGCCCGCACTCGTAAGGGTAAACGTAAGACGGTGGGTATTGTTCGCTAATTCTGGCAAAAATTTGATTTGGTAATTCACGATGGCTGAAGAAGAAAAACCCGAAGAGGTGGAAGAGAAAGACGCCGCTCCCGCAGCGGAATCCACCGAAGAAGCTCCTGCTGCTGAGGCAGCTTCCGAAGAAGCTCCTGTTGCTGATGCTCCTTCCGAAGAGGCCCCTGCTGCTTCTGGAGAAGAACCTGCTCCTGCGGCGCCTGCTGAAGGCGCACCTGCAGAAGGAGGTGCTGCTGAGGAAAAGAAAGAGAAAGAGAAGCCTCGGACTGCTGAGGACATCTTTCTTGAGCTCGAGGGCGCTGAAGGCGCTGAGACTCCGAAAGTTCTCAAAGCGAAGGCTTCCAAGAATATCAACGTTGGTATTGTCCACGTTTCTGCTTCTTTCAACAATACCATTGTCACTGTTGCTGACCCGAAAGGGGATGTGATTGGTTGGTCCAGTGCCGGCAAGATGGGCTTTCGTGGCTCTCGTAAGAGCACGGCCTACGCATCACAACTCGTTGCGCAAGATGCCTGCCGTCAGGCAATGGCCCACGGCCTTAAGCAGGCCGAAGTTCGCGTTAAGGGCCCCGGTGCCGGTCGCGAATCTGCAGTTCGTGCCGTTCAGGGGCTTGGTATTGAAGTGACTTCCATTAAGGATGTGACTCCGGTTCCTCACAACGGATGTCGCCCCAAGAAAGCGCGTCGCGTGTAATTTCAGCTTTTATTTTTTCTCGATCATGGCAAGACAAACTGGCCCAACCGACCGAATCAGTCGCCGTTACGGTGTACCTCTTTTTGGACCTTCCAAGGCACTTGAGCGGCGTCCTTACCCTCCCGGACAGCACGGTGCTCGTGGAGCGCGACGCAAGCACAGTGACTACTCGATCGCTCTTGGCGAAAAGCAAAAGCTTCGCCTTCAGTATGGAGTGATGGAGAAACAGTTTCGCCGCTACTTTGCCGAAGCACAGCGTCGGCGTGGCATTACTGGAGATATCCTTGTCCAGCTTCTTGAGACTCGTCTCGACAACGTCGTTTATCGTCTTGGCCTCGGAAACACACGCCGAGCAGCTCGTCAGTTTGTGAATCACGGCCATGTTCTTGTGAACGGTCGCCGTGTCGATATTCCATCCTTCTGTGTAAAGGCAGGCGATAAGATTGAGGTTGCCGCTGGACAGCGCTCTCAGCAACTTGGACTTCGTGCCGCCGATCTCACGACAGCACGTCCCGTTATGGATTGGCTGACATTCGAAAGCGAGAGTCTTTCTGGCACAGTCGACCGCCTCCCAGAGGCCGACGAGATCGATACGATGGTCAACGTCCAGCTGGTCGTTGAGCTTTACTCACGTTGATTTCAACAGCTTTTTCCGCAACGATGTGGCCTTCGGCGTTTCTGTAATGTCCGAATGTCACATTTTTGTTTTTAGGGAAAAAGCCCTTTTGGTTTCTCCCGGTTCCCGCTACCATTTCCATCCTTCCTTCTGATACTGAATCCATCACCACTGAAAAACATGAAGCTTGGCAGATTCTTTTTTACTCTCCTTCTCCTTTGCAGTTTCACTTTTGCCAGCGCGGTTAACGCGCAGGACCCCGATGCTGAAAAAGCACGTGAACTCCTCGAAAAACACAAAGCGTCTCTCGTTGTGATTACTGCTAAGGGAAAACTGATTGCGACAACCTCCGGCGATCCGCTTCCTGATCGCGAGCAGCAGCGCCGCACGCTCGGTGTTACAATCGGGGATGACGGGCTGGTCGTCGTTTCCAATTCCGCGATTGATGCCAGTCTCGGCCTTGCTGGTCAGCAGGCGAAGATGGAAAACAAGGTGGTTACCATCAAGACGGCTAAATCTGAGTTCACCGATGTTGAAATCAGCTATGGTGACTCCACTTTGCTTCACGGGAAAGTGGTTCGTCAGGACCCCGAGGCAGACATCGCCTTCATCATGCCTGACGGAGCTGAGGCGAAAGCGATTAACAAGACTTTTTCCTGGGTAGACCTTGCACAATTTGCAGCCACAGCGCAAGAAGGCGAGAAAGTTGTCGCACTGTCCCGATCATCCGCTGTCTACGGCTACATGCCAACGATGGTTATGGGCCGTGTCACTGGCGTTTATAAAGGTGATCGCACTTTCTTCGTCACCAGTGCAGGAACTGCACAGGGTATCCCCGTTTTCACCCTCGAAGGAAAGCCCGTGGGCCTCACTGTTGTGCGAATTATCGATGGCAGTCCTTCCGGTGTTCTCGGAACGCTTTCCGCTGGATCCATCCAGGTGATGGCGAATCTGGCTCGTGAAGCCGCGAAGTAAATTCCTCCTCTGAAACTCCTCTTTATGCCGGTTGCTCTTTCGTGAGTAACCGGCTTTTTTGTATCCTGACATATGGAAAACGAAGCATACCAATCCTTACTCGAACTTGGCCGAGAGACAAAACTTGTTGGCGATACACAATCACTTCTGGGCTGGGATCAGGAAGTAATCATGCCAGCCAAAGGTGTTGAATACCGAGGACAACAAATGGCGTGGTTCAGCGGTTGGCTTCATGAGAAATTGACGGCTCCCGAGGTTGGTGATTGGATTTCCAGTGCTGAGGCGGCTGCGAAAGACGGCGGTGCTGGTGAGGAAGCGCAGGCAAACCTGCGTGAGTGGCGGCATGGGTATGATCGAGCCACGAATGTTCCCAAGCGGCTCGTTGAGGAAATGGCGGAGGTACAGGTGCTGGCAAAATCGGCCTGGGCCGAAGCCAGGGAAAAATCGGATTTCTCTCTGTTTTCTACCTCACTACAGAACTTGATCAATCTCTGTCGTGAAGAGGCTGAATGCCACGGCTATGAAGAGACTCTTTACGATGCCTTGCTCGATAAATTCGAAAGGGGAGCGACGACTCGTCGACTTGATGAAACACTCGGGGGGCTCCGAGATCTCCTCGTGCCGATTGTCGAAGAAGCGACGGCTAAATGCGGCTTTGATGATTCCAGGCTCGCGGGAGAGTATCCCATCGCAAAACAGGAAGCCTTCAATCAAGAGGTGGCTGAGGCAATGGGTTTCGATTTCGAGGCCGGACGAATCGACACGGCAGTTCATCCCTTTTGTTCAGGAATGGCGCCGTTTGATACGCGGCTGACGACTCGCTACGACGAAGCTGATTTTCGTAGTTCTCTTTTCGGGGTTCTCCATGAGGCTGGGCATGGGCTCTACGAGCAGGGATTGAACCCCAACCACCACGGTCAGCCAATCGGCAGTGCTGTTTCTCTCGGCGTTCACGAGTCGCAGTCCCGGCTCTGGGAAAACCACGTCGGCCGAAGCCGGGCGTTCTGGGAGAAATGGTTGCCGCGAGCGCAGCATTATTTCCCACATCTCGCTTCGATCAGTGTAGATGAAATGTTCGATGCGGTGAATCAGGCGAATATGAGTTTCATTCGTGTCGAATCTGACGAAGTCACCTACGACCTGCATATTCTGCTGCGATACGAAATAGAAAAAGCGATTTTCGCTGGCGATATTGAGGTCGAAGATGTTCCTGGCGAGTGGAACCGGAAGTTTGAAGAATTCTTTGGCCTTGCCGTTGATAAAGACTCCAACGGATGCCTTCAGGATATTCACTGGAGCATGGGAATCTTCGGCTACTTCCCGACCTACAGTCTCGGGAACATCAATGCCGCTCACCTTGCCGCTGCCGCTCGATCTGATTCTGCAATCGCGAGTGGAATGGATCAGGGTGATTTTTCTGGGTTACTGGACTGGATGCGGACTCGCATTCATGCTCGCGGCAGCATCCTCCTTCCCGACGACCTCATTACCGAAGCAGCAGGTAGACCGGCTGATGCAGAAAGTCTCGCCAGACATCTGCGGGAGCGGTATTTACGATAGGGTGATATTGTTAGAGACTGCCTGATGAAACGTGCTTTCCTTGCCATCCTCTCTTTCGGACTAATTGGAACCCCCACTGCTTCCGAAGAGCGTGGCGACGCATTTGCTGAAGCTGCTCAATCGCGAATCAAAGAGCAATCAAATGTGCTCGTTGATTAGCATTCGCTGGTGGTTCATCAAGGGAAAGAAAACGGAATGCACTGCACCGGTGCAGGAACTGTCGACCAGCTGTCACAGCGTATGGGCACTCAGGTCAACCTCATTGGAGTCCGGGGGTCTGGTCTCGTTCAGGCACGAAAGTAGGCATTCTTTCACGCCTCAGAAACACCTGGATTCTGGGCGCAAATGAAACTCGGTGTCTCGATTTCCAGTGTACGGGAATTTACTCAATCACGCGACCGTATTGTGCCGATTCCGCTTACGTGATAGCAGAAAGTCTACGTCATCAGGCTCTGTCGGCAGAGCATTGCGTAGATTCCGTCTTTCTCCATCAACTCGTTGTGAGTGCCTTGTTCCACCACCTCTCCCTCATCCAGAACGTAGATTCGATCGGCATTTCGCACGGTTGAGAGACGGTGCGCGATGACAAAACTGGTTCGATCATCCATCAGCTTTTCGAGTGCTTGCTGGATCAGCTTTTCCGTTTCCGTATCTACACTCGCGGTAGCTTCATCAAGCAATAACAAGGGAGGATTCTTGAGAATTACTCGGGCAATCGCGATGCGTTGCTTTTCTCCGACGGAAAGCTTCACGCCGCGCTCACCGACATTGGTATCAAGACCTTCCGGCAGGGCTTCCACGAATTTTTCCGCATTGGCTGCACGCAATACATCCCACATCTCCTCTTCGGTTGCGTTTTCACGGGCGACCAGAAGATTTTCCCGAACGCTACAGTTAAATAGAAAGCTCTCCTGTGTGACGTAGCCCATTGCGGCTCGGAGTGAACTTTTCTTCGTCTCGCCGATTTCCTGACCATCGATACGGATCGATCCCGAGTCGGCTTCGTAAAAGCGGGTCAGCAAATTGATGATTGTGGATTTTCCTGCTCCGGTGTGCCCGACAAGCGCGATCATTTCTCCCGGGTCCGCTTTCAGGTCGACTCCTTTCAGCGTGGTGATGTTTTCTCCGTAGGAAAATTTAACATCTTCAAATTCGACACGTCCACTCACAGGCTGACTCAGAACGAGTCCCTCATCGACGTCAGGTTCTTCCTCGGCATCGACAATTTCGAAAACACGCTCCGCCGCAGCTCGACCTGCCTGAATGATCTGGTTCAATCCATTGAGTCGGGTGATTGGCTCGTAGAAGAGACCCAGTGCGACGAGGAAGAAAGCGAAGGTTCCGATTTCTTTTTCCAGGGCTTCGCCTGTTGGAGCCTGCATCACCCACCATCCACCGAATCCGATCACGAGGACGTAGCCGAGATTCCGGCAAAACTCCATGCTCGGGTTGTAGGCGGCCCAGACTCGCATCAAGTGCAGAGTCGCTTCTCGGAGGCGGTTGCTTGATTCGTTAAAAGCAGCGTGCTCCGATTCTTCGCGAGTAAACGCCTTGATCTGCTGAATCCCGTCGATGTTGTCGTGCAGAAGCGAATTCATCGAGCTCGTCGCTTTTCTCACCTTGCGATGCCTCTCCGGGGCGGTCCTCGTATAAGTCCACGCTCCCAAGAAAAGAAACGGCATCGGGATCATTGCGACGGCAGCGAGTCGGGCATCCTGGAGAAAAAGTGCGACGCCCATCACGATCACCTGTAAGACAGCAATGACGCCCTGCTCAATCCCGTCAATGAGGACACGCTCCATTGCGGTGACATCTTCGGTGACTCTCGTCATAACATCACCGGTCCGTTTGTTATCGAACCATCTCATGGGGAGACGCTGAATTTTTCGATACAAATCCGAGCGAATATCGAAGATTACCTTCTGCTCGAACGTATTGTTTAAAATGATGCGTAGCGCATTAAAAAGGTTCGTCAGGAAAAATGCTCCCAACGCGAGCATCGATAGCGGCAGCAATCGATCGAATTGCTGCTGCGGAATGACCTCTCCCGTCACGATCTTTGTGACCGTGGGGAAAACAATAATCATCGCCGTCATGAGGACAGCGCAAGCAAGTTGGGCCGTTGCCAGCCCCGGGTAACGCTTTAGGTAGGATAAGACTCGAAGAACAGTCCGCATGAGGAGAATAGTTTATGAAAAAGGATTTCAGGATACATTAACGAAGAAAATATTACTTTCCTGAACCCCGGGTGATAAAATCGACAAACATGGCGCGCAAACGCTGGCTCTCCAACTTTTTCTGGTTTGTGTTGTTCCCACTTCTTTTGGGAGCTAGTGCCATTGTGGCCTGTAATCTGTGGATTGTGCTATCGACGCACGGAAGAGTCTACGCTTCCACTGACCTGATCGAGGCGCACGACGTTGGCCTTGTTCTTGGGACGTCAAAGAACGTAGCACCTGACACGCCGAACCAACATTTTCAAAACCGCCTCGCGGCTGCGGCGAAACTCTATGAGGAGGGAAAAGTAACCAAACTTCTCGTCAGCGGGTACAGGGACAGTCGCTACTACGACGAGACAGAGGACATGATAGAAGCCCTTCTCCGTCTGGGTGTGCCCAAAGTTGCAATTTTGTCTGACGACAAGGGGGCCCGCACTCTCGACTCTGTAGAGAGAGCGAAAAAAGTTTTTGGCTTTGATCGATTCGTTATCGTCTCCGACGATTTTCACGTGGGGAGAGCCCTTTTTATCGCGGATCGACTCGGGGTTGAGGCAGTTGCCCTCCGAAGCAAATCAGTCGACTACGGTTCATCCGGACGAGTTCGGCTTCGCGAATATTTCGCCAGGGTGAAGGCAGTAATCGATCTGTATGTATGGAATCCCTCCGAGGATGCTCCAGTCATTGCAGGGCTGTAAGAAAACTTCCTTACCTCTGCGGTTGCGTCCGACTTGAGTATCGCTTCCATTTTGAAGCATGATGAATTTTCCCCTCGCCACCTGGGTTCACCATCTGGATCCATTTGCGATCCAGTTTACCGAAACCTTCGGCTTACGGTGGTATGGGCTCGCCTACGTCGCAGGATTCGCAGCTGCATTTTTCCTGATTCGATGGTTTGTCCGCCTTGGTGCATCGGAGTTGAAGGAAGAACAAGTCGCCGATCACATCACCATCTGCGCGCTTCTAGGAACGATGCTTGGAGGGAGGCTTGGGTACATGCTGCTCTATAACTGGGATGGCTTCACGGCGAATCCTCTGAGCTTTTTTGACTTTCTTGGAGGAGGAATGTCAAGTCACGGTGGAATCTACGGGATCACTATCGCAGCAGGGATTTACGCGTGGTACACCAAGAAATCTTGGCTCGGACTCGGTGACAATCTCGTTGTTGTCGCTCCCCTTGGAGTCTTCTTTGGCAGGCTCGCTAATTTTGTGAATGGAGAACTCTTCGGGCGAAAAACCGATGCTGCCATCGCTATGAAATTTCCAGCTGAACTCCACGAGTGGGAGGGCGCAGCGGATGGAAGAGGGCAATGGATGTTCTCGATCGATCAAATGCGAGAGTTGGCAGGCAGAGCTTCCGAAGTTGCGCCCGAGCCTCTCGGGCAGGTGAATGATGCCATCACGACGGCAATGGCGAATGGAACGGGCCAGCACTTTGCGGCGGCAGAGAGCATCATCGAGGCATCTCGGGAAAATGAGGCTTTTCGCGAAATGCTCGGAGAAATCCTCAATCCGCGTCATCCCTCGCAGCTGTATGAGGCTGCCGCGGAGGGGCTGATCCCATTTTTCGTTCTCCTCGCGATTCGATTGCGGTGGAAGAATGCCTGGCACGGAGTCATCACAGGGATCTTCTTCGTCTACTACGCCGTCGCGAGAATTATTGTGGAAAACTACCGCGAGCCGGACGCCGCCTATATCATGGGAATGACCCGCGGGCAGTTTTACTCAATTTTCATAATCCTGACCGGCGTTGCCTTCCTGACCTGCGCAGTGAAAACAAAGCGGGGGAACGAGTTACCCACCTGACCCTGTATAATCTGGCACCCAACCCTATTGGGTTGGTGAGTGTACCCTGTTGAGGAGTAGGCGATTTATTCCTCTCCCGCGAAAATACACTTTTTCCAGATCGGGACGGTCTCTTTGATTCGGCGCAGATACTCCTGGCTGATTGCAAACCCCTCTTTGCTGTGAGCGGTTTGCACACGGATCAGGATGGAGGCTTCCCCCGCGGCGACGTAGCCGACCTTGTGATGAACGAGGGCCATGTGGTCGGGAAATTCCTCTCCAATGGCGACACCGATTTTTTCTAATTCCGCCAGGGCCATCCCTTTGTAAAAGGAATAATCGATCCCGGATATCTCCTGTTCATTTTCGGAATTGCGAACCACGCCGTGAAAGCGGATGTCGGCACCATGTTTCGTCGATGGCTCCAACTTTGCCTCGACCGAAGCGATGGATTCTTCGGAAATGGAAGCGGTGAAGTGCGGCGAGTTCATTCTGGTTGTATACAAGGCGATAAAATGAGCGCTTGCGATTGCGTCAGCGTGAGTAGGCTTGAGGAATAACTCTAGAAGAACACGAAAAATGAGCAAAAGCGATTTTGGATTGATTGGCCTCGCCGTGATGGGGCAGAACCTGGTGCTGAACGTTGAGAGCCG
>Ga0055584_100005056_pt1 | contig 12924 bp, 11 predicted proteins | sample OSDHelmetaG_FD_58716 | JGI IMG/M metagenome (GOLD analysis project Ga0055584, IMG submission 58716) | Pelagic marine sediment microbial communities from the LTER site Helgoland, North Sea, for post-phytoplankton bloom and carbon turnover... | ecosystem: Environmental > Aquatic > Marine >... | reverse complement strand
TGATGTTGATCGAACGGTTATTACGGCCAACGAAATATTATCCAAATTTGGGGCGGGGCCTGCTCAGGAAATCATGCAGGACCACCCAACAGTAACCTACAGCCTCGAAGGGTCACAACGGGAACAGGGCGAAACATTTGCCGCACTTGGGCCTATGTTCCTGCTGGCTTTGTTTGTCATCTATGCGCTGTTGGCCATACCTCTTCATTCCTATGGCCAGCCATTGATCATCATGTCTGTCATTCCATTCGCATTTGTTGGCGCCATCTGGGGCCATCTAATTATGAAGGCACTTGGCCTGCTCGATAGCCTCGCCATCATGTCGATCATGGGGTTTGTCGCGGCTTCTGGTGTTGTCATCAACTCCAGCCTGATTTTGGTTGCAGCGGTTAACAAAGGACGTAGTGAGGGCCTGTCGGTTAAGGATGCCACTATAGAGGCAGCCGTTTCTCGGTGCAGGCCAATTTTGTTAACATCTCTAACGACGTTTGTGGGTCTTGCACCTCTGTTGTTGAACCGAAGCGTGCAGGCTGGGGTTCTCATTCCCATGGCGACGTCCGTTGCCTGGGGCGTTATTTTGGCTACCGTTGTAACGCTGTTCGTGGTCCCCGCTGGATACTTGATCCTCGAAGATATTGTCGACCGTAAGAGCCGCAATGAGGCACCATCTTAGTAGATGGAATAGTCAATCGGTGCGTGGCGGTCCAACTTGGCGGCATTGTCTGGCATCGGGTATTTCAGGCCGTTGCCACAATTAAACAACACAACTTTGTCGGACAATTTTAGTCGACCGTCTGCAATGGCGTGGCGATAGCCTGCCTGCGTCGATGCGCCTTCGGGGCAAACATGGATTGCTTCTTTACTGCCCAGTTCCATCCGCGCGTCTTCGATTTCCTGTTCTGTAACAGACAAAGCAAACCCGCCACTTTCCTTGATGGCCTTCAAAATCAAGTGCCCGCCCAAGGCGAACGGCACCCGGATGCCAGCCGCATGTGTATAGGCATCAGGCCATAATTCAGCCTTGCTGGCGCCTTCGTCATAGGCTTTGACGATAGGTGCGCAGCCCTCTGATTGCACGGCGATCATCCTTGGCATTTTGTCGCCAATCCATCCCAGTTCTGCGAGTTCCTGGAAGGCCTTCCACATGCCTACAAGGCCCGTGCCACCGCCTGTGGAATACAGGATTGCATCGGGGGCCTTCCAGCCCAATTGGGCGGCAAGTTCCAGGCCCATAGTTTTCTTGCCTTCGATACGGTAGGGCTCTTTTTGGGTTGAGACATCGAACCAGCCAGCGGCTTCAACGCCTTCGGCAACGATTTTGCCGCAGTCATTGATCATGCCATTCACTTTGGTCACGGTGCCGCCCAGCAGCGCCATTTCCTGCGCCATGATGGGGGGCGAGTCATCGGGGCAAAAAATGAAGCTTTCCAGCCCGGCGCGGTTTGCATAGGCCGCCAATGCGGACCCTGCATTGCCATTGGTAGGCATTGCCAGCCGCGTAAGGCCCAGTTCTTTGGCCATGGCGCAGGCCAGGCCCAGCCCGCGTGCCTTAAAGCTGCCTGTAGGCAACCGGCTTTCGTCCTTGACCATCAGCTCGCCGGTAACACCCATTTCCTTGGCAATCGTTACGCAGGGAATAAGCGGCGTATCATCTTCACCCAGGGAACAGACGTTTTCGCTATTCTTAACGGGCAAAAATTCGCGCCACTTCCAAAAGCCACCGGGGCGAGCCCAAATTTCGTCTTTGTTCAAGACCTCTTTCATTTTGGCCAGGTCGTATCGAACGATCAGCGGCATGCCTGCCTCTGACAGGCCCTGCACCGTGCCAACTTCATAATTGGTATCGCCGGTGGCGCTGCATTCCATATGGGTTGCGAAATATTGATAGTCTTCCATGTCTTTGTCTCTTTGTTTGGCTTATTGCTGCCCTGCATCGTGTCTCGTGATTACTTACGCAACCCATTATATTCATTCACGTTTAACACGCCTTTGCGCTGCCAGATCGGCAACCCCCTTCAATAATATGTCAATGTCTGCGGCTGTTATGCGATGGTTTACAAGGCAACAGCGGATTGCAAGCTGGCCGTCCAGAATAACCGTTGAGGGCGCTGCAATGCCTGCCTCGTGCAAGTCGGCAACAATCTCGGCATTCAAATGGTTCGCATCTTCGCCGTCCCGCGGTCGCAGCCTGAAGCAAACGATGTTGAGCTTGGTTTCAGCCAGCAGTTCCAGCGTGTCATTGGCGGCGACTTCGCGGGCTAAATATTGCGCTAGATCACAGGAATTCTTGATCGATGCCGCCAAGGCCTGACTGCCGTGTTCTTGAAACAGAAACCAGACCCGAAGGGCTAAAAAGCTGCGCGATAATTCAGGTCCGTAATCGCTGAACCAGTGATCTGCAGAGGCAAGGCCGCGATCATAAGGGGCCAGATAGCTTTCCCTGAGGGAAAAGGCCTGCCGGTGCTTGTGTTTGTCATGCACCAAAAGGCAGCCACAGCTATATTGGACCTGACCCCACTTGTGAAAATCAAACGCTATGGAATGGGCGCGACCAATGCCGTCAAACAATGGCTTTAGCTCAGGTACCAGAATTGCCAGCGCACCAAAGGCGCCATCAATGTGCAGCCACAGTTTTTCAGTTTCGGCCAGGTCGGCAAGGGCCAGCACATTGTCGCTGGACCCGGTGGCTACAGTGCCAATAGTACCAACAATGGCGAAGGGTTCATTGCCTTGCGCGTGGTCAGCGTTGATAGCGTCTTGAAGCTTGCTCACGTCTATGGAGCCGTCGGCGTGGCAATCAATCGGCTGTAGAGCATCAGTGCTTAGGCCAATAATGGCGATGGCTTTTGCCAGGCTGGAGTGGACAGCTTTGGAGGCATAGACCTTGAGTTTCGACTGGCGGGCCATTTTGGCATCAGCATCCAAGGCCCCCAGAAGTTCATGTCGGGCAACCACCAGGGCATCAAGGGTCGCTATGGACGTCCCATTGGTGAGAATGCCGCTGCCCGTTTCAGGCATGCCGAATAGGTCCAGCAGCCAGGCGATAACTTGTTGCTCAATATAGGGGGCAATGTGCTCACGCCCGCCCACATTCGAATTCATGGTTGCTTCAACCATGGCTGCCATCACACCCCCTGTGGTGCCGCCGCCATGAACCCAGCCCATGAAGCGAGGGTGCGTATTCCCGGTTGAATAGGGAAGAATTAGCTCGTTAATTTTCCTGAGGGTTTCGTCCGTGCCAACACCTTCCGTTGGCATGGCGGTCGCTACTTTTTCTTTAACGTCATTGGGTACGGGGCGCCATACAGGCCCTGCGCCGACATCCATCATGCCATCGACCATTTTGTCGGCCAGATCGTGCAATTGGCGCCGATAGGCATCCCAATCTTCAGGATCCAGACTGGTTTTTGAGTCAGACATGCGTGCTACTCTGCTTCCGTATTGGATATGACGTCATAGTGTTCCAAAATGAAGTTTGAACCAGCGTGATGAAAAAGTTGCGTAGCTTGCGCATGGACAATTGGCATTTGCAATAGCCGAGGCTGTTTTTATTAGGCCAGGAAGGGCGGAACGACGGCTAAAACCGGGCTGGCCCATATCACGTCCGCGTTAAATTCTGCGTCGCCGAATGATTCATCAATATGGATTTGGCCGTCTTTGCCAATGAGCCAGCCAATGCGCTGAGAGCCATTGCTGTGCCGAATAATGCAGCGCTGTCCCCAGGCGACATCGGGGATGCCCTCCGTATCGATACGAAAGAACATTAGATGATCTTTCATAGTACTGAACATGCCAGAGCTGGCCCAGCGGACCGCGGCCAGGTTCTCAGGGTCTGAAATAATGCGGGGTGCCATGGCTTCGTGCGGCGTGTTGGGCGCCAAAGGCACCACTTCCAACTCGTTGTTTATGATGCCGATGACAGGCACCATTGGGCGTTCTTGCAACATGTCGACAGGGTCAACACCGAGCGCGTCGCAATAGGTTAAGAACATGTCCAAGGTAAGCCGGCGCTGGCCTCTTTCCAGCCGCTGAACCTGGGCCGGGCTTGTTTCGATGCGCGCTGCCAACTCTTTCAGGGCAATGCCCTGGGCCTTGCGAGCATCCCGCAATTTCTGTGGATCAAATTTCATAAAACACACCAAAGAGGGGTACTATTACCAAAACCTAACTTTATTATCATTTTGTCACTATCGTAGGCATGGAACTCGATAGAAATAGAAGCTTAACTTACCAAATCGGTACCAACCAACTACTTAAGATGGAGACAGATACCATGGCAACAGAAGCCGCCATTGCGCGTTCCAAGCTGGATCACCCCCTAATCGATGGTGACAGTCACATCATTGAATACACCCCTCGCTTGCTCGACTATCTGCGTGATGCCGGTGGTGGTGATATCGCAGACCGTACCGAACAGGGGCGCAAAGCGGCGGGGTGGTATGGCCTTACTGATGAAGAAATTTGGCATAAGCGCGCCATGCGGGGGCCTTGGTGGGCCTTCCCAACGGAAAACACCCTCGACCGCTGCACAGCCATGTTGCCAAAATTATATCATGAACGTATGGCCGATTTTGGCCTGGATTATATGATCCTGTACCCTACACAAGGTTTGTTCCTTGGTGGGTGGCGCCCCGGTGACCGTGCCACTTCGTGCTACGCCTATAACGAATATGTTGCTGACTGCTACCGTGAATACTCGCATCGCATGACGCCGGTTGCCGCCATTCCCATGGAAAACCCTGCCGAAGCGCTGAAAGAGCTCGATCACGCGCATGCCTTGGGTCTTAAAGTTGCGATGATCCCCTCCTTCATCCAGCGGGCTGTTCCACGGACAGCTGAAAAACATGCTGATATGGCGAGGGTCGATACCTGGCTTGATTCATATGGCATCGATAGCGCCCACGATTACGACCCCGTATGGGCAAAGTGCCTCGAATTGGGCTTTTCGGTTGCCTCGCACTCAGGTGGTATGGGGTTTGATGATCGCAAGTCGATTTCGAACTACATGTACAACCACATGGGCCATTTTGCCGCTGCGGGTGAAGTCTTGGCAAAGAGCCTGGTCATGGGCGGCGTAACAGCACGTTTCCCAGACCTGCGCATCGCCTTGCTGGAAGGGGGCGTTCAAAATGGTGTGCGTCTTTACGCTGATTTGTTCAGCCGATGGGAAAAGCGCAGCCCACAAGGTTTACAGAGAACCGACCCGGCCAACCTGAATATGGATGAGGTGCGCCGTCTGTTTGAGCAATATGCAAGCCCTGATGTGGCTGAAACGTTTGAGCAGCTGGACGATGCAATGTACGTAAATCCGCCAACAGTGAAGCCAGAACAACTCAATGACTTTGCAGCTATGAATGTCGAGACAGAGGAAGACCTGCGGGACCGTTTCATTCCCAACTTCTATTTTGGCTGTGAGGCCGATGATCCCATGTCATCCATCGCTTTTGACCGGCGTATTAACCCATTGGGGGAACAGGTGCGGGCGATTATGAGTTTCGACTTGGGCCATTGGGATGTCACCGATATGAACCATGCCGCAGCAGAGGCCTATGAGCAGGTTGAAAGTGGCCTGTTCAGCGTTGAAGACTTCCGCAAATTCGGGTTCGAAAACTCTGTGCACCTTTATGCTGATAATAACTCGAACTTCTTCAAGGGTACGGCCGTTGAAGACGATGCTGCGAAGGTTTTAACCGCCTAGGTAGTTCATCAATGTTTGGGTAGGGGAGGCATATAGGCTATCTTGCATTGTCTAGAACAAAGGCAAGAACATGACACCTCTACAAATTATCGGTACGCCCATTTCTCCATTTGTGCGCAAGGTGCTCGTGTGTCTGGAGCTTAAAGCCCTGCCGTATGAAATTGACCCCATTGTAGCCTTTTTTACCAATGCCAAATTTGAAGGCATCAACCCGTTGCGTCTGATACCGGTGTTGAACGATGGCGAGACAACGCTGGCCGACAGCACGGTTATTTGCGAGTACCTTGATGACGCCTATCCGGGGTACGCGCTCTTGCCGAAAGACCCGGCCCAGCGAGCCAAGGCCCGGTGGTTCGACGAATATGCTGATACATTCCTTGCCGACATCTTCATCTGGAAGTTGTTCAATGAGGCCGTGATTAACCCCTCCGTCTGGGGCACCCCTCGCAATGTTGAAGCGATACAGCAGGTTGTGTCGCAAGAGGTGCCCAAGGCACTGACCTATCTAGAGCAAAACCTGCCGGAAACAGGCTTTCTGTTTGGTCAGATGGGGCTGGCCGATATTTCAATCGCTGTTCATTTCCGCAATGCCGCGTGGGCGCGATACAATCTTTCTGCAGCGGAATGGCCGGTGACAGAGGCCTATATCGGCCGGGTTTTGCGGTCAGAGGCGTTTCAAAAGCTTGCGCCAATGGAAGATGCTCTGGTTAAAACGCCTATTGCCGAACAACGTGCAGTGCTAGCCGGCATGGATGTACCTCTTTTTGACAGCAGCTTTATGACCCGCAGCAACCCCGCCATTGGCCCTTTGTCTAAGCGCACCCCTTAGATATCGCCTGCATATATGCGGGCTAGTAATTTCAGGCTGAACGGTGGATGCTGTTCTCTACGACAAGAATTAGGGGATGATCGGCAGCCAACTGCCGCAATGAAGGGGAATTACAATGTCGAATAGTCAATTTTTACTCGATGGCGAAGTCGCTGTTATCACAGGGTCTGGCAGTGGTATCGGCGAAGGGACAGCGCATGTACTGGCCAATGCAGGGGCGCGGGTTGTCCTGGCGGGGCGTCGGGCTGAGGCGATAGAGCGTGTCGCTGCTGACATTCGGGCCGCTGGCGGGCAAGCCATCAGCGTAGCCACAGATGTTACTGTTGATGAAGACGTAGAACGGCTAATGCAAGCGGGCGTCGATGAATGGGGCCAGTTAGATATTTTGATCAATAATGCAGGGGGGTCGCCACTGCAGGCACCGCTTATTGACCTGCCCCGTGAAGAGTGGGACGCAACGCTCGCCTTGAACTTAACCGCTGTATGGAACTGTACGCGCATCGCGGCAAAGCACATGAAAGAGGGTGGGCGGGTCGTCAATGTATCGTCCGTTGCGGCGGACCGTATTGTCCCTGGCAGTGGGCACTATAGTGCGGCTAAAAGAGGCGTGAACTCGTTGACGGAATCATTTGCGTTTGAACTGGCGCCCAAAATACGCGTCAACGCCGTATTGCCGGGGTTGGTGCCAACAGAGGTTTCCATGAAGGCCCTGCAGCTGACAGAGGCAGACTTACCAGCCTTTGCCAAGACGCTGAAAATACCCGCAGGCCGCTTGGGCACGCCCGAGGACTTAGGCAATGCCATCCTGTATTTCGTCTCGCCCGCCTCAAGCTGGGTAACAGGTGAGTGCATTTCAATATCAGGTGGTGGCAATTTGGCAGGCTCTATCTAGCTGCACAGGAAGTCCGCCTGGGCAATCACCCGAGAACCATCTTTGACGCCTTTAATTCAGCGCCTTCCGGTTGGTAGGTGTTGTTGGCACTGCCTGCACAGTGGGTCAATTCGCCAATGTAGAAGCCTTTGCCATCGGTATACATATCGCCCCGGATAAAGGAAAGTGTTGCGCCAGCTTTTCGGCTGCGTGCAGCATTTGCTCCAGGTTCGCAGGCCGTTCCAGCGTGTCTACAACAGGAATTTCATCAATAAAGCCGTCTTGACGGACCCAGTTAGTGTCGAAACGACTAATCTGGCGGGCTTCGTCCCGGCCATTATCGACCTGGATCATTTTGGGCTGCCCGCCATAGCAGAACGTTTTGTAGTTGATGAGGTTATCATCATTGAACAACAATTCTTCGACAATGATTTTGGGTTTTAGCAACTTGTAGTTCACTTCGCGCGATGTGTCGTAATAGTTCAGCGTCAGCCATTCCTTGATGTCTTCCCGATCAATGTCTTCACCATTCTTACGAAGGATGAACGCCCCTGAAGCCTGTGTCGGTTTGATGCAGCATTTGGCGGGAAAATCGTAGGCGTCAATTTCCTCTGGCGTGGTGAGAACGGTGAAGGTTGGTGCGCAGCGATCAACGCCCAACACACCCTTAACAAACAGCTTTGAGTATTCTTTATCGGTAACGAAGGCTCTCGTTGGGTCCAGCATTTCGTCAGATGTCTTCATTCTATAAAGCATATCAGTGATATTGGCTTTGTTCGTCGGCAGGCGATTGTGGCTACGCAAGAACCAATAAAGCCCCACGAGTTTGTCACCCCACCGGTTTTTCGGTGCCAGGAAATAGACAAGCCTTTGTGTGGCTACTCTGGATATAATGGGTATCTTCAATGTACCGCCTAGCATTAATGCTGTGCTGTGTTGGTGCCCATGTTTTGGTGGTGCCATTTGGCCAGTGGCTTCATGCCGCTTGCCAATAATATCAGGGCCAGGGGTGCCACGCAGACCGATACAATCGATAGCGACCAGTTCAGTTGCAACGGGTCTTGCACGATGTAGTCGGTGGTAACAGCAACCAGCGTGGGTCCCAACGCCAGGCCTAGGATGTTATTCGTCACCACATTCAGACCAGAAAGCACGCCCCGCATATTGGCTGGGGTGACAGTTTGCAGCACATAGGTCATGAGTGCCAGTGGCAGTGTAACGAAGAAGCTGGCAAAGCCCACACATATCAAAGCCATGGTCGCATCTGTCTGGAAGGGCAGGGCGGCCATGCTGATGATAATGCCGACAGAGCCCATCACCCCAATGCGCAGGGGATAGTCCGCATGGCCATGATGCAGCAGCCACTGACCCAAAATCGGGCCGCAAACAACGCCAGCAGACCCCGTGAGCAGCGCGATGACGCCATATATGCGACCAGCGGTGGGCAGGTCCCATGCAAATGTCCGCACAAGCATCGACGGCACCCAACCCTGTAGGCCATACAGCACAACCACCAGGAACGGCACGCCCAGAAGCACCGCAATATAGATGCGGGCATGGGATTTCAAAAACCGCCAGACATCGCCCCAGTCATTGGGCGGCGGCGTTGCATCGTCGGCATCTACCTTATTGGCGGCGTGTTTGCGGGTCGGGTTGAGAATAGTCGTCAGCAGCCAAACAATAAGGATGCCGGGCAGGGCAACGGCAATAAAGGTGAACTGCCATGCGCTTAGGGAGCCGACAATGGGCAAGGTCCCAATATTGGCACTGTCAAACCATTCAATAAGCGACGCCCCGCCAATCATGGCCAAGCCGCCGCCCAGATAGGGGCCCATAAGGTATATGCTGGTGGCGCGGGCCAATTTATCGGGTGGGAAGTAATCTGCCAGCATAGAAAAAGCCGCTGGCGACAAGGCAGATTCACCGGCCCCGACAAACATGCGAGAGACCATCAACTGCGTATAGCTCTGCGAGATGCCGCTGGAAAACGTGGCTGCTGTCCAGACCACAACACCGCCAATGGCCACGCCAATGCGGTTCACTTTATCGACCATCCGCCCCAGCGGCACGCTCATGGCAATATAGGGCAGGGCAAAGGCAAAGCCTTGCAAAAAGCTAATGCGCGTGTCGGAAAGCTCGAGGTCGGCCTTAATGGGTTCTACCAACAGGTTCAGCACCTGCCGGTCGACAAATGAAAAGGTGTAAGCAAGGGTTAGAATAAACGTGGCGTACCACCCTGTACGCGCCGAAGGCCACTTTTCAGTCAATGTTCTTTGCTCCCCAAATGCGCAGGCGGGCGCCCGCGCGGCTGCTCCCCACAGCCAAAAAATCCGTCCCTATCCTCGTACCCCAGAAACCCTGAGAACAAAACCCATATTCAAGGGGGTTTCAGCTACCGCGCCACGCACCATTTGGCGCGCAGGGTATACATCGTGATGGTGAAGGCAGCCATAAAAGTGTGCAGGTATGCCGACCCCATTTGTGTGCCATCAATGGCGAGAGAGAGTGCAACGCCCGTGTGGAAGGTCATTAAAATACCCAGAACGGCGCTCACCGTTTTCAAGTCATCGCGGGAAGGCCATATCCAGAAGATGGTGCTGCCAATGGCCAAAGCGGCAAAGCCATAATTGCGGGCCCAGCCTGTTGCGGCGATATTGCCACCGGGGAACATGGCCTCTGCGCCGCCAATCAGGAAGGTTGCGGCCACTGCTTCGACCAGCAGGTTCAGCACCAGCATGCCGGTAAAAACCTTTTTCATATTGCGATACCCCTGTGTTGTCCTTATTAGAAATGGCCCCTATTTGCGTGCCACACTGTGGAGGCAACAGTAATTGAAGCTGACTAAAAGAAAATGAAAATGTTGTGCCGGCCCTTTCCGGCGTTATGAGAGCCCTGCACTATGACTGCCTTACTGCGTAAAACAGCCTATCTGGCCGCAATGATAGCGACCTTCTTCACTGCCGCCGCCCATGCGCCTGCCCACGCTGATGAAGCCGCAACCTGTGGGCCAATTGCCTCGGTTGAAGGCTTTGACACCAATGGTTGGGGCTATAATGCCGCCAATGAGCGCTATCAGTCGCGCACGACCATTACCAAAGACAATGTCGGCACCCTGGCGGTGAAGTGGGCCTATGCCCTTGAAGGCGGCCCCAGCCCGCATTCCCTGCCGGTTGTTTCAGAAGATACAGTTTTTGTTGGCACACAAAATGGCAAGCTGCATGCGCTGGACCGCGACACAGGCTGCGTGCGCTGGACCCATCAATCGGGCGATGAAATTCGCACCGCGATTATTCACGGTGTGGTTGATGACGAAACCCTGCTGTTCTTCAGCACCTCTGGCGGCGAAGCCCATGCGCTGGTTGCCAGCACTGGCGAACATCGCTGGAGCGCCGATGTAACAGACCACTCCATGTCGATGCTGACAGGCACGCCCAGCTTCCATGATGGGCGGCTTTTTGTGCCGGTTTCATCGTCTGAAGTGGTGATGGCGGCCCAGCCCTGGTACGGCTGCTGCACCTTCAGGGGCGCGGTTGTGGCGCTCGATGCCACCAATGGCGCGTTCATCTGGCGCACCCATGTGGTGCCCGAAGCGCAGGAAACTGGCACGCACTACTTGTTTGTGCAGAATTATGGCCCCTCAGGCGCGCCCATCTGGTCTGCCCCGACTATTGATTCCGCGCGTGGCCTGGTGCTTGTAGGCACCGGCGAGAATTATTCCGCCCCCGCCAGCGATATGAGCGACGCCATTGTTGCTATGGAGTTGGAAACCGGCGAAATTCGCTGGCACCAGCAATATCTGGCAGGCGATACCTTCAATGTTAGCTGCGGCATGCCCGACCACCCCAATTGCCAAATGGAAAAAGGCCCAGACCTGGACTTCGGCGCGCCTCCCATTGTTACCCAAACCCTTGATGGGCAAGACATCGTTCTGGCCGGGCAAAAGTCTGGCGGCGTTTACGGTATGAATGCCGACACCGGCGAGCGCATTTGGGAACAAACCTATGGCCGCGGCGGCATGGTGGGCGGCATCCATTGGGGCATGGCGATTAACCCGCACCTGAACCTGGTATACGCGCCTGTTTCCGACATGAAGCTGCCGTTTGTGCGCGACGAAGTAGGGCCGGGCGCCCCGGGGCTTTATGCGCTCGATATCGCCACCGGTGAACAGCGTTGGGCCACCCCAATAGCAAATACATGCGGCGATAAAGAGCCCTGTGACTCTGGCCTGTCAGCCGCCATTGCTGCCACGCCAGACCTGGTGTTTTCTGGCGGGTTGGATGGCGTGATGCGCGCCTTCGATGCCACCACAGGCCAGGTGGTGTGGTCCTTTGATACATGGGGAACCTTCCCGGCGGTGGGTGGCGACTTAACGCCTGAAAGCCCGGAAGCAGTCGGTGGCACCCTCGAAGTGCACGGGCCGCTGATTACGGGCAATATGATGTTTGTCCTCAGTGGTTATGCCCACCAAACCTTAAAAGGGGGCAACGCCCTGCTGGCCTTTGAGTTGCAGGAGCAAGACCAATGAGCACCACTGTAACACGCGCTGGCTATATCCGCCGCTTTATCGCCTTCCTGCTCGATATCGGCATCGCTGCCAGCATCGGCTTCATCATCATGTGGCCCCTGGGCACGTTTGAAGGGCAAGAAGCCTTTTACCGTAACCAGGTGATCCTGCGGATTGTTGGCCTGCTGGTCGGCGGCTATATCCTGGCCCATGGCTGGCTGCTGTTCAAAAACCGCATGACCTGGGGCCGGCGCATCATGGCCATCGGCAACGGCCGCGACATCGCCGACAAGCCCCTGGCATGGTGGAAAGCCATCCTGCGCATCATCGCCGTCTTCATCCTGGCAATCGCCCCCCTCGCGGCCCTTATCCTAAACCTGATGTGGGCACGTTTCTTTGGTTAGGGAGCCTAACGTGGCCTCAACACCACTCAACACCGTTCGTACTGAGTGAATTTTCGGCTGTTAGGCCGGAAATTTGTATCGAAGCCAGTCCTGAGCTTGTCGAAGGGTGCGTGAAGCAGGGGGTATAGTCCCATTTGCACTTCTAAGAAAAATCAAGTTACTCTGACCCCATTGATACCGACGTAGTGTATGTGGAAACATAGGCCATCACGGCGACCATTCTCCACAATGCACCCCTTGGTACAGATGGAAGCGACATATGTTTGAGTATACTCCTGCAGATATTTCTGGCCAAATTGCGGCGCTGCCACCGGCCATGTCCATTTGGCTGCGGGCGCTGGGGGTTGTGAACATGGCCAGCGTTATATTCCTGGCCCGTAAACAGGCGCGCTGGGTGCTTGCGGCGATGGTCTTCATTGCGGCAACGAATATACCGATTTTCCTCAGTTATGGGCTGGTGAAGCTGGGGTCAATGCCGCATCTGGTGTGGATACCGCTGATCATTTATCTCGCCCGCGAGTTCCGCCTCGGCAATATCGAGATCAAGACTGTATTTGGCGTTTGGTGCCTTATTGTCATGCTGATTGACTTGGTCTCGGTGGTGTTTGATGTGCGCGA
>Ga0055584_100005054_pt1 | contig 12925 bp, 9 predicted proteins | sample OSDHelmetaG_FD_58716 | JGI IMG/M metagenome (GOLD analysis project Ga0055584, IMG submission 58716) | Pelagic marine sediment microbial communities from the LTER site Helgoland, North Sea, for post-phytoplankton bloom and carbon turnover... | ecosystem: Environmental > Aquatic > Marine >... | reverse complement strand
TAACGCTTCATGATTTGCTTTTTCAAGGTGTTGGGCACAAATATTAATACCTATATGGAAACCTTTAGGGAGGAACGCTTGGTATTCTTCAAGCACAGTAATGGTATTAGAAATCAATTGACTTGTCATAGGCACAATAAGCCCAGAACGCTCGGCTAAAGGAATAAAAACATCAGGGTAAATTAGTCCAAATTCATCATTATGCCAACGCATTAATATCTCTATGCCAACTAATTCACCTTTTGCATTCATAATAGGTTGACCGTAAGGGATAAATTCATTCTTTTTCAAGCTATATTGCATAGCAGAAAGGCTGTCATTTTTTCCTGAATACAAAAATACATAACGACCAACAACTAATGAAAACCCGGTTAATAACAGTATGATCCAACGACTCGACATTATAATCTCATGGGCATAACTAATAGTAGGAATATAGGCATTAACATTAACGTCATAATATTCAGAGTGATAAATTAAGTTATAGTCTGGTTCGCCTTCATAAACAGTGCCTTTTTCACTGACCCAACGGTCTAAAGATTGAACATGGTAAGTAATTCCTGTCGTATCAACAAAATTTATTAACGAAAATAAAATATCAAGTCTAATAGTAATATAAGAAGCATATTCACCCTTTTCTTTTTTTATCACCCCAATTGATTTACCTAATACATCTTCCTTTGCATTAGCTAAAATCATTTGATTGTCCGGTTCAGCAGTAAAAGCGCTCGATATGTTTAAGAGTTCCTCGTATGTAGAGCAAACAACAATACCCTTATGAGTAATGCTAATCGTTTTAGAGGTGGGATTTTTAACAATAAGATCTATGAGCTTAGGCTGCAATTCGGCACAATTTAGTTCTGAAAGCTTAACAACTTCATCTAGCAGACGATCATTAACGTCCAAAATACGTTCAATAGATTTAACGGTGAATTTTAAATGATTTTCTACCTTTGAATCCAGCGAGGTTACGCCTTGCATAACGATAAGCAACAAGCTAAACAAAAAACATGCAAATGCGATGGAGCAAGCCAACCACAATTTTTTTAACTTTAATTGCTTGCGAAAGATCACGCTCTATCCTTCTTTTGAATTTTTATTTCATGCTATGTAAAACACTAATCACAACAAAGCCTAAATAAAAAATTAACTTATAGAGTAATAATTTATATCAAATACCCAAAAAAAATTTCACAGTATCTTTACTGAAAAAGAAATACTATCACATTTATTTATTTTATTAATTGCATTAATGGTACAATAATTTTATTTTTTAGTTTTTTTTTATGAATTTTAATTATCGTATTGTTTTCATCATCACGACCTTAGTATTCAGCTTATCTATTTCATTAACGTTAGTTAACTACTTAACGTCAATGAACACAACAAAAGAGCAACTAAAAAATAACTCCTTACCCTTAACAATTGATAATATTTATACAGAAATCCAAAAGAATATTATAGAGCCCAACCTTATTGCCTCCATGATGTCCCATGACACTTTCTTAATTGACTGGCTATCTCATGAAGAAACTAATGTAAAAAAAATAACCCGCTACTTAGAAAGTATTCAGAATAAATACCAAATGTTCACTGTTTTTCTCGCCTCCGAGACAACGAAAAACTATTACACTTCGCAGGGCTTACTAGAAACACTTACCCCTGATAACCCCGATAATAAATGGTACTACGAGTTTAAAGGAACACCTGAGTTAAATGAGGTAAACATCGACTATAACAATCACATGAGCACTGAAATGATCATGTTTATTAACCATAAAATATTAAATACAGATTATAATATGATTGGCGCAACAGGCGTTGGGTTGAAAACGTCATACGTTAATGAAATGCTTAAAAATTTTCGCCAACGCTACAACTTTAACGTTTATTTTATAGAGCAGACAGGTAAAGTTATTATTGCTGAATCAGGGACAAATACACCTAAAAACTTAAATGAAATTCCTGTATTAAAAGCTTTATTACCCGATATTATTAGCAAAACAGAACAGGTCATCACCTACAGCAAGTCAAAAGAAGATTATCTACTTAATAAAAAGTACATTCCAGAGTTAGATTTACACCTTATTGTTGAAGCGAGAGTAAAAGACTTTACAACACCCGTCACTGAAACACTCTATATCAACATCATTATCTCATTATTCATCACGGTATTAATTTGCTTTATTATCTTGCTTTATGTAAGAAAAATTCACCTAAAATTAAATAACTTAGCAATACATGATGAGTTAACGGGGTTATCAAATCGTCGCAGTTTCCATAACAAGTTAGCTCAATTCCTTATATTAAAAGACCGTAAAAATACAAATCACTCCATTATATTTATTGATATAGATGACTTTAAATATATTAATGACTCTCAAGGCCATCATATAGGCGATAAAACCCTACAGTTATTAGCAAAAATTCTCGATGAAAACACTCGAAAGTCTGATTTAGTTGCACGTTGGGGAGGCGAAGAGTTTGTCATATTGTTAGGCGATACAGATACTCAACAAGCAACACAAATTGCAAACAAATTACGCAATAAAGTCGCTGATAATAGTGATCTTGTAAAAATAGCGAAGCAAAAAGTAACTATCAGCTTAGGCGTAACATCTCTGACACCAGAAGATAATGAGAGTACATTGCTAAAACGCGCTGATAATGCGCTATATAAAGCGAAATCGATGAACAAAAACTGTGTGGTTCTCGCTTAATTTAATAACTCATTAAACTTAAAGTAAATCTATTAATATAAAGAAATCGAGTAATGTAGAAAGCCTTAGATTTAAATAATAAGTGCGTAAGTTGGATAGGTAAAAAGTGATCAGCTGAATATATGCGAATCACTTCTTATCCGGTAAGAGATGTAATAATAAAAATATATAAACAACTGAATTAAGCGCTAAGATTAAACACAGAATTATTTATAAGGTCAAAAAAGCCAGTATTATACTGACTGTTTTGTTTTCATTTTATATTAAGTAATACCAATTATATTAAATAACTGATCTAAATTTTGCATAGGGAAAATAGGTCAGTGACTTACTCTCATTGGTATTAGAAGTGCCATTTAACCAATAGGTTAGGGTTACTTTCTGTTTGCCCTTTTACACCATATTTATTTTTCCAATAAACATACTCCATACCGACATCCAATCGCCCTGTTGTATTTAAACCCAGTAATGGAGCAACGTTATATTTGATTTGCGGTGTAAAGTTAAACCCAGACTCTGTTCCACCAAAATCATCATCAGCCCCATCAACAACATCTAAGAAACCATCAACACGAAAATCACCTTTATCAAAACGCCAAGTAACAGAAACCTGGTTATTATCGCTTCGACCAATACCTAAGTCATTTTGAAAACGACGGTAATAAGAGACATTAAAGTAACTGAATCCTGGAATTGCTAAATTTACCCCGACACCTGCTAGATAGTGATTGAAGTTTGAAGTATCTCCACCAGAAGCTGATCCAAATTCAATCTGTGTTGCAACAAATGCATTTTTAATAAAACCATCATCTTTATAAAAATCAGGGTTAATACTAAATTCTCCGTAGGTATCATAACCATTACTTAATCTATCCACGAATAAGAAAGTGCCGCCCCATGTATGTCCAGATGCATGCTCGAAGGTAAATACATTACGATCGTCTTCTGTTTCTGTGAATGGGTTTAGATAATCTTGACCCGTTAATAAACTTAAGCTGAAATCAGACCAAAGCATTTTAGCTGATGCTGCAGAGCTACCCATTACTAAAACAGGTATTAATGCTAATTTTCCAATAGTTTTAATTTTCATATGTACCCTCATTTTTATAGCCATTATTGTATTCTGATTAATCTCAATGCAAAAAACTGACCAAATGGTATGTTTTTATTTAAGTAACTGTTAACTAGATGTTATTTTTATTAGGCAAAAAATTAACATCTCAGATTAAAACCTTTTAGCACTAAAACAGAGCAACTCCGCTTTATTAAAGAACAAAAAATTTAACGAAATAAAAAGAGGCTAAGTATCCATTATTCATGAAAGCATTTAGTGACTTTCTTGGTTAAGAAATAAATCCTGTTACAATAAAAGCTCTTAATTGAGTGATAGGTAAAAGTTAATGGCAGATGCAAAAAAAGGGAGAATAAGAGCAGAAAAGAGTCAGAAAATACTCGATGCCGCAGAACAAGTTTTTGTTCAATTTGGTTATAAAGGCAGTAGTTTACAAGCAATTGCCACTGTGGCGGGCTTACCAAAAGCAAATCTGCTCTATTACTTTCCTAATAAACAGCAATTATATAACGCGTTATTAATGGATATTGTGACCCGTTGGAATAAAAATTTCACCGAGATTACTGAAGAAGATGACCCAGCTAAAACTTTAGAGCGTTACATTTATGCCAAAGTAGAGCAGGCAATCCAGTACCCCAATGCATCTAAAATATTTGCGACAGAACTCATCCAAGGTGCGCCTAATTTAAATGAGTATTTACGTACTGATGTAAAAAATTGGTTACAAAGTAGCTGTAAAATTATAAACCGTTGGATTGCACAAGGGCGTATGGCTAAAGTTGATCCAGAAAAGTTATTTTTTCTTATTTGGTCGAGTACTCAGCATTATGCAGCCAGTGAAACTGAAGTATTAATTCTAATGGATAAAACTCATTATCAAGAACAAGATATAAAGCAGATCCACCAATTTTTATGCCAAATGATTTTAACAGGCTGTGGGTTAAAACCAAGCCGCTAACAATCCTCTCTTTTTGCCCGATTGATAAATCAAACGTATTTCTATGCGTCGTCTAAATCAAGCACTGAATAAATAAAATGATTACTGTATTATTACCCCTTAATTTTTCTCTTATAGTTAAGAACATGTAATGGCCATTCAACAATTCGATAATAAGCTAATGATAATGCGCACTGCATTAAATGAAGATAAACCTATATTAACTAGCGATGCTTCTTCACATAAAATATTACTCACAACGCTTAACTCGAAGTATATTCATGCCAGCTTAGGGTTGCGTTACCTTTACGCAAACTTAAAAGAATTACAGTCATATTGTGAGGTTAAAGAGTTTGTCATTCAAACCCGACCGCTTGATATTGTTGAGCAAATATTAGCTTCAAAACCAACTATTGTAGGTTTTGGTGTTTATATCTGGAATATTGTTGAAACGACTAATGTAGTCAACCTATTAAAGGTCATTGCACCGGAAGTAAAGATCGTCTTAGGTGGGCCAGAAGTTAGCTATGAATCAGAATCACAGCAAATAGTGCAAACAGCTGATTATGTATTAACAGGAGAAGCAGATATTAGCTTCTATGAGCTATGCAAAGACATTATTAATAATGATCTGCCACAGGCTAAAATAATAAAATCTAAACCAGTAGACTTAAAAAATCTACACATGCCTTATCAATACTATAGTGATGAAGATTTAAAGAACCGTTTATTATATGTAGAAGCATCTCGAGGCTGTCCTTTTAAGTGTGAATTTTGTTTATCTTCACTTGATACAAAATCTAACCCTTATGAATTAACTGTATTTTTAGAACAGATGGAAACCTTATACGAACGAGGTGCTCGCAACTTTAAGTTCATAGACAGAACTTTTAACTTAGACATTAATACCTCTTTAAAAATTATGCAGTTTTTCTTAGATAGAATGACTGATGATTTGTATCTGCATTTTGAAGTGGTGCCAGACCACCTACCAAGAAAATTAAAAGAGATGTTAGCCCAATTTCCAGAAAACTCTCTGCAATTTGAAATTGGTATTCAAACTTTTAATCAAGATGTCCAAGAAAATATCAGTCGTAAACAAAACAATCCAAAATCAAAACAAAACCTAATTTGGATAAAAGAAAATACCACTGCACATATTCATGCAGACTTAATCTTTGGGTTACCAGGTGAAACACTTGAAAGCTTTCAAGATAGCTTTGATCAATTATACGCTTGTAAACCTCATGAGATTCAAATGGGTATTTTAAAACGTCTTAAAGGAAGCCCTATTATTAGGCATACCGAAAATTTTGATTTACGTTTTAATCCGCTACCTCCATTTAATATATTAAGTACCGATCGTGTTGACTTTGCAACGATGCAACTGGTCAACCGCTTCGCACGTTACTGGGATATGATTGGTAACTCAGGTCGCTTTAAACATACATTAGCTTATTTGTTGGAAGAACATCCTTTTGAGCACTTTATGGCGATCACAAACTGGCTATTTGAAGAGACAGGACAAACTCACAAGATCAACCTTAAGCGTTTATATGAGTTGATGTCACAAGCGGTTGAAGCTTTATTTCCAGAAAAACATACAACTGTTTTGCCATATATAGAACAGGATTACACTGGCTCAGGATTAAAAAGCATTTTCACTACCTTAAACCTTTATGCTGGACAGAAAAAAGTATCAAACAAACCAAGTAAATTATTACAACGTCAAAAACAACACATGCAGTGATAAAGGTATTATGATGAGTTGTTGTAATAAACCACCTCGAGGAGGAAGCAATAATATAGGGTTAATGCTTAAGATTTTTTTCGCCATGTTTGCCGTAGTATTGCTGTTAATTTTTCTCTTTGGATAAAGCGATATTTTTGAGGTAGGTAAGCAATTAATAGAGATTACAGGTTATTAACTTTTCTTATATAACGAAAAAGCGAGTAGTTTCCTACTCGCTATAAACATGATTAATTAAGTGTTAAAAAGTATGTTTTTATAATTTATCATCCTCTAATTTGGCTGCTCTTAATAATAACCATGATATGAAACCAACAATGGTAGCCATCAATACAAACAGCATACGTCCCCATATTTCATTAACCCAACGACAGAGTTTACTGAAAAGCATTTGAATTCAAGATATAGGAAAGTAGGAGTCGAAATATTAGCGTGTTACCCACCTGTAGGAGGAACCTTGTAACGCCACCTTACTTTAAACAAAAATAGGCTTCTTTTTTAAGACGTTCGCAAGGCTTAACAAGATAAGCAGAACATGCATTATTTTCAGGCTGTTAATAGAGTAAAGCCCCCTACTAACAGCATGTAAAAAATTAGCCTAATGGACCACTTAAAATAGTTTGTTTTAAACCAGAGATAATATTATCACCCGTTTCTTGTTTAAGCTCATCATACCAAGCCTCAGTAGTCTTAATATCTTTTCCATGTGTTACATCACAGCGTTTACGTGCTTTTAAAACCAAGTCTTTAGCGCGTTCATTACGCATTGCTTCATAAGCAGAAAAGGCAGAAGCAATATCCTTTGTTTCTGAAAAAGCCATACCAAGTGCAATAGAGTCTTCCATTGCAGAACCACCGCCTTGACCAATATCAGGCGTTGTAGGATGTGCAGAGTCACCTAATAATGCAATTTTACCTTTAATGAAAGTGTCAAAAGGCTCAACATCGTGAATTTCAATACGATTCGTTGTCATTGGATCTAACGTATCAATAAGCTTTTGAACAGGCTCTGCCCAATCAGCAAAATACCCTTTTAAGTCATCTCGTAATGTTTCACGATCTTCATCTAAACCAACCGGTAATGGTACGTCTAAGAAAAAGTAAAACCGATTATCAGCTATAGGCATCAAAGAAACACGTTTGCCTTCACCTACAAAAATAGTCCACTGCTCAGCTGGGGCTATCGATTCATCAATCTCGATTAAGCCATTCCAGTTAACATAACCTGCATAACGGCGATCTACTTTTTTACCCAGGACAGTTGCTCGTACAACTGAGTTAGCGCCATCTGCTGCAATCATGAAATCACCTGTTGCTACAGTACCATCAGTAAAATAAGCAGTCACACCTTGATCATTTTCTTCTACACGCTCAATACGTTTCCCAAATTGGACTTTTTCACGTCCCCAATCATCAACCATCATTGCTTGTAAATCAGCACGAGAAACAGGGCATGGTCTTTCGCCGACAGCTTCAATTAGCGGTTCAAGACTAAACTGAGTCATGACTTGTCCTGATTTCGCTTCTAGGTATGCCATGCTCAACATTGGCCCGCCTAGTTTATCCATAATATATCCCATACCCAGGTGGTTCATGCATTTTACGCCATTTGACCAAACTGAAATTGCAGCACCGACAGGCTTCATCACTTTAACAGCTTCAAATACTTCACACTCAATGCCCTGTTGCTTTAATGCTGCAGCAGCCGACATACCACCAATTCCAGCCCCTATAATTAGTGCTTTCATAATAACTTTCCTTTCTTTTACAAAATCTTAGGCAGTCTGATTCAAGATATGCACCAACTTTCTTAAAAACGAGGAATTTAAAGAATAAATATCAATAATAACTTTATTCCGAGTGAATCATTTACGCACCGTCATTTTTTGACTATATTGCTTAACCACCAAGAATAGAAATAGGAACCAAAGCACCTTCATATAGCACTAAAAAAGTAAGAATGAATTATTTTGGTGCATTCTCTATTAACAAGATTACCACTAACTTCTAAGAGCCTATCAAAGCAGCTCATCGTCAAATCACAGCAATATTTTTAAGTAATTATATATCACCACTATAAATAGAAATGATTATCACTGCTTTTAAGTGATTTGTTTTATAGATATAATCGCTCTCTTTTTATTTCAAGGTATTAGGCATGTCTCGCTCTTTTGCACTCCCTGTAATGCTGATTTTTATCAGTATGACGTTAATAGGTTGTGATAATTCACAGTCAACACCTTCCACACTCAGCATCGATCAAGTAGAAAAAGAAGAGTCTGGTTGGCCAAGAAGCATTATGACCTCTAAGGGATTACTAACTCTTGAAAAAGCGCCTAAACGCATAGTATCCACCAGCGTCACAATGACAGGCACCTTACTCGCGCTCGATGCTCCAATAGTCGCCTCAGGAGCAACAATGGCAAACACCAGTGTTGCTTCAGAACAAGGGTTTATGCATCAATGGGATAACATAGCAATATCACGTGGTATCACTTCTTTATACCAAGCAGAGCCTAATGCTGAAGCAATTATTCGAGCAAAACCTGATTTAATCATCATTTCCGTTACCGGAGCAGATTCAGCTATCAAGCTGTACGATCAATTAAAAGATATCGCACCGACATTGGTTATTCGTTATGACAATAAAAGCTGGATGCAATTAGCACAAATATTCGGGGATCTTCTAGGTTTAGAGCAACAGGCAAAAACGATTATTGAAGATTTTCAACAAAACATAAATGAAACAAAATCTATCATCACGCTACCGCCTCAACCAACAACAGCCATGGTTTATTATCAAGATGGCAGTGCTGCTAATATTTGGACTAACGAATCAGCTCAAGGTCGTTTACTCAGTGATTTAGGTTTTACGCTTGCAACCATTCCAGATGAAATTAAAGGTGATATTAGCATGGGTGTACGTAGTGATATTGTCATTGCTTCTGGAGAATTGTTTCCCGATGCGTTAACTGGAAAATCAATATTACTTTTTTCAGCAAACCAAGAAAGAGAAACAGATTTAAAAAATAATAGTTATTTAAACTCAGTAGAAGCCATTAAAAACGAGCAAGTTTTTGCCGTAGGCTTTGATACATTTCGTTTAGATTATTACAGTGCCAGTAATTTACTCTCTCGCTTACAAGATCTATTTGGACAACAAAATAATGAACAATAATATCGCTGAGATAACACATTATCGATATCGTTGGTTATTATGCTGCTTAGCATTACTGTTCACCATTATGGTTGCCAGCTTATGCATTGGCGCTAAATCTTTATCAATTGAAACACTATACAACGTATTACTGGGTAATGAGCAAGGCCTTCCTCAAACCATTATTTTAGAAGGTCGACTACCAAGAACACTAAATGGCCTTTTTGTTGGAATGGCGCTAGGAACATCAGGCGCTTTAATCCAAGCGATTACTCGTAATCCATTAGCAGATCCAGGAATATTAGGCATTAATCTAGGAGCCAGTTTTGCCGTTGCCATTGCCATCGTTTTTTTAGGAGCGACGCAATTTAATGATTTCTTTGCTTATGCTGCTGTGGGCTCATTATTAACAGGTCTATTAGTTTACTTTATCGGCAGCATGGGACCAGGCAAAGTTGATCCTCTGAAGTTAACCTTAGCAGGAGTCGCTATCGGGGCTGTCTTTGCAGGGCTAAGCTCTGCATTGACTTTATTTAATCCGATGGCATTTGACCAAGTTCGTTTTTGGTCTGTAGGTAGTTTAGATATTCGTACACTCAGCGTTCCTTTATTCATTGCTCCAGTGGTTGTATTCAGTTGCTTATTGGCGATGACAATCACACCATCCCTTAATGCTTTTAGTCTAGGAGAATCATTAGCAACAACTTTAGGTAGTAAACCTATCCATATTCAGTTAATTGCGCTGATTATCATTACTTTACTATGTGGAGCAGCAACCGCAGCAGCCGGGCCTATCGGTTTTGTCAGTTTAATGATGCCGCATATTGCACGTTGGATGGTAGGCCCAGATCAGCGTTGGACTATTCCCTTTAGCTTTATACTTACTCCCTGCCTTTTACTCACCTCCGATATTATTGGGCGAGTATTAGTCGCAGGTGAATTAAGAGTCTCTATTGTGACAGCTTTTATTGGCGCACCTATTTTAATTTATTTAGTACGCAGAAAAGAGGCGAGTAGTTTATGAGATCCTCTAGAGTAGCGCCTTTTAGAGCTAATATAACGCAAGTAATGCTTGTCCTATTTACCTTGCTACTAATACTCAGCACTCTTTTTTATGGCAAAAACATAGCGAATAACCTTCATGAGGTTTGGTCATTAGTCAGCAACCAAGCCGATCAATATCGTTCAATCGTAGTATGGCAGTGGCGCGCATCACGCTTATTTTCAGCCTTTATCATTGGCGCGGCATTAGGTGTTAGTGGCGCAGTATTCCAGTCATTAGTCAGAAATCCATTAGGTAGCCCAGATATAACCGGGTTTAACGTAGGTGCATTTACAGGCGTGTTAATAACGATTGCCCTGTTGGGAAACCTATACTGGTTCACTGTCATTGGCGCATTACTTGGAGGCTTATTTTCTGCACTATTAGTTTACCTATTTGCTTATCGAGATGGACACTCTGGTTTTCGTTTAATTATTGTAGGTATTGCCATTAGCGCAACCCTATCGGCTTTTAATCAATGGCTATCTTTAACTGTTTCATTAGAAACTGCACTCACTGCTGCACTATGGAATGCAGGCTCATTAAATGGAATGACTTGGTCACGTATTATGCCTATTAGTCTACTCATCATACTGCTATTAATTTCTGCAGGATTCGTCAACTCACGTATGAAGCTATTGGAAATGGGTGATGATAGTGCGGCATCTTTGGGAGTATCTGTGAATAAAACTCGGTTATTAATCATGCTAATTGGCGTTTCCCTTACAGCTGTTACTACAGCCATTACTGGCCCTATCTCTTTTATATCACTTGCGGCACCACAAATAGCCAGACAATTTTCAGAAAGCAAGCAGACCTCTCTTTTTACTTCAGCCTGTGCAGGGGCTTTATTGTTAGTAAGTGCCGACTTTATTGCACAACATGGATGGGAAAATTCAACGTTACCCGTTGGATTAGTCACAATTAGTTTAGGTGGAATTTATTTAATCTACTTAATAATACGGGAAGGAAAAAAATGATGGCGGCATTATCAGCACAATCAGTATCTCTCAGTTACGATCAATATAATGTTGCAAAGGACCTTTCTATTGATATTCCTCATGGAAAATTCAGCGTTATTATTGGACCTAATGGTTGTGGAAAATCAACGTTATTACGCAGTCTGAGTCGACTATTACCTCCTAAGTCAGGCACTGTTTTATTAAATGGCGAAGATATCCATCAACAAGCGCCACGTGACGTAGCTAAGAAATTAGGGTTGTTACCTCAAACTGCCATAGCACCTAATGGTATTAAAGTGCTTGATCTTATATCTCGGGGACGATTTCCTCATCAAAAATGGTTTCAACCTTGGTCAATTGAAGATCAGAAAGCCGTCGATCAAGCAATGGAAGCAACCGGTATTATTGAGTTATCTCAACATTATGTAGATCAATTATCTGGAGGGCAACGACAACGAGTCTGGGTCGCAATGGCCTTAGCACAACAAACCCCTTTATTGTTATTAGATGAACCAACGACGTATTTAGATATTGCACATCAAATTGAATTAATGGATCTGTTTCAAGATTTGAATCGTCAACAAGGCTATACCTTGGTCGCTGTTTTACATGACCTTAATCATGCATGTCGTTATGCAGATAATCTCATCGTCATGAAAAAAGGAAAAATAATTGCGACGGGTAATCCTAAAGAAATCATTACTGAACAACTCGTTGAAGCAGTATTTGGACTCCCATGTTTAATAATGCAAGACCCCATATCCAATACACCTCTGATTATTCCAAGAGGCAGAAAATAGCTTCATTACAATAATGCTATTTTTTTATTCATTACCTTATCAAAAAAGAGAGAAGCTGTGATTGAGTCGGCCAAAAAATCTATTTTCGTAGATTTTAGTTTATTAGCGAGTAACAGAAATTTCCGTAATGTATTTATTGCTCGTACAATTTCAATCCTTGGATTAGGTATGTTAAGCGTTGCTATTCCTGTGCAAGTGTATGAATTAACCAATGACAACTTTCAAGTCGCGTTAGCAATGACGTTAGAAGGTATAGGACTATTCATCGGACTGCTTCTAGGAGGAGTATTAGCTGACCGACACGATCGTAAACGACTTATTTTATTTGCTCGTAGTATTTGTGGCCTTGGTTTTATGGGAATGGCAATTAATGCTTGGTTACCTTCTCCTTCCTTATATATCATTTATTTTCTTTCCATCTGGGATGGTTTCTTTGGGGCGCTGGGCATAACCGCATTAATGGCTTCTATGCCTTTTCTTGTTGG
>Ga0055584_100005051_pt1 | contig 12927 bp, 13 predicted proteins | sample OSDHelmetaG_FD_58716 | JGI IMG/M metagenome (GOLD analysis project Ga0055584, IMG submission 58716) | Pelagic marine sediment microbial communities from the LTER site Helgoland, North Sea, for post-phytoplankton bloom and carbon turnover... | ecosystem: Environmental > Aquatic > Marine >... | reverse complement strand
ATCCCGAAACAAAAATCATCACAGTCCGCATTAAGGATTTCGAACAAGTCTCAATGCGGTAGTTGGTTTAAACGCTAAATCTACGAAGCCTCCGCGTTGTCGGGGGCTTCGTTTGCACTTATTTCGGGGGCGTTGTTCAGGGAAGTTTAATTCTCAACATGTGATGACGTAACTTGCCTACTTGAAAACGTAAGCCTGGGTGCCTGGAAAGCCTAAGGTGAGGTCAGTCACTGGTTCACGGCTGGGTCCAAACCTGGAGTGATGCAGTGCGCGCCCATCCAAGTAGATCCCTTCTCCAGCTGCAAGACGGCACGTGTTTCCATCCTGGCCTGTAACTTCGATGTAGCCCTGCATGCACCAAACACTGCTTGGGAAATTGGTTAAGTGCATTTCGGTTGGGCCACCATTAAATGGCTCCCCTGGCGCTCGGGTTGCAACTGACCAACTCTTTGCGTCCTGCCTCTCGGAGATCCATTCCGTATCGCTGACCTGAGACAGTTTGATTTCGGTCTCATTCAATGTGGAACGGTTATTTATGTCTAATTCTAAGGCGCAAAATTTCACAATAGAAACCCTTTTACCGTCTGAACTAATGGCTACGAACACGTTTCAATGCGGTGTTCTAGATAAAAATATGCGGCTCTACCTTTTTGGGGTAGAGCCGCAGTCGTTTTTGCAGTTTGAGTTTTGAAGATCAGGTCTTGGCGAAGTTCCTGTCACCGAACTGGCGTGCAATCGGTGGCGCGCCGGCGATCTTCTTGAAGCCCCGCTTCGCGATTTCTTTTGTGAAATCGATCGAGTGGTAAGACAAGCTCCACACTTCGTTATTCCAGCGGTGATCAAACCACCGGCCATGCAGTTGTGCTGCTCGGCCGGTTGTCCCGCCGCTGACGAAGTCGAGAGGCGTGTAAACGCCACCCGGACGTAATACGCGGTTCGCTTCTTCGATAATCTCTTTGGTTTTCTCGCCAGGCACTTCGTGATGCATGATGTAGCTGGTTACGAGATCGAAATAGCCGTCTGGGAAACCGGTTTCTTCGGCCAGGGCCTGCCGGAAGTTGGCGCCATTGCCAAAGTCGTTCGCTCGCATGTGAGCATACCGCACCATCGGCCCGCCAATGTCGACACCCCACACTTCGGCATCGGGAAAACGCTCCTTTAAGGCGGCTGACATTTGCCCGATTCCGCAACCCATATCTAGGATGCGCTTGACCTTGCCATCGGCAGGAAGGGGTAGTCGGCCAGCAACGTTTTTATGAATCTGATCCTGCTCGTTATGGCCGAGAACGGAGATGTAAAAACTGTTGGTGCCATAGTGGTAAACATGACCCGCGAATGGATCGCCAACATAACCGTCCGGTTGGATGTGAATTTCGTGGCGGGTGTACTCTGGTACGTACATGTCTGGGCTCAGCTCTAGTGTGCCCGGCCCGATATTGTCCGCTGCTTCCATTTCTGACAGGTACATGTCGGCGTTAGCGTGGAAATAATCCTGTAGCGTTTTCCAAGTCACCTGCTGGTTTGCGATCCAAGTTCGTGAGGCAAGATTGATCTGCGGGTTTTTATCCGCAATTTCCAGCATCTGGTCGTAGGTCATGGTCTCTTTCGGATCCAAGCCTGCCTCGATCAGGGCGTCGTTTAGCAGCATGCCTGACATTCGACGCATTTTCTTAGCGTGAAAAACGCGGAACCCAAGAGTAAAGTCTTGCTGACTTTCAAGTTCCAGCGTTCCTAAGCGCTCCATCCGACCCGTGCTGCCGCGCAGCTCCACATCCATGTCAGATGATTTGGCGAGTACGGACCGTTCTCGTGCAAACGCGGCTAGTGCGGTAGCGCCGGCGGCGGTTCCAAATAATGTTCTACGGTTCATCATGTGTTTTCTCCTTTGCCTGTCGGCTCAAATCAACTGTCGTCGCCGCGCTTTTTAAAGTCGGACGAGAAGTGGGTGCCGCTGGTGTGAGTCAGTGGCCCGAAGGCAAGGTCAATGAAGCGATCTCTGTCAACTTCCCAGGCCTCAGCCTGTGCGTCGGTGGGGACGTACTGCTCGATCATCTCGCTGGTGACGCCTTTTTGTTCCATCACCGCCTCAACCACTTTTAGGCGCCGCTTGGTCGCCCACATTTCCGTCCCCATCGCAATTACGGTGCTGACAAGGTTATCTAAGACGGGGTTACCTAGATACTGAGCGTCCGTGATGTCAGAAGGGATTGCATCGACCGCATAGGTCGGTCGGGTCGTTTTTAGCTTCGCCATATTCTTTACTCCTCGTGAGAGTTCCACTAGCGGCCTGCAAACACGAAGGCCATCGTCCAATTAGAGGCTCAGCATGGCCATATGGCATTGATGGGAGTCAACGTTCCAATGTTTACCCGTCCCGCCTGCGACCAAGCGCATACCATTGTGTTGCAGTGCAGAAGTTGCGCGGTGTAGAACGAATCTCTCTTAATGCGTGTTTCGCTGCGTGTTTCCGTCCATTAGATAGAGTCCCCATGTTCAAGACGTTGTTTTTCAGACTTGTCCTCGTACCTGTCCTTTTTCTTATGTCGGCTTGTGAGTCCGAGATTGAAATTGGGTGGAACCAAACCTTTGGCGGAGGGGATAACGAGCAACTGTACACGGGTAGTTTCGTGTCAGATGAGGCTTACCTGCTCGGCGGAACCGGCGTCCCCGCGGGGCAGGATGATCCGGCATTGTGGTTGATGAGCGTTGACGGCGATGGCGCAGTTGTGTGGCAGAAATACTTTGACGAAGAATTCTCCGGCGCCGCAACGGATATCGTTCAGCTCGAAGACGGTAATTTTGTTGTCAGCGGACATATTTTCATAGACGCAATTGGCACGAATTCGCAGATGCGTGTCCTGAAAGTTGATCCGCTCGGCAACGTTGTTTGGGACATAGAGTTGGGCGGCAGACAGATCGATGGTGCGACCGCCTTGGCTGCAACAGCAGATGGCGGCGTGATCTTGACGGGCTACTACACAAATGTAGGGACCTTCGTCAGTGAACGCTGGGTCGTGAAAGTTGACGCGGACGGTGAGGTTCTGTGGGAGAAGAATTTCGGGGACGGGGCTGGCGAAGATATTGTTGCAATGGAGGATGGTGACTCGATTGTGGTTGGTCGAACCACGCAGAAAGATGATGGCCGGTACTCTGACTGGTGGGTCGTTCGGCTTGATTCCAAGGGAGAAATTGTGTGGCAACGCTTGTACGGCGGACTGTACGAGGATCAAGCGACCCGTGTTGTGCAAGGCCGAAAAGGAAGCGTTGTCATCATGGGCACGCTCGGCCCTCAGTTTGATAGAATTGACTCGGATGACACCTGGGTCCTAAGTCTTGATGGGGACGGTGATCAGATTTGGGAGACCACTATTTCTGGTGAAGGCTCCAAGATCGTGCGCGATATTTCACCGAAGGACGATGGGTTCGTTCTCGTCGGTGGCGTGAAGGGACTTCTCGAAGACAACGACATATATGTTGCGACGATGGATCGCTTTGGTCGTGTGATTTCTGAAAAAACCTACGATGGTTCTGAGGAGGAGGCAGGGTACTCGGTGATTACGACGGACTCTGACACGCTCCTTATTGCAGGAACGAGCACGTTGAAGGGCGGTACAGGACAGACGGACGGTCTTTTGATGCAGCTTTCAGGTAGCTTTTGAGGCGATTTAGCCCCATCGGTTTAACTCCATGATGCGGTCGTTCCCCACAAATGTCATTTCACACGCTTACAAAGCCTGCGTAGGCTGTCCCCATCATTATTGGGGGAATGGCATCATGAAACTTCGCACGCACACTGTATCAATCGGTCTCGCGCTCGTCTGTGGCATTGGCATTGGCGCTTTGAGCGTGGGCAGTTTTGCTCAAGGCACGGCCATGCGCTGGGTCGACGGAGAGTATCCCGAGGCTTTTGAAGCCAGTATGGATGCTTCATCGGCCGCCTTTGAGCGCAAGGACATGGAGGCGACCCGCTCCCATATGGCGGAAGACTTCGCCACTTATGAACTTCACGGGCCAGAATCCCCCAAGTTGTTGGTCAAGGGCCGGGACAAAACCATCGAAGTCATGAACACCTTTTTCGCCGGTGACTTCGGCTCCAGTTGGGATGGCGCAGAGGTTGAGAAGCTCGGGTCCATCGGCAACACGATGGTTCAAATTGAGTACGATCGCTACAATCTTGAAGGTGGGCAGATCACCATCCCCACTTTTGTGATCATTCAATACAAAGATAATAAGCGGTGGCGCGAATGGCGGTTGCGGCCCGATCCGGCATAAAATGATTATTCGTTACTTCGCGTAACGAATTTGTTTTTGGTAGTCGCCACTCATGTTTTTCATAAGCACGGTGTTGTCTAGGTCGTAGAACGCTGGGTCATTCCAGAATTCGCCGTCCTTAATCACCAGCACGTCTTGGTGTCGCATAGCCTTGCCGGTCCGTCTGTCGGTGGGAAAACAGGCATCCTCTTTCATCTCTCCTTTGACCTGCGTTTTTGCTGTGTCTACGGAAAGATAGAACTCGCAGCCCTTTGTCGTGTGAACATCATTGAGCGTGACAGCCTTAAAAATTTCCGGGGTGAGGTGGGTGTTTTTGAAACGGTTCACATCGTCAAACATATACATTGTCATAAGCGGTAAGCCTGACACGGTGTGAAACTGGTAGAATCCGGTGCTGAAAATTGACTCTGTGGACTTGCTAGCGCCCAATTGGAAAAAATACTGAAGGCCACTAAACCCGGCGATTTTAATCGGCGTGATAACTTGATGTATGGGTGTCCCTCGGGTGTCTGGGGCGAGGCCGGCCATCTCCTGAGCAGCGATTTGCGTGCTGTTGTCGTACGATCCACCAACAAAGGTGGCAATGAGCTCCAGTGTGGCGTTGGTATCGTGGGCCCTTTCGCTCATACCAGCATGAGTCGGCGCATAAGAGAACGTCAGGGCAAGGCTAAGCAGAATAGTGATCGGTCTCATGCTTTTCTCTTTCGCTACATTGCAGCTTCAGCGTCAAAGTTCAGAGATATCTCTCGTGCGGTATCTCGGAATGCCGCCGTCATTTGGTTGAGGGGCGAGTGGGAGCGGCTCACCATCATACTCGACCATGTATCACTGACATGCCTGCTCATTTTTAGCCTGCATAGAGAGCCGGACAGAATGCTGTCGTGTGCGAGAAGGGTTGGCATTAACGCGACGTAGTCATTGTCTTCAATGCTCTTGATCGCAAGTTCGGTGGATGTGGTTTCAAGGGCGTGAAAGGGGTGTTTCAGTTGTGCGTCGTTAAAAATGCGGATGAACTCGAAAATAGTGTGTTCGAATAATCCGGCTGACACCCATCCAAAGGTCGCTAAGTCTTCAATTTTCAACCTGGACTTTTTTGCCAACGGGTGACCGCTGCGCGCAACAAAAATGCTTTGGTTTTTTACAATCTTCTCTGCCTTGTACCCATGTGTGATGCCGCCTCTTGGTTCGCTGCAGATGGCAAGGTCGTGGACGCCCGATGAGATGTTCTCGAGCACTTTCTGGCCTTGGTCGATGATTACCTGTACGCGTGTTTCAGGATATTTGTCAGTGAACGCTGAGATGATGCGTGGGACCAGGGTTCGCGCTTCTGCAGGGGTCGCTCCCACGCGTACAATGTTACTGCCGGTCCCTTGGTAATCTTTGATCTCGTTTTGAAAGGCGGCCGCCTCAGCGAGCATGACCTGAGCGCGAGGAATCAGAATGCGGCCAGATGCGGTGGCGGTCACTTTGTGCCGGGTGCGTGCCTTGCGTTCCAGCACAGTGACGCCCAACTCCTGCTCAAGCTTCTTAATGCTTCTGCTAATCGCTTGTTGCGTTAACCCTGTTTGGTCTGCAGCACCATGAAAACTGCCGGTTTCGAGCACGGCCAGAAAATGCTGCAATTGCCGTAATTCCATTGAAAGGCCGCCTTTCCCATCGCCATTCTAACAACCATTAATTGTCAAACTAGATTCAAAGTCGTTGGTCTGCAATGCCCCACGACAGCTATGGTTTGCAAGGTTGTGGGTTCGCGCCAAGGAAGATTGGGAAAAGACATGGTCATTTGCACTGCCGCTGCTCAGCTTTTGAGCGCTTTCAGAGGAAAGCTCTTGGTCGCTCTACTTGGAAGCTACGCTCTAGCTTTAGTGCCTGGTTTTTCCATCGCGCAGGCCGATGAGTCTAGTGAGACCTCTAGCATTAAGGTCTTGCTGATCGGCGCAACATCACGCGCCGGTGGGGAAATCATTCCTCAGGCCATTGCGATGGGGCATGAGGTTATTGGGCTGGCTCGGCGACCAGAAGAGATCACCTTCACCCATGAAAGATTCACCGCCGTAAAAGGGGATGTCTATGACGTTGGGTCTTTAGAGGCGGTACTTGATGGCGTTCAAGTTGTGGTCTCTATGGTCGGTCCAAAACCGATTCTGGACCCAGCGAATGACGGTGATTTCGGTCCGACCGAATTGGTCTCGCAGGGTACCGCCAATATCATTCAAGCGATGAAGAATAAGGGTGCAAAGCGACTCATCGTCGCGAGTTCATCGCTCGCTGAAATCATTCCGGTGGAAGGGCCACCTGCGGCTGACGCTACACCTTACGAGCAGTACATCTGGGCGATGCGAACCGCGTATCAAGATGACCGCGATATGGAAGCAATTGTCCGGGTGAGTGGTTTAGACACCGTAGTGCTACGTCCTGGTTTCCTGATCGACGAACCGGCCGTTGGAAACTTACAGGTCGTAGCGACCAATCAAGGGCGTGCCAAATTGACCCCAAAGCGCACGCTTTTGACATACGCTGACTTTGCCGCATTCACTGTTGAGCAAGTTGTCTCAAATGAATTCATCGGTAAGACTATAGGTATGTACACTGACGTTTGTCCGCCAGGGTCATCCCTGCAAAACTGGGGATGCGTCAACAATTAGACCATCATTTAAAATTGGGATTAGAGAACAGTTATGCGCTCACTGAATATGTCGTTTGTATTGGTTGTCGTCATCTTCGCGTTCGGTATGTCGCAAAACGCTATCGCCAAGGGGGATGCAGACGCAGGCAAGCGTCTCGCGCGGGACTGTTTTGCCTGTCACGGCCCCGACGGCTACAGTCCATCACCAGTGAATCCAAAAATTGGCGGTCAGCACGAACGCTACATTTTCATGGCGCTCCAGCAGTATAAGGATGGTAGTCGCACGCACTCCCTTATGCGTGGGTCGGTCCTCGGTCGTACAGATCAGGAATTAGATGATATCGCGGCCTACTATGCGGACCAGCCTGGATATCTAACGCGTCGCGAAATTCGTCAGCGGAAGCGGGATGGCTTGCCTGCTGAGGAGCAGGGCGGCCAGCAGGCTGGTGGTCCTCCACAAGGGGCAGGGGCCCCACCCAAGTTCGATCACAGCGATCAAATTGCGAAGTACAACAGCATGCTGGCGCAAGCGGTCTACGACGCTAGCCAAATCACAGCCGAAGTCGATGCGTCAGCCTGTGCTGCGATTATGGGTGATGCGACTACAGACTCAGACAACGATGGCCTGGCGGATGCATTCGACGCAGCCCCCAAGGACGCTGGAGAATTCGTCACTGATGCGAGCGGCGACGGCTTCTTTGAGATTTGCAGTATTCAGCAGTTCGAAGCCATTGGCAGTTTCGGTGCAAAAGAAGGTGCAAGCGCGACGCTGGATCGCGCCGTTCGCATGAGCCGAAATTATCAAATTGTTCGCGACCTTGATGCGTCGTCCATCGAGGCGTTTGAGCCTATTGGTGATTGTGGCGTTGAAGGCAATTGCATGGTCAGTTTTGACCGCTTTGGCTTTCAGGGCATCGTCGATGGCCAGGGGCATGTCATTCGTAACGTGAACATCTCGAAGCCAGGCGGTGGCGGTGTTGGTCTCTTCGGCGTGCTGGGTCAGCAGGGAACCGTGCGTAATATTGTTATGGAAGATGCGGTTGTGTTTGGCCGCGGCGGCGTTGGCATGCTCGTTGGTAGCAACTTCGGAATCGTCTTCAAAAATAGTGCTCACGGCGAAGTCGCTGGTGTCACGGCTATTGGTGGATTGGTTGGGGGTAATGGCGGCCTTGTTGCTTACGGTGAATCTTCTGGCATGGCGTCGGGCGATCAAGCCACGGGCGGCCTCATTGGAGACATGCGTGGTGCTGCCTATTTTAGTAAGGCGAACATGCAGGTGGCCGCTAGCCGTGGCATGGGCGGGCTCGTTGGCCTCAACACGTTCGGCTTTATCCTGAGCAGTTACGCGGAAGGCTCGATCATTGGGTCCAATGATGTTGGCGGTTTGGTTGGCATGAACACGGATGGAAAAATCCGCAACAGCTATGCAACCAACACGGTTGAGGGTGACGGCAATAATGTCGGTGGCCTCGTTGGCTTTAATTCCTTGAGCGATGTCCGCAACAGCTACGCGACGGGCTCTGTTATCGGCGGTGATACCGTTGGTGGGCTCGTCGGTCGCAACAACGGTACGGTGAAACGCAGTTTCGCAGCGGGGTCCGTAACGAGTGGCGGCACCTCAGGTGGAATCTCCGGCATTATTGTCGAGGGTGAAGAGGTGAAAAGCTATTGGTCGGCTGCGGCGCAAACGAAAGATGCCGCTGATCTGACCAAGCTGTCTGGTAATCAAACCGGCTGGTCTCCTGATCAATCTCCCGTCGGAGATCTTATTGACTACTACTGCGATAACAACGCCAACGGATTTATCGATCCAGAGGAACGTTCACCGGACAACTACATCTGGGATTTCGGCTCATCATCTGAGTCACCATCTATACGCTGTGCTGAACAGGCCGGTGGGCAACAGGGATAAAGCGCTTCAAGCGCTCCGCATATATAAAGGAGACTGACTATGTTTAATCGCCGCACTCTCATGGCTGCAGCCGCAGCATTGGCAATCACATCGCCGACTTTGGCTGAAGACCGTGTGTCTGATTTCAAGCCGTTCGAGACGGGCGATATCTTTGTTGCCGCGACGATTATGGATCACCCGACCGATGACCACATGGGTACAGGGCGGATTTTTCAGTACGGGTCTGATCTTAAACTTAAAGGGACGCTCTACACTGAGGGCACCAAACATAAAATCGGCGGGCTCGCCTTTCAGCCGGACGGTACGTTGTGGGCGTTTGCACAAGGCACGCCAGCCATTGTTGAAATTGGTAGTGACGGAATCCAAAAGCCGGTGCGTAAATTTTCAGACCGCACGCTTAGCAGCGTAACGTTTGGTCAAGACGGCAGCCTCTATTTTGGCGAGCACTTGATCGGAGAGAAGCTTGGTGTTCCTCCCTTGACCACACGGTTTAATTTGCTTCCAGGGCGCGATGTCATTGGCGACGGATGGCTTTTTAAGTTCGATTCCAATGCGGAGTTGCTTGCAGAGTATCAAAGCGAAGTGCATGGCGGCGTTTCTGGTATTCACGGGTCGACGTCTACGGTGTTGACCGACAACGACACTCGCATGATTTACATTTCTGAGACCGGAAACCGGGTCATGCAATACGACCTCGCTAATGACAAGCAACGGCCGGACCTCAAGGTGTTTGATGAGCACGAAGAAATTTTCATGGTGCTCACCATGATGCCTATGGTCGATGGCTCGCTGCTCATCAGTACGGGCAACGGCATGGTGACGTTGGACCAAAACACCGGCGACATCATTAAGTACTACGACATGGATAGTGGTGGCTGGGCGGCTTGCGCCCCGACGGCTGATGGTAAAAACATCATCGTTGGTAATTTCTTCAGCGGCCAGGTCGTGCTAGTCAGTGTTGAAACTGGTGAGATTGTCCAAAGCGATTTCATTGGCCAGAACAATTCATTGTCCGGTGTTGCGCAGTACCCTGGCTAAAGCGAATTCAAGGCAAGGATTTCGAACATGACTAAAAAACGTATCGGCTTGACCATCTTGGTGTTGATTGTGGCTTTGGTGGGCTACTCGTTCATCCCCAATCAGTTCCCAGTCTACGAAACCCAGGTGAGCGAGGCCCCAGAAGGTGGCCATCATGTCCTTATCTTTGGCGCCACGCGGAATTCAGGGTTTGAGACAGCGAAAATTCTGATTGAGCGCGGCGACCGAGTGACAGCGTTTGTACGGCCCAGTTCAGACCGTTCACAGCTGGAAGCCCTCGGCGCAGAGTTTGTCGTTGGTGATGCAATGGATTTGCCCTCGGTTGAGGCGGCTTTTGTCGACAACACGTACACATCGGTTGTGACGACCATCGCCTGCTTCAGCTGCGATCCTAAACCCGACTTTATTGGTAACCGGAATATCTTCGATGCCGCTGAAGCGGCGGGCGTAAAGCGCATGATCCTGATGACGACGGTCGGGTCAGGAGATAGCTACGATGCGGCACCTTTTCCCGCTCGAAACTTTCTCAAAGATATCCTGCCGCTCAAAACCCAGGCGGAAGATCACTTAATGGCGAGTAGCCTGGACTACACCATCATTCGACCCGGTGGTTTGAAGTCTGGTCCAGCAACCGGGCGTGCGTACTTGAGTGCAAGTCGCGAGGCCTTTGGGATTATCAACCGGGCTGATCTCGCAGGCTTGGTGGTCAATATCATTGATGATAACTCCACAATCGGTGAAATTTTTGCGGCTATGGACGCTGACATGGTGTTCCCGTGGAGCATGATGTAGCGCTGGGCTCTGGTTCCCATATCCGAACCATTTGATATTTATATGCCGGCAGCCTGGATTTGGTGCGGCATCACCCCCTAGAATGCCGCTCCACTAGGGGGTGATGGTATGAGTGATCAAGTTCAGGCGCAGGCCGGCGACGACGAGTATCCAGATGAGAAGTATTCTTGGTATGTGATGGTCGTCCTGGTGATCGCCTATGCGTTCTCCTATATCGACCGCACAATACTGACCCTTCTTGTTGACCCGATCCGCGCTTCGTTCGATATCTCTGACTTTGAGATCAGCCTGCTGCACGGTTTCGCCTTCGCTCTGTTTTACACGATCCTTGGTATGCCGATCGGCTGGCTGGCGGATCGCGGCAATCGCATCAAAATCATCTCTGTTGCGGTTTATTTATGGAGCATCGCCACGGCAGCGTGCGGATTGGCTAATTCTTTCATGCAAATGTTTATCGCACGTGTCTTTGTAGGTGTCGGTGAGGCCGCATTGTCACCGTCGGCGTATTCGCTGGTCCCTGACTATTTCCGACCTGAAAAGCTTTCGCGAGCATTTAGTTTTTATAACGCGGGTTTGTTTATCGGCTCTGGTCTCGCGCTCGTCATCGGCGGTGCGGTTATTGAAATCACGCCAGCGCTCGATCTTCCGGTCATTGGCCATCTTGAGCCGTGGCAAGTCACCTTTATGTATGTTGGTCTGCCAGGACTGTTGATTGGTTTGTGGGTGATGACTTTGCGGGAGCCTAAACGCCTCGGCAAAACTGCTGATGAGAGTGGCCAGATGAGTCTGGGGAGTCATATCCGCAGATCATTCAGGTACATCAAGACTCGACCCGGCGCTTACTTTTATCATTTCTTCGGGTTCTCTTTGTACGCCTTCATTTGGACGGGCACAGCAGCCTGGACACCAACCTTCTTTATGCGCGAGTTCGGTATGTCTCCCGGTGAAGTTGGCAGTGTGTACGGTCTCATAGTCGTGGTCTTCGGGCTTCTCGGTGTGACTGCTGGTGGCATGCTGGCTGGGTATTGGCGCAAGAAGGGCAAAGTTGATGCGGAGATCCGCACCGGCATCACCGGGGTTTTGTGTACTTTGCCGTTCGGTGTTCTCGCGCCATTAATGCCGACCACGACCTTGGCTTTTGTCGGCTTCGCGTGCCTCACGTTCTTTGCAAGTTTTCCATGGGGGGCTGCGACAGCTGCGCTTCAACTCATCACACCCAACCGATTGCGGGCCATGGTCTCGGCGATGTTCCTGTTCCTGGTGAACCTTGCGGGTATCGGTTTGGCACCAACGGTTATTGCGCTGATTACAGATGTCGGCTTTGGCTATGACGGGGCTGTTAAGTACTCCATAGCCATAGCGGTTGCCGTGTCGGCGCCGATTTCGGCCTTTCTGTTGTACCGTTGTCTTGCGCCATATCGTGCGGAATACAATGCCATGCACCAAAAGGCTTCGGGCTGATCTAAGAAAAACGGGCGAGCGTCGTGCTCAAATCTTTCATGTGACCCACGACGATGTCTGCGCCCGCATCGCTTAAGTAAGTGTCGTGCCCAGCGCGGCAGTGGCCACCACCGGTAAAACCAACGACAGTCATGCCTGCAGCTTTGGCAGAGATCACGCCGTGCACGCTGTCTTCGATTGCGACACAGGCTTTGGCAGCGACGTCGAGTTTGTCAGCGGCGTGGAGATAAAGGTCCGGTGCTGGCTTTCCGTTCTGTACGAGTTCACCAGAGTAAATGTGTGGGGCGAAGGCCTCAAACAGGCCTGTTTTATTTAGTTTGAAATTTAGGCGTTCGACCCCTGATGATGAAGCAACTGCTAGCGGAACCGCGATAGACTCGACGGCCGCATGGGTACCCTCTATGGCGACCAAAGCCGCATCCATTTCGTCTCTGCTGTCGCTCAGCAAGGTTTCAAAAAATCCGTCCGGGACAGACGTGCCATGTGCCTCTCGGTGGTCTTCCTCCACATTCTTAAAGTAGGCGTTCATCGTGGTTCCTAGAAACCGATGGATATACTCATCTTCGCTGTAAGATAGGCCCAGCTCTTTTACAGCGCGTAGACCAACGCGGACGGCAAGAATTTCGCTATCAACGAGAACGCCGTCGCAATCAAAAATCACGGCTTCCATAGTGCTTGCGTCCTAATTCGCCAGACCGTCGACAAACTGCATCACGTCCATGTTGAAGCGCTCAGGTGCTTCGAGAAACGGTGCATGCCCAATGCCGTCGTAACGGACTAACACTGAGTCTGGGATCAAGGACTGATTGGTCACGCTCAAGTCGAC
>Ga0055584_100005050_pt1 | contig 12928 bp, 9 predicted proteins | sample OSDHelmetaG_FD_58716 | JGI IMG/M metagenome (GOLD analysis project Ga0055584, IMG submission 58716) | Pelagic marine sediment microbial communities from the LTER site Helgoland, North Sea, for post-phytoplankton bloom and carbon turnover... | ecosystem: Environmental > Aquatic > Marine >... | reverse complement strand
GACGGAATCGAACCAGCCACAACGACGTGCGCGACCGGTGGTGGCGCCGAATTCGCGTCCCATGCCATGAAGCAGGTCGCCGACGGTGTCATCCTGCGTTGTCATGGGGCCTTCGCCTACACGAGTGGTGTAGGCTTTCATGACGCCCATCACATTGTCCATGCGGTGTGGGGGGACACCTGAACCGGTGCTGGCTCCGCCGGCAACGGTGTTCGAGGAGGTCACGTAAGGATAGGTGCCGTGATCGATATCGAGAAACGTGCCTTGGGCACCTTCGAACAGCATGCTTTGCTTCGCATTCAGCGCTTTGTGCAGGTAAACCACCGTGTTGGTGATAAATGGTTTCAGTTTGCGAGCGGCTTCGAGGTATTCGGCCAAGACCTTCTTGTAGGAAAGTGGTTTGCCACCCCACGCCTTGATCACGGCATTGTTGTCGCGCAGTCGCAGCTTGAGTTTCTGAGCGAATCGCTCTTCGTCGATCAGGTCGATCATGCGCATTCCCACTCGGGCAGCCTTGTCCCCATAGGTGGGGCCGATGCCGCGTTTGGTGGTGCCGATCTTGCCTTTGCCCTTCTTGACCTCGCGGAGGCCGTCGAGTTCCTTGTGGTAGGGGAACACCACGTGGGCGGTCTCGCTGATGAGGAGATTTCGGCCGACCTTGATCTTGCGTTTCTTGAGACCCTCGATTTCGCCAACCAGACTCACCGGATCGATCACAACACCGTTGCCAATCACGCAGGTTTTCTCGGGTCGTAGTATGCCGGAAGGGATCAGATGCAGGATGAATTCGTCGTCGCCGACGATGACCGTGTGACCGGCATTTGCCCCGCCTTGGGAGCGGACCACAATGTCCGAAGTCTCCGTGAGGACATCGATGATTTTGCCTTTTCCTTCGTCGCCCCATTGGGCGCCCACCAATATCGTATTTGCCATGACTGTCGTAATTTGCGGCAGACAATAAAAAGCCCCGAATATCTCCATTCGGGGAAGCCGCTTGGTTTTGCGAAAACTAGGGAGGCGAGAGGGCAAAGTCAACGGCATGTTGGTGACTGAGCCGCAAAAACAAGATCTTCATCGTTATAATAAAGGTTTTGCATCCATTGAAGAGCTTCTGCATGTTGCAAATTGTATCGGTGCGACCGGTTTGCTTACTGCTCTGACTGGTGGCGCGCGATGTATTTTCAAACTCCGACCGCTGTGCAATCTCAGGCTGCAACGCACACCGCTGTTCCCATCCGGGTGCTCGTCGTTGACGATGATCCGGACACTGTGGATCTGATGGTGCGATTACTCGAAAGTGAAGGTTTTGCGACCTTGCAGGCCAACTCTGGGCAGGAGGCCTTGGAGACCGTGCGGCGGGAGCATCCGGAGTTGGTGCTTCTCGATGTGGTGATGCCGGGCATGAATGGCCGCGCGGTCTGCCAGGTGATCAAGCAGGATCCCGCTCTCAGTGACGTTTTCGTGATTCTCGTTTCAGGGCATGAAGTCACTCGAGACAAACGGATCAAGGGGCTGGAAATCGGGGCCGACGAATACCTCCACAAACCGGTTCAGATTGCCGAACTGATCGCGCGAATCGGCTCATTTGTTCGCATTCACGAGGCTCGCGAAGCTTTGCGGGGTGCTAACGAGGAGTTGGAACAGCGGGTTCAGGACCGAACCGCCGAATTGAGCTCCGCCAACTCCGAGCTGCGCAATGAAGTGGAGGAACGCAAAAAGGCGCAGGATCAGTTGGGGCTCTACGCCAGCGAATTGCGGAAACTTTCCCGCAAACTGATCGAGACCCAGGAGATGGAGCTGCGGCGTATTGCCCGGGAATTGCACGATGAGGCCGGGCAGGCCATGACGGTGTTGAAGTTCGTATTCAACGAACTTGAAGATCTGCTCCCGCCCGTGGGCCTTGATCGGTTGGATGACGGACAACAGGCGCTGAACCGGATGGTTGCACTGGTTCGCAATCTGTATCAGGAAGTTCGACCTTCAATTTTGGATGACTTGGGATTGTTGCCGGCCTTGTTGTGGCAGTTCAACCGCTACACTTTGAACACACAGGTGAAAGTCGAGTTTGAGCACGAGGGAATAGACGGGAAGCGATTTGCTCCGGATCTGGAGACAGCCGCCTATCGTGTGGCCCAGGAATCTTTGACGAATATTGCCCGGCACGCCGGAGTCACGGTGGCCAAAGTGCAGGTCTGGTCAGAGGAGGAAAAGCTTCATGTGCGGGTGGTGGATGAAGGACGAGGGTTTGAGTCCACTCGAAAACAATACAAGATGGACGGTTGTGGGGTGCTGGGGATGAACGAACGGGTTCAGTTTTTGGGCGGATCTTTTGCGGTGGATTCCGAACTCGGGAAAGGAACTCGCATCAAGGCTGATTTTCCTTTGCTCGTACCGGACCATCCATTGTTAGGTGGCAGTTAGAAAGGTTGAGGATGAAAAAAAGGCGACAGTTGTAATAGCGGAAGATCATCCGCTGGTTAGGAGGGGGATTCGGGGCATGATAGAGAGCCAGCCGGATTTTCGTGTAGTCGGAGAGGCTGACAACGGCATCGAGGCGCTGCGCGTCATTGAGCAAACCATGCCGGACGTCTTCGTTTCCGATGTGGTGATGCCAGGTATGACCGGAATTGAAGTCCTGCAGCATTGCCAGCGGCTCAATCCAATGCCCAAGGCGGTATTCCTTTCGCTCTACGACAACGAGGTCTACGTCTGGTCGGCGATGCGCAATGGGGCCTCCGCGTATATTCTGAAGCATTCTGTGGCCGAGCATCTGATTTCGGCATTGCGGGCGGCGGTCTCCGGCAAGCAATACATATTCCCAAAGGTTTCAGATTCCACCGTGATGCGGGTCGACGAGCTGGCTACGCATCAACCCGCGGCTTCCGCTATCGAGCTGTCGGATCGGGAACGCAATGTAATGCATTTGCTGGTGGATGGATTTGCCAACACGCAAATTTCCTCCCGCTTTGAAATGCCCTCCGCTGATGCCCAAGAATTGGTTGGCGGTCTGATGCGCTGAAACTCGCAATGACTTGGTGCGCATGGCGCAGAAACGGGCATTCTGTTGGTCTCAATTCTCGACGCGGGAATCATTGAGCCGCGGCTTTCCTTTCACTAGCCTGTGCGCATGAATTTGCCAGCGGACTACCACATGCATACGCCCTTGTGTCGTCATGCTGAGGGCGAACCGGTCGAGTATGCCCAACAAGCTCTAAAGGTGGGATTGACTGAAATCGGATTCTCTGACCATTCGCCAATGCGGGATGATGACTTCGACGATTGGCGGATGTACATCGGCCAGTTGGACGAATATGTCGAAAAGGTCCGCAAGGCTCAGACGGACTATCCGGAGCTGACGATCAAGCTCGCGCTCGAAATCGATTATATTCCCGGGCATGAGGACTGGATTCGCGAGTTGGCGGCGATGCATCCTTGGGACTATTTCATTGGGTCGGTCCACTATGTGTCGGACGACTGGGAGGTTGATCATCCGGACAAGCTTTCCGAATGGCGCAGCCGAGACACGATGGAAGTTTGGCAGGTCTACTTTGAGCGACTGACGATGGCGGCAGAGTCGGGTCTCTTCGAAATCATCGGGCATGCCGACCTGGTGAAGAAGTTCTGTTTCTATCCGGATCATGATTGCACTGCGATTTTCACGAGGTTCATGAAAGCGGCTCACCATTCTTCGACCGCGATAGAGCTGAACACCGCCGGTTTGCGGAAGGACTGCGCCGAAATCTATCCGGCGCGACACATCCTACGAACGGCTCACGAGAACGGTGTGCGCATCACCTTCGGCGCGGACGCGCACAAACCGGAAGAGGTGGGAGCCGATTTTGACGTGGCCATCCGATTGGCCAGAGCGGTCGGGTATCGTCATTGGAATCGCTACACCGGCCGCGAGAGCAAATATGTGCAACTGTGATTCAGGCGTTGGCCTTGCGAAACTGTCCCGGAGTCTGTTGGAGCTTGGATTTGAAAACCGCGCCCATGTATTCCTGATGCTTGAAGCCAGATCGTTCGGCGATGTCCATCATCGAGAGATCCGTTTCCGTCAGCAGGTGGCAGGCGTGATTGATCCGGCAGTTCAATATCTCTGCGTGGATGGTGGTTCCCAGCGTCTGTCGAAAACGGCGTTGCAAGACACTGCGTGACAGTCCGGATACCCGCACGATTTCATCTACGCTGATTTCTTCGCAACCATTCTGCCTGATCAGCTGCAAGGCTTTCGCGACATTGCGGTCTTCGATGGCAAGAACATCGGTCGAGCGACGCGTGACCACCTTGCGGGGCGGGATCATGATTGGTTTGTCAGACGTCTTTCCGCCCTGCATGAGAGTGTCGAGAATTTTGGCGGCTTCAAATCCGACTGCGTGATGGTTCGGCCATACGCTTGAAAGCGGCGGTTGGCAGACCTCGCAGAGAGGTTCATCGTTGTCGACTCCGATAACTGCCAATTCATCGGGCACTGTCACATTGGCCCGACGGCACGCTTCGAGAAAATCCGCGCCTCGCTGATCGCTGCACACCATCACACCGATTGGCTTAGGCAAGTTGGCAATCCACTGGGCGAGGGAGTCCTCCCGTTGTTCCCAGGTCATTTCTTGGATTTCCTGGCGGGTGGCCTCGAATACGTGGAGGTCAGAGTCCTTTTGAACCAAGATGTCCCGGAGTTCGTCGCGGCGATGTTGCGACCAGTTTTCGTCACTGATGCCGAAGAATCCAAACTTACGGAACCCGCGGTCATACAGGTGAGCGGCACCCATCGCGGCGATCGCACGATCATCCACATGCACGAGTGGAAATCCGGTATCTGGCAAGACTCCGAGTACATCGACTACGGGAAGGCCGGTAGCCTTCACTGCGTCCGCCAGTTGCGGGGTTTGAATGCGGGCGAGGATTCCGTCGCCCTTCCAGTTCTTCAGCCAATCCGGGGCCGATTCCTCAAGTCCGCGGGGTTCATGAAACAAGGACCAGTTACGTTGTTGTCGGGCATAAGTGGCGATCCCGCGAAGAATGTCGCGTCCCGACCCTAGCGATGTTTCAACCAATAGCGCCACGTGCGGGCGATAGTCGGTTGATTCAGCTTGGCGGGAACGCATTCGGGATTTCTGCCGAAATACACTGCTCAGGTCAAACGAAAGGGCGGCGCCTAAGGCTGACGTGAACCATCAAGCGCGCCGTTGCGCACGGCGTCCAAGAATGAAGAAACAGTCGCTTTCCATTCTTCCGGATCGTGACGGGAGAAATTTCGATGTCCGAGTCCTCGGAACTGTTTATGGATCTTCGGACCGGCAAGGTTGTCGAAGACCGCCAGCGCCTGTTTGGGCGGAGCTCGGCGATCAATCTCCCCGTTCATTAGCAATGTCGGGCAGTGGACGGATTTTGCGAATTCCATGGGGTTCATGGCAAACGCATCGAAGCCACCGTGCATGCCGCCGTAGAGCACCAACAGGTCGGCAGCCGGCCATGACGGAATGCGCATCGCCGCGAAGCGTTGTCGGGCGGCGTTGATCAACCGGTCGTAGGGGAGTTCCAGAATCACGCCGTCGGGATCGAGATTGCCGATATGCAGAGCGCGAAGGATGGCCGCTCCCCCCATGGAAGCCCCGTATAGGATTCGCGGTTCTGGCATATATTCTGGAGCCAGGTATTTGACCGCCGAGATCACATCGTCGGCCTCATGCCAGCCGATGCTCGTGACGTTGGTGCCGGAGCCACCGCTGCCATGAAAATCGACCAACGCACAATTCCAGCCGAGTTTGTAGAATATTTCAGCTGCCGGTAGCAACGAGTCCTTGGCGGCACCGTGTCCGTGGAACATCACGATGGTTCCATGCCCGCCAGACTGTTCCATTTGCCATGCCTGAATCTTCACGCCGAACGCCCCGTTCAAATGCACGGTTTCGAAAGGCATGCCATAATCGGCGGGAGAGCGATGGTTGGTGGGGCGGGGGAGCGTGACGCCGTTCAGCAGCACCTGCGCTTTGTTCAAGGGACTCAGTTTCTCAGGTGATTTTGTCCGTTTCGCTACGTTGGCATAACGGGACATTGTCTTGCCGTGAAAATACGCGAGAAAGTTGAGACAAATGAAGCCAAGCAGGAATCCATACACGAACACACGCGGCCAGATCCAACGCCGCGGGGCGGGGGACTTGGATTGTGCTGGCGGGGGGATTCGGGGTGGTGGCTGCATCCTGCGGTGCTTGCTTCATGTGTAATTACTGCGGGCGGAGCTCTCAAGTCCATTCATCAGATGGCGGAGTATTCTCTCGCGATGGGGCGACGGATCGGGTAGCCCAGTAGATGGCATGAGTGAAGGTTCGACGATCGGCAGACATTACCTGAGCGGGAAGCCGCTGCAGATCAAGTGGTCTGGCGGCATCATCGTTTCGGTCAACGACATTGAGGAGTGTCCCGACGACCAATGGCTGGCACCGGGGTTGGTGGATGTACAGGTAAATGGGTACGCGGGAGTGGATTTTCAGCGCGATGGTGTCGAGTTGGAGGGATTGCGAATGGCAGCCGAGGGACTGCAACGAGATGGCTGCCGCCGTTGGATGCTTACGCTGATTACGGACAAGTGGGAAGTGCTGCTGGCGCGTTTGAAGCGATTCAAGGAATTGCGCGATCAATCCTCGGAATTGCGGGCGGCGATAGTGGGGTGGCATGTTGAAGGTCCTTTTCTGTCGGAAGAACCCGGTTATCGAGGCGCGCACAATCCGGAAGTGATGCAGGATCCGTCGCCGGAACGGATGGATGAACTGGCCGCTATCGTGGCGGGCGACCCGGTGATGGTGACCTTGGCGGCGGAGCGACCCAAGGCGATCGAAACTGCAAAGCAGGCGATTCAACGAGGGTTCGTGGTGAGTATCGGACATTCGAATGCCACGGCAGAGCAGTTGCGCTCGGCGGAAGAGGTCGGTGCCAAGGGTTTCACTCACCTTGGCAACGGTATGCCTCAGGAAATGGATCGGCATGACAATGTAGTCTGCCGCCTGTTCGACACCGAGGTGCTGATGGCGGGGGTGATTCCGGATGGGATCCACGTCTCACCGCAGATGTTTCGCCTGTTCCACAAAGCGTTGCCGGCAGACCGGATCTATTACACCACCGATTGCATGTCTGCGGCCGGTGCAACCCCAGGCGAATACACCGTGGGACACAACAAGCTCCACGTGGGTGACGATCAGATCGTGCGTGTTCCGGGACAGTCCAATTTCGCCGGCTCAGCCTTGCGTCCGTTGCAGGGAGTCGAGCGGGCGTCGGAAATGTTGTCGCGGACGTGGCGTGACGTCTGGGATATCGGCTCGATCAATCCTGCGACACTGATTGGTTTGTCAGCCGGACTTTCGATCGGTGATGTTGCTGACATCTGTGTCGTGCGCGGTTCGGAGACCAAGTTGGATCGAATTGAGTGGGCTTAAAAAGTCGCAGGCTTGCGCAACCCCGATACTCACACGGTGTTGAATATCGTATCCAACAGACGACTCGGGGCTTGGCTTCGCGGATCAGTTCCCGTTTGCTGTCTTCAAACCCTAGGGAAACGAAATGAGCGTGGAATTCGAAACGGGCAGGAAGGTATATCGAAAGATCCTCAACAGCGTCGAAACAGTCATTCAAGGGCAGACGGACACCATCCGGTTGTTGTTGGGGGCTTTGGCCAGTGGCGGGCATGTGTTGTTGGAGGATTATCCGGGAACCGGTAAAACCACCATGGCCAAGGCCTTGGCGAAGACGATATCCGCAACCTTCAAACGGATTCAATTCACCCCGGATCTCCTGCCGTCGGATATCCTCGGGGTATCAGTCTTCAACCAGAAGGAGCAGAACTTTCGCTTTGTGGCGGGACCGGTGTTTACCAACATCCTGCTGGCTGACGAGATCAACCGTGCGTCCCCGCGAACGCAGTCAGCATTGCTTGAAGCGATGGGTGAAGGTCAGGTGAGTGTTGAAGGGGAACGAAAAGAATTGGAAGATCTGTTCTTCGTCGTGGCGACCCAGAACCCCGTGGAATTCCGCGGTACTTATCCCTTGCCGGAAGCCCAGATGGATCGGTTTGCTATGCAAATTGAGCTGGGATACGTGAGTCAGGCAGAGGAGGTGGCGATCTTGTCGGCCCAACAACAGACCCATCCAGTGGACAGTCTTGAACCTGGTGTCAGTCCCGAGGAGGTCATGACCTTGAAGGATTCGGTGAAGCGCGTCCGCGTCAGTGAGGAGATTAAGAACTACGTCGTCAGTCTGGTCGCTGAAACGCGCAGGGTGGAAACCGTTCAATTGGGGGCCAGCCCGCGGGCATCGCTGGCGCTGATGCGGACGGCGCAGGCATTGGCGTTGTTTGATGGCGCTGAATTTGTGACCCCCGACCATGTAAAGGAACTCGCGGTATGCGTGATGGCCCATCGGTTGGTGCTCGCTTCTGAAGCGAAATTCTCCGGCGCAACCGGAGCGTCAATCGTCAGCGATGTTGTGAACCGAATTCCGGTGCCTTCCTGATGACTGATGCCATTGGCAATGGTGACGAGGGATTGCCGCCCGCCGTTGTCGGGCGGCATCGCGTCACTGTTTTCAAGCGTTACCTCTGGCTGCACTACCACATTTTCTCGGGTGTCACCCTTTGGTTCGGTCGCCGGATCACGTCGATCGGATGGTTCGTGTTGATCAGTGGTTTTGCACTCGGTGTGATCGGGATAGATATCCGGGTAAACGTCGCTTACCAGGGTGTCATGTTTCTCGCTTTCGTAATCGTCGGCACCCCGGTTCTTACACGTTTTTCCCGTTCCAAATTCGCCGTGGAACGCCGGGTTCCACGCTTCGGGAGTGTGGGGAACGAACTCGCCTATTCGGTGGTCGTAAAGAATCTCAAGGACAGTTTTCAACGCGGCGTTTCGGTGCTGGAAGACCTGCCTGACCCGCGACCGTCGATCGAGGAGTTTTCAACCACTCCGGAACCGGACGAACATAAACGGAATTGGTGGGATCGGCGTTATCTGTTCTATCGCTGGAAGTGGCTGATCGAACAACGGCTCCGGGCGGCACCAATCGAAAGTGAGTGCCCGGATCTGGAGCCGAATGGAAGTGTGGAGGTGAAAATGAAACTGATGCCATTGCGGAGAGGACCAATGGTGTTGGAGCGCATCTCCATCGGATGCCCTGATCCAATCGGATTGTTTCGCTCCTTGGTGAAGGTCGATTGCCACCGGAAGCTGCTTATCCTGCCCAGGCGATATCCGGTTGGGCCGCTACCCTTGCCGGGAGGTCAGAAGTATCAGCAGGGTGGAGTCGCATTGGCCTCTCAAGTCGGGGAGTCCGAAGAGTTCGTTTCATTGAGGGACTATCGGTCCGGAGATCCATTGAAAAAGATCCATTGGCCGAGTTGGGCCCGGACCGGGCGCCCCATTGTGAAGGAATTCGTGGACGAATTTTTTGTGCGGCATGGCCTCGTGTTGGACACGTTCACGGAGAATCCCTTCAGCGAGACATTTGAGGAGGCGGTGTCGGTCGCGGCCTCCTTCGCGTGTACGATTGAAGAGCAGGACAGCCTGTTGGATCTGCTGGTTGTTGGGCCACAGGCTTTCAGTTACACCGTCGGTCGCGGCGTGGGTAGTCTCGACAAAATGATGGAGGTGCTGGCGGGAGTGCAGGCTTGCCGGGACAAACCGTTCAGTTCACTGGAGAACCTTGTGGTCTCGCACGGCTCGGAACTGAGCGGTTGCGTTTGTGTGCTCCTCGATTGGAATGACGAACGTCAGCGCTTTGTCAGGTGCCTGCAGCAGATGCTGGTGCCGGTCAAAGTTGTCCTTATCATACCAGCCGGTGATGAGGTGAAGCGTGAACCCGGAGTGATGAATGGAAGGGAAGAGGATTTCCATGTAATCGCGGCGGACGAGGTGGAAGAAGGTTTGAGAACACTTTCGCAGACACGCGCGCGATGATGGCCACACCTCCATTTCTGATCGGTGTGGCCCTGGTCTTCTGGGGCTGGCAGACCGGGATGTTGGGAGTCGCGCTGATCATGGCAGTTGCGGTAGAGGCGTCACACTGGACGAAGTGGCGGGTCGATTTTTCACTGACCGATTTTGGTCGTGTCTGGGATCTGTGCTCAGTCCTGACCGCGATGGCGGGGCTCTATTGCTTCCTCAATCGTGATGGTACGAACGATCTTCTGACCCTGTTTCAGGCGACGCATTTTGGTGACCGGAATGCGGCGGTTCAGCAGTTGTCGAGTGCGGCGATCATCTTTTTCCAATGGTGGCCGATGTCGCTGTTTCTGATGATGCTAGGACAGGCCTACGGACCGCGGAAAGTGCTTCCCTTCACCACCTATTCGATAATTGCGCGGCGTCGATTGAAACGGGAAGGACTGACGCAACAGGACAAGCCGGGGATCAATTTTTCCTTCCCGTATCTCGCGTTGTGCGTGTTTTCGGCGAGCCTCACCAACAAGAATCCCGGAACGTTTTACTGGTGTTTTGTCGGACTGTGCATGTGGGGTTTTTGGGCGATTCGGCCTCGGCGTTTTCAAACGGTGATCTGGCTTTTATTGATGGGCGCATTTGCCTGCGGTGGATACGTTGCCAAGCGCCGATTGCCTCGATTGGCTTCAGAAATGGAAGGCAAGGTGGCGGGCTGGTTTGCCGATCTGATCAAATACCAAGATCAGGGAAAGGAATTTGACTCACATATCGGTGACGTGGCGGATTTGAAGGGATCCGGAAAGATTGTCATGCGGGTGAAAACCAAGGGGCTTGTCCCGGAGTTGCTCCGGGGTACTGTCTATCAGGGGTTCAATGGTCGCCGCTGGCGTAATGATGCAGCGATTGGCTTTGTTGAGATTCCTCCCCTACCAGGCCGTGAAACGTGGAGGTTGCAGGATGTTTCCGGGGATGATGAGGAGGTCGAAATCGCCACCACGTTTCCCAGGCACCCGACAGTTGTGCCGCAACCGATTGGAACTGCATTGATTGATGATTTGCCGGCACATGAGGTCACCACAAATGCCGTGGGCACAGTTCGCGTTCGGGAATCCTTGCCCTTTGTGATGTACAAGGCGGTGTTCGGTGCTGATCGAAGTGTGGATCCTCCTCCGAACTGGGTGGAAATAGACATTTTGGATGAGACCCTGCAAAATGTGCCCGAGGCGCTCGAACTTACCAATGTAGAAGTTGGGGCTGACATGTATGTGCCGAAACAGGAACAGCCGGTCTTACATCAGGTTGCCAAGGAGATCGGGATACTCTTTGGCCAGGATGAAAACGATAAGGTTGAACGGGTGACGCGTTTTTTTGAGCGCGAGTTCGAATACAAACTTGGCGTGCCGAAGAGAATGATGGCAGTAACGAAGGACAAGACTTTGCTGTCGCATTTTCTGTTGGAAGATCGGCGTGGCCATTGTGAGTTGTTCGCATCAGCAACCGTCATGATGTTGCGGTTGAAGGGAATTCCTGCCCGCTATGTATTGGGATGGTCCGTGCAGGAATCGGGTGCGGTGCCCGGGGAATTCATTGTGCGGGCTCGACATGCCCATGCCTGGTGTCGTTGGTGGTCGGAGAAGGAGAAACGATGGTATGATTTGGACACCACTCCGCCGTCCTGGTTCGACGAGGAGGAGTCGGACGCGTCCTGGTATGAGCCGGCGCAGGATTGGTGGTCGAATCGCATGCATGGATTTCGCATGTGGCGCTACTACGGCGACATGGGGGAAATGCAGAAGTATCTGCTCGCGGTCTTGGCCATCCTGGTCGCTGTGTTGGCTTGGCGGATTCTTTTTCGGCGGCGGAAGAGCGGCACCCTGGGGCTGAAGGATTTCTGGTGGAATGTTGAGCGAGCTGGGCTGGATTCAGAATTCTACGAGGTGCAAAAGAAGATCGAGGAGTTGGGGCTCGTTCGGCATGACGGCGAATCTCTTTACGATTGGTTGCAGCGTTTGGAGGTTCGTGAGGAAATTCAACCGGAGCTATTGCGCCAGATAGTCAATCTGCACTACCAGTATCGGTTCGATCCGAACGGGCTTTCTGAGAATGATCGGATCCGTTTGGGAAAACTCGTGAAGGCGTGGCTTCGCGAACCAGAAGAAGAGGCACAGGCTACGGCTTGATCGCCAACTCGAACGGTTTTCCGCTGTCAATTCGGGTGGCGGCGCTCTTGAGAAACTCGGCCCAACTGGTGGTGGGCGATGCGGCCACCCGGTTTTCAGCTGCCGGGCTTCCAGACGCAGCAAACGTGATCTCACTGTATGCCGTCGCGGTCGAATTAAACGCCCGAGTTCTTGGTGCTTTTGCCAGCAGAGGACGGAACTCATCCAGTTCTGTAATCCAATGCGCGATAGCGGCAAGCTTCGTCGCGCGATCCACACGGATATTGATCGCAATCAGCCAGCCGAGATGTCGGCGGAGTTCGATAATCGTGCGAAGCTGACTGAGTGTGTCTAACTCTGCCATAGCTTTCTGAATCGCCGGATCTTGAAATGCAGCCGTTCCGTCGGCCCGAATGTGAAGGTTCAGATTGGCCGTTCCGGGGCGGGATTGGAGTGGTTTCAAGAGCGAAGCCGTGTGGAGTCTGGCAGCCATGGTGCGGGCTTTTTCAGACAGACCGCTGGTGTCCGTTCCTTGCAGCGAGGCGGCTATCTCTGCCAAATGGAGCCGAAGTAATTTCAAGGGCGGATTACGATGACCTACAGCCGGTCGATCGGCCGCATCGACGATCAATTTCTTCACATCTGAGCTGTCCAAGGTCCATTGTAATTTTGCGGGCGTGGATGGGGTGCGGATGGCGTTGGTTGTCGCCTTCAGTTCGATGAACACTCTGTATTCGCCGAATGGCTTACCCGCAAAAAAATCGTCAGCCAGTTGCAAATTCGCGTTTGTGGCCTTGTTCGGTGTGAGTAAGAGCGGTGAACCGTAGTCGTTGATCGCGTAGCGAC
>Ga0055584_100005044_pt1 | contig 12936 bp, 13 predicted proteins | sample OSDHelmetaG_FD_58716 | JGI IMG/M metagenome (GOLD analysis project Ga0055584, IMG submission 58716) | Pelagic marine sediment microbial communities from the LTER site Helgoland, North Sea, for post-phytoplankton bloom and carbon turnover... | ecosystem: Environmental > Aquatic > Marine >... | reverse complement strand
TACAGTATCTCATTATTTTGTGACTGCTCTTCACTCATCGAAAATTACTCCTGCCTGCTACCCATTTGGCGTGCCAAGCCCACTAGCTTATTCGAAGTGCCTACACGGGCCTTTAAGCTGGCGTTATATCAAACAGCTTATCGAATCCCGAATAACCAAAAATATCGTTGATATGCGCACTTACGTTAATCAACTTAAGCGCACCACCTGCGCCCACAAGCCGCTTATGGGTCTTAAGCAGCACACCAAGTCCGGCACTGGAAATATACTCAAGAGCCTGCATATCAAGAATGCAGGCACCATCATGTCCATCTAAAAACTGCTGAGCCTCAGGCGCGCTGGCCGCGTCAAGGCGTCCCTTCACTGTGATAGTGCCATCGGCTTGATTAGCGATAGTTAACATTCAGGATTTCTCCAATAGGGTAATTGTTAATTGACTGGTGCGTTTATTATATTCGTAATCAATATGGTCTGCGATCTTAAGAGACAAATACACACCTAAACCACCCGGTGTACGCTCACTTAAAGGTGCTTCGATATCGACTTGCGGCGCGTCACGAGGATCAAACTTGTCTACATCAAAATCCGTAAAGCGCAGTTTTACACCGTGCCCGAACGGCGTTAACTCTAATAAAATCTTATGCGTCGATACATTATATTTGACCAGGTTGACAAACACCTCTTCGATCAAGAGATCAACCGTGAAACGCAATTTCTCCTGCACATCAGCGGCTTTAAAAAATGCTTCCGTAAACGCAACGATACGAGGTAACTCGTCAATGCTCCGCTCTAAACTGAGCCGCTGTTTATACAACGGGTTCATAGCGCCTACAATCGCTTCACAAGTACAATAGTGACATCGTCTGCCTGCGCCGCAGGACCTGCAAAATCTCTCGCAGCCTGCACCAGAATCTCACTCAGATCCTCCATCGAATCTGTACAATGCTGTTGAATGAGCTTTGCCACACGCTCTTCACCAAATAAGGCACCTGCCTCATCGGTATATTCGTAGATACCATCTGAGATCAGCGCGAGTATGTCGCCAGAAGCCAGATCAAGTTGATGCGATCTGTCGCTGCCATCTATTTCCATTACACCTAGCGGAGGGTTGGTCGGTCGATACCAATCACAGGAACTGCTGCTCGCGCGGTAACGCAAAATAGGCCCCTGACCTGGCGAATGATACTCAACACGATGCGAGTGATAATCCAGAAAGCCTATAAATGCTGTAATGAATCTGTCGTCAGGAAGGTCTTCTTCCATTTGATTATTTACATGCATATACGCGGTATCGAGATCTGCATTCAATCTGAAAGCAACACGCAGCATCGCCTGCATCTGAGTAGCCGATAGCGCAGGTCCAAAACCATGTCCTGTTGCATCGCCAAGAAGCATAAACAATCGATCATTGAGCACAACCAAATCAAACAAGTCGCCGCCCGTGTAATCGGCAGGCAAAAAGAGCCCGTGTAAGTCGTAGCCCGGGACATAGGGCATGGCCTGCGGCAGCGTGCTAATCTGGATTTCGCGTGCAACGGCAACTTCTTTATCAAGAATGGCAGTAGCAAGCAATTCATCCGTCATGTAAGCATGCTGTATAGCCACGGCCGCTTGGGCGGCAAGTGCTGGGCCTATCCATTCATCGTGTGCGTCAAATTGGTCGGCGTTTTCACCAAACCATTGCATTACACCCAAGAGATTGCCCTCCTGACCCAGGATAGGCACATTCAGGATAGCCCTCACTTCGGCATCCATGTCTGCGAACACATGCTCGATATAATGTTCGCCTTCTCGTGTGTCTGAAATGTTGGAAATCACCATTGCCTGGGCGCAGACCCCAGCAAGCGCTTCGCCTATCGCCAACTGCGGCACTGGGTTGAGTGAAGGTGCAACCAATTTGAGCATTTTCGTTGGCCTGTCTAGCAGCCAGAGAGCACCGGCTTCAGCGACGATGGCAACTTTGCCAACATTGATAATTTCACGCAGCAAATCGGGCATCGAGTCGGGGGCGGCCAGACGATGCATGACCTCCAGAATCTGAACTAACGATTGACGAGAAATTTCTTTACCGGCCATGGGAGAGTCGGTCACTGCGCTTGCTCCGAAATGGTACCGGTTGCGACCCCACATATAACCACAAATAGGGACACATCCGTGTATAAAAATGCTGCTATTCCGCACTTGGTGATGTCACCAGTTCATCAATCACCTGACCCGAGGGTACTGACAAGTTAATTCAGGGTCTTGGGCTAGCGCTACACAAGTTTGTCTCAATCTATCGGAAATGCGTTATCTGCCCCCACTTTGGGCTTTATTCGCCAGGGTTTTCTGCATCTCATTCCCACTTCTGGAGTGAAACTAAGCTAACTTGTCAGTGCCGTCAATGGGCAGAGGTCTGGCGGTTGGCCGCCGTATCAGGATCACCGTCAGGGCAGTGCCGGTGGTTGAGCTAGGCCTGCTGCGAGAACTCCTCGCGCAGCTCTCTGGCTGCCTGGACCATCGCTTGCAGCTTGCCAAATGCCGACTCCCGCGACAGATACTTCATGCCGCAATCGGGGGCAAGAATAATCCGGCTTTCATCGACATGGGTGACGGCACGCAATACCCTGGCCTTGATCAACTCCACGCTCTCTACTTCCTCTGTAGACAGGTCGAGAACACCGAGCAGGATATCCTTGTTCTGAAGCGTATCGAGTACGCTGCAATCGAGGTTTGATTGCCCGGTCTCGATGGATATCTGGTCACAACACGCACCCTCTAACTCGGGTAGATAGGAATATCCTTCTGGACGCTCGTGAATCAGGGCAGCATATCCGAAGCAGATGTGGACACAGGTCTTGCCGTCGATGCCTTCAAGAGCGCGATTGAGTGCCTCCAGTCCATACTCGCGTGCCTTTTCTGGCCGCGCCTGCATGTAGGGTTCATCCAGCTGTACAACGTCTGCACCGGCCGCGAACAGGTCGCGAATTTCTTCGTTGACGGCAGCTGCATAACCGATTGCAGCTTCCCTGTCGCTGTCGTAATAGTCGTTTTGTGCCTGCTGCGCCATGGTGAATGGTCCGGGCACGGTGATTTTGATGCCGCGATCAGTATTTGCCTTAAGGAACTTCACATCGTCAATGCCGACGGGATATTTCCGCTTGATAGGACCGACGATGCGTGGAACAAAGACAGGTTCTCCGCTTCGATCCAGTGCTTCCCCCGGGTTGTCCAGATCTATGCCATCCAGGGCCGTGGCAAAGTGATTGGAGTAGCTCTCTCTGCAGACTTCACCATCAGTAATAATGTCCAGGCCGGCGCGCTCCTGGTCCTGGATCGCGATGCGTGTCGCATCGTGCTGCGCTTCCGATAACTGGTCAGGGGCCACGCGCCACAATTCCTGTGCACGTGTTCTCGGTGGGAAGCGACCTGACAGTTTTTTCCGGTCGATCAGCCACTCCGGCTGGGGGTAACTACCGACAATGGTACAGGGAAACAGGGGGAGATCTTTCATCAGTCTATCCTTGTGCCGCGACTTCGCCCATGGCGTCGCTGTAGTCTACGAGCTTGGACTTATAGGTTTCGCGAGGAATGGTATCGAACGCCACAAATTGCACGTCCATGGTCACCAGCAGGCGCGAACGAATTTCTTCAACCATGCGCTCGCGTAGTCCCTCCGGGGCAGTGGTGGTGCCGTCACCAAGTTCTATCAATACCGGCAGGGGTGGTTTTTGTAGCACGCTGCGCTCAGTGGGACGAACCTGGAACATACCGGATACGGCAGGGGTAAAGTCCTCAAGGATGCTGCGGATCGCGGTAGGAAAAAGGTTAACCCCGCGCACAATAAGCATGTCATCCGTACGCCCGACACAGCGAATTCTTGGTCCGGTGCGACCTGTGGGGTTCGGCTTCATGTTCACGACCACGTGGTCGCGGCTACGGAACCGCAGCAGTGGCATGGATTCGCGCTGCAGCGCAGTATAGACCAGTTCGCCCTGCGCACCATCTTGCCATGCAACCGCCTGCCCGGTGGCCGGGTCAATAAGTTCAACGTGCACGTAACCTCGCGCCATGAAGTTCATGCCCTGGCCATCATCGTCTTCCGCCCAAACCGATAAAGAGATATCGCCTATGCCCATGGACTCGCGGACCTTACAGCCGAACGCCTCCTCAATCTTGCCGCGTATCAGTGGGTCTCCGCCACCCGGCTCTCCCGCAGTAATCATATTGGTCAGACCCAGAGATCGTGTGTCGATACCCTGCTGATGGCACCATTCGATGAGATACAGGCCGTAGGAGGGGGTGCAGCTGATACCGGTCGCGCCGAGTTTTTGCACTGCGGTTACCATGCGTTCCGTGTTACCTGTGCCAACGGGAATTACGGTGCAGCCTATTTTGTCGAAGCCGTAGTACACCGCGCCCGCTACAAAGGGTCCAGCGTTAAATCCCACCACAACTTTCTGGCCGCTGGTAAAGCCTCCTGCGCTGTATCCGCGCGCCACATTGGTCGCGTACATGTCCAGGTCTGCGGCGGTCAAACCGAGGTAGCACGGTACGCCCGTGGTGCCGCTGGTACTGAAAACCCTGACCAGTTGCTCGGAATCGCAGGCCAGGTGATCACCGAAGGGAGGCATCGATGCCTGTGCGTTTCTCAGCTCGTCTTTCTCGGTGAAAGGCAATTCGCTGATGTTGTTCAGAGAACCAACGGATTCAGGCGTAGCAAAACCGGCACCCCGGAGTTTGTTGCGATAAAAATCCGAATTTGCGAACAGGTACCGGATCTGTTGCTCGTAGGACTGGCGATCGATCTCAAACTGTTCTTCGAGGGGCCGCGTTTCAACTTGTTGATCGTATATCATGATTGTCGACTCTGTTGTCCGTAGTCGCAGGTTAATCCCAACGAAGTGTGCACTCGGCGACGCGGGCGCCCAGGTTTCGTGCGCTATCAAGATCGGCAGCTATGGGCCCCTGGTCCGGCCCCACATCGATGTCAGACTGAGCCATGGCTCCCAGGCTCGCGCCGAGACGGTTGAGATCGTCAATGGAACCGGTAGAGCTGTTGTTCCCGGGAAGTTGGTTCAGGTTAATCCACACCATACCGTGCTGTGCGGCGAAGGTGGCGATCTGGACGAGCGTGTTTTGCTTGTCGCCATTCTGGGAGCCCGAATTGGTAAATCCAGCGGCCAGTTTGTCTGCCCACTTCTGTTCCAGCCATCTGGTGGAGGACAGCTCCATGAAGTTCTTTAGTCCGGCAGAGGTACCACCCATATAGGTGGGGCAACCCATAACAATGGCGTCGGCACTGTCCAATGTATCCCAGGCGGGTGCCTCTTGCTCGAGATCGGTGACAGAGATGAGTTCGCTACTTACACCTTCTGTGGCACCTGCGCCCTCAGCGATTGCCGAGGCTTGTCGCTCGGTGTGCCCATACCCACTGTGATAAACCACGCAAACGCGCTTACTCATGTACCGTTGCTCCTGTGAAGGGTTCTAGCGATGAAATTGTTCGTTATTAGGCGTGTGATCACCGCCCAACCACTTGGCCAGGTCTGCGTGCGCGGTTTTCTTTTTGTCCTCGTTGATCTCTTCAATACCATCAATGTCGACGGTGAATTCGATCAGCAGTCCGGACGGGTCGAACACATAGAGCGAGTAGCAGTAACCGTGGTTAAGGATGTAAGCGTCCGGCTCTCCAATACCTGCATCTGCGAGGCGGTCGCGGATCCCATCCTGGGTGTCCTGGTCGACTTTCATCGCCAGGTGCCGAAAGCCTGAGGGCTGCAGTTCAGGGCCGAATTCTGCATGATCCTCCGCGTCGGCGAACTGGAAGAAGGCCAGGCAGGAGCCATCTCCGATATCGTAGAAGCAGTGCATATAAGTGCGCATCTTACCGAACAGGTCGGTCTGCTCTGCCCAAGTGGAAACCAGCGGGAAGCCGATGATTTCCTCATAGAATTTACGTATGGCTTCCATGTCGGTAGTGACATACGCATTGTGGTGTAGCTTGCTATTGATCGACAGTGGCGCGTTCATTGCCAGTTCCTCTCGTCGCTTTTCAGATCAGAATTTCTTGATGAAGGTAGCACCCCAGCGGCGCGGCTGTGCGGGCCACAGGAAGTTCAGTCCAGGAGCCGGTCCCGGAGAGAACTCAGCGTTGTACTCCTCATCGAAGATGTTCTTGCCCCACAGGGTGATGGACCAGTTGTCCGGGGCGTCCAAGCCAATACGCATATCCACAAGGTCTACCTCGCTACGCTTGGAGATGTTGCCCGGATCCCACCATGTGTCGCCCAGGCGCTGGTAGTCTGCGCGAATGACTATCTCTGTACCTGCCCCGGCAAAGCTAACAGGATGACGCCATTCACCACCCAGGTTGACCGTGTATTCGGTTACCAGTGGTGCCTGGTTGCCCTTGTCGGCAGGGTCGGCGGCCTTGGTGATGTCACTGTCGGTATAGCCCAGGCCGTAGTACGCACTGAAGTGCTCGGTAAAAAGCGCCTTACCCTCCAGCTCAAAGCCGATGTATTCGACTTCGGGTACCCCGCCAAGATTCTGGGTGCTGGTCGTCGGGTCAAAGAAGAAGAAATAGGCGTTTTCAAAATCGGTGTAGTACACGCTCAATGACGTAGAATAGCGACCTCCGCCATAGATCGCCTTGACGCCTGCTTCGTAGGTATCGGCGATCTGCTCCTCGAACAGGTCCTCCACGCCGGGCTCAGGTACGGCGGCTCCCACGCCACTTTGGTTGAACCCTCCACTGCGGAAACCCCGGCTGTAGCCGCCATAGAACGTCAGGTCCTCGTTCGCCTTGTAACGCAGGGTAAACTTTGGCTGCCAGGCATCGAAAGTTTCCTTACGCTTTTCGCCGAAAGTGATGCCGATACCGCCGGTAGGGTCATATAGCGGTTCGGTGAGCGTGGTATTTTCCCGCTCGTCTTCGTCATAACGCAGGGAAACTGATGCCTCAAAAGATTCACTGAAATCGTAGGCCACCTCACCAAACACGGCCCAGGCGAAGTTGTCTTGCTCGTCTGCCAGCAGGCTCAGTTGGGGACTTGGATCAGAGGGGCCACCATTCTCGAAATCAAAAAGCGATACCCGGGGTGTTTTGTAAATCTTGTAAACGCCATTGCCTCGATCTATCTGGTTGCCGGTTGAAATGTAACGGTCTGTCTGGATCGCATAGGCACCCGCTATCCAGCGCAGGCGTTCCTCTGCAGGGGAGGTCCAGCGGATCTCCTGACTCCAGGCATCGGATTCCAGATACTGGGTCTGGCTCAGGTCAGCGAAATCGTCTCCGGTGATGGCCCTGATGGTTTCACCGATAGGGAAAAAGTTGATCAGCGAGTCCTCGCGCGGAACAAAGTTAAACTGGTCGCCCGTCAGTAGTTCCTCAAGGTCGTCGTAGGCTGTGATCGAGGTCAGGGTACCCGCATCCCAGTTCCATTCGAGTTTCAGGCTGGCATTGTAAATATCTCGCTCATTAACACCGGCATTATTTACCCGAACATCGAGGTCAGTGTCGTCGGCCTCGGCGTCAATAGTGAAATATAAGGCCTGAGAGTCCAGTTGCGATCCGCTCAGGCGCAGGTCAGCGGAGAAGTTCTCACTGGGCTCATAGATCAGCCTTCCCCGCAGTGACAGGTCTTCATAGGGGTCGGCTTCTTCGTCAAGGTACTTGTTGTCGATAAACCCATCGGTGTCCACCCAGGAACCGGCGACACGGAATTTCAGTGTGCCCGACTCGTTAAGCGGGCCCGAAAAGGCGCCACGCACGGTGTAGCCCGGCCCGGAGTCAGCACCCAGTTCTACCTGGCCCTCGTACTCGTCTCCAGGCTTTTTGGTGACGATGGTTATCGCACCGCCGATTGCATTCCTGCCATAAAGGGCACCTTGCGGCCCCCTGAGCACCTCGATCTGCTGTACGTCGATAAGCTGCTGGGTGAACTGTGCCGGGTTGGGCATTAACACCCCGTCAACCAGCACTGCCACTGACATTTCACTATTTCGTGCCTGGGATATACCCCGAACGTTGATAAACGCATTGCCCGCGTTCTGGGTTTCCACCAGGGTGACGTTGGGGGTGAGATTGATGAAGTCTCGTGGGGTTTCTATACCGGCAGATTCTATCTCTGCAGACGTGAAGGCGCGCACGGAAACCGGGCTCTCTTCCAGGGTCTCATTCCGTTTTCGTGCGGTTACCACGACCTCTTCCAACATACCCTGGGCCAGGGAAGGCACGGGGGCGATGGTGGCTGCGATGGCTGCGGAAAGAGCGGTAACAGGGAGGCGTGCGGATATAGTCATAGTCGTGTCCTGCGCTTGATTTGTTATTCGCGGTACAGTAGTTTAAGTATTTCGATAATCGAAATCAACTTCGGATATCGAAAATCTAATATATTTTTGTGCAGGAAGGCAACATACCCACCCGTTGAGCGCGAGCGAACGGGATGAAATAGGCTAGCGGCGAATCAACTGGGAGTAGCAGAGCGTGGGAAGAGCAAGTTATGAGTGGGTCTGATGCGAAAGCCAAAACCTCAATCTGCGGGTTCGATGCAGATACCATATCAGTTCGTGGTCATAACCTTGTCGATGACCTTATCGGTCAAAAAAGCTTCACCGAGGCGTTTCTCCTGCAATCACTGGGCGGGTCCCCGACAGGCGATCAGGTCGCTATTGTTGATGCAGTAATGGTCACGATCATGGAGCACGGGATGGTTCCCTCCGCCGTGGTGAGTCGTCTGACCCATTATGGGGCACCGGAGTCCTACCAGGGTGCCGTGGCGGCCGGCCTGCTTGGTGTGGGAGACCGGTATGCAGGTACCGCCAGTGAATGTGGTGAAATCCTGGCGCGCATCGTCGAGGCGGATGATCCGGCCGCCCAGGCACTTGCGGAGGTGCGAGCTTACCGCGCCACGAAACGGCCAGTGCCGGGCTTTGGCCATCCGATTCATCGCGATAATGATCCGCGTGTCGCCCGCTTGATTGCTATTACCCGTGCGGCGGAGGTTGGTGGTACCTATATCGATGCCATGTATTTGCTCGAAAAGACCTTATGCGAGGAGCTGGGGCGTGACCTTGTAACCAACATCAGTGCCGCGATCGCTGCCGCTCTCGGAGAGGCAGGTATACCCCCGGGGCTTATGCGCGGCGTGGTATTGACAGCCAGGTGCGCCGGTCTGGTAGGGCATTTGTTCGAAGAGATGAACAACCCGGCGGCTCATGCCATGTGGGAAGGGGCGCAGGACCGTGTGGACTATGAGCCCTGAGGCGGAAACACAACGCTCGATCGCGCGCATGGTAAGCGCGGCTGACGCCGAGATTTTTACCGAGGTCACCGGCCAGGGGCCCCTGCTCCTGCTGATTCACGGGTGGACACTCAATCATCACTCTTTTGATCTCCAGGTCGCGGACTTCGCCAACCGGTTTACCGTTGTCACGATGGATAGAAGAGGCTTTGGTCAATCGTCCGGTCCTCCCGCACTGTCGCGCGAAGTGGATGACCTGGATCGTGTTATCGACAGCTATGGCGGCGGTCCCGTTCACTTACTATGCGTTTCGCAAGGAGGCCGGATCGGTCTGAGGTATGCTGCGGCGCGACCTGAGCGGGTGAAGTCCTTGGTCTTGCAAGGCGCTGTGCTCGATGGCTTTGCGGCGCCCGACGCGGCCGGCGAGGTGGTTCCCCTGGATCGCTACCGTGAACTGGTTCGCGCTGGCTGCCTGGATGCGATGCGCCGCGAATGGCTGCAGCACCCATTACTCAATCGTGGTTTCAGCAGCGATGGTCCCTGTAATCTTTTGCGCTCGATTCTTGACGATTACCGCGGTGAAGACTTGATGGCCACAGTCGATACTGCTCCCGGCATAGATCTGCAGGCGGCACTGACTCATCTTGCCATCCCCACACTCATTGTCACCGGGAGCCTGGAGATTGAGTCCCGCAAGCAGCATGCTAATCGTCTGTTGCAACTACTGCCGGAAGCTGCGGAGGTGATACTGGAAGAAGCGGGACACCTTTCTAATCTGAGCCATCCGTCCCGATACAATGAGCTGGTTCTTGGTTTCTTTAGCGCGATCGAGGCCAGGGAGCCTCGGGTTGTTGCCGGTTCCCATGATTAACTGGATTGTGCCTTGATCGAGTGAACCAGCGCCGGGTAACGCTGCAATTCGATTTCAATTTCCTTGGCAGCTTCCCGCAGGAAAGGCAGGCGTGTTTCCAGCATTTCGCTCGCGTCGACGCGGGTGGTTGCCGTAGAGCAATTGATTGCGGCGATGACTTCCGGGCCTCCGCACCGAATCGGTACCGCTACCGAAACAATGCCATAGTCCAGCTCGTCCTGAATAGTCGCGTAGTCATTATTGCGAGCCTGCTGCATGATGTTGCGCAATCGGGCGGGGTCGGTAATGCTTTTATCTGTAAATCTCTGGAGCTCGGTAGACGCCAGGTACTCATCGAGTCGAGCAGCCGGTTGATGAGCCAATAGTATACGTCCCAGAGAGGTGGCGTAAGCGGGGAACCGTGTGCCCATGCCTGCAGCGAGTCTGACCATGCGATTGGTTGACACATGAATCAGGTAGAGAATGTCGCTATTGGAAAGCACCGCCATTGAAGAACTGTCACCAGTGCGATCTCTAACCACTTGCAAGTGCGGTCGTACCGCTTGCTCGACATTCATCGATTCCAGGAACGCTGATGCGAAACTCATAACTTCGGGCGTCAGCAGGAACAGCTTGTCCTTGCGACCGATGTAGCCCAGTTCGACCAAGGTATGCAGGCAGCGGCGTGCGACGGCCGGGCTAAGAGAGGTGACGGTCGCCACTTCACTCAAGGTCATTTCCGGTCGCTCCCGAGAAAAGGCACGTAAAACACTCAGCCCGCGTTCCAGCGTGCTGAGGAATTCACCGTCCTTCTTGGTTGCTTTCTGGGGCATAGCCATTGCTGGGTCGCTGTACTCAACGGCGTAATTTATACAGCATTGTTCGGGTGGTAGCGAACCACGCTATTTCCACAGTCTGTCAGTTGCCAAATCCGCACCCTGGGCGAGAGAGGCCAGTTTTGCCCATACCACGTCGGGGTCGATACCCTGCATTCCCACATGGATGCTGAATCCGCAATCCACGCCCGCCATCACCCGGTCCCTGCCGACCAGATTGGCATAGCGCTCAATACGTTGTGCTACCAGTTCCGGGTGCTCGATATAATTTGACTGGCACTCGATCACCCCCGGACACAGTATCTTGTCCTCCGGAACCTTGGTTGATTTGAAAACTTCCCACTCGTGGGCATGTCTTGGATTGGCTGCTTCGAATAGCACGGTCTGGGGTCTTGCCTCCCACACCAGGTCGATGATTTCTGCGATAGCGACATCGCATTGATGTGGCCCCGGGTAATTGCCCCAACATAAATGCATGCGCAATTGCTCAGGAGGGATGTTGCGCACGCCGTGGTTGAGCGCCTCGATATTCATCTGCATGCGTTTGCGAAAGTCCTCCAGGCTCATATCTGCGTAGGTGGAATGCCGACCCATGGCAAGGTCGGGACAGTCTAATTGCACCATGGCACCGGAAGCGGCAATGGCCTCGTATTCATGCCGCATGGCCTCGGCGATCGCGAAGACATATTCCTCGTCGGTTTTATAGTATTCATTGCCAAAGAAAATAGAGACCACACCGGGCGACGCGGCGCTGGAAAAGATCGCCTCGTGCCCGCGCTTTTTGGCGGCGGCATTAAGGTTCTCCATGTCCAGTTTTGCCGCCATTTCATCTTTAACCGATATGGGGCCGTTGCAGGCGGGAGCGGAGCGTTTACGGCGGCCCGGGTTGGCGGCAACCAGCTCCTGGCTGCGAGGGAATTGCTCAAGGTCGGCGAAGAAATAGCTCTGGATTGATTCACCTTCAAAGCCATGCAGTCGATCTTTTACGTAGGTGGCGTAGCTGGGCTTGGACATCTCGCCGTCATTGACCACGCTGACCCCGGCGGCCAATTGTTTATCCAACACCTCCTGTACGGCGCCGGAAACGCGTTCCGAGAGGGCGGCTTCGTCAACCGGTATGCCGTCGCCGACGGCCCACATGAATTTTATCAGGTCATCAGGCCGCGGCAGGCTGCCAGTGTGGGTGGTCAGGATACGATCTTGTGTAGCGCTCATTTTATTCTCCTCAACTGCTGTAGAAGCGTGGTGGCATCAGGTGTCTTGGCGTCGAACCTACCTGCATCAAAGACAAGCTAGCACAATAGTCTAACCTTGACTGTCCCGTGCGGAAACACAGGCTGCCTGCCGGAGGCGGATTCTTAAGATGTTTGTTCTGTTCCCGGTTAGCTGTGAATTCAACAGTACTATAAGTGCTGTGCCGAATGCGGACGGTCAGCAGGCAGGTTTAGCTGAATCCGGCGGGCCGCATTATCCCGAGGGCTTGAAGCTGCCCTCCAGGGCTGGCCCGGGCGTTGCCCGCACCTCGTGGGGGCTTAGCGAGCGGCCGTCTTCGCTGCGAACGGTCATGGGCTGGATCGGGCGCCCGGATTCCCGGTCCACGAAAACAAGGCGCTGCCCCCTGGGGTGGGGCCGGTGCTTGTCGCCCCAGTGGGTCATGGATAGCAGCAGCGGCTGCAGATCCCAGCCCTGCTCGGTCAGCAGATACTCCGCGCGGGCGTCAGCATTGGATTCGCGGCGCTCCATGATGTTTTCTTCAATAAGCATATTGAGCCTGGCGCTGAGAATGTTCTTGGCAATGCCCAGGTTATGCTCAAACTGGCTGAAACGCCGGGCGCCCAGGAATGCGTCGCGAAGAATCAGCAGCGTCCAGCGTTCGCCGACAATATTCAGGGTCTGGGCCAGCGAACAGTTCATATGCTCAAAAGTCTTGTACTTCATCTAGGCCATCATCTCTTGTAGAAACTTTCTGTAGAACATCCTGGCATCTTATGGTTTCATCATGCAACCAAAATTACAAACGGGG
>Ga0055584_100005043_pt1 | contig 12937 bp, 10 predicted proteins | sample OSDHelmetaG_FD_58716 | JGI IMG/M metagenome (GOLD analysis project Ga0055584, IMG submission 58716) | Pelagic marine sediment microbial communities from the LTER site Helgoland, North Sea, for post-phytoplankton bloom and carbon turnover... | ecosystem: Environmental > Aquatic > Marine >... | reverse complement strand
CGAAGAATAACTGGCTCCCCACGAATCTTTCGTGATCCATTTAGTTTTTCCAGTAAGCCTATCAAAACCGACCACGCACCTGTCTTCACTTCCGCCTACATTTACGATTAGGGTATCTTTTATAACAATCGGAGTGGAGCCTTTGCCGAAAAAATATTGAGGGATGCTAAAGTCTTCGCCCAAGTTTCTTTGCCAGACCTTTTTCCCGTTTTTGCTCTCCAGGCAAGTTAACCAAGCAGTCACTCCGTGAGCATACAGATGGTTTCCGGCAAAAACTGGGCTTGCTCGGGGGCCATTCGAGTATCCATATCGATCTCGGTATTCGACAGGGTATTGGAAGGTCCAAATTGGTTCCCCACTCGTTGCATCCATGCAATCGATTCTCTCGTGCCCATCCTTGCGATGAAAGATCGTAAGCAAATTACCTTGGATAGCAGGGGACGCATAGCCTTCCCCTTTCTTTGTTTCCCACAAAAGCTTGGGTCCTGAATCAGGCCATTTGCTTATTATGTCCGTCTCGGCGGACTTTGCATTGTCATTGGGACCATTGAAACGGGGCCAATCCCCCGTAACCGCATTTTTACTTAATGGATTGGCCTCAGCGTGAAAGATCAAGTCGGGAGACTTTCCGGATTCTTCGACTTGGGAAATCAAGTCGGTCGAAGCAAGCAAGATGGCACAAAGAACGGATAGGGTTGTTAGACCGACGGGGAAAAATGAAAATGGAAATCTGAAATACAAAAGGACTCGCACTGCTTTGTTTTTATGCTTATTGGATACTCTAGAAATAAGTGAAAGAACTCATTAAGTCCACCCCTTCCGTTTTCAAGCAAAGGGAAAAAAGTAGAAACATCCTGAGGTTTCTTCGATTTGCTTTGGTGCTTTTTTTATTCGTGGGTATTTACATGTACGTATACCGCAATCTCATGGAAGCCGAAAGACAGGCTTCGGTTGGGTTGGTCGAGTGTTTTTATTGGGTTCTTACCACGATGTCCACTTTGGGGTATGGAGACATTACCTTCAAGGGAGATGCGGGACGGTTGTTTTCGATGGTCGTAATGTTCACTGGAGTCTTCTATCTCTTTATCGTCCTTCCTTTCGTTTTCATGGAGTTTTTATACAAACCCTTCATGGAGTATCAGACTGGGGCAAGAGTGGCTCGAAAATTCGAACATCCGGGAGGAAAGCATGTCATCTTGACCCATTATGATTCGATTAGTCATGCCTTGATGGAAAAATTGACTCAGTTTGGTTATCCGTTCGTTCTGATCGTCGAGAACTTGAAAGAAGCTCTTCGACTCCACGATATGGACTTTCCGGTCATTCTAGGGAGCCTGGATGAAGAAGAAACCTTTCGCCATGCTTCCATCGAAGATGCCGCCATGCTCGTTGCGACCGATGATGATATCCGTAACGTCAACATAGCCTTTCGGGCAAGAGACACCTCGCCTTTGCTTCCCATCGTAAGTACCTGTAGTAGCGATGCCTCGGAAGATATTCTTAATCTGGCCGGTTCGACTCACGTGATCAAGTCGGCCCAGCAGATGGGAAGCTTCCTGTCGCGACGCATTTGCTTTACGGACAATTTTACCCATCTCATCGGTTCATTCGAGGAAGTCCAAATTGCAGAAGTGAACATTCATGGAACCCCTTTGGTCGGGCAACGACTCAGGGATACGAATCTCCGGGAGGAGTATGGCGTAAACGTAGTGGGCATGTGGGAAAGAGGCACCTTCGAACTGCCCGCACCCGAGGCTATGTTGAATAATCACACCGTGCTCCTTTTGGCCGGTACTGAAGCAAACTTCAAAAAATACGATTCTGCCTTCAAGGAATTTGCCCTTAACACTGCCCCGGTCATAATAATCGGTGCCGGAAGAGTTGGGCGTGAAACTGCGAAAGCATTGGAGGAGATGGGGATTCCCTATCGCTTTATCGAAACAGACGAAAAGAAGGCTCTGATGGTTTCCCATGCAATTGTGGGAGACGCTTCCGATAAAACCGTTTTGGCACGGGCTGGAATAAACAAATCTCCCGCTGTCGTGATCACTAGTCACAACGACGAAAGTAATATTTATCTTACGATTTATTGCCGTAAGTTGCGTCCGGACATTCAGATCGTCACAAGAGCTTTTGTCCAACGAAACGTGGAACCTCTTCACCGGGCAGGTGCGGATTTCGTCATTTCCCAAGATCACATGGGTGCGACTTCAATCTTCAATCTATTGAGGAGGGCGAAGATTCTTATGGTTACCGAGGGTTTGGACATATTTAGTCAGGCAACCCCTTCCAGTCTTGTCGACGTCAAGCTCAAGGATTCGAAGATTCGTGAAAAGACCGGTTGCAGTATCGTTGCAATTCGAGGAGAAGCGGGAACCGTCATAACACCTTCCCCCGAAGATCAATTCTGTAAAGATGGTGAAATCATTCTGATTGGAGACGAGGCTGCCGAGAAGGCCTTTGAGGAGAGATTTTGCTAAGCCTGAGTGATCGCTCCTTTACTTCCGTTCTTATGGCAAAACAACCTCTTTTTCCTTGTCGTCTAGGGACTCTTTCTCTTTAGAAGTCCTTCTTCTTTTCCTTTCTCGCTTGTGGTTGATGAATGCTTGGTGTCCACGCGAGCGGGGTCTTGTACCAATGCTCCTCCTTACAAATCCAAATGCCACGGAATGAAATGATCTTTCTTGTCTTGCGCTCCTGCTTTTTCGGAGGTGTTGAAAGATGATTTTTACTTTTTTTCGTATTTGGACATTTCCCGCCTTGGTTTGTGTCTTGCTTGGTGGTTGCGCCTCCAAGCAAGTGGCGACGCTCCCTCAAGTGAATGATTCCTCCCGGTATTCGGAGAACTATTATTCGGGCACAGCCAACCTTTGGGCAACGTCTTTGGAGGAAGTCCATAAGAGTGGAAAGCCTCAGACTCTTCTTTTGGATCATGGTGAAGACGCTTTGGTTCTTCGAGTTAACCTCATACGTTCTGCTCAGGAAAGCGTTCGGATTCAAACTTTCGCCTGGGATTTCGACGAAGTCGGCAAAACAATGATATGGGAACTTGTGCGGGCTCATCTTGACCGGGGGATCAAGGTCGAGATATTGGTAGATCATATGTTCAGCGAGCATGACCCGGAGTTGATCGCTTATCTTGCCTCACTCGGCCCAGGTTTTCAGTTGAAGTATTTCAATCCCAGCGCCAATCGCCTCTCTCCTTCTCTTTTGGAGAAAGTTGCCAACGCTACGGTTGATTTTCATCTACATAACGCGCGAATGCACAATAAGTTGTTCGTCGTTGACGAGCGACTTGCAATTACCGGCGGCAGAAACATTTCAAACGAGTATTATGATCAGTCGATCGGCAGGAACTACAAGGACCGGGACGTTTTAGTCCTGCTCACCGAGGCCGATGATCTCACGAAGTGCTTGGATCTGTATTGGAATGACGATCATGCGGTATCTTCGAGCGAAATGCTCGAAGTTTCCGAGTTTTTGGCAAGTCGATCTTCCGTTCCCGATTTAAACCGAAGCCACTTTTGTTCTTTCGCGCTTTTGGCAGGTGTGGAAACTAGAGCGAGCGATCAAGATTGGATTCGAAGAAAGTTTACCGATCAATTGAGGGCGACGGAAGGCGTATCATGGGTTTACGACTCCCCCGGTAAGGTTTCACGCGCTCCGGTGTTAGCTTCTACGGTTTCTCGGGCTTTGACGAAGGCAATCGCAACCGCGCGGGCGGAAGTTTTGATACAATCTCCCTACTTCGTATTGAGCCAGGACGCACAAAGTCTTTTGGGCGATCTCAAGGCTGCTTACCCTGGAATCAAAATGATTGTTTCGACGAATAGTTTGGCCGCCACCGATAATTGGCCCACTTATGCCGCTCACTATGGAGAAAAACGAATTTATCTTGAGGATTTGAGCTTGGAGATGTGGGAGTTCAAGCCGATACCAGAGGGAATCGAATCAATGATGAGTTACCGGAAGTTGCTTCGCCGCCTCCCCCTGCCCAGCGAAGTTTCTCGGCACGGGGAAATCAAGTTCAAGATCGATCGAACCCTTCCCTCGGTCGGAGAGGTTGCCCGCGACCCGAGTTCTCCGCAAAAGGGAGGAGTGGATAGGCTTAATCCTCATTTGGAAGTTCCGCCCTATCTCTCCATGCACGCAAAGTCTTTGGTTGTGGATGGTAGGTTGTCCTACGTCGGTTCCTACAATTTGGATCCCCGGTCGGATTCCTACAATACCGAGGTCGGTCTCTTGGTCTTGGATAATGACTTTGCCTCTCGTCTTAGAAGGAGTATTCTGAAGGATGCCTCACCTTCCAATAGCTATTTGATCGGCTCGAAGAAGAAAAAGCCCGTGATCAGCGCCGTCAATTGGGTTTTTAATGTTTTGTCGGAGAAACTTCCGTTTCTTGACCCTTGGCCCATTCGTCCCCATACATCATTCCGATTGAGGAAAGGAATGGAACCTGTGCCTGAAGGTGATTCGAACTTTTTCAAACATTGGGAAGACGTGGGCAACTTCCCCGGACTTAGTTTGTGGGCAAAAAAGCAAATTTCGGCCCGTCTATTCAAGACAACCGGAATGATATTCAAACCCCTTCTATAGTTTTTTACTTCCAAGTTGACTAAAGAATAATTCCTTCTAATTTTGATATTATATGAAATTACTTTTAGCTGCTTTCGCTCTCCTTTTCGTTACTTCTCTTTCGGTGGATGCCAAATCCAGGTTGGGAGAATATTATCTTGGTTTCGGTTACTCCATCATTGACGGAGGCAAGACTGCTGACCTCGACGGTGATGCCTTCCAGTTCTCCGCGAACAGTCTCGCCAGCGATTCCACCGATTTTATTCTGAATTTCAGCTATGGGAGAGCCGACAGCACTCTGAGCGACGGCAATGGCACGACCACCGTGTCGGACGGTACGACTTTCAATATCGGCTTGGACTATGTCTATCACTACGATGAAAACGTATTTCAAAACGGTATGTTCAGGCCCTACGCTGGGTTGGGCATAAGCTATCTCGGTGACGATTTGGGAGTGACTCTAGGAGACGACGGATTTACTTGGAGCTTTTTGGCCGGCACCGAAATTCTCTTTACCGACAACTTTTCCTTTATGCTTGGAGGAAGGTTCATGGGGTTGTGGTCTGACTTCGGTGAAAACGACTTCAGCTTGAATACGGGCTTGAGTTATTGGATCAACGACGTTCATGGGATTTCCCTCGAATACAACCGGGCCTTTGATAAGGAAGTCGACTTCATTACCCTGAAGTACCTCTATTCCTGGCAGTAATTTGCGTTGGCCGAGTCGGGTTTTTGATTGAATAACAAAGAACCTTATTTCGAGGACATCCCTGACCGCAGGGATACCAACAGTCTGAAATGGGGTAAGTATTCAGGCAGAGACGTCATCCCCCTGTGGGTTGCCGACATGGACTTCAAATCTCCTCCCGGGGTACTGGAGCAGGCCTCGAGGGATGCACGGTTCGGCAACTTTGGTTATGCCAAGTGCCCAAGCGGACTCGTCGATGCGGTCATTGAAAGATCCTTCGATTTATACGGATGGAAAATCGAGCCATCTTGGTTGGTTTGGTTGCCCGGAATGGTTTGCGCACTAAACGTATCTTGCCGAGCCTTTGAGCACGAGAGTTCCCAAGTTATTACTCAAACCCCCGTTTACCCCCCTTTTCTTTCGGCCCCCGGAAACTTTAATCTCCCCTGTACCCGTATCCCCATGGTTCTTGAAGAAGGAAGGTTCGGTATTGATTTCAAGGCTTTGGAAGCGTTGCCGACCAGTCCTTCCGACCTGTTCATGCTTTGTCATCCTCACAACCCCGTTGGAAGCGCTTTCACGAAGGATGAGCTCGATAAATTTGCTCAATGGGCTTGCCGGAGGGAACTTTTTGTCTGCTCCGACGAAATTCATTGCGACCTCTTGCTGGATCCTGGTTTAAGCCATAGGCCCTTGGCCCAGGTGAATCCCGAAATCGCCGACCGAGCCATTACCCTGATGGCTCCCAGCAAAACTTTCAATTTACCTGGTTTTGGTTGCTCGTTCGCCATCATCTCCAATGGTAACCTCAGGCGAAGGTTCAAAAAAGCGATGGCGGGCATCGTCCCGGATCCTCCGGCGATGGGTTTTTCCCTCGCCGAGAGCGCCTACCGCACCGGCGAATCTTGGCGTATGGAGCTATTGGATTACTTGAGAGAGAATCGGGGTTTTGCTCTTGGCGAACTCTCGAGGATCAAGGGAATCACCCCCTACTCTCCTCAAGCAACTTACCTTTTGTGGATTGATGCCCGTAACCTTCCCGTTGAAAATGCCCAAAGCTTTTTCGAAGATGCCGGGGTTGGCCTGTCTGATGGGAAGGACTTTGGGGCACCTGGTTTTCTTCGGCTTAACCTGGGTTGCTCCAAGCAACTTTTAGGTCAAGCCCTTGAGCGAATGGTATCCGCCTGCGGGGATTTTTAGGTTTTATGGGAAAAGGCAAGGACGATCGTCTGAGCGAGCTTCGCAATTTGATTCGGGATCACGATGAAAGGTACTATCGTGATGCCAACCCAAGCATTGGGGACCAAGAGTACGATCTTTTGAAACGTGAGCTTGAGGGCTTGGAGCAAGACATCGATCCCCTTGGTTTGTTCAAGGCTGATGCCACTGCCCCGGTTGAAGGTGAAAAGAGTATCCCTCAGGTAGGAGATGATCGCCTCGAGGCATTTGAGTCACATCGCCATCTGCTTCCCATGCTGAGCCTCGACAACACCTATGATGAAGAGGAGTTTTTCGAATTTGACCAAAGATTGAGAAAACTTTTCGGTGATTCCGATCTGCCCTATGTCGTAGAGCCGAAAATCGACGGCGTTGCCGTCTCTCTTACCTACCTCAACGGTGTGCTTGAGACGGCCGTGACCCGAGGGAACGGGATCGAGGGGGACGTGATTACCCAAAACCTAAGGCACATAAGCTCCTTGCCCTTTGATCTTTCGTCTTTCGATTTACCCGACGTACTTGAAGTTCGGGGCGAAATTTTCATGAGTCACGAAGAATTTTCCCGCTTGAATGATAACCGAGCGCAGGAAGGTCAACCCCTGTATGCGAATCCAAGAAATTTGGCTGCTGGCACGGTTAAACTACTGGACCCCAAGGAAGCTGCCACCCGAAAGCTTGAAATCGTTCTCTACGGAATTGGTTCCTGCACGCCCGAATCGCGCTTTTCCAACCAATCTGAGTTTCATCGGGCCATAAGAGATTGGAACTTGCCGACGGTTGAATTTCTCAAATCCGTTCCTTCGGCAACGGATGCCTGGAAAGCGATCCAAGAACTCGATCAAATGAGACATGGCTATGGATATCCCACGGATGGCGCGGTGGTAAAGCTTGATTCATTCGAAATGCAAAGGATTGCCGGAAATACCGCCAAAGCACCTCGTTGGGCCATTGCCTATAAGTTCGAGTCCGAGCGCCAGGAAACTTTTCTTGAAGAAATTGCCCTGCAGGTTGGGAGAACCGGTGCCGTTACTCCCGTAGCCTGCCTTCGTCCAGTCCAGTTGGCGGGTACCACCGTATCACGGGCCAGCCTTCATAATGCCGATGAGATCAGGCGTAAAGATATCCGTGTAGGTGATTTCGTCATAGTGGAAAAAGCCGGTGAGATCATACCCCAAGTCGTCGAGACGGTTCCCGCCAAACGAAAGTCCGAATCAGTGCCCTATGAGTTTCCTTCGGAGTGTCCTTCGTGTTCAAGCGTTCTCATAAGGGAGGAAGGTGAAACTGCGTGGCGTTGCCCGAATCCTGCATGTTCCGAGCAAGTGAAAGGCAGATTGAGATATTTTTCGTCTCGAAGTTGCATGGACATTGATCATTTGGGTGAAGCGGTAATTGATCAACTAGTCGATTTGGAAAAGGTTCGAAAAGCCTCTGATTTGTACGAATTGAAAAAAGAGGATTTTCTCGAACTTGACGGTTTTGCTGAAAAATCAGCGGAAAACCTTTGCGAATCGATAGGGAAAAGCAAGCAAGCGGGACTCAGCCGCCTTCTTTGCGGATTGGGGATCAAGCACGTCGGTTCTTCCGTGGCCAAGGAATTGGCGGGGCGTTTTTCAAGTTTAACCGAATTGGCCAATGCCTCGCAGGAAGATCTCATCGGGATGGATGGAATCGGGGCTGTCATGGCGGAAAGTATTTCCTCCTACTTCAAAGACCCGGATAGCCAATCCATGGTGCAACAGCTCGAATTGGCGGGAGTCGTCACCACGCGCCCCGAAGTCGATTCGAAGGAACTGCCTTTTTCCGGACAATCTTTTGTGCTGACAGGCACTTTGGACGCCTTTTCACGGCTTGAAGCGACCCGTATGATCGAAGAAAAAGGCGGGAAGGTCTCATCCGGCGTAAGTAAAAAGACTTCTTTCGTCGTAGCCGGTCCAGGCGCTGGGTCCAAGTTGAAGAAAGCTCAAACTCTTGGCGTCGAAGTGCTCTCGGAAGAGGAGTTTGTTGGCCTTTTGGGTAATTCCTGATTACTCTGGTCCATAAGAACGAATAGCATTGAGAGAAATGGGTTCCTTCGCTATGATATCTAATTGCATTCAAGTTTGCCAACACCATGACCAAATCTGAAAAAAAGGGTTTCGACCCCGTTGAAGAAGCCATTGCTGAAATTGCGAATGGCAAGATGGTCATCGTGACTGACGACGAGTCGAGGGAAAACGAAGGTGACTTGATCATGGCGGCTTCAAAAGTCACCCCTGAGGCGATTAACAAAATGATTGTTCATGGGCGCGGACTCATATGCGTTCCTTTGCTCAGCAACCAATTGACTCGTTTGGGAGTATCCAGCATGGTTCCTCACAATCGGGAAGCTCAGCGGACTGATTTCACGGTTTCAGTCGATGCTGCAGAAGGAATCACGACTGGAATCAGCGCCTACGACCGTTCCAGTACGATTCGTATTTTGGCCAATCCTTCCAGTAGCCCGGAGGATCTCGTCCAGCCTGGGCACGTCTTTCCTCTGAGGGCTCGTTCCGGTGGCGTTCTCGAACGGGCTGGTCATACGGAGGCAGCCGTTGACCTCGCATCTTTGGCTGGCTTGCATCCAAGCGGAGTGATTTGCGAAATTCTCAAAGAGGATGGAAGCATGGCTCGTTTGCCCGACCTTCGAAAATTAAAGAAGAAATGGAATTTGAAGCTCATCTCGATTGCTTCGTTAATCGAATACCGCCATCAACGCGACCGATTGATCGAGAAGTTTTCGGAGTCCGACTTTCCCACTGCCTTCGGTACTTTTACCCTTCATGTCTTCAAGAGTATTTTAGACGGCAGGATTCACTACGCTTTAACCAAAGGGAAAATATCCTCCCGTTCCTCTACGCTGGTCCGCGTTCAGACGGCCAACGTCATGAACGATGCGCTTGGCTTCAATCAAAGCAAAGACAGTCAAAGACCCATTGATCAAGCCCTTCATGCCATTTCGGAAAAAGGGTCGGGAGCCCTTCTGTATATGGAACCGAGACGGACTGAGGCCAGGAGCGAAGACGTTGTCTCGTCGGCCCCCAAGCTTGATGCCCTGGCCGTTCCCAAAATGGATTTTCGGGACTACGGAATAGGAGCTCAAATCCTGGTTGATCTCGGGATCAAAAAATTGAGATTACTTTCCCGCGACCGACGGAAAGTTGTCGGACTCGAAGGCTATGGCCTGGAAATCACCGATTACGTTCTGCTCCCAAAGAAATGAGCCAGTCCCCCCCCAGCGACAAAAGAATTGATCCGAGTGGGTTTACCATTGGTATCGTTGCTGCCTGCTACAACGAGGATCTGATCGAATCACTCCTTGATAAAGTCACCGCCGGCATTTGCAAGAATGGCGAACCCGCAGAATTACTTGTCGAGCGTGTTCCCGGTTCTCACGAAATTCCCTGTGCCGTCAATCTTATGCTCAATGCCCGACCTTTTTCCTGTATGATCGGACTTGGAGTTGTCATCAAGGGAGCGACTTCTCATCATCATTTGGTTGCCGAAAGCGCGGGCAATGCCCTTCAATCATTATCACTCAGCCAAGGGGTTCCCGTTATCAATGGAATCATCGTTACCGATGACTTGAGTTCCGCAGAGGAAAGAATCACCGGGAGCTTGGACCGGGGGAGTGAATTTGCCCAGGCTGCCCTGGAGATGGCCCAATTACACGAAAAATGGACGAAGACCTAAATACCAATCCAGTTTGGAGTCAACGCAGGCAAAACCGGGCCACCGCTTTCCGTTTTCTTTTTCAATGGGAAATGAACCCTCCCGATGATTTGAGCGCCGACTTGACGGAGTTCTTGGGGCGCCTCGGAGGCAAGGAGGATTTCTACTCGTATGCAATTGAGCTGGTTGACGGTGTTATCGACAAAATCGAAGTGCTCGATTCCATCATACGCGAGCTTGTCGACAATTGGGAGTTTTCCCGGATAGCCAAGGCCGACCTTGCTTTGCTTAGGGTTTCCCTTTATGAACTCAAATACCGCTTGGACATTCCCCCCGTCGTGATTATCGACGAGACCCTCGAGATCAGTAAGGAATTTTCAAGCGAAAATTCACGCAAGTTTTTAAACGGGGTTCTGGACAAAGCAAGGTCCATGATGCCCAGACCCGCCCGCAAACCTGCCGTCTGAGGCGAGAAGCCCTTTAGCTTTTGCCTATTGCAAAGGCTCGAAAGCCAATTTGCTTGAGTTCGGAAAGGTCAATCAGATTTCTGCCGTCGAAGAAGTAGGCGGGTTTTATCATTCCCTCGAAAATCTTCCCCAAATCCATTTCCTTGAATTCATCCCACTCGGTCAAAAGAGCGATCGCATGTGTGCCCCGGCAGGCTTCTTCGGCATCCGTGCAAAAGGTGATGCGATCCGCCTCTCCTTCGGCCAATCCAAGAGAGGAAAGAATGGAACCGGGGTCGACCTTGGGGTCGTAAATGCGCAAGTCGGCCTTTTCTTCCAAGAGACGTTTGCAAACCGCGATAGCCGGGGATTCCCGAACGTCGTTGGTGTCTTTTTTGAAGGCATAACCCAAGACGGCGATACTCTTGCCGGAAACGGTGTTAAACATGTTGTCGAGAATACGGGTTACGAAGCGCTCCTTTTGATACTCGTTCATCTCCACGACCTGAGACCAATAAGAAGCAACCTCGGGGAGCCCGAAGTGCCCGCAGAGATAGGTCAGGTTGAGGATATCCTTCTGAAAGCAAGAACCTCCGAATCCAACCGAACTCTTGAGGAATTTTGGCCCGATCCTCGAATCGGTGCCGATGGCCCGAGCGACTTCGTCGACGTCCGCCCCGGTAGCCTCACAGAGTGCCGAAATTGCGTTTATGCTTGAGATGCGTTGGGCCAAAAAGGCGTTGGCGGTAAGTTTCGAGAGTTCGGACGACCATAAATTCGTAGTGATAATACGTTCTTCGTCGACCCAATGCCGATAAATTTTGGCCACTTGCTCGACTGCCTTTCGTCCAGCCTCGTCGGTTCCTCCTCCGATCAGAACCCGATCCGGGGAAGCAAGGTCGCTCATCGCCGTTCCCTCGGCCAAAAACTCGGGGTTGGATACGACCTGGTAGGCATTTCCATTGGTTGATTCCCCAAGGATTTCTTTCACCATCTGGGCCGTGCGAACAGGGACGGTTGATTTTTCCACTACGATCTTGTCTCCACCTCCAACCTCGGCGATTCTACGGGCGCAAGATTCGACGTAGCGCAAATCGGCCGCTTGCCCTGCACCCGATCCATAATCTTTGGTCGGAGTGTTTACACTTATGAATATGATATCGGCCTCCTTTACCTTCTCATCTATGCTGGTAGTAAAGAAAAGGTTTCTGTCGCGGGCTTCCCGAACGATCTCAAGGAGCCCCGGTTCGTAAATGGGGAGATCGTCCGAATTCCATGAATCAATGCGCTCCTGGTTCAAATCAACCACGGAAACCCGAATGTCCGGACATTTCTTGGCTATCATTGCCATTGTTGGCCCACCGACGTATCCTGCTCCTATACAGCAAATATTCATTGTTTGTACTTAGCGCCTAATTTTGTTTCTTGCGATTCCATAATGAGGCAGGCAATAAGAGTTGCGTTTTACCATAATGCCGGACTTTCAACAAATCACACAGATACCTTGGGGGAGACTTTTCGTCCTCTTTTTCTTCGTCTATCTTATTTTTTGCGCGCTGGCCGCCTTTTACGGCGATAAGATCCTCTTTCCTGCCCCCTCCCCGCCGAATTGCCGGGACGATCAAGTGGACTTCCACCTGAAGACCAAATCGGGCATCAGGATTGCATGCGCTCGCAGGACACCGACAAAATCCAACGGTCTTGTGGTTCTTTACAGTCACGGCAACGGCGAGGATATTGGCAACCTTGGACCCCTTCTTGATGAAGTGTCTGAAAAAGGTATCCAAATCCTTGCCTATGATTATCCTGGTTACGGTTTGAGTGGTGGCGAACCCAGTGAAGCCGGTTGCTATGAAGCCATAGATGCGGCCTACGAACACCTGACCGATGAGTTGGGAGTCGAAGCCGGTCGCATCGTGGTATGGGGTCGTTCGCTTGGTACTGGGCCCTCTTGTTACCTTGCCTCCACTTCCGAAGTGGGAGGACTTTTGTTGGAAACTCCTTTCCTCAGCGCTTTTCGAACGGTGACCGAGATACCAGTCCTTCCCTGGGACCGCTTTCGTAACATGGGCCGTATTCAAGACATTAATTGTCCCTCCTTGGTTATTCACGGTAAGCTCGATGAAGTCATACCTTTCAGGCAAGGCCGCAAAATTCACCGCGAATTACCTCAACCCAAGTCTTTTCTCGAGATACCAACCGCTTCCCACAACGATCTTCAGTCAAAAGGCGGACGGCGCTACGAATCCGCGATCGATGATTTTTTCAAACAACTGATTGAAGGTTGATGCAAAGTCATTTGGCTGTTATTGAACGAAAATAG
>Ga0055584_100005042_pt1 | contig 12938 bp, 13 predicted proteins | sample OSDHelmetaG_FD_58716 | JGI IMG/M metagenome (GOLD analysis project Ga0055584, IMG submission 58716) | Pelagic marine sediment microbial communities from the LTER site Helgoland, North Sea, for post-phytoplankton bloom and carbon turnover... | ecosystem: Environmental > Aquatic > Marine >... | reverse complement strand
GCAAGATGCTCCTTTTTAATAAAACCTCAGCTTCGGCTGAGGTTTTTTTTTGTCTAAAATCCAAAATATATATTTATCTCGTTTCTATACTAATACTTGATCAGCTTATTATAAGTAATCTGGATATTTATACTCAGGCTTAAACGTCTTTAATTAAATAATATGGATAGAATTTCATCATAGAAAGAAAATCAGTTAAAATAAATTAAGATGAAGTGTGTTTCAAGGAAGAAATTATGATTTCAAAGATTCTTAAGTATGAGCTAGGTTTACTATTTTTTCTCACTTTTAGTTCTTTTTGTGCTTTTTATTTTCAAGAACGTCTTCCTGATAACTTTCTCGAAATATCATCTTTCAACGATAGTATGAATGTCTTTACGTACTATATCTCATCTGTGGTCTCATTATGTGGCTTCTTTGTCGGTCCTTGGGTATTTTTTCCATTTTTTATATATGCACTTCTTTATACTTTTCTCTATTCAACTAGAGAGTATTATATCGACTCTTTAAATGTTCTGTTTATTACCATTTTCTCCCTTTGTGCTTCCTATTTATTTTATCCACTTATGCTAGGTGATGGTCTTAAGTTTATTATCCAAAATAAGCTTAATGATACTGTGATGTTTTTGGCCCTTCCTTTATCTCTAATTGGCTTTTTGGCCTCTACTTTTAGAGAATCCTTTTTTGAGAAATGTAATAAGGGATTTTTTGTTTCAAAGAAATATATTATTAATAAATGGGCACTACTTTTAAGTAAAGTTGAAGACGTTAAGTTTTTAAAATTTGATAAAAAATTTAAAACGCAAAATAAAACAAAATCTAGTTTTACATTTAGGATTATTCCTCAAGGTCTGCTGAAAAGGTTAAGTCGGAAAAAGAAATTGCAAAAAGAAGAAGCAAGTACATCTGATAAAACTGAATCTATAATAGCTCCAAAAGAGAATGTCACCGATGAACTTCAACTCGAGCTTGAGGTTGTTGAGAAAAAGGCACCAGTACCATTGGCGCCTATAAAAACAGTAAAAGATTCAAATTACTTTCAAGTATTAGGCTCTCTTAAGCTAAATCATATAAGAGAAGAAATAAAAAACCCTGGTGACGAATACTTTGATCAAATTATTGATCGAATTGAATCTAAATTGAAAGAATTTAAGATTGAGGGTCTGATTATTAATATTCTCAAAGGCCCAGTCGTTGATACATTCGAACTTGAGCTAGGTCCTGGGGTCAAAGTTTCTAAGGTTACAAACCATAGCCAAGACCTTAGTCTTGCCCTCTATGGTGCACCTATACGAATTGTTTATCCTATGAAAGGAAGAACAACACTAGGAATTGAAGTCCCAAGAAATCCTCGTGAAATTATTTATTTAGAAGATATCTTAGAAAGTCGTCATTATAAAGACAGTCATGCTTCTCTACCTTTAACAATGGGTAAAGATGCTTTCGGAGAAGTTAGTATTATGGATCTAGCTTCAATGCCTCATATGTTGGTTGCAGGGGCAACAGGAGCAGGTAAGTCAGTCTTTGTGAATACGATTCTTGTTTCTTTATTAATGAAAAAATCCCCAAAAGATTTACGTTTGGTTCTCATTGATCCAAAACAACTTGAACTTGTTCTATATTCATCTCTTCCTCATTTGGCCTTACCTGTTGTAACCGAGGCAAAAATAGCTTCTTTATCACTTATGTGGGCATGCCAGGAAATGGAACGAAGATACTCCATTCTTAAAGAAATGGGGGTGAGAAATATTGATGGTTTTAATAAAAAATTATCCTCGGCCAGTGATGAGGAAATAGAGGCCATAAGAAAATTTTATAAACCAGAAGAAGAATTTAAATTACCATATTTAGTGATTATTATAGATGAATTTGCCGATCTTATTCTTACTAAGGCAGGTAAGGAAATAGAAAATAATATATGTCGTCTTGCCGCTAAGGCACGAGCTGCTGGTATACATCTTATTATCGCGACTCAAAGACCTTCAGTTGATGTTATTACAGGTCTTATAAAATCAAATTTTCCAACAAGAGTGTCATTTAGAGTAACGACAAGTATAGACTCGAGAACCATTCTTAATAGTATTGGGGCCGAACTACTTCTTGGTAAAGGTGATATGCTTTATAAGGCCGGAGTGGAAACAATGAGAATTCACTCCGCCTTTGTTAATGAAAAACAAATTGAGAAACTTACGAACCTTATTGGAGAAGTGGAAGGACAGTTTAATCAGGACGCTCTTGATTTTCTTGAAAACGAAGGAGCAGATGAAAAAGATCCTTACGCCTATGGCTCCCATATCTCATCTGCTGGAGATTCGAGTGAAGATGACTTGTACGGTGAGGCCGTTAAGGTTGTAATGGAACAACGTGCAGCAAGTGCTTCGATGTTACAAAGAAGACTGCGCATTGGTTATAATCGGGCGGCAAACTTAATCGATGAAATGGAGCAAAAAGGGATTGTTGGGGCCGCGCAAGGGTCTAAACCAAGAAAGGTTCTCTCAGGTGGTGCAGAAGCATCTGAGTATTAGATAAAATCTTTCGTGTTTTCAATAGCTTGCCCTGACTTACTCATACTACCTGACTCAAGTCTCTTGGATAGCTCAGAGGCGTCTTTAGTTTTCATTATTATCTAGTTTGCTCGACGCATTACTCAATAAAAAAAGATACTTGCCCGCTTTGGTTCACTATGTTAAATCATAGCTTCCGTTAATAATTACGGGATTTAACAACGCTCAATCATCCTTTTGAGAGGTCCTGGTGATACAGGTATATGGGTGATTTGACTAACCTCAAGACAGGAGAATCTATGTCTAATGAACTTCAACTCAAAAACTTATTAGAGGCCGGTGCTCACTTTGGTCACCAAACTCAAAAGTGGAACCCTAAGATGAAAAACTACATCTACGGGGAAAGAAATGGGATTTATATTATCGATTTAGGTAAAACAATTCCAATGGCAAAAAAAGCTTATGACTTTTTGAAGAATGTTTCTTCAGAAGGTAAGCCAGTTCTTTTCGTAGGAACTAAAAGACAAGCTTCACCAGTTATCAAATCTGTTGCTAAAGAATGTGGAGCATATTTTGTTTCTCACAGATGGCTAGGTGGAATGTTAACGAACTTTAAAACCATTGCTCTTTCAATCGATAAACTAAGAAAAGTAGAAAAGATGAAAGAAACTGGTGACTTTGATCTTCTTACTAAGAAAGAAAGATCTAAGATTGATAAAGAAGTTACAAAACTTGAAAGAAACCTTGGTGGTATTAAAGATATGAGAAAGCTTCCAGGTGCAATCTTTATTGTTGATCCTAACAATGAAAGAATTGCTGTTAAAGAAGCTAACTGTCTTGGTATTCCTGTTGTTGCTGTAGCTGACACTAACTGTAACCCAGATGGTGTTGATTACGTTGTTCCAGGAAACGATGATGCGATCAAATCAATTACTCTCTTTGCTGAGTACTTTGCTAATTCTGTAAATGAAGGAAATGCGGCCTCAATTAAAAAGGGTAAGAAATCTAAAGAAGAACTAGATAGAGATGTATCTCTTGAGAAAGAAATTCTTTCTAAGTTTGAAAAAGATATTGACCTTAAAGAAGACTAAATCAAAATTGAGAGAGGTATAAAATGGCTATAACTGCAAGTGCTGTAAAAGAATTAAGAGAAAAAACTGGTGCTGGAATGATGGACTGTAAAAAGGCCCTTTCAGAAACCAACGGAGATATGGACAAAGCTGTAGACTTTTTAAGAAAGAAGGGTCTAGCCGCTGCTGCTAAAAAAGCTAGTAGAATTGCAGCTGAAGGACTTGTTCATTCTTATATTCACGGTGGAAAGATTGGTGTACTGGTTGAAGTTAACTGTGAAACTGACTTTGTTTCCAAAAACGAAGATTTCAAAGTTTTCGTTAACGATATCGCCATGCATATCGCTGCTAGTGATCCAAAATTTGTAAGAGCTGAAGAAATGGATGAAGGTTTCAAAAATAGAGAAGCTGAAATCTACGCTGCTCAACTTAAGGATCAAGGTAAGCCAGATAATATGATTCCTAAAATTGTTGAAGGAAAAATTAATAAGCTTGCCCAAGAGGTTTGTTTACTTGAACAAAAATTTGTTAAGAATCCTGATGTGACTATCAAAGAGCTTATGAATGAAATCACTCTAAAGTGCGGTGAGAAAGTCGATATCAGAAGATTTGTTAAGTTTAACCTCGGAGAAGGTATCGAGAAAAAAAGTGATAACCTTGCTGAAGAGGTGGCTAAACTAAGCGGTAAAAATTAAAAAAATATTAAGGGCCTTTACTGGCCCTTTTTTTTTGATCCTAAGGGCGTTCGAATATGAAATACAAAAGAATTCTTTTAAAGCTCTCTGGTGAGGCGCTTTCAGGTAATGGTGGTGACGGTAGCGGAATCAATCCAGAAACCTTAAAAATTTTTTCGGAAGAAATTAAAGAGTTAAATGCACAAGGAACTGAAGTTGCGATTGTAATTGGTGGAGGAAATATCCACCGTGGTGTTGCAGGTACGACTAAAGGAATGGACAGAACGACGTCAGACCATATGGGGATGTTGGCCACTGTTATTAATGCGCTTGCTCTTCAAGATAGTCTTGAAAGAGAAGGAGTTAAAACAAGAGTTTTAACTGCTATTGAAATGAGAGAAATTGCAGAACCTTATATTAGAAGAAGGGCAATAAGACACTTAGAGAAAAAGAGAGTGGTTATTTTTGCTGCTGGTACAGGGAACCCTTATTTTACAACAGATACTGCCGCTGCATTAAGGGCCAATGAAATAGATGCAAACTGTGTTCTTAAGGCCACTAAGGTTGATGGTGTCTACGATAAAGATCCAATGAAAGATAAAACTGCCGTCAAATATGACTCATTAAGCTATATTGAGGTTCTACAACAAGGACTTAAAGTGATGGATTCTGCTGCTATAAGTCTTTGTATGGATAACGAAATTGATATTATTGTGTTTGATGTTTTTGAAAAAGGGAATATAAAGCGTGTAGTATCAGGCGAAGTTCTTGGAACTGTTGTCACAAAATAAAAGGGCACTCGAATGATGGATGAAATTAAAAAAAACCTTGAAAATGCCAAAAATAAGGCAATCGATTCTCTAAAGCACCAGTTAATGAAGCTTAGAACTGGTAGAGCAAATGCGGCCGTTCTTGAAGGAATTAAGGTCGAATACTATGGCAATCCTACTCCTATCAATCAAGTGGGACAAATCAGTACTCCTGAGGCCAGGCTTCTATGTATTCAGCCTTTTGATAAAAGTTTAATCTCTGAAATTGAAAAGGCCATTTTAGGTTCTAATATAGGACTTACTCCGTCTAATGATGGAAACCTCATAAGAATTCCTTTTCCGACCCTCACAGAGGATAGAAGAAAAGATATCGTAAAAGATCTAAAAAGGTTTGGTGAAGATGCTAAAGTTGCAGTTAGAAATGCCAGACGTGATCAAAACGATAATGTTAAAAAAGCAGAGAAAGGTAAAGATATCTCTGAGGATGAATCTAAGAAGTTTCAAGGTGAGATTCAGGAACTAACAGATAAGTTTATTGCTGAAGTAGATGGTATCGTTAAGTCCAAAGAAAAAGAGATCTTAGAAGTTTAAAAAAAGTATGGGCCCTGACAGTCATAAACTTAACCATGTCGCAATTATTATGGATGGCAATGGCCGTTGGGCAGGGTTGCGCTCACATTCTAGAGTTTGGGGACATATTAGAGGCTCAGATATTGTTTCTAATATAGTCGAAGAAGCGGATGATTTTGGATTAAAGGCCCTAACTCTCTATGCATTTTCAACAGAAAATTGGTCTAGACCTTTAACGGAGGTTAAAGTTCTCTTTAAGCTATTAAAGAAATTTCTTAATAAAGAGCGTGAGCGGATAATAAAAAATAATATTAAGTTTAAAGTTATAGGCGATACTTCTGAGCTTCCCACAAAAACAAAACAACTGATTGAAGGACTTGAAAAAGATACAAGCCACATGGATGGGTTGGAGCTTAGCTTTTGCTTTGGCTATGGTGGAAGAAAAGAGATTATTGACGGAGTCAATCAATTCATTAAAGAAAACCCTGGCAAGGAAATGAGCGAGAAAGATCTTCAAGAACACCTTTATATTCCGGGAATGAGAGATGTTGACCTCCTAATAAGAACCGGTGGTGATCAAAGGGTATCTAATTTCCTTCTTTGGCAAGTAGCTTATGCTGAACTTTACTTTACTTCTACCAAGTGGCCTGACTTTACAAGAGGTGAGTTTAGAGAAATTTTAGACGATTTTGGTAAAAGAGAAAGACGGTTTGGCCAAATAAAAGCATCTGATAGTTTAGAGCAAAGTATTCTGGAGGCCAAAAAAAATATAAATCAACTTAGGAATTAAATGTTAAGTAATACGACTCAAAGAATTCTTTCTGCGCTAGTTATAATATTAATTGTTTTGATTTGTGTTTACTTTGGAGTTAATTCGTCTCTAGGTTTGATAGCTCTGTTTGGAGTTCTGGCCTTAGAAGAAATACAAACAAACTTTTTAAAATTAAAAAGATCTTCAGTTATATATATCCTTAATCAAGTGATTTTTATAAGCTCATTTGTTCTTGTTTCTGCATTTTTTAGAAATACTAACTGGATTAACTTTTTTAACTATATTGCGGTGGGTATCTCTTTTGCACAGATCGTTTATCTCTTTTATATTGATATGGAGTCATCTCTTGCCCAAGACTTAATGAAAAAGATTCCGGTTCTTCCCTCTATCTTTGTTACTTTCCCCTTCCTCGCTATATCAAGTATTCTTTATCATGAATCCTGGAAAACAATTCTAGCGATTATGCTGCTTGTAAACTTTGGTATGGATACAGGCGCCTGGTTTTTTGGTAAGAATTTTGGAAAACATAAACTATGGGAAAAAGTTAGTCCTAAAAAGACTATTGAAGGCTTAGTTGGTGGAATAATTTTCGCTGCATCACTAAGTGGTGTTGTTTGGCAACTTACCCTAGGAAAAATGTCCATTGCCTTGTTTATGCTATTTGCTCTTTTGGCCCTCTTGTCACAAGTTGGTGACCTGATACAATCTAAGATAAAAAGGCAATTTGGAATTAAGGATAGCGGAACTTTAATACCAGGGCATGGTGGAGTTTATGATAGAATTGATAGCCTCCTCTTTCTAGCTCCGTTTTTTTCAGTTGCCATAAACTATATTAAATAACTTTTACGAGACTGTAGGGAGCAAAGTGGAAAAAATAATTATCTTTATTCTTTTTCTTGGACCTCTTGTTTTCTTCCATGAACTAGGACATTTCTTTTTTGCTCGCTTATTTGGCGTTCGGGTTGAGACTTTTTCAATTGGGTTTGGCCCTAAATTAATAAAGTTTTTAAGGGGGGATACTGAATATGCAATTTCAGCGATCCCTCTTGGTGGCTATGTTAAAATGTTTGGGGATGATCCACGAAAAAAAGATGAGATCCCTCCGGAGATGAGAGCGAAAAGTTTTAGCCACAAAGGAAAGTGGGCAAGATTTTGGATTGTTATTGGTGGCCCTTTAGCGAATTTTATTTTGGCCTATTTCATCTTTTTTTCTTTATTGATTTCAGGAGAAAGAATTCCTGAGATTAAAACAGGTGTAGTACCTAAAGATACTGTTCTTTTTGAGCAAGGCCTAAGAACAGGAGATATAATTAAAAAGGTCAATGGAAGAGATGTTTATAACCCCGCTGATCTTTCTCTAAAAGAAGGAGAAGTTCTCGGAGCGCTTGAAGTTAAGCGATTGGGTGAAAGAGTTGTATTAAGGACGAACTTTACTGGAAATCAATTCTTAGAAAACTTGATGAAATACCCTCCTTATCTTAGACAACCACTCTTAGTTGGTGTTGATGGAAAAGAATATGCTCTTTCATTTAATAAAGAAAAAATTAATTTAAAGCGTTCACTCGACGAAATGGCCCAAAGATCAGAGGCCAAATTTTATCTTTTTAATAAAATTCTTGGTGGTCAGTATAAATTTCATAAAGAGCTTATAATTACTCACCAAACAAGTGATGAGTTTTTTATTAAGCTTAAAGAGTTAGGGCTGATCCCACACGACCTTAGTGTGAAGAGCGTAAAAATGGGATCACCTGCAGATAAGGCACAAGTAAAGGCCGGTGATATCTTTGTTTCTATCAATGGAGAAGAAATATATAGTTTTGAAGCTCTTAGAAATAAGTTGCAAATATCAAAAGAAGCTCAGACCAAACTAGAGTTCTACCGAGGTGGTGTCCTTCAGAAAGTGGAAATTACCCCTGAAGTAAAAACAGATAATGATCAAACGATTAAATTAATAGGGGTTTATAGTGGTGGGGAGTTCCTCTCTCCTAACTTTATCATGACAGAGTCAAAAGGACTTGGGTCTTCACTCGTTACTGCTTTAGATAGGACTTGGGATGGAACAGTTAAAACGTTTGATGGTTTTAAAAAATTATTAAAAGCAGAGGCCCCTTTTAAATCAATTGGTGGACCTTTATCGATTGGAAAAGTGGCCAGTGATTCATTTAATACAAGCCTTTCTTACTTTTTTCAACTCATGGCACTTATATCAATTAACTTAGGTATTATTAACCTTTTCCCTATTCCGGTTCTTGATGGTGGTCATATTATGTTTATTATTTTTGAAATTATTAATAGAGGACCACTATCAGAAAGAAAAATGGAAATAGCCCAACAAGTAGGATTATCTATCCTCCTTATGTTAATGGTAGGGGCCATATTTAATGACTTTTCGAGGTTTTTTTAATCCATGAACTATCTCTATATCGACACAACATTTGAAATCAACGTAGGTATCCTAAACTCTGATTTTTACTGGAGCAACTTGACTCACGTCAGTGATAAGAAATCCTCAGCACTTTTACACACTTTAATTCATGAAAACCTAGTGGCCTTAGACATTGATGTTAAAGACTTAGCTGGAGTATTTACGGTTGCTGGGCCTGGGAGTTATACAGGAGTTCGTTTAGCAGAGGGGCTCGCCCAAGTTTTTGACTGGCAGAAAATCCCAACTTATTCTTTTTATCATTTTGAGGTTCCTTATTTATCGCAATTGGCCCAAGAGGGGATTTTTATTTCAAAGGCCTTCAAAGGGGAGTTCTTTGCATACCAATGGTCTGGTGACAAAAACAAAATGGAGCTTTACCCCCTTACTGATTTAGAGTCTTTTATGGCATCAAATCCAGGTCCATTTTTTACCCATTTTCAAGAAGATCTTAAATTAGATAAAAAAATACAATCAACTCAAAAAATTATTATTGATTCTCCTGCAAGGATTTTCGAAAAAGTAAAAAAGTTAAATCTTAGACAGAGTCCATTTTATTATAGGCCCTTAGATAAAGAGTTTAAAAAGCAATAAGCATGAAATCGTTTCTAGATAAGAGGATACATTTAGTTTTTTGGGCTCTTTTTGTTATTTGTTATATTGCCTCTTGGTATGGTTTGCTCTTTCTTTTGGCCATCTTTTACTCTTTAAGCTTTTATTATTTTCGTCAAAAGCAGTTGGATTATGGACTTGAGTCCAACGGGGACAATAGAGTTATCGTCTCTCCAGTATCTGGTAAGCTCATTTCAGTAAGCCCATGCAGATTAGAAGAAGACTCTACTCAAGAAGTGAATTGTCTCATTATTCGAGTGGCCCATTGGAATGATTTCGGAATTTTTTCACCTATCAATGCCGAGATTAAGGATTTATCCAAAAAACTAGGTCTTGCTCAGTTTCGTTACAGAAAAATTGATTCTCAAGACTATAGCGCAACGCGCTTGGTCCTTGAAGATAAACAAAATATAAAAATAGTGTTAGAGTTTATTCAATGCACATTAGGACTTTTACCACAACTAAAAGTACTTGCTGGCGATCGTGCAAAATTGCGCGCAAACCTTGGCCACTTTCCCTTTGGAGGCACTGTTAAGGTTTATGTCCCTAAAGGGGTTGGAGTTATTGCTCAAGCTGGAGAAGAGCTGGTCTCAGGGGAGACAATTCTGGGAGAACTTGAGCAATTGGAAGATAACAATGAATGATAAATTAGATTCTAAAAAATTGGCCTATTTTTTACCAAATATTTTTACAGCGCTTAATATGGCCTGCGGCTTTGCTTCAATCTTGATTTCCGCTAAAGGTCACTTCTATATTGCGGCCATTTTGATTCTGATAGGTGGAATCTTTGATTTAGTTGATGGACGTATCGCAAGACTAACAGGTACTGAATCTCATTTTGGTGAACAATTTGATTCCATGAGTGATCTCATTAGCTTTGGTGCCGCTCCTGCTATGTTATTATACTATTACTCACTTGTTGATTTTGGTAGACCGGGTCAAGTCGTTACTTTTATTTTTCTTCTTTGTGGGGCCTTAAGGCTTGCTCGTTTTAACGCTAGTATTGAAAAAGTTTCATCTGAATTTTTTCAGGGTCTTCCTATACCAGGGGCAGCAGCTGCATTAACAGGTTTAGTTCTTTTTACGATGGAGTATAAGCATTTAGCAGATATAAAATTTTTATTTCCAGTCTATGTTATTTTTTACTCTTTTCTTATGATTTCAAATATTCCTTTTAATTCTTTTAAAAACTCTACTTGGGTTAAAAAACATAAGAGAGCGACATTATTTTTTATCTTCCTTCTTCTGGCCTTATTATTAACTTATGAAGAAATAATGATTTTTATTTATATCACTGTTTATGTTCTAGGCAGCATATTTTACTTTTTCCTTCATAAAGGTGAATTAAAGAATGTATTCGAGTGGAAGGGTGACCACGATGATCATGAAGCTTAAAATACTTTTCATATTTATGATAAGTTTTAATGTCTTGGCCGATATGGGACAAAACTTACCCTTTCAAATTCAAGAAACACCACTAGAGGAGCTTGAGGCCGAACTCGAAGGGGCAGAGGGCTTTATTCCTGGTATGGGCCTAGATCAAGAACAAGAAATTTTAAATAAAAAGAAAAAAAATGGTGTAAGTCAGCTTCCTGATGAGGAATCAGACTATCTTTCTCAACCAGGGGCCATTTCTTCACCTGCAATTGGATTCGGTAACCATACACCCGGCATCTATGAGAACGAAGAAAATTACCTAGAAAACTCTAATCAAAGATTTACTAAAAAAATAATGGATGAAGGTAAAACAGGTTTTGAGCTCAGTTATATTATGAACGATTATGACTTTGAAGGAAAAAACGATGTTTTCAATAGAACCTACGATTCTGGTGGAGACAAGGATCGTAGAGGTGGAACCATTCATATGGGGTTTAATACCTTTTTTCATAGAGGATTTTTTGATCTAGCCTATGGTTATAATATTGGCCTTGGCTTCTCATCTGGCCGTGGTGTTTTTGTTGGCTCTCAAGAAAAAAGTGATGCTAGAGTCGATTTATGGCAGGTTCCTTTTGATGTATCGGGTACGGCCGAGATGAATATAACAAGATATGTAAAGCTTTCGGTCTCCGGTGGACCTTCAGTAATGGTTTTGATGCAAGTTAGGGATGATCGAGATGATGGAGAGAAAGGAAAAAGAAGAAGGCAAATAGGCTATGGTTATTTTGGGGCCGCAAAATTTAAGATATCTTTGTCAGAAATGTTTTCTTCAAACTCTTTTGCTCTTTTAAGAGATAGCTCAGTAAGTAGGTATTATCTTAACCTAGAGCTCAGAACTCAAAATTATGATAATTTTCAGGATGAAATAAAAATTACCGGAAACTCCTTTGGACTTGGATTTTCCTTTGAATTCTTATAGAAATCTTTTGTGCAATATTACTATAAAATTATTTGTTCCTATCAAGGTACCAATTATTGGGGCTGGCAAATTCAAGCACAAGGCCCAACGATTCAAGGGCATATCAATAGCGTCTTAGCTAAAATCTCAAAGACAGATCCTAAAGAGGTTAAAACCTTAGCAAGTGGAAGAACAGATCGCGGCGTTCATGCCCTGGCCCAGGTTTTTAGGGCCGAGCTTGCTCTTAATATAGAGGCCGAGGCATTAAAAAAGGCCATGAACTCTTTATTAGCGAGTGATATCCGTATTATTAATGTTGAAGTCTGTGGGTCTGATTTTCACCCGATAAGAGATAGTATTTCTAAGAGGTATGTTTACTTATTCTCTTGCGAGAGCTCGGAGCTCCCTTTTGAAACACCATTTGTTGCTCAGTGTCCATATCCTGTTGATCTTGAAAAAATAAAAAAAGGCCTAGCTCTTATCCTAGGGACTCATGATTTCTCCAATTTTAGAACCTTAGGTACAGATGTTAAAACCACTGTAAAAACAATTCATAAGGCCCATATTGAACAAGTAGAGCAAATACCCGGCAGCTTTAGAGGTGATCGCACTATTTATCAACTTAGCTTTGAAGGAGATGGGTTTCTCAAGCAGATGGTGCGTTTGCTAGTTGGAGGCCTTTGGAGTGTCGGCTCTGGGAAGAGCGAGTTAGCTCAATTAGAAAAGGCCCTAAGTGCAGAGTCTGAAATGCGTATTGGGGCGGTTGCTCCGGCCTGTGGGTTATATCTTCATAGTGTCAAATACCCTTGAATTTTAACCCTTTAAATTGACTTATCGGTCCATAATCGATAGATTCACTCAATATTTCGTTAGTGACTGCACGCATCAAAAAGGGGCTAATATGTCATATTCAATCCAAGATATTAATGGTTGTACCAAAAAGCTTAGCTTTGAATTCGAAAAGCTAGATCTTTCTGAGCAAATCAATAAGGCCGTTAAAGAAAAACAAAAGACAGCAAACCTTAAAGGTTTTAGAAAAGGTAAAGCACCTTTAGGAATGGTTCAAAAACTTTTTGGCCCTCAAATTGAGTCAAATGCTCTTAATGAATTTGTTAAGCAGCAGTTTTTTGACGCTATTGAAAAAGAAAATCTAAAAATGGTTGGTTACCCAACATTTGAAAATATGAATTATGAAGCAGGAAAAAAAGT
>Ga0055584_100005041_pt1 | contig 12938 bp, 12 predicted proteins | sample OSDHelmetaG_FD_58716 | JGI IMG/M metagenome (GOLD analysis project Ga0055584, IMG submission 58716) | Pelagic marine sediment microbial communities from the LTER site Helgoland, North Sea, for post-phytoplankton bloom and carbon turnover... | ecosystem: Environmental > Aquatic > Marine >... | reverse complement strand
AAAAGTACCACGACCGGATCCGTCAGGGAATCCCGATTGAGTTTTCACACGGTCTGGCTGTTGATTGTCACCGGAACGAGGATACCGCCATGCGAAATCCAACCGCTGTCTTCTGCCTTGCCATTGCTCTGCTGATGGGAGGCACAGGGCTCAGTTGGAGCGCTGATTTCCAGAAGGGGCTAGAAGCTGCCCAGAGAGGTGACTACGTAACGGCTCTGCGGGAATGGACACCGCTTGCTGAGCAGGGGGATGCCAGTGCCCAGTACAATCTGGGTGTGATGTACGGCAACGGCCAAGGCGTCCCGCAGGACTACAAGGCAGCCTTGGAGTGGTACACGCTCGCGGCCGAACAGGGGATGCAAGCACGTGGCTTGATCTGACCTTCTTTGCTCCGCAGAAGCGCGAAAGAGGAGTGTTAATCAAGTCGAAGCCGAAGCCGAAGCTGGGGCAGGGGGCCGCGGATGGGCTATAAGGCGGCGTTGCGATGGTGCAGGCTAGCTGCTGGGCATTAGAACCTCAGAGTCCTGTGCGGAGATGGCCAAGGTGCGCCGCAGGATTACGCTCAAGCCGTGAAGTGATGTCACCTAACTGCGGGCTAGGAACATCCCAGAGCGCAGTCAACGTCAGCCTCTAGTACGCTATCAGGGCCCCAGGCAGCCTAGGGAACAGTGTATTAGGGAGCGGTTATGGGAACAATGTCTACAGACGGAAAATTAATATTATAAATCAATGAACATTGGCGGATGGGGTGGGATTCGAACCCACGGTACGCTTACACGCACGCCGGTTTTCAAGACCGGTGCATTCAACCACTCTGCCACCCATCCGGATGCTGTGGTCCGGCAGTTCCTAGCGCTTTCGCCAGAGTTTCGTCAATGCGGCGATTGTGAGTAAAAGTTACTAGATATATTATGGGAAATAATATTCAACCTGTCGACGCACTATCAACCCGTTACCGGACCCCGCCCTGAACACATTGAACGAAATCGCGAAAGCGGGTGCGGATCGGCGGCGACATTCATCCTCGCAGGCCGCATCAGACGTTAGCCCTATTGCGTGCGGCTCCGGCCCGTACGATCTACACATCAGGATTTCATTTCACGAACAATAACCGCCCCTAACCGCACGACCGGAGGATCAGCCAATGGCAGATACGCAGGAGCTAGAGCCGACTCCGCTGGTTGATGAGGAACCCGCACCGCTGGTCTTGAGTCCTGAATGGATTGACCAGGTTAGCGATGCGCTGAACGCAGGCGATGCTGACGCCGTTCAGTCCTATGTAGATCCCCTCCCCCCCGCCGATGTGGCAGATTTGGTCGAGGCGTTGTCGTCTGACGAGCGTGCTTCGCTCGTGCGAATGTTGGGTGATACGCTCGACGGCGAAGTGTTGGCGGAGGTCGATGGCGCTGTCCGGGATGACATGCTGGACGCGCTGCAGCCAGAAGAACTGGCCGCCGCCGTCGCGGATATGGAGTCCGATGACGCGCTAGAGGTCGTCGCCGACCTGGACCCTGAGCAGCGTGAAGACCTGCTCTCGCGTCTGCCGGAAGCCGATCAGGTGTTGCTGCGCCAAGGCCTGACCTATCCGGAATACACCGCCGGCCGCCTGATGCAGCGCGACCTGCTGGCCATCCCAGGCTTCTGGACCGTTGGCGATACCATTGATTTCCTGCGCGCCTCCAGCGACCTGCCGGACGATTTTTACGATATCTTCGTAGTTGATCCGCGCCACCAGCCCATTGGCCAGATCGCCCTCAGCCGCATTCTCCGGAACAAGCGCCCGGTGCAAATCAGCGAGATTATGGAGACGCCGCTGATTGCGTTTGCTGTGGACATGGATCAGGAGGATTTGGCCCACGAGTTCCGGCAAAAAGATCTGACATCCGCCCCCATTGTCGGCGATGATGGCCGGCTATTGGGTGTTGTCACCATTGACGACATCGTCGACGTTATCGACGAGGAGCATGAAGACGATCTGCTGCGCATGGCTGGTGTTAGCGAGGGTGACCTGTATGAGGCCGCCTGGGACACGACCAAAGCGCGCTTCCAGTGGCTGCTAATCAACCTCGGCACCGCAGTTTTGGCCTCGGCGGTTATATCCATGTTCGAGGCAACGATTGAGCAGATCGTGGCCTTAGCCGTCCTGATGCCTATCGTGGCCAGCATGGGCGGTAACGCGGGGACACAGACATTGACGGTTGCCGTCCGCGCTATGGCGATGCGCCAGCTCAACCGCAGGAATGCCATGCGGATCGTCTGGAAAGAGGTTATCGTCGGTGGCATTAACGGCCTGGCATTTGCCGTCATAGCGGGTGGGTTTGCCGGCTTATGGTTCGGCGACGCGATGCTGGGTATCGTCATAGCGTCAGCCATGATTATCAATATGGTCATCGCCGGCTTCTTTGGTGTCGCGATTCCCATCAGCCTCGACCGTTTCAAGATCGACCCCGCCATCGCCTCGTCTGTGCTGCTGACGACGGTGACCGATGTGGTCGGCTTCTTTGCGTTTCTGGGTTTGGCGGCGCTGTTGCTGATTTAGGCCTCCGGCGCCGTAATATGGCGGAGGTGCCCGGTTTTCAGCCAGAAAACCGCGCCTGCCTTCCCCGCCTTCACATCGAACGTGCCGCCGTCGGGAACCCGCACCCAAGACTGCGGACGCAGTGCATCGCCGGATTCAGAGGCGCTCCCCTCCACCACTAGCAGTTCGCCGCCACCCACCGCGTCAACTCGGCCAGCCGTGCCCGGCGCCCATCGCTCCAGCCGCACCAGCTCCTGGCCATCGTCAAACAGTGGCGTAACCATGATGCCCGGCCGCCCTGCCGGCTCAACCGCGCCGGATTTGGCTGTATCGATCCGCACGTGGCTGCGGTCAGCCAGATCAAATTGCCAGAGCTTCACAAAAATCATACAACCCGGCGTAGAGCCCGGAGTGTGTCGCGAGGTCGGTGGATTGCGAATGTAGGAGCCTGCCGGAAACGCCCCGTGCTCATCCTCAAACACGCCTTCCAGCACCAAAAACTCCTCGCCGCCATCGTGCGTATGCGGCGAGAAATGGCTGTCTGGCGCATAGCGAACGATAGTCGTCGCCCGCGCAACCTCGTCACCAATGCGGTCCAAAGGGCGGCGATCAACCCCTGCCATAGGCGAGCGGACCCACTCAACCGAGTCGCCATGCACCACAACCCGTTGGCTGAAATCAGCATTGATCTTCATATCCGGCCTTCCTTCTGTCCTGCGCTCGATTAGATATTTGCTGATAGGCCTGGAAACGCAATGCCAGATACTGAATGAAAAGGTCTCGGGCGCGATACGCCAGAGCCAGTTTCCCGACCCTACTGGATGCCTCCAAGCCATATCCCTTGTGCCAGTGGGACACCGCTTGCTACGGTTCGGTAAAGCTCATACCGACCCTAGAAGGCTCCGCCCATGCCCCGCATCTCCGAATCCTTCGATCCTGCTGCGGTCGAATGGCGCCACGTCGCCGACCTATCAAACTCAGAATACAAGGTTGATTTCGAATACAGCCTGCTCGGCTATGATTTGGAGAGTGGGCGGCTGGATATGCTGTTGCGCTATGGCAAGGGTGGCGGTCATTGCCGCAGGCACCGTCATGTGGCCGCAACCGCAACGCTCATATTGGAAGGCGAGCAGTTCATTACCGACCTGCTGCCCGATGGCTCCACCAAGCAGGTGCACCGCACCAAGGGTGACTACGCGTTGTCTGCCGCTGATGCTCACCCGCACAACGAATGCGGCGGGGATGATGGCGGCACAGTCCTGCTGTCCATGCACGCTGCCGCCGATGGCGTCTTGTTCGAGTATTTCGACGAGAACATGCAAAACCCCTGGACGCTGTCCATCCAACAATACGTCGATGCCTGGATCAAAGGCACCACCTATGGCGAGGGGCCAAAGCAGTCTGCCGCCTGAGGCTTTTCCCTGGCTAGACGGCTGGCCGATAGCCGCTATCATGGCGGCCAATCTCACGCCTAGCCAAAGAGCCCTGCCCCATGCCCAGCATCAACCACAACAATCTGCGCGCCGTTTGCCATGCCATTGCGTCCGCTGCCGGCAGCAGCGAGGCGGAGGCAACGCAGGTCGCGGATAACCTGGTGACCGCCAATCTCACTGGCCACGACTCGCACGGCATTGGCATGCTGCCACGCTATGTCGCCTGCATCCCAACCGGTGAGCTAAAGCTGAATGTGGAGATCACCGTGGTCAGCGATGAGGGCACGACCCTGGTGCTGGACGCCAACCATGGCTATGGCCAGACCGTTGGCAAAAAAGCCATGGAGATGGGGATAGAGCGGGCGCGAGAGCATGGCGTTTGCGTCGTCGCTATCCGCAACAGCTTTCACCTCTGCCGCATCGGTGCATGGGGTGAGCAATGTGCCGCTGCGGGCCTGGTCTCCATGCATCATGTTAACGTCCACGGCCATGATGGCTTGGTAGCGCCCTTCCGCGGCACCGACTCGCGCTTCACGACCAACCCCTATTGCGCCGTTCTGCCCGGCACCGCCAACAACCCACCGACTGTGCTGGACTTCGCTACGTCCATTGTCGCCGGCGGCAAAGTTCGCGTTGCCAAGAACAAGGGCGAGCAGATGCCGGAAGGCTATTTGATAGACGGCCATGGCAAGCCCACCACCGACCCGAACGCCCTGTTCGCTGAACCCAAGGGCGCAATCCAGGCCATGGGCGGGCACAAAGGCTATGGCCTCAGCGTCATCAATGAGCTGTTCGGCGGCGTGCTCACCGGCGGCGGCACCTGCCGCCCGGAGAACAAGCACGAGGATGACACCATCCTGAACGGCATGCTCTCCGTCATCATCGACCCGATGCGTTTGGTGACCAAAGCGTTCTTTGACTCAGAGACTGACGCTACCCTGGCCCACGTCAAAGCCTCGCCGCCGGCCAACCCGGCAGAGCCTGTGCTGATCCCTGGCGACCCAGAGCGCGCCACCAAGGCTGACCGGGAGGCCAACGGCGTGCCCGTCGATGATGAGACTTGGGCGGAGATGGTGGGCGCTGCCAAGAATGTCGGCATCTCAGCCACTGAAATCGAAGCCATCGCCTTCCGCAACTAGCGCCCAACCGCTCGCCCTTCCAACCGTCATTGCGAACCGTAGGTGCGGAAACCCAGATGGCTCTGGCTGGAGCCGACTAGATTGCCACGCCCGCTGCGCGGTCTCGCAATGACGGCGGGAGAGGCCACAACTTGCCCCTTCGCCGGAGTCTCACCATGGCCAAACGCCCCAACATCCTCATGATCGTTACCGACCAGCACCGGCCCGACTTCACCGGCTTTGGCGGCAACTCCGTTGTCAAAACACCCAACCTGGATGCCCTCGCCGCGCAATCCATGCGCTTTGACAAGGCCTATGTCGCCAACCCAATCTGCATGCCGAACCGGTCCACCATCTTTACCGGGCGCATGCCGTCGGTGCATGGCACCCGCTACAACGGCATCGCGCTCGATCCCAAGGCCCGCACCTTCCCCGGCGCTCTACGCGCTGCTGGCTATCGCACAGCCCATATCGGCAAGTGCCACCTGCAAAACATGGGCAGCTCACCCGAAATGTTGGCCCGTGCCATGGGCGATCTACCACCACAGGACGCGCGCGTTGAAGACGCGCCAGACGGCTGGGACCGCTATGAGGACGTCAAACGCCACAAAGCCGGTCCGGTGGAGATGCCCGACGACTATTACGGCTTTGAACAGGTCGACCTGTCCGTTGGCCATTCTGATGGCTGCACCGGCCATTATGAGCACTGGGCCAAGGAAAAGGGCTTCGACATCGCGGCGCTGCGCGGCTCGGCCAACGCCGAAGAGGTCCGCAACCCAGCGGTCCACGTCTGGCGCACATCAGTGCCGGAGGAGGTCTACCCGACCACCTACATTACCGAATGCACCGAAAAATACCTACAACGACACGCCGCAGAGCGCGCAGATGAGCCGTTCTTCGCCGTCTGCTCCTACCCGGACCCGCACCATCCCTTCACCCCGCCCGGCCGCTATTTCGACATGTATAACCCAGCGGATATGCCCCTACCCGCCACGTTCAACGACCCACACGAGCGCTCCACGCCGCAGTACAAACGCATGCTTGGTAAACGCGGACAGCCGCTGCGCGCCCACGTCAATCCGTTCTCCCCCACCGAGGCCGAGTATCGGGAGATGGCAGCTCGCGCCTATGCCATGGTCACTATGGTAGACGACGGCATCGGTCGCGTGTTGACGGCATTAGAAGCGTCTGGCCTAGCCGACAATACCATCATCATTTTCACCGCTGACCACGGCGATATGTTCGGCGATCATGGCATGATGCTGAAAGGCGCCATGCACTATGAAGGCTGCATCCGCGTGCCAATGCTGATCAAGGCTCCAGGCAAAACCGCCGGTGTCAGCAACGCCCTGGTCGGCTCCATCGATCTCGCCGCGACGGTTTTATCCATGGCGGACGTGACCGGCTTCCACGGCATGCAGAGCCACGACTTCAGCGGCTTGCTGGATGATCCTACCGGCTCTGTGCGCCAATCGGTATTGATTGAGGAAGATCAGGTGCACGACATGGTCCATACCGGTCAGTCTCTGCGCATGCGCACCCTCGTGACAGAGGCGGCCCGCCTGACCATTTACGATGGCCTGGACCACGGCGAACTCTTCGATCGCGCCGCGGATCCGGACGAGATGCACAATCTCTACGACCTGCCGGAGGGCAGCCAAGTACAGGCTGCAATGATGACACAATTGGCGCATGAGATGATGGCACACGGCGATCACAGCCCTCGGCCAACCGCCTTTGCCTGATAGGAGGCCCGCATGTGCCAAATGACGACCCGCCTGTTACGCCTGAGTATCGCACTTAGCCTTGGCGTCGTTCTCAGCGGTGCGTTCGGCATTGCTGATGCCCAGGCAAAATGCCCACCTGGATTGGCCAAGAAGGGCTCCTGCGTTCCCCCTGGGCAGCGCAAGGATTGGAAACGTGGCGATCATCTGCCGGACAATGTAAAATACCGCATTATCGTCCGGACGAACCGCATGCCAGCACCACGTCCGGGAGAGGTCTATGCCGATATCGGTGGGCGAGTGTACCTGCTAGCACAAGCAACCCGCAGGATTGTTGAGGCCGTCAACCTAGCTGACAAGGCTATTCGATAACCATTTTTTCAACGCACCCAATACGTTAGTTGCACCTTTCGATTGATTTAGATCATGTCAAAATTGTGCCAAGTTCGATAAACTGTAGGTACAGTTTTACCCGCAGGCTAGTTTCCCTGAACGTATTCAATCGTAACGAGAGGCTGACATGGACCAATTCACCCCAATATCTGGCCTTGTTGGGGGGCTGCTAATCGGCCTTTCAGCCTCAGCCTTCGTCCTGCTGAATGGTCGGGTAACCGGAATTAGCGGAATACTAGGTGGTGTCCTGTCGCCAGATCAAGGCGATATCGCTTGGCGCGTGGCCTTTATCGTCGGCCTGATCGTCGGGCCGCTTTTGACCGGAATGGTCACTGGTGCCATGCCTGAAATCATCATGCAGGCCAGCACCCCTCTGCTAATCATCGGCGGATTGCTTGTTGGCTTCGGCACCCGCCTTGGCAATGGCTGCACCAGCGGCCACGGTATTTGCGGTCTGGCCCGTGGGTCAGAGCGTTCCCTGGCAGCAACCGCCGCATTTTTCGGAATGGCCCTCGCGACCGTGTTCATCCTGCGCCATGTGATCGGAGGCTGAGCCCATGCTGAAAATTCTCGCCAGCCTGTTTGCCGGCACGCTATTTGGCGTCGGTCTTACCGTCTCACAAATGGTCAACCCAGCCAAGATCATCGGTTTCCTCGATATCGCCGGCGATTGGGATCCGACCCTCGCCTTCGTCATGGCCGGTGGCCTGATCGCCGCTATTCCCGGGTACTACCTAGCCCGCAAGCGTGGCGAGCCATTCCTCGGTGGCGTGCTGCGCATCCCGACAAGCCGCACCGTCGATGCCAAACTCATCATCGGCTCGCTAATCTTCGGTGTGGGATGGGCTATCTCGGGCCTATGCCCTGGCCCAGCAATTGCCGGCCTCAGCGTCGGCGGCACGCAATCATTCATCTTTGCGGCAGCGATGGCCGTCGGAATGATCGCGTTTCGCTTCGTACCGAACCGCTAGCACACACCCTACCGAATAAAGCGTTTCACATAGTCTGTGCCCAGCCCGACTGACTCGTAATGCTTACGTGCTGCAGCAATTCGGTCAAATACGTCGGTGGTACCGATGGTCTTGCCATCCTCATCGCAATAGAGCAGCGCACCAGTATTGTGGAACAGCGTCACCATCTGGTCGCCTTCATCCACCACCAGCGTGTGAACATCGCCTGGCGGCTCAAACAGATAGGAGCCAGCGGTCGCCACCCAATCCCGCTCCAGGTACCGCCATTGCCCGGACAGGACAAAGCCATGCACCGGTGCCGGGTGGCGATGGCGCGAGACCACGCCGGCCTGCGTCACCTTAGTGATGTGCACCCAATAGCCCTGGCTGACATTCAGGCACAGCGGCCTGGACCACCGGCCCGGGCCATTCGGAACCCAAATACGCTCGTCCTCCGGCTCCAGGCCATCCTTCCAAAACAGCTCATCCAGCATGTCCGGCGGCGCCAGATGAGAGTAGCGCGGAGCAATCGTGTCGAGCATAGATTCGGTCTCCTAAGTTGGCCTATGTAACCTTCAATCTAGCGCAAGGGGTAAGCCCGATACAGCCCAAATGCCTGCCACAACAGGCTGTATCACCTTGTCTATCGGCGGCCACCTGCATATGTTGTTATTCTGCCGCCCGGTAAAAAAGCACAACCACCAATGGATGATGACCTACACAAACTGATCAGCGAAATCTATGCCATCGTTGGCGACGGTCGCAGATGGACCAACGTCCTCGATAGGTTTGCATGGCATATAGGTGCCTATGGTTGCATCATCTCGGAAATTGACGGCATTGCTGGTGACCGGCAAATTGTTACCCCCTATATGAGCTCAAATTTCGACCAAGACAAAATTAATGCATACCTTAAGGTATACAGTGATACAGAGTTTAAAGACCAAAAACGATATGAGATCTTATCAAAAGCCCAAGATGGCGTTGACCTGATCCGCGAAGAAGAACTAGCCCGCGGCTATGAACAAGAATATTTTTCCCGCCCAAGCATTAAATGGTTGCGCGAAGCTGGCGTCGCGGAGCGTATTGGCGGTTTGCTAGACAAAGACAACTTGGCCCGCGCCCGATTCTCCGTCCACCTGAAACAGCCATTGACCGTAGAAGCCCATAGCAGCATTCGACCCTTGATGCAGCATATTGCCAAAGCCATCGATCTGTCTCGCCCGGTTAAACAACTGGAGGCCAACCAAACCCGCCTGATGGCCGGGATCAATCGCTTGAGGATCGGCGTCGCGATATTGGACAGCTTTGGACGCGTTGAGCTGGCAAATGACGAGTTCAACCGCCAGGTGGATGCTTACAGCGCCCTCAGTATCGACCGGGAGCGTCGATTGATCCTCAGCCAGGACCACGACCGCCAATGGTTGGATCAGATGGTGGCTGACGTGCATAAACATGGCCATTTCGGCGCGAGACCACGCAAAGAGGCAATCACAGTCGGTGATGATCCGGATATCGCCAACACCGCGGAAATCGGCGCGCTCTGCATCGAAATCGCCCCGCTGGAGCGCACGGATGAGTTGGGAAGCCGCGCCTTTAACGGCGCCGTCCTCTATAGCCTCGACACAACGCAGAAGGTTGCCTTTGACCCCCAGCTAATGGCAGAACGCTACACTCTATCGAAAACAGAATCTAAACTTTTGGGCTTTGTTGGCCAGGGCTTGAGCAATCCTGAAATCGCTGAAGCGCGTGGAGTTTCCGTCAACACCATCAACGCCCAGGTGAAAGCGCTATTCAGCAAGACCGGAACGAAAAACCGTACGCAGGTCGTCCGCCTTATGGCCTGTTACGGAAACTACTATCTGCTTTAAACGGAGCCACTTATGATTGCGAAAACAGGTTCGCAAAGCCTAACGCTGCCAGTTCTAGCCTAAAACGCTTCCGGCAATTCCACACCACTGGCTGCCAATTGACTGGCCAACGCCAGTTTCAGGTTCTGTAACCCGGCCTCGTTCAATGCCTCACAGCGCGCGACCAACACGTCTTGCGTGTTCGATGCCCGCAGCAGCCACCAGCCATCGGCTGTGTTGACCCGCACACCATCTGTAGCATTCACATCCGCGCCTGCAGCCACCAACCGTTCGTGCACCTCTTTCGGCACCACAAACTTGCGCTCTTCAGAGCAGGTGAAGCGCAGTTCTGGCGTGTTCAGCACCACGGGCAAGGTCAGGCGGAAATCTGCCAGCGTCCCCTGCCCCGTCGCCAATACACCCAAAGTCCGGATGGCTACATACATGGCGTCGTCATAGCCAAAATAGCCGTCGGCATAGAAGATATGGCCACTCATCTCCCCCGCCAGCGGCGCCCCCACCTCTGCCATCTTCGCCTTAATCAGCGAGTGGCCGGTGCAGTACATCATCGGCTTGCCGCCAGCATCGGCAACAGCATCGAACAGCACCTGACTGGCCTTGACGTCAGCAATGATCGTACCGCCTGGATGCCGCTTTAAGACATCCTGCGCCAGCATCACCAAAAGCTGGTCAGCCCACAGCACTTCACCATTGCCGTCAATCACACCAATCCGGTCGCCGTCGCCGTCAAAGGCGATGCCCAATTCGGCTCCTGCAGCCGTCACTGCAGCCTGCAACTGCGCCAGTGTTTCCGGCAGGGTCGGGTCTGGGTGATGAACGGGAAACGTACCATCGACCGGCGCGTTCAAAACCGTGTGCTCGCCCGGCAGCTTAGCCACCATCGCTTCAACCGAGGGGCCAGTTGCGCCGTTGCCACAATCCCAGACGACCTTCAAGGCACGGCCCGGCGTGTAGTCCCCAACCATTCGCTCAACATATGCCGCGTTGATATCGACGCTGGTTTCCATATCACGACCTGTACCAGATGCAAACGTCCCAGCCGCAGCAATCCGGCCAATCTCCTGAATTTCCTCACCGAAGAAAGGCTTCTTCTGCAGGATCATCTTGAAGCCGTTATAGTCCGGCGGATTGTGACTGCCGGTGATCTGAATGCCGCCGTCAACATCGTCCAGATGATAGCAGGAGAAGTAGAGCATCGGCGTCGGGCTCATGCCAATGCGCACTGCATCGACGCCACCAGCCAGCAATCCCGCGACTACGGCATCCGCCATTATTGGCGACGACAGCCTGCCATCATAGCCAACCGCGATCTTTTTCGCGCCACGCGCCCGCGCCATCGTCGCAAACGCCTGGCCGATGGCTCGGGCATCAGCCTCGAACAAAGTGTCGTCAATCACGCCGCGAATGTCGTACTCGCGCAGGATCGTTGGATGAAACTGATGCATGCTTGCGGTCATTCTGCGGCCTCAACCTGATCGGATGGTATCACTATGCCGTCATATCCACGGCCAATGCCGTAGTACGTGAACCCAGCGGCACGCATCTCTTCAGGCACGTAAATGTTGCGCATGTCGACCATCAACGGATTTGTCATCAGGCTTTTAACCCGGTCCAATTGCAATGCTCGAAATTCATTCCATTCCGTCACGATTGCCAGACAATCCGCCCCTTCCAGGGCGTCATAGGCGCTTGTCGCATAATAGGGACCAGTACCAATCTCTGCCTTGGCATTGTCCATGCCTTGCGGGTCGAACACGCGGGCTTCAACCCCTGCGCCCATCAGTGCCGGCACAATCGCTAGAGCCGGAGACTCACGCATGTCATCTGTGCCGGGTTTGAAGGTCAGGCCCAACACCGCCACTTTCTTGCCTCGTGCTGCCTGCGCGCCGCCCAGCGCATCAATCACCCGATCCGCCATCGCCAATTTGCGGCGGTCGTTGATTTCAACGACGGCCTCAACAATCCGCAGCGGCGCACCGTATTGGCGCGCACTGTAGGCCAGCGCCAACGTGTCCTTGGGAAAGCATGAGCCGCCGTATCCTGGCCCCGGATGCAGGAACTTACCGCCGATCCGGCCATCCAAGCCAATGCCCTTAGCTACATGCTGAACGTCGGCCCCTGTTTTCTCACAAAGATCAGAGATTTCGTTGATGAAGGTGATCTTCGTCGCCAGGAAAGCGTTGGCTGCGTATTTGATCAACTCTGCGGTGACGATGTCCGTAAAGACCATTGGCACCTCACGCAGAGACAATGGCCGATACAACTGGCGCATCTGCTCCCGCGCGCGTTCACTCTCCGCCCCCATGACGACCCGGTCCGGCCGCATGAAGTCTTCAATCGCTGCGCCCTCGCGCAAAAATTCGGGGTTTGAGACCACATCCCATTCAGCCTCAACCGGCGCAAATTTGCCGACAATGCGCGCAACCTCCTTGCCGGTGCCGACAGGAACGGTGGATTTGGTGACGACGGTGGTATAGCCAGTCAGGTTCCGCGCAACCTGCTCCGCTGCAGCATAAACATAGCGCAGGTCGGCGAAACCATCGCCGCGGCGCGACGGCGTACCGACAGCGATAAACACCATGTCCGCGCCCGGCACGGCTTCTGCCAGACTGGTCGAAAATGTGAGCCTGCCCGCCTTGCAATTGTTGGCAACCAGCTCTTCCAAACCAGGCTCGTAGATCGGAATCTCTCCGTTCTCTAACGCCTTGATTTTGGTTTCATCGACATCGACGCAAGTGACATCAAAACCAAATTCAGAGAAGCAAGCACCGGTAACCAGGCCAACATATCCCGCGCCGATCATCACCACTTTCATCGATGCAACCCTTTCTGGTGCCTCATCTCACCGCCTTGCATCAGGTGGCGTCTTAATAGTCATCGCCTCTATAGGCGGTTGGACAGACCACAGCCTTTACCGCAGACTGCCTTCTA
>Ga0055584_100005040_pt1 | contig 12939 bp, 10 predicted proteins | sample OSDHelmetaG_FD_58716 | JGI IMG/M metagenome (GOLD analysis project Ga0055584, IMG submission 58716) | Pelagic marine sediment microbial communities from the LTER site Helgoland, North Sea, for post-phytoplankton bloom and carbon turnover... | ecosystem: Environmental > Aquatic > Marine >... | reverse complement strand
AGCGGACCATCCGTTGGCCGCCGCCCTTTCGGGTCGCGACGATATCCTGACCATGACCCAACAGGCGCATGACGCCGCGTTGATGCCGGACGAACCCGGCGGATTGTCCCACGGAGAGCGCGCGGCGCTCTGCTGTCGCATGGCGCGGCTGAACCGGGAAGAGGGATTGGCGGCGCATTTTACGGCCTTGATGGCGGATGCGCCAACGGATACCGCGCAGATTGCCGATCCGGGTTTCGACGGCGGCGATGACGGCCGCCTCGCCGCCATCCTCCGCCATACCGATCTGGTGACGATGGATGCCAAGGGCGTCGTGGCGGGCGATATCGCGGCGCTGAAAAGCGCCGGCGTCTCCGAGGACGATATCGTCCGATTGTCGGAACTCGTCGCGTTTATCAGCTACCAAATACGCCTGACCATTGGATTGCGCCTGATGGGAGAAACGCTATGAGCGACATCCTTCACGAGTTCACGACCACGGTTCCTCATTGGCGCCCGCGCGTCACGCCGATCAAATTGGAGGACGCGACGCCGGATCAACTGGATGCGCTGAAGGTCACGCCGTCGAACACCAAGGTCTCGGAATACGTTCTTGTCCTCGCCCGCGATAGCGAAACCTTGCGCGAGCGAACGCCGCTTTTCAACGCCATCATGTATAATCGCGGCGGGCTGTCCCGCACCGAGCGGGAACTCGGCGCCGTCGGCACGTCGGTCGTCAACCACTGTGTCTATTGCGCCGCCGTGCACGCCAGCCGGTACAACGTGCTGGCCAAGGATGTCGCCGTCATCGAGCGTATCTTCGCCGACGGGGAAGACGCCGAACTCAATCCGCGTCAGAGCGCCATTTTTAATTTCGCGGTGAAATTATCGAAATGCCCGCCGGACGTCTCGAAGGCGGATATGGAAGCGCTCACCGCCGCCGGGCTCGGAGCTGACGAAGTGCTCGATCTGGTCCTGTCCGCGGCCCTATTCGGCTGGGCAAACCGGCTCATGCATACGCTCGGTGATCCGATCGAAAACGAGGACTAGGAGCGGCTGTGTGGAGACTCTAGCCAGCTCATGTTCGGGCCCGCAGGGATGGTTTTTCTTTTGCCTGACCTCGGCATAGTTTCACGCGCGGCTCGGTTAAAATATCTTCTCCCGCCGGAACGCTCACCATATGAAAGCGGACACTTTACATGATTGATTTCATCGGACAGCCGGAGCCGGACTCCATTCGGCCCTTTAGCCGCGCAACACGGGCCGCCGGGTTGATATTCGTCTCCGGTCATTCGGCACCGCACGATCCCGACAACGGTATCGAGCGGGGCGATACCCCGGCCGAGCAAGTTCGAAATGCGCTTACCTTCATTGACGGTATTCTGCGTGCGGAAGGCAGCTCATTGCAGCACGTCGTTCAGGTCACAATGTTGATCACGGACCCGGTGAACTATGCGGCTTGCAATGAGGAATATGTGAAGCACTTTCCGGACGGATTACCGGCGCGTCATACGGCGCGTTTCGGCGTCCCGACCGAAGCCATGGTCGGGTTTTCCTGCATCGCGCTCGCCGCGGATGGATAGCGGTTTTGGTGCTCCCCTGGTACCGCCGGGCCGCAACGCTACTTATCGCTGACGTATCGAATGGTTATCCTGAAGAGTCTCCCCGCAAATGTCTGAACCGTTATGCTGAGGCACACGATCAAGCGGATCTTGCTGATGTTCCCCACTTTGTTCGGGGCCGCCGTGCTGGTGTTTTTTCTGTTGCGCATTGTACCGGGGGACATTTGCGAGATCCGTTTCGGCGGGATAGAGGGCGGCGGTTTCAACCAAGAAGCGGTCGATATCTGCCGCCGGGCCAACGGCCTGGATCAGCCGATAACCGTTCAATTCACGCAATTTGTCCGCGGTCTCATTGTCTTCGACTTCGGCGTCTCGATGTGGTCCCGCTCCCCGATCATGGATGAACTCGGCCATCGGTTTCCACTTTCCATCCAACTGACGATCATGGCCATGGCGGTGTCGATCGCCATCGGCATTCCCTTGGGTGTCGTCGCCGCGCTGCGGCAGGATACGTGGATCGACTATACGGCCCGCACATTCGGTATTGTCGGCATGGCCGTTCCTTCATTCTGGCTTGGCATGATGATCATTGTCGGCCTGCTGGTCTCGACACATCAGCTCTTCGACGATCCTTGGATGCCGCCACTCGAATATGTTTCGTTCTTCGAGGATCCGGTCGAGAATCTCGCGCAATTGTTTTGGCCCGCCTTGGCGGTCGGGTATCGGTTTTCCGCCTCGCTGACCCGTTGGACTCGCTCCGCGCTTCTCGAAGTCCTGCATGAGGATTACATCCGTACCGCTCGCGCCAAAGGATTACTGAAGACTATCGTCATCCGGCGTCATGCCTTGAAGAATTCGATGCTGCCGGTCGTCACCCTCCTCGGCATGGAATTCGCCGCGTTGATGAGCGGATTGGTCGTTACCGAACAAGTCTTTAATCTAAATGGTATAGGTAAATGGTTCGTGGTCTCCGTTGAAAATCACGACTTCACGTCGACCCAAACCCTCGTCATGCTCTTTGCACTGATCTTTGTCGTGACGAATTTTATCGTCGACCTCATCTATGCTTGGCTCGATCCACGCATTCGCTACAGCTAACGAGCCCGCATTATGACATTGCCCGAAACCACCCTGACCAACAGCGAGCTGCCGCCGACGGCAACGCTCGGCCAAAAGTTGATGCGGCTCATTCGCCAGAAAAAACTGGGCGCGTTCGGCGGCGCGATCATTCTAGCCATGATCTTGATGGCGCTATTCGCCGAGACGATGTCGCCCTACGATCCTCTCGAAAACAACTACGAGCACATATTTCAAGCACCGAGCTTTGAGCATTGGTTCGGTACCGACCGCTATGGCCGTGACATCTTGAGTCGTATTATTCACGGTTCCCGAACGGCCTTGTTCATCGGCATCGTCAGTGCCTTCCTTGGCGCGACCACGGGTTTCGTCCTCGGCCTCGCGAGCGGTTACTTTGGCGGCACGTTCGACCTTATTTTCATGCGGTTCATCGATCTCTTCATGGCCTTTCCGCCGCTGATCATGGTTTTGGCGATCGTCGCCACTTTCGGCAACGCAATGCCCTATGTCATCGCCGCCATTTCCATCTCGATCATTCCCGATAGCGTGCGCATTATCCGCGCCAACGCCCTGCAGGTTCGCCAGGCGCCTTATGTCGATTCCGCGATTGCGCTCGGATTCAGCCACACGCGTATCATCTTCCGGCACATGCTGCCGAACGTCATGGCGCCCTATTTGATCATTTTCACGGCAGCGGTCGGCGGTGCGATTCTGGCCGAGGCGGCGCTGTCCTTTCTCGGTCTCGGTGTGAATGAGCCGACGCCGGCCTGGGGCTTGATGCTGCAAGGGGGGACGGAGGAATCGATCACCGGCGTCTATTGGACGGCGGTCTTCCCGGGCGTCGCGATCACCTTGGCCGTCTTCGGGTTTTTCGTCTTGGGCGATGCGCTGCGTGATGTGCTCGATCCGAAGCTGCGCCGCGGGTAAAACTCGAAAGCGCTAAGCCATCGCCTCGGCCAGCAGCTCGAAGGATCGCACCCGAGCCTTGTGGTCCCAAATCGCCGCCGCGACCATCAGCTCGTCGGCGCCGGTGGCCTCGATCAATGGCGCCAACTCGTCCTTGATTGTCGCCTTCGAGCCGTGGAACGAGCAGGCCAGCATTGACGACGATTGCGATTTCTCCATCGGCGACCAGAAATCCTCAATGTCGTCGACTGGCGGCGGCAACTGACCCCGAGTGCCGCGCACCATGCGGGTGAAATTTTGTTGGGGCGAGGTGAACAATCGCTTCGCCTCGTCCTCGGTGTCGGCGACGATGGCGTTGCAGCCAACCATCACATAAGGCTTATCGAGCTGCGCCGACGGCTCGAACCGCTCGCGATAGACCGACACGGCTTGCATCAATGCCTGCGGCGCGAAATGCGAGGCGAAGGCATAGGGCAGACCGAGTGCGGCGGCGAGCTGAGCGCCGAATAGGCTGGAGCCGAGAATCCACAGCGGCACGTTGGTATCTTCGCCGGGAATGGCATGGATCGCCTGGTTCTCCTGCGGCGGGCCGAGTAGGGCTTGCAGCTCGAGCACGTCTTGCGGGAAATACTCCGACGCGCCCGGGTCGCGCCGCAGCGCCTGCAGCGTGCGCTGGTCGGTCCCCGGCGCCCGTCCCAGACCAAGGTCGATGCGGTCGGGAAACAGCGTCGCCAGGGTGCCGAATTGCTCGGCGATGATCATCGGCGAATGGTTCGGCAACATGATACCGCCGGCGCCAACACGGATCGTCTTGGTGCCGCCCGCGACGTGACAGATACACACAGCCGTGGCGGCGCTGGCGATGCCCGCGAGGTTGTGATGCTCGGCGAGCCAGAAGCGCGAAAATCCCGCAGCTTCCGCGTGTTGAGCGAGGTCGAGCGCATTTGCCAGCGCGTCGGCCGGGGTGAATCCTTCACCGATATAGGCGAGGTCGAGGACGGAGAGTTTTACCATGGCGGCACTCTAACCTATGGGAGCGGTGATGCCAGCGGCCATCGATATCGGATGGCCTGTCATTGGCCGAAATTTTGATCAACTTGAATCCTGTCTAGGGCAATGGGCGTACCATTAAATTCGTAAGCATACCGGAAATAGGTATTTGTTTAACGAACCGCTAATGAATTCTTCGAGGTGTCCGCCAACCGCCGTCGTTATCCGGCCAGCACCTCGGGAAGACCGTAGAATCCCGGTCCTTTTGTCGTCAGCCATTGGCAGGCCGCCAGTAATACGTCCGTGTCGATGTCGGGTCGTGTCACATTATGGCTGATGCGGATTTCGTCGTTGTGGCCGGCGAAGATGATCTCATGGTTGCTATAGGCGCCGCCCGCCCGCAGGGAGACGATTTCCGGCGGCGTGTCCTCGCCGCGTCCGGCCTGGATGCGCCGCGCGATTTCGGCCGAGGTGCCGCTCGGCGTATCCTTTTTCTCTCTGTGATGCACGCCGATTACCTTGGCGTCGTAGGCCGGGCCGAGCCGGTCGGAAAGCGTCTCGAGAATGCCGAACAAGGTCGCGGCACCCCAGGAGATATTCGGTGCGTAAAGAATGGGAATATTGGCGGCGAAATCTTCAAGCGCACCGATATCCGCGTTGGTCGGCGCCGTCGTCCCGACGAAAAAGGGTCGTCCCGCTTCGGCACACAGCGCGGCCAATGCCAGGGTGCGGTCAAAATCCGTGAAGTCGAGGAGAACGTCGCAAGCGCCGAGCGTGCTCTCGGCATCGTCGCTCAGCGGCGCCTTGCACCCCGTCGCCGTCACTTGAGAGGGCCGCACCAGACCGGCGACAAAATCGACACCTTCCATGGCATACAGCGCATCTCCGACGCGGCGGCCCATGCGCCCGACCGCGCCGGAAAGTGCGACTTTAAAGCCCATCCGTTAAATGCCTCCGGCGTCGGTTATTCCCGCTATCGGTTCGAGGCGCTCGGCTGGAAGTCGTCCGCGAGGTCGTCGCGCCCGGTCTCAACCAGCTCACTCTCCGGCTCGCCCGCGACGCGGGTGTGGCGCATGATGCGGATTTCACTGTGATCGTAGGGGCAGGCGCGGTGCAGGATACAGCGGTTATCCCACATCATCACATCGCCCGGCTGCCATTGATGGGCATAGGTGCGCGGCGGACGTGCGGCGAATTCCAGCAGATCGTCGAGCAGCGCCTGGCCTTCTTCGCGCGACATACCGGGAATTTCATAGGCGTGGCGACCGATGAAGAGGGACTTGCGGCCGGTCACCGGGTGGGTCTTCACCAACGGGCGTAGCGGTGCTCCCTTGGTGTGATACCCGTAACCCTCACCGGTCTTGAATTCGAAGCCGTTTTTCTTCTGCGATTGATAGAGCGAATGATATGCGGCGAGCCCTTCGATCTTTCCCTTGGTCTCGTCATCCAGCTTGTCATAGGCGTCGCGCATATCGGCGAGTTCCGTCTCGCCGCCCGCGGACGGCACCTGGATCGCTGCCAGGATCGAGGCCTTGGCGGCGAGCGGCATGTAGGAGCTGTCGGTGTGCCAACCTTCATTACCGCGCAAGGTCCGGAAGCGCGCTTCGTCCTTGCTATACGGTGTGCCGTCTTCCTTCAGGTTGCTGATTGGGACCGCCTTCTTGGTTGGGTCCGGACGCAGCAGTTCCATATTACCGAAGCGTTCCGCGAAAGCGATCTGCTCGTCCTCGCTTAGATGCTGGCCCGGGAAAACCAAGGCGGCGTATTCGTGGAAAGCGCCCTCGACGACGAGCCATTCGCTGGTGTCCATATCCGCGAGTTTGATGTCGGTGATAACCGCGCCGAAGCTGGCGGCGATGGGTGTGATCGTGGGCATGAGACGTTCCTCCCTTTCAAATCACGTTGGCCGATTGGGGGCGGAAGGCAAGCCTCTAGGCCGCGAAGGTAAATCCCCTATAACCGTGCGCCGCCACCTCGTCGCATTTCTCGTCATAAACGGGCGCGCCGCCGGCATAGAGCAGGACCGTCCTTTTGTCGTGGCCGGGCAGGTTGGGATTAATGCCCGTGAACCAGGAATCCGTCTTGGAAAATAGCAGTTTGCCCGCCGCGTCGAGTACGTGTTCGGTCCATTCGTGCTCCGCTTCCTCGGTCGCAGCCACGCTGTCGAACCCGTTTTCGTTCATATGCCGGATCAATTTTGTGACCCATTCCACGTTCTGTTCGATGCAGCGGGGAATATTGCAGAAGGTACCTGCGTTGTGCGGACCGACGAGGGTAAACAAATTCGGAAATCCAACAACTTGCAGGCCGAGATATGTCAGCGGCCCGTCCTTCCACTTTTCCTTCAAACTAGCACCACCGACGCCCCGAAAATCGATCCGATCAAAGGCCCCGGTGACCGCGTCAAAGCCGGTCGCATAGATAATAATGTCGAACGGATATTCTCGGTCGCTGGTCTGGATGCCGTTCTCGGTAATGCGTTCGATCGGCGTCTCGTTGATGTCGACCAGCAGCACGTTGTCTTGATTGTAAACCTCGTAATAGCGGGTCTCGAGCGGGACGCGTCGGGTGCCGAAGCCATGGTCTTTCGGGATCAGCTTTTCGGCGACAGCGGGGTCCTTGACCCGTTCGCGAATTTTCTTTTTCACAAATTCGCTGATCGTCGCGTTCGCTTCCTCGTCGACCATAATGTCGCGGAAATTCCCCATCCAAATGCCGAAACCGGGTTCGCTGTAAAGCTTCTCATAGAAGGCTTCGCGCTCTTCCGGCGTCACGTCCACGGCTTTCCTTCGGTCGGCGACATGCAGGAACGCGCCGTGCGAGACCGCGCATTTGGCGAAGATTTCGGGATAGTCGGCCTTAATCTTCGCTTGGGTCTCAGCATCGATGGGGGCGTTGTGAAGCGGCGCGCAGTAGTTCGGCGAACGTTGGAAAACGGTAAGTTGACCGGCCGTCTTCGCGACTTCCTGGATAAGCTGCACGGCCGTCGCCCCGGTGCCGATGACGCCGACGCGCTTGCCCGTGAAATCGACCGGGTCGTGCGGCCAAGCCCCGGTGTGGTAGGCCGCCCCCTTGAAGTCGTCGATGCCCTCGATCTTCGGCATGGTCGGCACCGAGAGAACGCCGATCCCGGTGATCAGGAATCGCGCCCGCGCTTGCTCGCCGTTGTCCAGAGTCACGTTCCATTGTCGGGCCGTCTCGTCGTAATGGGCGGAGGACACGCGGCTTTCGAATTGGATGTCGGAGCGCAGGTCGAATTTGTCGGCGACGTAGTTGAGATAGCGAAGGGTCTCCGGCTGAGCGGCGAAATGCTCGCTCCACTCCCACTCGTCGAGAATCTCCTGGGAGAAGGAATAACCATAGGAATAGCTCTCGGAATCGAAGCGGCATCCCGGATAGCGGTTCCAATACCAGGTCCCGCCCACATCCGTCCCCGCTTCGAACACGCGCACCGACATGCCTAGTTCTCGCAAGCGATACAGTTGGAATAGGCCGGATACACCGGCACCGATGATGATCGCGTCGAACTGCTCGGGAGAGGTGTCGGTCATGGCTTTCTCGTCGGTTTGTCTGGGTCCTTACTTATTGAGGTATGGGGATTGGAGTGACTTGAAACAGCGCTAATTCGCCGCAGCGCCGAACTGCAGGTGTTCCGCCATCAATTCGTTGAACGCACGACCGCATCGACCGGTTACAGCCGGAGAGCGGATGCGACGCCGGCTTACGCGGCACGCGCGGAAGTGAGAAACTCTTCCAGCTCACGGCTGAAACTGCCAATCGTCTCGTCAAGGTCCGAGGCGGACCAGAGCACTCCGATCGACTTTCCGCTGGATTCCGCTGACGTTTGCGTCATTTGCGCAATGCTTCCAAGGACTTCCGTCGCATCTCCGGTAACGATTGCCGTCGTGCGGGCGATTTCCTGTGTGGCGGCACTCTGTTCTTCGACCGCAGCGGCAATTCCGGTTGTCACACCGCTTATCCGCTCGATGGCGGAGCTGACCCGGTCCACGGCGCCGACGGCGCCACCGACGGCTTGCTGGATACTCTGCACTTGGGTCGCGATTTCTTCCGTGGCGTTTGCCGTCTGGCTCGCGAGGCTTTTGACCTCGGATGCGACGACGGCGAAGCCTTTCCCCGCATCGCCGGCACGGGCGGCTTCAATCGTGGCGTTGAGCGCCAGCAGATTCGTCTGCTCCGCGATCTCGCTGATCAGATCGACAATCGCGCCAATTTTATTGCTCGCGTCCGCAAGCCCGCGAATTTGTGAATTGGCCTCATCGGTTTCGGACACGGCATCGGCGGCCATAGTTGTTGATTCGTTAACCTGCCCGGAAATTTCGTTAATAGATGCGGATAATTCTTCCGCCGCCGCCGCCGCGTTGTTGATGTTATCAACCGTTCGCTCGGAAGCGAGGGCCACTTCGAAGGATTTGCTTCCGGCTTCGCTTTGGGATTGCGATCCCTCGAGCGAGGTTTGACGAATTGTCTCGGATGCCCCCATGACCGACTCCATCATACCACCGGCGCGGTGTTCAAAATCACGCAGGATGTTATCGACTGTCTCCGCCCGTTGGATGCGTTCCGCTTGGACGCGTTCCTGCTCTGCACGCATTTCCTCGTTTTGGATCATGTTATCTTTAAAAATCTGGACGGCACGCGCCATCTCGCCGATTTCGTCGCCGCGGTCTTGGGCGGGAACTTCGACCGAGAGATCGCCGTTTGTCAAAGCGTCCATGACGGCGGTTGTAGAACGTACGGGTGTCGAGATGCCCCGTGCGATGAAATATGCGAGGATAACCCCAAGGATAATACCGATGCCGCCGATAATCGGCAGTTCCGCTTCCGCGAGCGCAATCTGATGTAACGCTTTTTCGCTGACCTCATGCTCGTGCTCGGCGGCTTCGTGCATGAGTTGTTCGGCGTCCTTAATAATGATGCCACTGAATTTGGGCATTTCTTGATCCATCAAGCGGGCAATCTCTTCCTCATCGTGGCGGATTTTCTCATAGACATCTTGGTAGGCTGTCCGCAGTGTGTACAGTTCTGCGTGCAGCTCGCGTTCGCGCTCCGTATGTAGATTGCCCTGCATACGGTCGAGAGTTTTTTCGAACAATTCGAACTCTTTCGATATTTTCGCGCCGTATTCCTGCTTCTGCTCAAGCAAGAGGCGTCCCGTAAAAAGCTGAATGAGGAACGCATGCTCGCGCGCTTCAAAGGCGAGGGTGCGCAACGTTTCATTGGCTTCCGCTTCGGCCTCTTTCACGAATTCGTCGAGGTCCGCGATCATCTTATCGCCGGTCGGGTCAAGCGAATCCGTAATAAACTTATCATGTTCGTGCTTGAGCTTGGTCACGATCAGGAAATCGGCGAAGTATTGTTCGAATGCTTGTTCAATCTCCACGATCAGTGCTTGATGCGCCTCGACCGAAATGCCTTTCTTGGCTGCCGCCAGTGCTTCGCGTAGTTCATCGCTGTGCTTTTTGGTTTGTTTTTCGGAGGCCGTATCTCCCTTCTGTACGAACTCCCGGGCGGCGCGGATCATCTTCAAGAATTTCACTTCAATATTAGCGCTGAGACTAAGCTCGATGGCGGCACTCTCCATTTCTTCAACTTCATGCCCTATCGTCACGAAATTCCAAAAGGACAAAGCCAAGACGACCAAAAAGACGGCAATTACCGAGCCAAATCCGGCGGTAACTTTCGTCATGACTTTCCAATTTGCGGTCAAGTGCAGTGCAGATGAAAGAAAGGGTGAGTTCATTCTAATACACCTTTGTGAAATGAGGAGAAACGGGCGACTTCATGTATGCGTGGATCAAGTAGATAGTCCTTAAATCTGTCCTCTATAGTCGAATTAATTTATTAATAATACCTTAGGGTGCAAATAGTTTGTCTATATAATTATGTCTTCAGAAGACAGGGTTGCTATTTCGCCGTCACCCCGATCTGCGGATGTTCCGCCGCGATGCTCGCGAAGGCCGAACGCACAACGTTCACGCCGCCGGTCTCTGACGCGTTGTTAAAATGTCTTACGATGTAAATGAATTACTTGTGTATCGGCTTCTTCAGAAGACCGGGTTGCTATTCCGCCGTCGCCCCGATCTGCGGATGTTCCGCCGCGATGCCGGCGAAGGCTGAGCGCACCACTTCCACGCCGCCGGTCTCCGACGCGTTCATGGCGTCGAAGATGCGGGCCTTTACGAAGAAACGCCAATGGTTGGGCAGGGACGCCATGATCTCGGTCATCGCGTCATAGGCCTCTGGGGTCCAATGGCGTTCGTATTCTTCGCGTTCGGGACCGAAATTGAAGTGGGTCGCGGCACCCTCGCCATGGCGCATTTCGGCGCGCAAGGTTTTGGTTGCGCTCTCGTCGATGGTTTCGCCATCGATCACCACGCCGTAATCGGTTCGTGCCGCGTCTAGCGAAAGCGCGCTTCGTTCCACATCGCGCAGCACCCGCGCCGGGTCCCGGTCAAGGGGATTGCCGCGCCCGCCGCCGCCGGGGCCGTAAAAGCGGATAACGTCGCCCGGCTCCGCCGTCAGCGTGTCTTGGTTGCCGAGGATTTCTTCCTTGGGCGTGTCCGGATTGCGGATGAAGTTGGACGGGCTGCCCGCCTTGCCGCCCAAAATACCCCAGGGACGGAAACGGGTGCGGTCGCGGTTGCGCGCGGTGATCCGGGTGCCGGGGGAGAACACCTTGAATTCGAGCCAGGTGCCGAGACCGCCTCGGTTTTCGCCGGCGCCGCCGGAATCGGGTGCGAGGCCGTAGCGCACGATCTCGATCGGCACTTCCGCCTCGATCATCTCGACCGGCGTGTTCTTGAGATACGATGCGTCGGCGCCGGAGCCGTCGGGCCCATCCGCGTGCGGCATGCCGCCGGCACCCCCGACCACCGGATCGATGGCGGCGATGATCCGCTTGCCGGTCTTGTTCTCGGTCGTCATCACGTTGACGATGGAGCTGGAGCCCGCAGGTGCCGCCGGCATCCGTTCCGGCATGGCGAGGCCAAAGGCGCCGAAGATCAGGCTCCGCAAGCGACCGCAGGTGAGACTCCGCATACCGACGGCGGCGGGGTATTCCGGGTTCACTACGGTGCCCTTCGGCAGCACGCATTTGAAGGGGCGCGTCAACCCGATGTTCAACAGAATATTCGGGTTCAGCGTGTAGAGGATGTAGTAGACCCCAACCAACATCAGCGTGTGGTGCGGCGAGCCGCCGGTCGGCACGTTGATCGAGGAGGTCAGCTGAGGGTCGCAGCCGGTGAAGTCGAGCTCCGCCTCGTCGCCCTCGATCCGCAGGGTAAGCGCGAGGCGGCAGGGATTGCGCTCGGTATCGGAATCCTCGTCCGTATAGTCGGAGAAAAAATACTCCCCGTCCGGGATCGTGCGCAAAATTTCCCGCGCCTGATGCTCGGCGTAGTCCATCAGATCCTCGGTGCCCTGGCGGAAGACATCGACGCCGAACTTCTCGACCATCTCCTTGACCTTGCGCTCGCCGGTATTCATCGCGCCGACGAAGGCCTTGAGGTCGCCCCAGTTCTGCTCGGGCTGGCGCACGTTGGTCATCATGACCTGGAGTAGTTCCTCGTTCAGTTCGCCTTTCTTGTAGAGCTTGCAGGGCGTGAAGCGGATGCCCTCTTGGTGGATCTCAACCAAGGTGCGAGACAGGCTCGCCGGGACCGCGCCGCCGATATCCGTGTTGTGGATATGGCCGCAGGAAAATGCGACCAGCTCGCCCTCGTGGAAGATCGGCTTCCACATGTGCAGGTCCGGCGAGTGCGTTGAGACATAGCCACTATAAGGATCGTTGGTGAAGGCGATGTCGCCCTCCTCGTAGCCACCGGGCACCATGTCGAGGGCCGGGCCATAGTCGAGCCCCGGAAACCAGGTGGCACCGAGATCGAGCGGGATCGCGAAGGTTTTTCCCTGCGGCGTCAGCAACCCGATGGTGAAGTCCTCGGTCTCCTTCACGAAGGTCGAATGCGCCGTGCGGTAGAGCGTGTAGGCCATGCTCTCGGTCGCGGCGCGGCAGTGATTCGCGAGGATCTCCAGCGTGACCTTGTCGACGGGTTCGGTGTTCAGGCGGGTGCTCATCGCATGGTTCCTTTCGCGGGAGAGTCCCCCCTCCCTAGCCCTCTCCCACAAGGGGGGAGGAAAATATAGTTTGCGGCTCGGCCAGGTCCCTTCCCCCTTGAGGGGGGAAGGTTAGGATGTGGGTGACGCTTCATCTCAACTCTCCTCCTGCCACGTCAGCACGATATTGCCGCGCGGGTCGACACTGCCTTGGAAGCCGTCGGGAATGCAGCTCGTGGTGTCCGATTGCGCGATGACCGCCGGGCCGCTCAGGGTTTGGCCGGCCAAGAGCTTGTCGCGCTCATAAAGCGGTGCCGTCCGGCGGGTACCGCCGAACCAGACCTCGATCTCG
>Ga0055584_100005038_pt1 | contig 12941 bp, 10 predicted proteins | sample OSDHelmetaG_FD_58716 | JGI IMG/M metagenome (GOLD analysis project Ga0055584, IMG submission 58716) | Pelagic marine sediment microbial communities from the LTER site Helgoland, North Sea, for post-phytoplankton bloom and carbon turnover... | ecosystem: Environmental > Aquatic > Marine >... | reverse complement strand
ATTGCTCTGATCACGGGAGCCTCCGAGGGAATCGGGCGCGAACTCGCTCGTGCGTTCTCCGATGCCGGCTTTCATGTCGCTGTCGTCGCACGGAGTCGGGATCGCCTCGAGAGTTTGGCGGACGAACTCCGCTCGGCGGGCGGCCCTCGAGTCCACGCCTTGCCGCACGACCTTCTCGACCCGCATGCCCCGGTGGCCATCGCCGCGCAGTTGGAGGAGATGAGCTTCGATGTCGACGTCCTGGTCAACAATGCCGGCGTGATGGAGGTGGGGCGCTTTCACGAACAGGATGATTCTTCGGTTCTGGGCCAGGTCAACCTGAATGCAGTCGCACCCACCGCCCTCTGTCGCCAATTTATCCCGGGCATGGTTGCGCGCGGCCGGGGCCGGGTGCTCAATATCGCCTCGACAGCGGGATTTCAGGCAATGCCCGGCATGAGCACCTATGCCGCCTCGAAGGCCTACCTGCTCGCCTTGGGCGAGGGGCTCGCAGAAGAATTGATCGATACGGGAGTCACTGTCACCACCCTCGCTCCCGGCCCCGTGCAGACACAATTATGGCGCGGCGCACAACAAAACTCGCCGCGTGCGGGACGCATGATCCCTGACGCAATCCTCGGGGATGCGGCCGCGATTGCACAGGAGGGGTTCGCCGCCTGCATGGCCGGTGAGGTCGTACGCGTTCCCGGCCTGGGAAACCGACTCACGGCATCTATTTCGGATGTGATTCCGCGCTCGATCGTGCGACGCCTTGCTGGCGTCGTCGGTCGTCGGATCGTCTGATTTCGCGAGCCGGCGCCAGCAGATCCAACACCACCGCAAAATGGTCGCTGACATCCGAGTCCGTCAACGCCAGATCCGCGTCTGCGAGAGCCTCGGGGAGCAGCCCCCGCGTATCAAATACAAAGGACTCAGCCTCGACTGCCGCTGCGCCATCGTAGAGAATCCAGTCCAGACGCCCCGGCGTGAACCGCGAACGCGGGTCCCGCCACGTGTGGTGAACCTCATCCCCGACCATAGGCGCTTGCGCCGGCTGCAGGTCGCCGCCACCCTGCCCCAGACCAGCCGACAGAACCTCCAACGGCTTGCGCGAGCCGACCAGATTAAAATCACCGCCGACGACGCGGATCGATTCCCTTGCATCAAATACCGAAGAGAGCATCCGATGAATCGCTTTGACTTCGGCCACCCGTGCCCGGTCCTGCCAACTCCCGGCAAAGCCGCAGCAGCGCAAATGAATTGAAGCGAATTCCACCGGGCCGAGCGCCGTATCCGTCCGCGCCGCGACGACCCGCAAGGACTCGTCAGGACGAAAGTCGTCCGCCGGAGCACCTTCGGGACGGTTGACCTTCGCCAAACCCAGCCGCGCAAGCGGCGTCCGGGACACCAACGCAACACCCCAGCCAGTCGAGGTCAGGGCATGCCACGGAGTTTCCCGGGGAACATGCGTATCAAACCAGGCGGCGAGCGACCGGCCATCCACCTTCTCCCACTCCTGGAGCATGATCATATCCGGATTCAGTGCTCGGAAGATCCGCGCAAATGGTTCCGGGTCCGCAAGCGGTCGCGCAAAAAAAACATTCCAGGAAACCAGTCGAATGCGTCCGTCGCCTCCATCCGGAATCGCCCGCAGACCCCGTTCCGATGCCGTTCGCGGCGGCAAACGAATCTGCAGAACCTTCGAGCGCCACGCGTCCGATGCCTCCTCGGAGGCAACCGCGAGCACCAACGACAAACTCTTCGGCTCCGAGCCCGTCGACATCACCGGCCGAGCAAGACGTAACTCAAAGGAGCGTGCTTCGGTGATCGGCGCAAAGATCAGCCCCAATCGCCCGGGACTCACAGCCTCGCCATCCACCGAAATCCCCGTACCGACAACGCCGACCCCGGAACCACGCGCACCGGCCCTCCGGGTTGGCGAGAAGGTCACGACCAGATCCGGTCCCAGACCGAACGTTTTTCCCAGTCCCGCGTTGCTTGTCTCCGGGTTGTCATCCAGATCGAGAAAGAGTCGGATCGGATGCGGCGCGCCTTGCAGCGTGACCTTGGTCGGCAAGGTAAACTTCAGATAGATATATTCACCGTCCGCACGGGCTTGGATTTTTTCCGTCCACTCCGGGAACAATCCATCAATCCGCGGCGAGACCGCCGGCATAGAAAATGTTGGAACCGGGAGCGTCAGCAGCAAGAGGATTCCGACGAAAAGAGTCCGCCCTCGCAGCCTCATGACGAACGTGCTCGGCGAAGGACCAGAAAGCCTTCGCCGAGAATCCAGACATCGCAGATCAGAATCGCACCACCGATTCCCAACAAAAGAAAGCGTCCGCTTTCCCAATAGCGACTCATTTCTTCAGCCATGGCCAACAGCGTCACGCTGCTCAGGAAAAGCAGCGGAATCAGGGTGTAGCGGATAGACTTTCCCTGACGCTTCAACCACACCGACAGGATGAGCAAAGTCACGCCGGCGAGAAGCTGATTGGAGGTGCCGAAAAGGGGCCAGAGAATCAAGCCCCCCTGCCCGCTGCCCTGCGTCACGGCCAGCAACAAGGCGAGACCGATTCCAGTCGCCGAAGCAACGAAACGGTTCTGCAGAGGGCGGATACCGTAGATCCCTCCGAGTTCAGCGATCACCAACCGCTGAATCCGCGCGCCGGTGTCCAGCGAAGTCGCCGCAAAGGCAATCACGATGACCGCCATAAAAGTCGACGCCGGCCCCTGCGGAATACCGACGCCGCCGAGGAACACGGCGCCACCGTCCACGAACGCCTCGAGCTTGGCTTGCAACCCCTGCGCCGCCCCCCAGCTGGCATAATGATGTTCCCACGCCGAGCGCGAGGAAAAGCCCGCGGTTGTCGCCAGCACAGCGAGTAAACCGAGCGCCCCTTCCCCGAGCATTCCTCCGTAGCCGATCGAGCGGGCATCCGTCATCTTCATGACCTGTTTCGACGTCGTCCCCGATGCGACCAGCGCATGGAACCCGGAAATAGCGCCACATGCGATCGTGATAAACAGAAAGGGAAACCAGGAGGGGGCCCCTTCGGGCGACAAATTGAGCGCGGGCGCGTGGATCTCCGGCCGCACAATCAGAAGCCCCAACGAAAGCAGCACCAGGGCTGTCACCAACTGATGGGCATTGAGCAGATCGCGTGGCTGCAAGAGGACCCAAACCGGCAGGACCGAAGCGACAAAACAATACGTCAGTAGAATCCAGACCCATTGCACAATGGACACCTGGGCCAACCACGGGGCCTGCGCGGCGACAGCATCTCCTGCGAATACCGCTCCAAGCAAAAGAAGAAAGCAGACCAGAGACGGCCAGAGGATCGGAATCCCGCGGCGGTGCACCAGCCAACCGAGGCCGAGAGCGAAAAGAATCTGTACGTTGATCGGGAAAATAGAGCCAGGATAGGTGCGAAACAAGGTCGCGATGATAAAGGCGAAAACAGCCAGAACAATCCAGGTCAGAAACGTGATCACGAGAAGAGCGAGCGCCCGGAGGCGAGGGTTGAGAACGTCGCCTGCCAGATCGCCGATTGATCGGCCCTGATGGCGCAAGCTCAAAACCAGTGCGCCGAAATCATGCACCGCCCCCATGAACACCGTGCCGACGCACACCCAGATCAAGGCCGGCAACCAACCCCAGATCACCGCCAGAGCAGGACCCACAATCGGGGCGGCCCCCGCAATGGAGCTATAGTGATGGCCGAGCAGAATCCGGCGCTCTGTCGGCACGAAATCCACCCCGTCTTCGAACTCGCGCGAAGGAACCAGTTCATCTTCCCGGAGGGCGAAGATTTTCTCCGCCAGAAACCGGGAATAGAAGCGGTAGCCAAGGGCAAAGGCGACAAAGACGATAGCAGCGAGAGTAGCGGCGTTCACAACGTCTCTAGCCTAGCTTCCCGGCACCACCCGGTGCAAAAGCTGACAAAAAAAGGGAGGCAGCAAAGCTGCCTCCCTTTTCCATCCGACGGAGATCTTTTTCAGTTTCGATCGCCGCACGGAAATGTCTTGTCCGGGATCCGTCGTGGATCGGAGCGTCGAGTATCCTTGGTGGAGCAACCGATGATGCCACCACCCACCGAATCATATACGGCGTATTTGATGGACGTGCTGAGCAGATCACCAGGGGTGCCGAACTGGCCCTGATCGGGACAGCAGACCTCATAATGCAGCCAGTAACGTTTGCGCCCCTTGCCCTCGATCGTCTGACCATCGACGAGAGTCACGATCCCGCCGGGGGTGGTTGCCTCGTTGACCTGTTCGAGGCTGGTCAGAGTCGCTGTGACTTTATTGCCGGGGCAATTCGGACCCTGTCCGATAGGACATGCCTTGACGTTGGGAATTCGGTAGCGCTCGACGCAACCAGCGACGCTCCCCACAGGCTCGCCGCCACAGGCTACGATGCTTGTGTCTCTGACGGCAACCACTTCATCCAAGGTCCGCGTGAGGTTTTCCGTATCCCAGGCCAGCCAGGAGATCTTGGAACTCGCAGTGTTCTTGAAGACATGAAAGCGGCCCATCGCGTCCAATGCCCCGAGCTTGCTCTTGCAGGGCCCTGCGTGGCAGAGGGTGAAGGGTGTGGTGTCCTCGCAGATGCCGCGCTCGTAGCGGGTGATGGCCGCCGCCGGTTCACAGGCTTCTACCTCGGTTGCGGGCATCCAGGCCGCGACGAGAACGACAGACAAAAGAAGAAATCGGATAAAGCTTCCTGGCAAATTGAGCATCGGGTGATCCTTATTATTGAGGGGGGGCAGCTCTGTGAGCTTTGCTACGGTCTCTGCCCTGCAGCATAGCATGAGCTTCGGCTGGATTACTAGCCCTATCGCAGCTCTCGAGCCGAAATCTTGGCCGCCCGAAAAACCCGGATGAATCCTCGGATCTTCTATGCTTTTCTGAGGAAATCTTCCGGAATTTCTCCGGTATTTTCAGCTGCAGGTTGATGATCAAATCCATGCGAAAAGACCGCAAAAATCCGAGCCGAATCGGTATCTTTTGCTGGATCGGCGCCCTGCTGATGGGTTTTGTGGCCGCGGACGCCGAATTTGCGGCGGCACATTCGCTGGATGCGCAGGCGCCGACCCATCTCACGACACGCCCCGCAGCCCTCGCGCGCGGGGTTGGTCGGGAATTCATCGCGATCCCCGAATCTGAGGCAAATCCAGAGGCTTTGGCGCTCTATGTGCAGGGCCTCGCGCAGCTACACGGCTATCGCTGGATCGAAGCCGCACGGGCCTTCCACACGTCTTTGCGGCTCGACCCGACTCTCGTATTGGCCGAGCTCGGTCTGGTCCGGGCCTACGAGGCGATGAAAGACCCTGTCAGAGCTGACCTTCACCTGGAGAGAGCACGCGCCCTCGAAGCCGAGGCCGGCTCCCGCGAGGCGCTGCTGATCGAGGCAATGGCCCTCCGGCGGCAAGGCCACCAGACGGGTTCGAACGGACAAGCCGCTCACCTCGCCTACCGGCGCGCACTGGACGGGATTCTCAAGGTCTACCCGGAGGACGTCGAAGTCCTCCTGCTGCGCGGAAACGCTTCCGAAGCCGTTGCCTGGGGCAAGGGCATGAGCGGAAGGGAAGCCTCCATTCCGTATTACGAATCCGCCATTCGCATCGCCCCGGAGCACCCCGGTGCCCGGCACTATCTGGCCCATTCTTACGAAAATACCGGGCGCTATTTTGAGGCCGCGAGCGAAGCCGCACGGTTTGCTCGCCTGGCTCCGCGAGTGCCCCATGCCCGCCATATGTATGCCCATACGCTGCCGCGGATCGGAAAGTGGGACGTTGCCGTCGAGGAATTGGAAGCAGCCGACGCGCTGGAAAGAGAGTATTTTCGCGAAGAGGGCATTCCTGCCGATGCCGACTGGCATCGTGTCCACAACCTCTCGCTTCTGGGGCTGGCCTACTTGCGCGTCGGTCGCAACCGCGAAGCTGCCGCCGCCCTCCGCGAAGCGTTCCGGACGCCGGTTCCGGACCCGCAAACGGTGACCTGGCACACCATCTGGCCGGAGTACCTGCTCTATGCCGGGCGGAATGATGAGGCTCTGGCCGCTGCGCGCAAACTCTCCAGCAACCCGAATTCGATCAGCCAGATCGTCGGTCTGGCGCTTGAGGGCGAAGCCGCGTTGAACGCAGCCGATATGAAACGTGCGAACGAAGCACTGGTTGCAGCCCGGAACCGGCTCGCGCTCTACCAGAGTCGCGAAGCTCGGCAGCACCCGATGGGATCGCCGATGGGCTGGGTGGCCGAGGGCTCGATTCAGATGCTAGCCGATCGGATCGCCCTGCGGACATCGACCCCCACGGACTCACATCGCGCGATCGAGGAACGCGCGACTGAAATCGCCGGTCGGCCCGGCCTCGATGGTTGGGGCGCGGGGTGGCTTCGCCTTCTGCGGCTGGAGAAACAAGCGCGCGACGCCGGCCATGTGGCACTCGCCGACCGACTCGCTACTCTATCCGGGGGGTCTCCTGCCCCGAACGAATCCGATGCGTCAAGATAACCGCCCATACACTCTGGTGCGCCTTCTGGGTGCCTACAGCGATTGGTACGCGAAGCGATTCCTCCACCCACAATTTGAGTCCATCGGTCCCGGTGCGGACTTTCGAAAACCCACCTGCTTCGAGATCGTCGGGCCGCGGGTTTCTGTTGGCGATCACTTTCACGCCATGGCGACCAAGGACGGCCGGATCCGACTGGTCACCTGGCCCGAGACCGAGGGGCGCATTGAAATCGGCAGTTATGTCGCGCTCTCCCCGGGCGTGCGCATCAAAAGTGCGACCTCTGTCAAAATCGGCGACTCCTGCGTGATCGCGGAAAATGTCTACATCACGGATGCCGACTGGCATGGCATCTACGAGCGAATCTATCCGCCCGGCGAGATGGCGCCGGTCGAGATTGGCAATAATGTCTGGATCAGCGATCGAGCCACCGTTCTCAAAGGCGTGCGGATCGGTGATAACAGCATTGTGGCCGCTGGTGCCGTGGTCACCTCGGACGTGCCGCCCGACACGATTGTCGGGGGCGTTCCCGCGAAACCGATCCGGCAGTTGGACCCCAAAGCTCGCTACTCGACTCGACGCGACATGTTCCAGTCGAAAAAACCCTACGAAGAGCTGGAGGAAGATATGGAACGGCGCTTTCTCGGGCCCAACCGATGGCTGGATTGGATACGCTCGCTGATCTCGCCCTCGCCGCGCGATTGAGGAATCTGCCATGACCATGAACGCCCAAATGCCCAAGGAAGCCTGCGCCATTGCCGAACAAGCAAAAGGATTCCTCGACCCTGCCGAAGGTCTTCGCCTCTTCTCGCTCGCACGCGACCACGCCCACCTCGGACCGGTCGTCGAGATCGGGAGCTACTGCGGCAAATCCTCGATCTACCTCGGTTGCGGCGTGAAGGCCGCCGACGGACTGCTGGTCTGTGTCGACCACCACCGTGGCTCGGAGGAGCACCAACCGGGCGAGGGATACCACGACCCCGACTTGCTCGACGGGGCGATCGGCAAGGTCGACAGCCTACCCCACCTGCGGCATAACCTGCATGCAGCAGGCCTCGAAGACGCCACCGTCATCGCCGTTGCCGGCAGCCTCGCGGCCGCAAAACTCGTAAGCGCTCCGCTGGGCATGGTCTTCATCGATGGCGGCCACAGCATGGAAGCGGCTCAGGCGGACTACTGCACCTGGGCCGGCAAGGTCGCCCCGGGTGGAATTCTCGCCATCCACGATCTTTTCCCGGACCCCGAGACCGGAGGCCAGGCTCCCATCACGATCTATCGGCAAGCCGCCGCCTCGGAACTTTTCGAGCCGCTGGAAACCACCGGCACCCTCGGCGCACTGCGACGCCGCTGAACCTTTCCCGGTTCCGCAGGCGCCCCGACCCCCGATTTCAATCAGCGGCCGTCGCCGCCAATTCCTTGTCCTGATGCTTCGACGACGAAGCCGAGGCGGCCACCGCGACCTCGCGCTTCTCGGCAACCTCAAACTCCTCGCCAGCCAGACTCCGGAAGAACCCCGCAGTTGCGGATACACCTTCAATCGCATCCGCGGCCATCAAGACGGTTGCTGCCGTCCAGGGTGTCTCTTCCCCGTCAGGATAAAGTTCTCGTTCCGGATGAGTGACTCCAGTCCAATAGCCACCATCCGCCGTGCGAAGCGGGTGCACCCACGACAACATCTGCCGCGCGCGACTCGTCAAGCCAACCGCGTCCAACGCCAGCACCAATTCGCAGGTCTCGGCAACGGTGTACCAGGGGCGATCCACAACGCAGCGGATTCCGACGCCCTCTTCGACGAAGCCTTCCGTGGTATCGACTTCGAGCAATCGGTCACGGCCCTCGGAACCCCGCAGGGCACCGCCGAGCACAGGGTAATACCAATCCATGGAAAAACGACCGACCTCCTCGGGCAAATCCGTATCTTCAAAACGCTCGACGTTATGGCGCAGGACAAAGGCCAGCCGCTCCAGAGCGCTCTGCCAATCCGACTTGTCGTAACCGAGGGCTTTCGCGATTCGCATCGCGCAAACGAGACTTCCATGAATCGAGGACGAACCGGTGAGCAAGGGGGCATCCCAGAACTTCCCCTCGGCTGTCACCGCCCAGGAGAAACCCCCACATGGGAGTTGGTGCTTGGCGACAAAATCGATGGCGCGCTCGACACACGGCCACATTTCCTCGAGAAACTCGCGGTCGGGTGCCGCCAGATGCAGGTACCAGACCCCGGCGGCGATGTAGGCTGCATGGTTCGTTTGTCGCGTCGGGTCCACGACCTCCCGGCCGCGCAACTCTGCGGGCCAGGCGCCATCTGATTCCTGCGTTTGGGCCGAGAATCGTAAGGCGTGCCTCGCTTGCTCCGTATAACCGGCCAGTGCCAGCCCCATGGCTGCATGGATATGATCCCAGGGATCCATCTTGCCGCCTGCGGCCCAGGGGATCATCCCGTCGGGTTCCTGCATGGAGGCAATCCATGCCGCCGTTACCTTGAAATGCTCTTCCCCAATGGGATTCCGCCCGCCACTTCCCGTCATTCGATTCATCCCTTAATTGCGTAAAAAACCACGCTCTTGCCGATCAGCGGGTTCAAAAGTTTCTCTGTAAATTGCGTCAACCACGGTTTTTCCATCATGTCCCAGACCAACAAGCGATGGTAAACTCGGACCGGCCAAGCGGCCTCGTTCTCCAAACCGAAGAAGCACTTCAACCACCAGTAGGGCGCATGGAGTGCATGCGCATAATGCGTTGCCTCGATGTGGTAGCCATTTCGTTCCAGCATCTGGGGAAGTTCCTGATCGCGATAAATCCGAACATGGCCTCCCACACTCTTGGGGGCCGGGTATTCGTCCGAAAGCGCCCAGCAAACCGCTTCCGGCCCCTCGCGGGGGACGGATACCGCCAGCGTTCCACCGGGACGAAGAACCCGGGAGACCTCGGCGAGCGCAAGTTCGTCTTCCTCGAGGTGCTCCATTACCTCCGAGATAATCACGCAATCGAATTCGCCATCGGCAAAGGGCAGGTCGTAGCTGCTGCCGCGAATCGAGGCCGCGGGGCCCGGATCCTCGACGGCGCCGCCCATCTCGAAATCGATCGATCGCATCTCATCCAACCGCTGGCTGGTGACACGGACTTCCTGCTCGCCCAGATCGAGACCGACAGCCGTCACTCCCGGATACCGAAGCGTATGTTGGACATGGCGTCCCTCGCCACAGCCCACATCCAATATCTTCGCACCCGGCTTCAACGCCAACCGGTCGAGCTCGATGGTCAACATGCGGCTCGCTCCTCTCGCAAAGCCATCGCTTCGCGATAGACATCCACGGTTCGTTCGGCGGCCCGGCGCCAGGTGAAGTTCTCCAGAACACGGCGGCGGCCGGCCGCGCCCATCGTTGCGCGCCTCTCCTCGGTCATGCTGAGCACTTCGCGAATCGCGCGCGCCAGATCGGCGGCATCACCGGGTTCCGCGAGAACACCGCATTGACCATCTTCGCCGACAACCTCAGGCAGCGCGCCACCTCGGGTGGAAACCAGGGGGACTTCGCAGGCCATGGCTTCACCGGCCGGGAAACCGAAGCCTTCGTAGAGAGAAGGCACAACGGCCAGAGTCGCCCGGGAGTAGCGCTCTGCAATTTCATGGTCTTCCACACGACCGGTGAACTCGATCGCACCGTCGAGCCCCAGCTCGCGGATACGATCTGCGGTCCCGGTTCGCTGTCCGGGTTCGCCGATCACCGTCAGTTCCATATCCGGATGAGTTTCCCGGATCAGCGCCAGAGCCTCTGCGAGAAATCGGAAGCCTTTCAGGGGCTGATCGGCAGAAAGCGTGGTGATCAGACGGTTGGGAACGCGCACCGCGCCTGCGATCGGCTGGAAGACATCCACATGGATGCCATTGCCAACGACCCGCATCCGATTTTCCGGAATCCGATATTCAGCGGCGATATCCTGCCGCGAGCAATCCGAAACCGTCATGACCCGCTCCATCTGGCGCGCCACGCGGATCTGCTCGGGGAGGAAATTATAGAAGCGGAAATGCCCCCACCACTGTTTCAAGCCACGGCTGGCTTCGAGCGCGAGCCGACGATCCCGGGTCACGGGATGATGAATCGTCGCGACCAACGGTGCGTGGGCCTGCAGGGGCAGCAGAGCCGCTCCCAGCGACTGATTGTCATGGAGAATATCGTAAGGGAACCCTCCCTCCAAGGACGTCAGGCGACGAGCGGCCCGACGGCAGAAGGTAATCGGTTCCTTGAAACCGCCCGTGACCGTGCTCGCCCACTCGGCGAAGTCGATGGAGTCCCGCACCTGACGAAGCGCCTCATGTCGGGGCTTGTCGGGATCGTTCCAGAGATCGAGGGACGGAATCTCGTGCAGCGCAACACCGTCGAGGAGCTCCGGATAAGGCTGACCACTCCACACGTCGACGTGATGGCCCAGCTCCACGAGGGCACGGGAGAGCAATCGGATATAAATCCCCTGCCCTCCTGAACGTGGATTCCCACGATACGTGAGCATCCCAATGCGTAGCGGTGCGTCCAAATGTGAAACCGATCCCCAAAAAAACCTTTAAAAGATGGATCGAGGCCCCATTGTCGAGCCGCAGAACGCAGCTCATCCCCCCCGACCATTTCGTATCCGATTTGTTAGATAACGAGAGGGAAACTCGCAATACCCCCATCGAACATTGTTTTAAACCTGCCGATTTTTATCGGCTGGGTATGCGAAAATCCTGAGAATCTGCTTGTTATCGGGCTGTGAGAGACTCCACGACCCAAGAGCAACCCAATCCCGAACACGCACCTTCTTTCGCCGGGATGCCGCGCGTCGACCGCAGGGGAGCGGATGAAGTCGAAATTCGTTGGGATGAGGGGCCGGAAAGCGAGATCCTGGTCGCCACGCACCCTACCTCCACCGCAGCCAGTGACGGGGTCTCGGCTGGCCTTCTGACCTCCGGCGGCAAGCGCCTCCGCGGGTATCCCCGCCACCAGCGTCGGTACTTTCAGCTTCGCCCCACCGATGGAACGGCGCCCCGCTGGGTCGCGGAGCGCCGTTTGGGACTCGACGGACAACCGAACCTGCGTGACCTCGGCGGATACGCGGCCGCGGACGGGCGAAACATTCGCTGGGGCCAGCTCTTTCGCTCCGGTGCTCTGAGCGAGCTCAGCGAAGCAGACCGGGGGACGCTGGACGATCTCGGAATTCGGGTCGTCTGCGATTTCCGTACGCCCCTCGAGCGCGAACGCGAGCCGCATGAATTCAGCGACCAGCAACCACCCGAACAGATCGCGGTCAGCCGCGAGCAGCTGGCCGGGGCGCTCCAGCCCGATGATATGCGCGAGCGCATGTCTGCCGGAAACTTCGATGACCTCGAGATCGGCACCCTTCTCGTCGACGGCAATGATGCGTTTGCGACCAGCCATCGCTCGCCCTTCAAGAACATGATCCATGTGGCCTGCAGCGCAGAAAACTATCCCCTGCTGGTCAATTGTACGGCCGGGAAGGATCGGGCCGGTTTTGCCTCCGCGGTGCTCTTGATGGCACTCGGGGTTCCCCGCGCCACCGTGCAGCACGACTATCTCCTCTCCGGCTACTTTCGTCGGGAGGATTCCGCTCGGAAAATGAAGATGATCCGCCAGCAAGTGCCCCCCGAAGTCGATGTCTCGGTGCTCAGTCCCTTGTTCGAAACTCGTCCGGAATATATCCAGGCCGCCTTTGCCGCGATCGACCGGGAATGGGGATCCGATAAGGCCTTTCTCACCGACGGCCTCGAGGTCAGCCTCGACCAGATCGAGGCGCTCCGCGATCGGTTGCTGGAATAAGTTTCCGACGGCCGACGGGAGCGCGCGGATCTGATTGCACACATGTCTCGTGAGACATACACCTCTGGATATGCCCACGACATTCAATCTTGCTGACCTCTTTGAACGCGTTGCCGATCAGGTTCCCGAACGAACCGCTCTGATCTGCGGCGAAACCAGAACGACCTTCGGTGCCCTCGAGGCGCGTGCCAACCAGATCGCCCACCATCTCCTCGCAAACGGAGTCGGCCCGGGCGATCAGGTCGGGCTCTACCTCTACAACGGCAACGAATTTATCGAGGCCATGTGGGCCTGCTTCAAAATTCGCGCCGTCCCGGTCAACGTCAACTACCGCTACGTCGATGATGAGCTGCTCTATCTCTTCAACAACGCCGATATGGTGGCCTGCGTTCACGCACAGGAGTTCGTGCCGCACATCGAAAAGGTGCGCAGCGCCGCACCCAGACTTCAGGCACTGCTCTCGGTTGCGGACGGCTCCGGACATGATCCCGCCAGCATCGGCTCGGTTGAATTTGAAGCCGCCCGACGTGCACAGCGCGAGGACCGCGACTTCGGAGATCGCGAGGAGGATGATCTCTTCATTCTCTACACCGGCGGCACAACCGGCATGCCCAAGGGCGTGATGTGGCCC
>Ga0055584_100005037_pt1 | contig 12943 bp, 11 predicted proteins | sample OSDHelmetaG_FD_58716 | JGI IMG/M metagenome (GOLD analysis project Ga0055584, IMG submission 58716) | Pelagic marine sediment microbial communities from the LTER site Helgoland, North Sea, for post-phytoplankton bloom and carbon turnover... | ecosystem: Environmental > Aquatic > Marine >... | reverse complement strand
GTCAGCGCGGACGGCCGCGAGTACGGCGACGCCGTGGAGGAGCTTGACCACAGCGCCGGGCAGGTGCTCGACCTCCTCGACGAGCTCGAGCTCAGCGAGGACACGCTCGTCATCTTCCTCTCGGACAACGGCCCTGCCGGCGCCGCCAACCCCTATCAGGCTGGCTCTACCGGCGGCCTGAGGGGCTCCAAGGGCAGCACGTTCGAGGGCGGCATCCGCGTGCCGTTCATCGCGAAGTGGCCGACCCGGATCCCCGCCGGGCTCACGCTCAATGACCTGGGTGCGGACGTCGACCTGACCCCGACCATCCTCGAGGCCGCCAACATCGCCGCCCCGCCGCTGCTGGCCTTTGACGGGGTCAGCCTGCTCGACACCATCACCGGCGGGCCGCCCGCCCAGGCACGCCCGCTCTTCCGCGGCGCTGGCACCTCCATTGACGCCATCCGCTTCGGCCAGTGGAAGCTCCGGCAAGGCGAGCTCTACAACCTCCTGAGCGATCCAACAGAGTCCAACGACGTCGCGAGCCAGTACGCCGGCATCGTCGCCCTGCTTCAGAGCGACCTGGACAACTTCCGCACGAACGTCTCCACGAATGCGCGCTCCCCGGAGCCTCGTTCGACCTTCATCGCCACTTGGAGTCCGAGCCTCGGCCTCCAGTCCCAGGGTTCCCTCGCCCTGGGCCAGCTCTGGAACTCGCCTCAGCAGCCGTTCCCCATCTGGGAGGTCATCGATCAGGACGCGGTCGCTGACTTCGAGGTCGTGCCGCGCACGGGCCCTGGCCCGAGCGATCTCTCCCCCACGGTGATCCGCGCCGGAACCGCCAGCACCCAGCTCCGGCTGACGCGCCGCGGCCTCCCCCCCGAGGCACGTGGTGCCTTCAGCGTCGGGCTGTGGACGCGGAGCATCGAGGCCCAGCCAGGGGAGGATCTCGTGCTCCTCGACGTCGGCGACGCCAGCGAGGGCTTCTCCATCACCGTCGGCGATGGCGGGCTGGTCGGGGACGACGGGGCCAGCAATCAGGCTGACGACCTGCGGGTCTGCCTACGGGGCGCCCAGAGCGGTCAGACCACCTCCGCCACGGTCGACCTCCCGGGCAATTGGACCGGGGAACTCGTGCACCTGCTGATGACCTACGACGCCGCCGGTGACCTGGTGATCTACCTCCAGGGCTCGGAGGCCGCTCGGGTCCCCGCGCAGTCCGGTGAGATCGGCAACCTGGACACCGAGCTCTGGTCGCTCTTCGGACGAGTCGGCGCCCTCGGCGGCGCGGGCGGACCGGGCCCCGGCCCCTTCAACGCGCACTCGTGCATCGGCGAGCTCGGCGGCGTCACCATCCAGAGCCGGGCCATGTTCCGCCAGGAGGTGGAGCGCAACCTGTGCCGCCACGTGAAGTACTCCTACTGCAGCGCCCGCCTGAACACCGCGGGTGAGTTCGCCGAGTTGGACCTCGCTGGCCGCTTCTTCCTGGATGCAAATGACCTGCAGGTCCGAGTCAGGAACATCCCCGCCGGCACCTTCGGCTTCCTCCTCGCTTCTCGGGCCCAGCGACGCCTGCCGGTCTCGAGCGGGTACGTCTGCCTCGACAGCCCGCTCTTCCGGTTGAGCAACCAGATCAGCCAGGCGGACGCTTCAGGGTCGGTGAACTACACCGTCGACCCCCAGCTCGCCCCGGTGCCCCTGGACCTTCAGAACGCCACGTTCATGAACTTCCAGTACTGGTACCGAGACGGCGGCGCGTCGAATTTCACCAACGCGGTGAACGTCATCTTCTGCCCCTGAGGGGCCGCAGACTGACTCGATTGGGGACCGGCCCAGCGGCGGGAGCAGCCCGCAGCGCCGCCGCAGGTACGCCGGCGCAAGTTGGCCAGGTCGACCTGCCGATGAATAAGGGGTAACACTTACCCCGACTCATAGATGCCCGATCTCTTTTCCGACAAGACTGCGCCCGTCGTCCGGGTCTCGAGCGACTCCGGCCACGAGGTCGAGGGCTGCGTTGTGGACGCCTCCTTCGCTCGCGTGCACGTGAAGTTCGAGGGCCCCTCGCTGCCCTGTTACGCGATCACCGACGCCGTCAGCCTCACGTTCTGCTCGAACGGGTCGATCGAGGGCGTCGAGGCACCGGGTCGCATCATCGAGCGCCGTGAACTCGACAGCTCGAGGGTCTACGTCATCCAGGTGCCGCCTGAGGTGGCGAGGAAGGTCCTGCAGGCCGAGGGTCTGCGGAACGACTATCGCCTGGAGACGACGCGTCACCCGCAGGCGAACGCTCGCCTCCGCATGCGCGGCGGGGACTGGATGAAGGTGGTCCTCAAGAACATCTCCATCTCAGGCGCGGCGGTCCTCCTGTCGCCCCGGGAAGAGGCGACGCTCTCCGCACGAACGGAGGCCGACCTCGAGCTGTGCCTGGGCGCCGACTGGACCCACGTCCTCCCCGCGCGGATCGTGCAACGGCGCCTCGAGGGGCCGCGCGCCAACTGCGGGATGGTCTTCGAGTGGCCCCCGACCAACGGTATGGCCGAGATTGAACGGCAGCTGCGGTCCTGGATCCAGCACGAACAGGTCCGGGCGCGGTCGGACCGCGCCCGCTCCGCCTGACCGAGTCGCGTCCCGGCGCGTGGCATCCCCGACCAGAGCGCTGACGCGCCCTTGCCCTCGGGGACCGTGCTGTGGTGGACTGGCGGCACCGGCGCCGCCCTTCGGCGGGCCCCTCCACCGATGCCGCAGACCACCCCGTTTCAGCCGCGACTCGACGGCCTCAACCAGACCGGCATCTGGAAGCTGTGGGCCGGATACAGGGTCGCGCCCGCGTATCAGCACTCGATCTCCACCGAGTACTACGCCATCCGGAACTCCGCGGCGCTGCTGGACACGTCACCGCTCTTCAAGCTGCGCTTCGCCGGCCCCGGCGCCGAGGCGCTCCTGCGCCACGCTTTGGTCCGCGACATCGGCGCGGTCGCCGACGGGAGAGCCCAGTACACGTGCTGGTGTGACCGGCGGGGCTACGTCCTCCAGGACGGGGTGCTGCTGCGGCTCTCCGGCGATGAGTTCCTCCTGACCGCAGCGGAGCCGACCCTCAAGTACTTCCGAGACCTCGCCAGCGAGCTCGGGATCGCCCGCGACGTCGTCCAGGACATCACCCATGACCACGGCATCCTCGCGCTCCAGGGCCCCCTCTCGCGACGGATCCTCGCGCGCCTGACCGACGCCGTCGACGACCTCCGGTACTTCGGCGTCGCGCGCTGCCAGGTCGCCGGACACGGGGTCACCCTTTCCCGTACCGGCTACACCGGGGACCTCGGCTACGAGCTCTGGATCCCGAGGGAGGGCGCTCTCCCCGTGCTGGATGCGATCCTGGAGGCCGGCCGCGGCGACAATCTGACCATGATGGGCACCACCGCCCTGAAGATGGCGCGGGTCGAGGCCGGGCTCCTGCTCATGGATGTGGACTTCCACTCCTCCCGCCACGCGTGGGTCGACGAGCAGCGAGAGACCCCGACCGAGCTCGGATGGGGCTGGATGCTGCGGGCCATGGACCGCAGCGACCGGGACTTCGTTGGCCGCGAGGCCATCGCGCAGGAGCTCTCCACGGGTTCGTCCCGCTGGACCACCACCGGGCTCGCGGTCGACGTGCACGACTACGAGCGCGTCCACGACGAGGCGGGGGTCCTGGCCCCGCGCCACGAGGTGTACGGGGAGACGACGATGAGCGTCTACCGGCGCAGCGACACCCCGTGGGATTACGCGGGGTACGCCACCAGCTTCCACTACTCCTCGCTCCTGAGGCGACCCCTGGCCCTGGCCAAGGTCCCCCTGGACCTCTCGGCCAAGGGCACCGAGGTCGAGCTGGAGCTCACCGTCATCCGCCGCCCCCGGAACGTGCTCGCCCGCGTCCACGGCGCGTCGTTCTTCAATCCTGAGCGCAAGACCGCGGCCGCGGACGAGGTCACGAGCGCATGAGCACCACACCCGACAGCGCCCCCCTCCGATACGACGCGGTCGTGATCGGCGCTGGCCATAACGGCCTCGTCCACGCGAGCTACCTCGCCCGCGCGGGGATGAGGACGCTCCTCCTCGAGCAGCGGCACCTCGTGGGCGGCGCGGCGATCACGGAGGAGCTCCTGCCGGGCTTCCGGTTCACCACCTTCTCCTACGCCATCAGCCTCCTCCGGCCAGAGATCGTCGACGACCTCGACCTGGTGGAGCACGGCCTGATGGTCCTCCCCCTGGCCAACACCTTCCAGCCAGGCCTCGACGGTGAGTACCTCGCGCTGGGCCCCGACGCGGACGCCAACTACCACGAGATCGCGCGCTTCTCGGCGGAGGACGCCGAGGCCGCCAGGGACCTGGACCACCTGATCGCGCGGCTGTGCGTGGCGCTGAAGCCGTGGATGGACCGAATCCCCCCCAACGTGCGCAGCCAGGACCCCGCCGACCTCGAGGCTCTGGCCGAGCTCCGGGGCTTCATGGACGGCCTCGACCCCGAGGTGCGGGCCCTGGGTGAGAAGTTCGCCTCCAGGAGCGCCGCCGAGATCCTGGACGAGACGTTCGAGCATGACCTCGTGAAGTCCCTCTACGCGTCCAGCGGCATCATCGGGAGCATGGTGAGCCCGAGGGACCGCGAGTCCGGGTTGATCTGGCTCTTCCACAAGATGGGCGAGTACGACGGCTCGCCCGGCTCCTGGGGCTTCCACAAGGGAGGCAATGGCGGGTTCACCGAGGTCCTCGCCAGGGCCTGCGAGTCCTTCGGGGGGGAGATCCGGACCGAGGCTCGGGTGAGGCGCGTGCTCCATGAGGGAGGGGCCGCGCGTGGCGTGGAGCTCGAGGATGGCCAGCGCATCGAGGCCCCCGTGGTCGTGAGCGCCCTCGATCCCCGCCAGACCTTCACCCGGCTGGTGGACCCGGCGGACATGCCCGCGGAACTGATCGAGCACCTCGAGGGCTACAGGTTCCAGGGGAGCGCCTCGAAGGTGAACTTCGCCCTCTCCGACCTGCCGACCTTCCCGGGCCTCGAGGACAGGCCGGACCTCCTCCGCGGCTTCACCAACCTCGGTCCCTCCATCGACTACCTCCACCAGGCCTTCACCGAGGCCAAGGAGGGCCGCTTCAGTCGGCGGCCGTTCCTCGACTGCTGCGTCCAGTCCACCGTGGACCCCGGGATGTCCCCGCCGGGCAAGCACGTCATGTCGTGCTTCGTGATGTACACGCCGTACCGACTGGCGGAGGGCACCTGGGACGATCAGCGCGACGCCCTCGGCGACACGGTACAGGAGACCCTGGAGGAGTTCTTCCCGGGCTTCAGCGAGCTGGTGCTCCACCGCGAGGTGGTGACGCCCCTGGACATCGAGCGCACCGTGGGCCTCTCCGAGGGGAACATCTTCGCCGGCGAGCTGTTCGACTCCCAGCTGTTCCTGAACCGCCCGGCCCCCGGCTGGAACCAGTACAGGACCCCGCTCAGCGGTTACTACCAGTGCGGCTCCGGCACCCACCCCGGCGGCTGCGTCTCCGGCGGCCCGGGCATGCTCGCGGCTCGCCAGGTCCTGAGGGACGCCCAGGCGGGCGCCTGAGGCCATCTGAGGAGCCCTGGCAATCTTTCCCCTGGCATTGGCCGCCCGGCGACCCGCAAGCTGGGCCCATGCCTGAAGTCACCATCACGGAGCTGTGGCTCCCGATCCTCCTGGCCGCCGCCGCCGTCTTCGTCGTCAGCTCGGTGATCCATGTGGCGTCGCCGCTCCACAAGGCCGACTACAAGCCCCTGCCCGACGAGGACCGGATCCTCGAGGCCCTCCGCGGCGCTGGACTGGAGCGGGGCGGCTACGCCTTCCCCTACGCCAGCTCCATGAAGCAGATGGCCGAGGAGGGATTCATCGCCCGGCAGAACCTGGGCCCGGTGGGGTTCATGCAGGTGCTCCCCAAGGGGCCCATCAAGATGGGCGGCGCCCTCCTGATCTGGTTCCTCTACTCGGCGCTGCTCGCCACCTTCGCGGGCTACATCGGAACCCTGTGCCTGGCCCGCGGGGCGGACTACCACGAGGTCTTCCGGATCACCGGGACCGTGGCGCTGCTCGGCTTCGCCACGGCGCCCATCCAGGACTCGATCTGGCGCGGGGTCCAGTGGGCCGTGACCGCGCGCTTCGTCTTCGGCGGCATCCTGTACGGGCTGGTCACCGCCGGCGTCTTCGGGGCCATGTGGCCCGGCGTCTAGCCGACGCGCTCAGTCGTTGTTCTTCTTCACCGGCCGGAACGGGTGCACCCAGCCCGCGAACACCCTGGGGCTTCGCGACTGAACCCAGAGCCGGCCGCTCCCCGAGAAGCGCAGCAGGAGCTGATCGGAGAAGAGGAAGGAGCGCACCTTCTGGGACCGCGTGATCCGGTACTCCAGGGTGGAGTCCCAGGCCACGGCGTAGCCGTTGTCCACGAGGTACTCCTCGTCCTGCAGCTCCACGCACTGCATGGCGCCGTAGGAGTTGAAGAAGAGCTCGCCGTTCCCCGTGCAGCGGAGGACGAAGAACCCCTCGTTGAAGAAGCCCTTGAACCCGTTGAACGACGAGTCGACGTTGACCCCCTCCGTGGCGGCCAGGAAGGCGCTCTTCTCCAGCAGGATCTCACCGGCGACGGTCGCGTGCTGAATGTCACCGCAGGCCCCGGGCGCCAGGGTGATCGAGCCCGGAGCCCCCTCGGCGGTCCAGGTGTTCTGGAAGAAGCTCTCGCCGGCCAGGAGCTTGCGCTTGAGGCCCTGGAACACGCCCCCGCGGCTCGCCGTCTCGGCCCGCACGTGCACGTCCTTCCAGGCCATGGCGCCGGCCTCGGAGATGATCGACTCCCCCGCCGGCAGCGAGACCTCGACGCAAGAGAAGCTGGGGTTGTTCGTGATCTGGTATTCCATCTTCAGCCCTGCCTGGGCGGCAAGAGCCGCCCGATCCGTCGCCCGAGACTCCCTGCGTCGTGCGACTGCACCAGCAGCCGCCCCTTGCCCGACACCCGCATCACGAGCCCCTCGCCCCCGAGCATGGACCGCAGCCACGAGCCGCCAGCCTTGGTGATCTCGTAGTCCAGGGTGTCCTCGAAGGCCACCAGGTGGCCCGTGTCGACGATCAGCTCGCCGTCGATCTCGGCCTCATGGATCGCGCCGTACGCGCTCACCAGGAGCGGCCCCTGGCCGCTGACGCTGATGGCGAAGAGGCTCTCGCCGGAGAAGAGCCCCTTGAACCCCTGGCCCTGGGTGTCGAGGTCGAGGCTCGGGGCGGACCCGAGGTAGCTCCCCCCGAAGCACAGCCAGCGGCTCGACCCGTCGAGGTCGACGCGGCGCACGTCCCCGGGGAGCCCCGGCGCCAGGTGCACCGTCGAGGCCTGCCCATCAGTCGCCTGGTAGTTCGAGAGGAAGAAGGACTCCCCCCCGAGCATCGACTTGATGCCGCCGAGCAAGCCGCCCTTGCCGCCCGACTTGCGCCGGGTGGTGACGTCGATCTCGACGTTGGGCGAGGAGTGGAAGAAGCAGCCCGACTCGGAGACGAAGCGCTCCCCCGGGGCCAGCGTGACGCTCGCGGACGCGAACGCGCCCGTATCCTTGATCGAGATCTCCATCAGCCCATCAGGTAAGGGGTGATCCACCCGGCCGTCTCCTTGAGCGTCCGGGTCTGCAGCCAGACCTTCCCGCGCCCGCGGAGTTCCATCACCAGCCCCTCACCGCTGAAGAGCGTCTGCTTGAGCCCGCCGACGGACTTGATCTCGTAGTCCAGCGAGGGCTCCCAGGCCACCAGGTGCCCGCTGTCCACGGTCATGGAGCCGTCGAGCTCGCGCTCCACGATGCCGCCGAACGCGTTGAAGAGGAGGTCACCGTGCCCCTTGGCGAAGAGCAGGAACGCGCCCTCCCCGCCGAAGAACGACTTCAGCCCGCCGAACTTGGTCTTCAGGTCCACCGTCGCGCTCGACGCGAGGAAGGACCCCGCCGTGAGGATCAGCGTCTCCCCCTGCAGCTGCCGATGGATGACCGAGCCGGGGGTCCCCGGGACGACCGTGACGAACCCGCCGGAGTCGCTGGAGTACTCGGACATGAAGAAGGACTCGCGCCCGAAGGCAGAGCGCGCCGCCGAACGCAGCAGCCCGCCCTGGGTCTTCACGCGGAGCTCCATGTCGGCGCTCATGCGGCTCATGGCACGGCCCTCGCAGATCAGCTTCTCGCCAGGGTCGAGGACGCAGGTGGCCTCGCCAAAATCGGGGTTTCCTCGGACGCGGATCTTCATGGCCCGAGGGTACGGTGCCATGCGATCCACTAGAAGGACTCCCCTGCATCCGCCGTCAGGGTCCCCATTCCTCCGCCCAGAACGCCCCATGCGCCGCCTCACCGCCCTCACGCTGTCCCCGCTCCTCCTCGCCGCGTGCGGCCCGGCCGCCCCGGACGAGGCTCCGCTCCGCTGGCTGAAGGGGAACACCCACACCCACACCCTCTGGAGTGACGGGGACGCGGCCCCCGAGCAGGTCGCCTCCTGGTACGCCGACAACGGCTACCAGTTTCTGGTGCTCTCCGACCACAACATCTACCAGGACCACGAGCGGTGGTTCCCGGTGGCGGAGGACGGGGTCGGGCGCCTGAAGCCCTCCGAGGTGGACGCGCTGATCACGCGCTACGGGACGGACAAGGTGGAGCTCCGCGGCGATCCCGGGAGCCGTGAGATGCGCCTGCGCACCCTCACCGAGCTCAAGGCCGAACTGGAGCGCGAGCCTGAGGGCGACGAGGGCGGCTTCCTCCTCCTCCCGGGGGAGGAGGTCACCTCCAGCTTCGAGGGCCGGCCCGTGCACATCAACGCGGTCAACACCGACGGGGTCCTGCCCGCCCTCCAGCGGTCGTCGATCGTCGAGCTCATGTCCGACACCCTGCGCTCCATCGAGGAGGCCGGAGCGGCGTCGGGGCGGCCTGTGTTCGGCCACCTCAACCACCCCAACTTCGGCTGGGGCGTGACCTGGGAGGAGGTGGCCGCCGTCAAGGAGGACCGCTTCTTCGAGGTCTACAACGGGCACCGGTCCACCCGGAACCAGGGAGACTCCGAGCACCCGTCCATGGAGATGCTCTGGGACAACGCGCTCGCCCGTCGCCTCACCGCCGACGAGCCCCTCCCGTTGCTCTACGGGGTCGCCACGGACGACGCCCACCACTACTTCGGCAACCTGACGTCACCCACCGGGCGTGGCTGGGTCATGGTCCGCGCGGAGGCCCTGGATCGAGACCTGGTCACCGCGGCCATGAACCGTGGAGACTTCTACGCCTCCAGCGGCGTCACCCTGGAGGATCTGGAGGTCACCGCCGATGGGTATCGGCTCCGCGTGAAGGGGGACGGGGACGCCAGCTTCAGGATCCGCTTCATCGGCACCCGCCAGCTGGACGGGGCCCTCGGGCCCATCGGCGAGGAGCTCATGGTGGTCGACGGCCCCGAGGCGGAGTACCGCTTCGGCGGTGACGAGCTCTACGTCCGCGCCCAGGTCACCTCCAGCCGGCTGCACCCCCAGCCCTACCTGAAGGGTGACCGCGAGATGGCCTGGACCCAGCCGGCGACGCCCGGCTCTCGATGAGCACCCCCTCACCCGCCGCGGGCCGGCCGGCCCCCATCGAGTGGCGCCCGCCCGCACACTGGCCGCGCTTCCGCGTCATCGACGCCCACACCGCGGGCGAGCCGCTCCGGGTCATCACGGGCGACTACCCCGAGCTTCGGGGGGAGACCATCCTGGAGATGCGCCGGGACGCCCTGGAGCGACATGACGGGGTGCGCCGGGCCCTGATGCTCGAGCCCCGCGGGCACGCCGACATGTACGGCTGCGTCCTCACCCGGCCGGTCACCGAGGACGGGGACGTCGGGGTCCTCTTCCTCCACAACGAGGGGTACAGCACCATGTGCGGGCACGGGATCATCGGCCTCGTGAAGGTCGGGCTCGACTGCGGGCTCCTGAGCCTGCGCTCCGGTGAGGACGTGCTCCGCATCGACTCACCGGCCGGCCGCATCACCGCGCGCCCCACCTTGACCGCGGACGGCGTGGGCGAGGTCTCCTTCGAGAATGTCCCCTCCTTCCTGCTGGAGTCCGCCTGCACCGTCGACGTCGCGGGCTTGGGCGAGGTCACCTATGACCTGGCGTACGGTGGCGCCTTCTACGCCTACGTGGACGCAGGCTCCGTGGGCCTCGAGGTGGCGCCGTCCCAGGTGGACCGACTCATCGCCGTGGGCATGGACATCAAGCGCGCCGTCATGGCGGCGCACCCCTTCGCCCACCCCGAGGGGGACGCCGACCTCAACTTCCTCTACGGCGTCATCTTCACCCAGCCCGCCTCCGACGGAGCCCACCTGCGCAACGTGTGCATCTTCGCGGACGGCGAGGTGGACCGCTCGCCCACCGGGACGGGCGTCAGCGGACGGGCCGCCATCGAGCACGCCTGCGGCCGGCTCCCCGTCGGGGAGGAGCTGGTCATCGAGAGCGTGATCGGGACCCGCTTCTCCGTCCGCGTAGCCCGCGAGGCGCGCGCTGGAGGCCTCGCGGCCATCGTCCCCGAGGTCACCGGGAGGGCGTACGTCACCGGTGTGAACGAGCTGCTCATCGACCCCGGCGACCCCCTCGCTGGCGGCGTGCTGTTACGGGGTGGTTGAGCCCCGACGCGGCCCCTGGTAGGTCCGCGGCGGGCGGCGGCCCTCCATCGGGTCCGGGGGCTGGATCAGCCGGCGCCGGAGGGCACGACCAGCGCCCCGGGGGCCTCGGCACCGCAGCCCTCGCAGAAGGGGAGCAGCGAGTGCCGCGGCCCCGAGCACTGGCCGCACGCCTCGAAGAGTCCCGTCCCGCAGCTCGGGCAGCTGAAGTCGACGCGCCCCTCCGGCGCCAGCGGTCCCACAGGCTCTTGGGGAACGCGGCCCCGCCGCTTGGTGGACGGCGCCGCCTGGATCGGCGTCCGGCTCAGCTTGAACGCGCACACCGGGCAGACGCTCTCCATGTACGCGGCGCGGTTGCGCGCGAGTACGAGCGAGGGGCTCGGCGACGTCGCCTTGCGGATGATCCAGGAGAGGAACGCGAGGGTGATGGCGATCGCGGTGACGATGGCGATGTACTTGAAGTACTCCGCGGGGAACTGCTCGAACATCTCGTAGCCGAGGGTCCAGAACGTCGCCACGAGGAACGAGAGGTAGATCGGCCGCCACGGGTGACGCCAGCGCTTGCGGACGGTCGCGGCGGCGACCAGAAAGAGCGGGATGAGGATCCCGAGCCGCACACAGGCCTCGATGAGGGCGCGGGCCTGCACCTTCGCCTGGTAGGCCTTCCGGATCGGAGCCTCGGCTGTATCCCTCCTGGAGCCGAGCGCAGACCGACGCCCCTGGAGCACGAACAGGGTCGCGTTCGCCGACTGGATCTCCACGTTGGCCTCGCGGTACTGCCCCTGGGAGGAAAGGAAGGTCTCCTGCGCGGTGGCCAGCGCGTCTCGCTCCGCCTCGGAGGGAGCGTTGCCCTTCTCGAGGGCGAGGCGCTGCAGGTCCATCATCTGACGCATGACCTCACCCGACGTCTCCATGTCACGTTGGAGGTCGCGCTGGATCTGCTCCTGGCGGTTGATCTTGCGCTCGAGCGTGCGCACCTCGAGGTCCACCTCGGCGACCTCCTCCAGCAGCTCCGTGGGCATCCCCGCTTCCAGGAACTCCTGGTAGCTCACCGGCCTCACCCTCCCGACGTCGTCGAGCAAGAAGCCCAGGAGCCAGATCCAAAGGAACGTGAGGATCGTCGCCAGCATGAAGGCGCCGAATCGCGAGCCACGGGTCGTGGGAGGCGCCGGCGGCGCAGCAGACGTGTCTTCCATGAACCCGAACGTAGTCACGGCGCTGTGGACAAGCACGCCCCTTCCCGCCATTGGCGCTCGCATCTGGCCCGGCGCAGGGGTTATCAAGGGGTACCGGAGGCCATCCGGAGAATTCCTTGGGGACCCTGCACTTCAGACCGTCGGAGCGCACCGCGCGCCGCAGCGCGCTCATCTGGGGAATCCTCCTTTGGTCCGGCTGCGCCCCGGCCGGCGCGCCCGACCTCGCCCGTACCACCCCCGACCCGGGCCCCTCGGGGGCACAGGTCGCTCCGCGCCACGCCACCCCCACGTCGCCGCCAGTGCGCTGGACCACAGGCGAGGGCCGGCCCTCGGCCCCCGCACCCAGCGCAGAGGCCCCCACGCCGCCGGCACCGCCCCCCGCGCCTGGCGCCCTCCCCGCCGTGAGCTTCGAGTCCCCCGAGCCCGCGAGGGAGACGAGCCGCTGGCAGCCCAGCCCACAGCCCGCGAACAGGGCGGCCGGGGCGCTTCGCGCGGTGGTGGATGTGCGGGCCCAGACCCTCACCGTCCTCAGGGGCCAGCGACCCGTGGCCCGCTATCCGATCTCCACCGCGGCGCGTGGGGTGGGCAACCGGGAGGCCAGCTACCGGACGCCCCTCGGCCGGCACCGCGTCCACCAGAAGTTCGGGGCCGACGCGCCCCTCGGGACCGTGTTCCGATCCCGCGTCAACACCCACACCGTGGCCCCCATCCTGACGGACCCGGTGGACGTCGAGGAGGACCTGATCCTGTCGCGCATCCTCTGGCTCGACGGGCTGGAACCCGGCCTCAACAAGGGCCCGGGCATCGACAGCCGCGAGCGCTTCATCTACATCCACGGCACCAACGAGGAGGGGCTCATCGGGACCCCCGCCTCACACGGGTGCGTGCGCATGAGGAACCGCGACGTGGTTGCGCTCTTCGACCTCCTGCCCCTCGGCGCCGAGGTGGAGATCGTGAGCGGAGGCTAGGCCCTCCGCCTCTGGACGGGCGAGGCGCCGAGGCGCCCGCCCACCGCTCGGCTCACTGGAAGTCGACCGACACCGCGTTGGTGAAGTTCGAGGTCACCACGAGCTGGAAGTCCCGGTACCACGCCTGGAAGTTCCAGGTCTCGCCGATCGCCAC
>Ga0055584_100005036_pt1 | contig 12944 bp, 12 predicted proteins | sample OSDHelmetaG_FD_58716 | JGI IMG/M metagenome (GOLD analysis project Ga0055584, IMG submission 58716) | Pelagic marine sediment microbial communities from the LTER site Helgoland, North Sea, for post-phytoplankton bloom and carbon turnover... | ecosystem: Environmental > Aquatic > Marine >... | reverse complement strand
GGAATACCGTTCTGATACTGATTAGATTGTGTGGGCCGCATGCCCCGTCACAGAAAGGAACACCGTAATGAAACGTCTGACAGCAGAAGATTTCGACCAGGATCTCCTCGACCTCTGCGACTATTACGTCCACGGAAAAATCACCAAACGCGAGTTTCTTGACCGCGCCGGTCGCTACGCCGTTGGTGGGGTGACCGCCGTTGCGCTGTTCAACATGCTCAAACCCGACTACGCCATGGCCGAGCAGGTGTCCTTCAATGATCCCGAGATCAAGGCAACTTTCGAGAGCTATGACTCACCCAATGGGAATGGTGAAGTGAAGGGCTACGTCGTTCGTCCTGCCAAGGCTGAAGGCAAATTACCCGCCGTATTGGTGATCCATGAGAACCGTGGCCTCAATCCATACGTCAAGGATGTCGCACGTCGTGTCGCCAAGGCTGGTTTCATGGCCATGGCTCCGGACGGCCTCACCTCCGTGGGGGGCTGCCCGGGCAATGACGAAGATGGCAAGGCGCTTCAACGTACAGTGGACCGCACCAAGCTGATGAATGACTTCTTCGCCGGGTACGAACATCTCGCCGCACGTTCGGATTCCACCGGCAAGGTGGGGGCTGTTGGCTTCTGCTATGGCGGCGGAGTCTGCAATGCGCTTGCTGTGGCCTATCCGGAGCTCAACGCCTCCGTGCCGTTCTACGGGCGTCAGGCCAAAGCCGAAGATGTGCCGAAAATCGAGGCGCCACTGCTTCTCCAATATGGCGCACTGGACAAACGCATCAATGCAGGATGGCCAGACTACGAAGCTGCGCTGAAAGCCAACGGAAAGACCTACGAGGCGCACATCTACGAGGGTGCCAATCACGGCTTCCACAACGATTCAACGCCGCGTTACGACGAGAAGATGGCAACCCTCGCCTGGGATCGCACCATCGACTGGTTCAACAAGTACCTGACCTAATCGCTAGACCACGACCCCGCCCGCTGCGTTCATCTGCTTCTTGAGCGCGCGGGCGGAAAGTACAACCACACCCATGATCAGAGCCGCGCCGCCAATATTGGCGGCCAGGTTGAGCGGCCAGAACGCCCCCGCGCCTCCGATGATCAGAACCGGTACGTAGACAATACTGAGCGGGCCTTCGGCATAATACTGGATCAGCGAATTGATCGCGTAAATGCCGAACAGGGCAAAGAACCCGATCTGCAACACTTCGATCCAGTTGCCAGAGATCAGCGGCGTGTAGGCAAACAGCAACGGCACAATGTAAAGCCCCTTGGCAATCTTCCAGGACTGGAAGCCGGTCGCCATGGGCTTGGACCCTGCAATACCGGCAGCAGCGAATGCCGCAAGACAAACCGGAGGCGTGACGTTGCTGTCCTGGCTCAACCAGAAAATAATGAGGTGAGCGGTCAGCAAGAATGTTGCCTGCAACGCGGGATCAACAAGCAAAGGCCGTATCGTGATCGCCAGATCAAATGGTGTAGCGTCCATAAGGGCAATCGCCTCTTCCCGCAGCATACCTGGCGCGACCTTCGCCGCGTGGGGGCTATCTACGAGTGCAAACAGCGCCGCCTTGGCCGGATCAGATATTCCCTGCACCAGTTGCTCGACGATGATCGAATCTGCCAGAATTCCTGCAAGCGCCGGGGCTGTGAGAATAGCCAAAATAATATAGGCCGCCGTCACCGGCAGCCCCATGCCCAGGACCAGCGAAGCCAGCGCAATCAGGCCAATCGCAAGAACAACAGACCCCTGTGACCATTGCGCGATCATCAACGAGAAACCATTGCCGATGCCACTCGTGACGATCGAATTGTTCACGATGCCGATGGCAACCAGCAGAATGCCCGTCATAATCGACGATTTCACACCGAGGAGCAGCGCTTCGGTGATCTTCGACGGCCCCATCGAAACCGGCTCGAAGGACGTATTTTTGAGGAAGATCGCGCCGAGCGATGTTGACCAGGACACCAGTATTAGGGCGCCGATCGCCCAAGATGCGGCGAAACTGGGCGTCACACCGGTCATCAACAACCAGATCATGACAGTCAGAGGAATGACGAACACCATTCCGCCCGAGACCAACTTTCCGTAGTTCACCTTGAGGTCTAGATCATCTCCGACCTGATATTTGACAGCCTCAATCCGAACGATGAATGCGACGGATAGGAAGTAGAGAAATGCCGGGACAATCGAGACCGCGACAATCGTCGAATATGGAATCGCGGTGTAACTCGCCATCACGAAGGCCCCCGCCCCCATGATCGGCGGCATAAGCTGTCCACCAGTAGAGGCTGCGGCCTCGACACCAGCGGCAAATTTCGCGCGAAACCCGTTCGACTTCATCAGCGGAATGGTGATCACACCTGTCGAAGCCGTATTCGCAACCGCCGATCCACTGATCGTGCCGGTCAAAGCCGACGCAATGACCGCAACAAACGCAGCGCCCCCGCGAATGCGTCCGGCCACAACCTTTGAAATCTCAATAACAAAGTCGCTCGCGCCTGATGCGACCAAAAATCCCCCAAAAATCATGAACAGTGTGATGTTCGTTGACGAAATCGTCGCCAGGATCCCGAACATGCCCTCATCATTGTAGAGGGTGCGGAAAAGAACATCATTCAGCGGCAGACTTGCTGCACGGAACACGCCGGGCAAATAGGAGCCCAGAAACAGGATGTATGACGTCGACAGTAGAATGAGAATCGGAATAACCCAGCCCGAAACCCGCCGCGAGAGATCCAGCGCTGCAAACACCAAAAGAATACCCGCGGCCCAATCCACAACCGAGAACTGCCACGACTGGCCGGTCACAGCCAAAGATCGCTCGTAAATGCCGCCCTCAGCCGACGCGACCCAAATTGCCGCTGCTGCGACAAGAATCCCGTAAACAAAATCAAGAACGAACATCCGTCGCGAAAAACCGAGCCGACCAAACGGGCCGAAAGTTATCGCTGCGAGAAAAGCGAAACCACCAAAATGGATCGCGTTTTGCCAGAGACCGGGTTCAACCAGCCAAATATTGGTGAGCACATGCCACACGGCAAAGCTGGCGCCGAAAACAACCACCAGCCATCTGAGGGGGCTACGCCCGACATGTTCAAGGGACAGCAACTGGCCACGAACCGAAATCTCGTCGACCACGTCTGCAGATATCTGGTTTTCACCAGCCATGTTCTCACCCCCACAAAAAAGGAGCGGAAGAATTTCTCTTCCGCTCCTGATCTTGTTTACGCGTCGAAGCCTACTGGGCCATCAGGTGCGCCGGCACTTTCAAGCCGACTTCCTTGTAGTAACGCAGTGCGCCCGGGTGCAGCGGCACCGGCAGACCGGCCATCGCCTGTTCAACGGCCATGACCTTCGTGGCCGGATGGATCGCCGAGAGGAAGCCCAGGTTTTCATACATGGTCTTGGTCAGCTGATAGACATGCTCCTCATCCACATTCGCATTCACAGCCAGGAAGTTCGGCTGGGCAATGGTCTGAACGTCTTTGTCCTGACCGGGATAGGTGCCTGCAGCAATTGTGTAGGGAACCCAGAGGTTACGACCGCCATCCATGGCTTTGCCCTGATCCGCAGTCACATTGAGGATCGTGAACTTACCAGCGTTGGAGGCCATCAGCTTGGTCACGGCACCTGTCGGTGGGCCGGACGGAATACCAGCACCAACGGCCTGGCCATTGGCCAGTGCGTCAGCAGTCGGTCCATAACCGGCATGTACCAGCTTGAAGTCCTTTTCCATGTCGAGACCAAGGCCCTTGAGCAGGACGCGGTTCGAACCGATCGTGCCCGAATTCTGCTTGCCCATGCCCATCGACATGCCTTTGAGGGCCATCAGGTCTTCGACCGTGCCGGTCTTGACCTTGTCGTTGGAGAGCACAAACTGTTCAACGTTCTGCCAGAGCATCGTCACCGAACGAATGTTCTTCTGCGGTGCCGTCACCGGACCCGTGCCTGTGGCGGCGTAAGAACCGAACAGGCCCTGCAGAATAGCAAAGTCAGCGGTACCGGCGCCCAGCGCCTGCACATTTGCGCCCGAACCGGCCGAGTTGACGGCAGTCAGGCTGAATTTCTGCTTCGGCAGCAACTTGACCTTCGACAGGGTCGAAATCGCGGTGCCAACCGGGTGATAGGTGCCACCAGTTGAGGCGGTGTTGAGCACATAGTCCTTCGACTGCGCGTGTGCGACGTTGGCAGTGAGCGCCAGAACGGCGCCAGCAGCCAATGCTGTAAATTTCTTCATCCTTGTTATTCCTCCGTGAGGGGCACCATATCAACGGTGCTTCCCTGCCTTTTGATGAGATCAGACATTGCCCCGCGCCGCGAAGGTCGCGAAGACGGGGCATCGACTGCACTTATGATCGCAGAACAACCAGCATTTCGGTATCCGTCGAAAGTGCTAGTCCCGCAATAATATCCGTGGGAAATCATTCCCCTGGATGGCGGCATGATCTGCAAACTGTGTACGTAGCAATTGCAGTTTTGGATCGATATAGGTCTGGCAAAACGGCCGTTCTGGATCGGTTGCATAGTAATTCTGAAACCGCACATCCGAAGGCTTGAAGCCTTTGTGGGTCAGGACCTGGGTGACGAGTGGTTTTTCGAAATCGGCCTGAAGGTCTTGCAGGTCCTGTTCCGCCCGGTTGCGTTGCTTGTCATCGAACACATAGATCGCGCTGCGGTACTTCCCCCTAAATTTGTGAGGTGAAGTGCTCGCATGGGTACGCAAATGAATGTCTATCAGTGTCTTCACATCGATTTCGGATTGATCGAATGTCACAATCACTGCTTCTGACCAGCTATCATCCGGCGCAGATGCTCGAATAAACCCCTGCGCGACGTCACCAACGCCACGCAAAGCCTGAAAAACAGCTTCGGTACACCAGTGACAGCCGCCGCCAAGACCTATTTTCTCAGGCAGCGTCTTCACGCCGCGGCAGTTTCCAGTCAGGCCGGATGAAATGACAGGTATAGCCGGCCGGAAACCGCTCCAGATAATCCTGATGTTCGGGTTCGGCTTCCCAGAAATCACCAACCGGCGCGACTTCAGTCACAACCTTCCCCGGCCACAGACCGCAGGCATCCACGTCGGCAATGGTACGTTCAGCCTCGGCCTTCTGTGCTTCGTTCACATAATAAATACCCGAACGGTAGGACATGCCCCGATCATTGCCCTGACGATTGAGCGTCGAGGGGTCATGAATCTGGAAAAAGAACTCGAGCAATGTGCGGAAGCTGATCTGGGCCGGATCGAAGATGATCTCAATTCCCTCAGCATGGGTGCCGTGATTGGGATAGGTCGCGTTGGGGATATCCCCGCCCGTATAACCGACCCGCGTGGAGGCCACACCGGGGAGCTTTCGGATCAGATCTTCCATACCCCAGAAACACCCGCCAGCCAGAACGGCTCGTTCCATCGTCTCGCTCATCCGAATTCTCCCGTATTTCCAATTTCAGTTCGTACATAAATTGGCATTGCGGGCCGATTTTGCAAGCGGGTCACCCCCCCCTTTGCTGACACTGCAATCCCCTCCGGTTATGCGCCAAGCACGGCCTGAACGCTGTTCTTGGCCATCATCCGAGCAAGCCAGGCATCGATGTGCGGTGTATCGGACAGCAACACGTCACTCTCGGGCGTCTGCGAGAGATAATCGAGTATCGGGACCAGAAAGAAATCCACGAGCGTCGCCTGGTCACCCACGAGAAATGCTGACCCGGACAACCCGTCCTCCAGCACATCGAGGCATTTCATCGCTGCCGGAATCGCCGCTGCGATCCTCTCTTCATTCGAAGGCCTGCGCAGCAGGCGCTCAATAGCAATGTCGGACGCCAGTGTCGGGTTCAAATAGGCGTTGTACACGGACAGCCACTGATCCAGATGCGCCCTGCCCTCGCAGGTCGAAGGCTGCAAAGCCGGCCCGTCAAATGCATCATCGATGTATCGCGTGATCGCCAGAGTTTCGAACAGTTCGAGGTCCCCATGGGTCAGCGCCGGAACTTTTCCCCACGGGTGACGTGCCAGCTGTTCGGGCGTCTGAGGCATGATCGCGTCAAACGTATACGTGACCCCTTTCTCTGCCATGACAATCTGACAGGTGCGGACATAGTTGCTCCGCGGACTGCCGTGCAAAATGAGTTCTGTCATCGAAATGTCCCGCCTCGCAGAATTGGCGAGCCAATCAGCTGATGTCGCTGGCGCTATGGCGGTTCTGGACCTGCAGTTCCTCGGGGCCGGACATCTTGTTCACACGTCGGCCACGCTGCACGGCCGGACGGGCCTGAATCTCCTCGGCCCAGCGCACCACGTTCTTGTAGGACGCCACATCCAGGAATTCGGCGGCTTCGTACTGATTGTTCAGCACCAGATTGCCGTACCAGGGGTAAGTCGCGATATCCGCGATGTTGTACTCGTCACCGCTCAGATACTTGCGGTCGGCCAGGTTGCGATCAAGCACGTCGAGCTGCCGCTTCACTTCCATGGCAAACCGGTCGATCGGGTATTCCATGGGGAATGGCGCATAGTGATAGAAATGGCCAAAGCCGCCGCCCAGATACGGTGCGCTGCCCATCTGCCAGAACAGCCAGTTCATGCATTCGGCGCGCGCCGAAGGCTCATGCGGAATGAAGGCGTCAAATTTTTCTGCCAGATAAAACAGGATCGAGGCAGACTCAAATACCCGTGTCGGTGTCGCTGTACTGTGATCCATCATGGCGGGAATCTTGGAGTTCGGGTTGATGTCCACAAACCCGCTGCCGAACTGGTCGCCATCACCGATCTTGATCAGCCAGGCATCATATTCAGCTTCGGTCTTGCCGAGAGCGAGCAACTCCTCGAACATCACCGTGACCTTTACGCCGTTCGGTGTCGCCAGCGAATAAAGCTGGTGCGGATGCTTTCCGACCGGCAGTTCCTTCTCTTCCATGGCACCAGCAATCGGCCGGTTGGTGCTGGACCATTTACCACCGTTTTCGGCATCCCATTTCCAGACTTTCGGCGGGGTGTAAGTCGATGTATCGGCCATGGGACTGCTTCCTTTTTGCGCGGAACCGCAAACACACGCGCCTGCGGATAAGTTGTGTGGTTCAAGACTGTTCGTTGATATCTGGGTCGTAATCTAGATCAAAGCAAGCTGCGGGACCACGCAGCATCGTCATCACTGTTGTGACCGCGTTCAATCGTCCGGTTGCGGGCCGATCAAAATCTTTCCGTCCCGGGATTCACCGGCAGAATGTGCTGCAGCGTCCTTGATCTGATCGAAGCTGTAGACACCGGCGATCGCCATCTTCAGGACCCCTGCATCCATCAGCTCTGCGAGTTCCCCATAGAGCGCCTGAATTTCCTCAGGAGCGGAAAGTTGCAGCCATTGGGACATCCAGAACCCGCGCATCGTGATATTTCGGAAATGCAGGTGCCCGCCATATATCTGGCAGGGCTCCTTGCTCAGCACCCCATAATTCACAAGCGTCGCCCCATTCGCCAGACACTGCGCCAAAGCATCGGTTGAGGGACCGGCAATGGCATCCAGGCCAAGCTTCACCGGTTCACCAGCAGTGGCCTCGGCGACCTTCTGTTTCAGTTCGTCAGAGGGACCACCAAGATGCTCGATTACCACTGCACCCGGGATGTCGTTGAGATGCGCCCCGGACCCCATCCGGCGCACAATGTTGAGTGTACGAATGCCCCGATTTCCGGCCAGTTGGGCAAAACAGGTCCCCACAGCGGAGTTGGCGACGTTTTGGATAACCCAGTCGCCTTCCTGCAAGGTTACATAGTCCCGTAGCATCAAAGCAGCGGTTGCCGGCCCTGAGCGCAACATGGCTGCTTGTTGCAATTCTATACCGGATGGCAGCGCGATCAGCGCATCAACCGGCCGGACGATCCGGCTCTGCCATGTGGGCGCGGTAAACGGCATGACCAGATCACCCACACTGAATCCGGAAACCTCCGGCCCCAATCCCGCAATACGGCCCACGCCTTCCCGCCCCATGTCACAGGGCAGAGCTGGCGGTGGCCCGCCATAAATTCCCCCCGTCATCATCAGGTCAGAAGGGTTGAGTGGCATGTAGATCATCTCGATCTCGACTTCACCAGCACCTGGCGACGGAGGAGATGGCGCATCAACACATTGCAAGACCTCAGATGCGGGGCCGAACTGGTCGAACTGTATTTTCTTGATCATGGATTTTTCCTGCAATCACGGGCACTTCATAACACTGGTTCGCGGCGTTCTGAAAATATCAATCAAGCGCCATGGACGGGATCGCCCGCCGCGTATCGCCGCACAGCAAAGCTGCGCTAGAATGGCCTCATGGTAGACCTCTCTGTTCTCGATCTGGCCTATATCGGCGAAGGCTTCACCCCGTCCGACGCGCTCGCCAATGCCCTCGATTTGGCCCAGCATGTCGAAACTGCCGGTTTCAGACGGTTTTGGCTGGCCGAACACCACAATCTTGCGGGCATTGCCAGCGCTGCGACAGCCGTGTGCATCGGCCATGTTGCCGGGGGTACAAAATCCATCCGCGTCGGTGCGGGCGGCATCATGTTGCCGAACCATTCGCCGATGGTGATCGCCGAGCAGTTTGGCACTCTGGCGACCCTGTTTCCCGGGCGCATAGACCTGGGCATGGGCCGGGCACCGGGAACCGATCAGCACACGCTGCGTGCGTTGCGCCGTGGCCCGGACTCCTCCGAACATTTCCCCCAGGATGTGCTCGAACTCCAGGCCCTGCTAGGCCCGCCGCAGGAAAATCAGGCCATTCACGCGATCCCCGGCGAAAACACCAATGTGCCCTTGTGGATTCTCGGGTCGAGCCTCTTTGGTGCCCAGCTCGCAGCCATGCTGGGCCTGCCCTATGCCTTTGCCTCGCACTTCGCGCCGCAGGCGTTGATGCAGGCGGTCTCGATCTACCGGGAGAAGTTCGAACCTTCCGCGCAACTTGCCGAGCCTTATGTGATGGTCGGCTGCAATGTCATTGTCGCAGAGACAGAAGATGAGGCGCGGCATCTGTTCACCACGCCGCAGCAACAATTTGCCCGTATGGTGCGCGGCGCACGCGGCCTGCTGCCTCCGCCCATCGATGATATCGAGAGCTTCTGGTCACCTCTGGAGAAGAGTCAGGCCTCCGCCATGCTGGCCTGTTCGTTCTATGGATCGCCCGAGACCATCAAGGCGCAGCTGGACCCGCTTATTGAAGCGACCGGTGCCGATGAACTGATGGTTGCAGCAGCGATCTGGGACCACAAGGCACGGGTGCGCTCGTTTGAGTTACTCGCACAGGCAATGGGCGCGCACTAATGCGAAGTGGCTCCGCTTCGACCGGGTCTCCAGTTATCCCTCAATCCGCCGCAGTGTCCTTGTCACCCGATGTCGGCGGGATCCACGCTGTCGCATCACCATCGGCCGTCGTTTGCGCTATCCCGCTGCGGCGTTCTTCGTAGCGCTCGGTTTCGTCGGAAACAGCAGCATTGGCAGCAGGCACGTAAATCTCGCGATTGGCCGCAATGGTATCGAAATGCTCATGCCGGACTGCGAGCGCGCCTTGAAAATGTGGAATGACGTAGCGTGCCATCATCTCGTAGTGGCGTCTCGTCGCCTCCCAGTTCGCCCAGTTGTTGGCAAACTCAAGCACCACACCAAATCCCTTCGTCCCTTCCAGCAGCCGCTCGATATGGGCAATTGCATCATCGGGCGTTCCGACTACGGCCACACGGTTGCTCGTGACATAATCCAGAGGGTCTCTTGTACCCGGTGGAACGATCACGGACGGCGGCACCTTGGCAAAATAGTCAGCGAAGGCCGGCAGGCCGAACATGACATTTGCGCGCGCCTGCGCGGCCGTTTCCGCAACGTGCATGAACGTCACAATGCGCCAGTTGCGCCGATCGACCACCTTGTCATGTTCGCCGGCGGCCTCCTCGCAGCGACGCCAGTTCTCGACCTGCGCACTGACCGATTCGTCCGAGGTTCCGCCGATCGATAGCATGCCGATGCCATGCCGCCCGGCCGCCCGCGCGCCGGCAGGCGAGCGTACCGAGGCGACCGCCATTTCCATCATCGGCCGCGTATAAGGCTGCAATTGCAGTTTCGCGTCCTTCAGGGTGAACCAGTCGGTCTCCATATTGACCGTTTCACCGCGCAACAGGGGCACCAATGCATCGAGTGCCTGTTGCATCCGTTGACGCTGCCCTTCCGGGTGCAGGCCCATGGCAAAGGCATCGGAAGGCAGCGCGCCAGGCCCCACACCGAACATGGTGCGACCACGGGTTAGATGATCAAGCTGCAGCATGCGGTCAGCCAGAATAAACGGGTGATGATAGCTGAGCGACGAAACCCCCGTACCCAGACGGATACGCTGTGAACGATTCGCCGCGAATGCGATGAACACCTCAGGAGACGCACTGATCTCGAAACCACCGGAATGATGCTCGCCAAACCACGCCTCATCATAGCCCAGGGCGTCGATATGAGAGACGAGCTCGAGGTCACGCTCGAGCGCCAGTGTCGGATTCTCCGACGGCGGATGGAAGGGTCCCAGAAAAATGCCGAATCGCAGGCTGTCGGAAGCGGTCATAGCGGCGGGTCCCCGTTGCTCATGAGAAACAGCTTAGCTGGTCTCCAGCCGAGCGACCACTCGTTCGCACGGTCAGGTGGCTTGAATTCCTGAGGCAAGGCCTTAGTTTGGTCTGTTCAATAACCCACGCATACGAATCTGGATCGCCCAGGTTGATGTTAGGAGGAACAGAAAATCATGCTGACACTACTCTCCCCTGCCAAAAAGCTCGATATGACCCCCACCGATACGGGTGTCCCGGTCACGCAGCCGCATCTACTTGATGATATGAACGAGCTTGCAGCCGTCGCCAAAACCCAGAGCGCCGACGACCTCAAGCGCCTGATGCATATCAGCGACAACCTCGCGGCCATGAATTTTGAGCGTTTCAAGGCCTTCAATCTCGACAATCGAAGCAACACGGCCAAACCAGCCGGGTTCGCCTTTGACGGGGACGTCTATTGGGGTCTGGAAGCAGAGAGCATGTCCAGGGACTCACTCACCTATGCGCAGGATCATTTGCGCATTCTTTCAGGCCTTTACGGTGTTTTACGTCCCATGGACGCCATCCAGCCCTATCGACTTGAGATGGGGACCAAAATGGCAAATGGCCGCGGGAAATCACTCTATGAGTTTTGGGGTGCACGTATAGCCGATCACCTCAACAAAGATCTGGCCGAACATGCAGATACAACCGTGGTGAACCTCGCTTCTAACGAATACTTTAAAGCCGTCGACACCAATACCCTCGGGCAGCCAGTGATCGCTGCGAAATTCCTGAACATCAAGGATGGCGAAGCCCGCTCTCTGATGTATTACGCCAAGCATGCACGCGGCAGCATGGCGCGCTGGATCATGGAAAACCGAGTTGATCGGGCTGAAGGCCTGAAAGACTTCAATGCCGGCGGCTATAGCCTCGATTCAGGTGCCTCGACAGACGATGAGCTCGTCTTTACCCGGCCACAGCCTCCCAAAAAAGGCAAGTGAGGACTGGCGTCAGCCCAATCTGAACGAGTCCTGCAATACCGCGTTGTCCGCTATCCCGCTTCGTCACCAGCACGGCGGCGAAAAAACACGCATTCGCAAATCGGTGCGGGATGTATGGTTCATCGTGTCGTAGAGTTCGCCGACGTTGCGAGGTCTAGTCTCGAAATGAACAAAACTGGAGGTAGAGCAGATGGCGAGAAAAACGAAGGTCATTATTTCATGCGCGATTACCGGCGCGATTCACACACCGACAATGTCGGAGCATCTGCCCATTACGCCCAACGAGATCGCCGATGCATCTATTGGTGCCGCCGAAGCGGGTGCTGCGATCATTCACCTGCACGCTCGAAACCCCGAAGACGGAAGCCCGACCGGAGATCCTGATGTTTTCATGGAGTTTCTACCGCGGATCAAACAAGCTTCCGATGCGGTGCTCAATCTGACCACAGGCGGCGGAATCGGAATGTCGGTCGAAGAACGGATCGCGGCGGCAGTGCGGGCGGAACCCGAAGTGACGTCCCTCAATATGGGATCGATCAACTTCGGTATTTTTGGACTCGCAGATCGCTACGACGAGTTCAAATATGATTGGGAAAAGCCGTATCTGGCCAACACCGTCGATAACATCTTTCCCAATACCTTCAAGATGATTGATCAGGTGATCACAGAGCTCGCCGACAAGCGCGGCGTTAAATTCGAGCACGAGTGCTACGACGTTGGTCATCTCTACAACACGCACTACTTCTACTCGACAGGCCGATTGAAGCCGCCGATCTTCCTTCAATTCATTTTCGGGATTATGGGAGGCATCGGTGCCGATCTCGAGCATCTCCATACGATGAAGAACACTGCCGACAAGCTGTTCGGTGACGATTATGTGTTTTCGGTGCTGGCCGCCGGGCGACACCAAATGAACTTCACGACCGGTTCAGCTCTGCTTGGTGGATCTGTGCGGGTCGGCCTCGAGGATTCGCTCTACATTGGCAAAGGCAAGCTGGCCGAATCAAACGCTCAGCAGGTCGAAAAAATCCGACGTATTTGCGAGGATCTATCGCTTGAAGTCGCCTCGCCCGACGAGGCTCGCGAAATACTCGATCTCAAGGGTGGCGATCGGGTGAAATTCTGATCAGAACGGCCCCCAAGACCCAGAAGGAACGAATCCGGGCGGTGTAGCGCTTCTTGCCCTGCTGCAAACTGCCAAACATAGGTAATGCTCGCCAGCCAACCGCCAAAAAAAATGACCGGGCATCTCTGCCAGGTCATTGAATTCTTGGTTGCGGGGGCACGAAGCCACCTTTACCGAACTTCGGTAAAACGGTGACCAGGGATCCAGAAACCGACGTTCTTTGTACCTCGATTTTGCCCGGTTTTAAAAACCCCCATCGTGCGCGTCGACGTCGAGCCGATTTGG
>Ga0055584_100005035_pt1 | contig 12946 bp, 9 predicted proteins | sample OSDHelmetaG_FD_58716 | JGI IMG/M metagenome (GOLD analysis project Ga0055584, IMG submission 58716) | Pelagic marine sediment microbial communities from the LTER site Helgoland, North Sea, for post-phytoplankton bloom and carbon turnover... | ecosystem: Environmental > Aquatic > Marine >... | reverse complement strand
AATACAAAGTCCATTTCTATTATGGCGAATACAAAACCAAATTTAACAAGACTAGTATTAACCGCCTCAGTAGTTGGGGCAAATAAATAAATTGAATGAAATTATTACAAGCAGCAACAACAGAAGGCGGAGGATTTGGAACACTAATTATGTTCGGATTAATTTTCGTGGTGTTTTATTTTTTTATGATTCGACCCAATCAAAAAAAGCAAAAAGCTGCAAAGGCTTTTCGAGAAAATTTGAATAAAGGAGATCGGATTGTTACAATTGGCGGAATTCATGGTAAAGTAGAGGCGGTAAAAGATGCTACGGTTACAATAACAACCGAGGATGGAAGTAAAATGAAGATTGAAAAATCTGCAATTGCATCAGAATTTACGGAAGAGGCAATTGCGCAACAAGCGAAGTAATTTGATAGTTGGAATTACGGGTGGCATCGGTAGTGGTAAGTCAACGGTTTGTTTAATTTTTGAGCTGTTCAATATCCCGGTTTATAATTCAGATGAAAAGGCTAAATTCTTAATGAATTCAAGTCCAAACTTGATGCAAAATATTCAAGCAAATTTTGGTGTCGAAATGTATGTCAATGGTGCCTTGGATAGGTCAAAATTAGCGGCTAAAGTTTTTTCAAACCCTGATGCACTTATTCAGTTAAATGCCCTTGTACATCCTGCAGTAGGAAGAGATTTTGACGAATGGCAAGATCAGTTTGATAACACCATCTTACTTAAAGAAGCAGCCATATTAATAGAGAGTGGCGCTCATAAAAAATGCGATAAGATAATTGTAGTTGATGCCCCTGATGAATTACGTCTTGAACGGGTAATGGCTAGAGACCAGGTTTCTGAAAAATCGGTAAAAGATAGAATGAATCGTCAGCTTGATAGAGAAGATCGATTAAAATTTGCCGATTATATTATTGATAATTCTGGTGCTGAATTGATAATTCCTCAGGTTCAAAAAATTATTTCTGATTTAAGTTAAATACACGATGTATTCATTTTATAACAGACATGATGTCAGAAAAAGTGACATCATTGTGTCATATTTTCCTTAAAAGGAGGGAAAAAGTGTTTTTAAAACCTAGTGGCATTATAATTGAACAGTGACAAATGCTTGAAGTAGATGTTATAAATAGCAGTATACTATTTGAGCAATTAAAGAGAAGAAGAACAAGAAAAAACAAATAAAATGGGTAAAATTATTGGAATAGACTTAGGGACGACCAATTCTTGCGTTTCAGTGATGGAGGGTAATGAGCCGGTTGTGATTTCCAACAGTGAAGGAAAAAGAACAACACCTTCAGTAGTAGCATTTGTAGAAGGTGGAGAAAGGAAAGTTGGCGATCCTGCAAAGCGTCAAGCGATTACAAATCCAACAAAAACCATCTATTCAATCAAGAGATTCATGGGCAATAAGTTCAGTGAATGCACAAAAGAAATTGATCGGGTGCCTTACAAGGTGGTAAAAGGAGATAACGATACTCCAAGAGTTGAAATTGACGATCGAAAATATACTCCGCAAGAAATTTCTGCAATGGTACTTCAGAAAATGAAGAAAACAGCAGAGGATTTTCTAGGACAAGAAGTAACAGAGGCAGTAATTACTGTTCCTGCTTATTTCAATGATTCCCAAAGGCAAGCAACCAAGGAAGCTGGTGAAATTGCTGGATTAGAGGTAAAACGAATCATTAATGAGCCAACAGCAGCTGCTTTGGCTTATGGAATGGACAAAAAGAATGTGGACCAAAAAATAGTTGTTTTTGATTTTGGTGGTGGTACGCACGATGTTTCAATTCTTGAATTAGGTGATGGTGTATTTGAAGTTTTAGCGACTGATGGAGACACTCACCTTGGAGGTGACGACGTAGATGAGAAGATTATACAGTGGCTTGCTGATGAGTTCAAAAAAGACGAAGGACTGGACTTAAGAAAAGATCCAATGGCTTTACAAAGGCTAAAAGAAGCTGCGGAAAAAGCTAAAATTGAATTATCGTCAACTTCATCGACAGAGATTAATTTACCATACATTATGCCGGTTGATGGTGTACCTAAGCACTTGGTTAGGACATTGTCGAAAGCTATTTTTGAGCAATTGATAGGTGATTTAGTAAAACGTACTATCGAACCATGTAAAACGGCATTGAAAAATTCAGGATTAGCTACTTCTGATATTGATGAAGTGATTTTAGTTGGTGGTTCTACTCGTATCCCAGCTATACAGGAAGCAGTTGAGAAATTCTTTGGAAAAGCGCCTTCAAAAGGTGTTAATCCGGATGAAGTTGTTTCGGTAGGGGCGGCTATTCAAGGTGGCGTTCTGACTGGGGAAGTGAAGGATGTGTTATTGTTAGATGTAACTCCGTTATCTCTTGGTATTGAAACAATGGGTGGTGTATTTACTAAGTTGATTGATGCTAACACAACTATTCCAACCAACAAGTCTCAGGTGTTTTCGACAGCTGCAGACAATCAACCTTCGGTAGAAATCCATGTGCTTCAAGGTGAGCGGGCGATGGCTACAGATAATAGAACCATAGGGAGATTTCAACTTTCGGATATTCCTCCATCACCTAGAGGAATCCCTCAAATTGAAGTGAGTTTTGATATTGATGCGAATGGAATTATTCAAGTTAAAGCTACAGATAAAGCAACTGGTAAGGAACAGAACATTAGAATTGAGGCTTCATCAGGTCTTAGTGATGATGAAATTGAAAAAATGAAGCAAGAGGCTGAGGCCAATGCTGATTCAGATGCTAAATTAAAAGAGGAAATTGATAAGTTGAACCAGGCAGATGCACTAATCTTTCAAACTGAAAAAAGTCTGAAGGAATATGGTGATAAGCTTCCAGAAGATAAGAAAGCGCCTATTGAAGAGGCCTTATCGGAGCTTAAAACTGCACACGAGGCTAAGGATTTCGAAGGCATTGATACTTCAATGGAAAAGTTAAATACGGTTTTCCAGGCGGCAAGTCAGGAGATGTATCAACAAACTGGAGATCAGCCAGGAGGCGAAGCAGACAGTGCACCTGAAGAAGGAGGTTCAAAATCCAACGAAGAGGAAGTTACTGATGTAGATTTCGAAGAAGTTTAAGCAGCGTTTTTAAATACATTCAAGCCCAGCAACTTTACAGTGTGCTGGGCTTTTTTTTGTCTTCAGAATCCGATTCTTTTGAAGTGATAGTAATGGATACGTGTCTATTTGCTTAGCACCAGAAACAGTTCGCCAAATTCACACCAAAACGAATCAATTGCCAATAATCTAGACTCAAAAAAAGTGAAAACTTCGTGCCAGTCATTCTTGTTATAGAGATTAACGCCATTTCGAGTTTTTGAAACACGCATTATCTGCTGTCCAGTTTCTGTATTTGCCAATGGATCCCACTCCCATTCCTCACATACTTGAGAATGGAATACTGTTTTTAGCTGAAGAAATTGCTCTAGAAAAAGTTCACGTATCCCTGCATCTTTATGCTGAAATTCAATTGAAATAATGGCTTTTTTATGGTCACAATTTAATCGAATATAAATATCATTCACGCCGGTCTTGTAATTAGACCAATTCACTTTCTTTCCTGAAGCAGAACGATGTTTTGCGGTCATGAATTTTCCAAAGGATATCCAGAAAAGTGATTTGTGTTCGCGTCGTTCTTCTTTTGAAAACATGAAGCTAAGTTAACCTTGTCAGGGTTATATAAGGCATGTGCAAGAGATTATTACTCCCATTTCGTTAGTCAATAATTTGTAAATTAATTCAGTGACTATTTGGCAAAACTATCCGCTCATACGTTTATTGTTCCCATTCTTGATGGGGATTATCTATGGCATATATACAGGAGCAAGTTCAATAATGTGGGGTTGGACAGCACTTTTTTTATTTTTTGTATTACTACTATTAACAAGAACCAGGCTCGCTACACATCTGCGTCTAAATTGGATTTTCGGGTTAACTTCCAATGTTGCATTTTTTTGTGTTGCTGTTGCGCTTGTAATAGGAAATACAACAAAATTCCAATTAGATTATCACGAAAAATTTGAAGAAAAAACGGAATGGTTAATTGCCCGAGTGAACTCAGATCCAATTGAAAAAGAAAAGTCTTATCAAATAAAGCTCGGTATTCAAGGTGTGTGGTACGATAGTGCTTTTAAGAATGCAAATGGTCAAGTTGTCGCATATTTCGAGAGGGATACAGCTGCTATTTTTAATTTGAATTACGGACAGCTTATCGCGGTTCGGCCCGTTTTTAAAAGCATTCAAGAACCTAAAAACCCTAGTCAGTTCAATTATAAAAAATACATGCGTTTTCAAGGAATCTATGAATCTGGATACGTGAAGTCACATAATTACATTGATTTAAACGTCAATACGGGTGCTTTTTTGTTTCAGTTTGCAATAAGTCTCAGAAAAAGATTCCTTTCAATGCTACAAAAAAGTGGCATAGGACAAAGTCAGCTAGGTGTGGCATCCGCCTTGATTCTTGGACAAAAAGAACACTTAGACCCTAAAACCATTCAATCTTATGCAAGTGCAGGCGCCATCCATGTTTTAGCCGTGTCGGGCTTGCATGTAGGGATTCTGTATTTAGTGCTAGATTTTCTTTTGCAATGGCTTGGAAAGCGGAATAGGGGTAGTTTCATCAAAACCATCTTATTGTTATTGATTCTTTGGTTCTATGCTTTACTTACCGGTTTAAGCCCATCGGTGTTGAGGGCGACAACGATGTTTTCATTTGTAATCATAGCCTCTGGAGTAAATCGAAAAAGCAACATATATAACACGCTCGCTGCTTCTGTTTTTTTCTTGCTAATTATAGATCCATTTCTCCTTCTTCAAGTAGGGTTTCAGTTATCATACCTTGCTGTAATTGGTATAATTTATTTGCAGCCAAAGATCTACCAAAAACTTCATTTTAAAAATCAACTATTGAATTACATATGGAAGATATCATCGGTTTCAATTGCAGCCCAAATCGCTACTTTCCCTCTTTGCTTATTGTATTTTCACCAGTTCCCAATTTATTTTCTTTTATCGAATTTGGTCGTTATACCGTTAGCTGGTATCATCCTTACATTAGGTCTTTTAGTTATTGCGACTGGAGCAGTTTCCTTTATCTCGGGCATCTTTGGTTTCGTGCTTAATGGTACAATTTGGATATTGAATACAATTATCATGTCAATACATTTTTTACCCTACAATGTAATTGAAGGAGTCCATATTTCTGGATTTGAATGCTTGTTGATGTATCTCTTGATTATTCTGTTAATTGTTATGATGGAAAAGAAGAAACTGGTGCCAATGTATTTGAGCCTATTGGTAATGATAGGTATTCTTAGCCTAGATTTATTGGAGGATGTAAATTTGAGGAAGCACAATAAGTTGTGCTTTTATAGTACTAATGGAATACTGGCTTTAGATTGCATTTCAGGCAATGGACATGTTTTTCTTACAGACTCGTTGTTTTATCAGAATCAAAAAGCAATGAACTTTCTTTTAAAAAATAATTGGCACAACCTTGATCTAAAACCGGAATATTTCGTTGATTTCAGAGCTAATGCAACAATAGAAAACATACCATTCAGTAAGCATAATTCTTTGGTTCAATTTAGAGGTTGTTTGGTATATTTTCTTTGTAAAGGAAATGTAGAAATACCGAATCAACCGATTGATGTGTTGTACGTAGAGGACTTTCAATTGTTTATGGATCAAAAAAGAAACATCCGTGCGAAAAAGATTGTATTTAGTGCTGATATTCGGGAGTGGGAATTGAGCAAATTGTCTGATGATAATTTTCATTCGTTGCGCAATGGTGCCTATATATTCGACTTGAAATGAATAGGGGAATTTTAAAAAAACACTGCTCTATTTTTACCTAAAGTTTTAATGTATTTTGAAAAACTTAAAATCTTGGTTAGCAGTATTTTAAGTAATTTAAAATAGGTCTATTTTGATGTTGGGAAAGAACTTGTTATAATAAAGTAAGGACTAGAGGCAGGCGGCTTACTTATAAGTTTAGCCAGTACACAAATTTAACCACCAATGCTCGATTCTTAATGCTCCAATTGTAAGGAAGATAATTATCAGTGTACACAATAAATAAATCAGACATGGGCTTAAATCGATATTGTAAACGAGTATTGATATTCATGTTCTCAGCTTGTGTGTTGTATTGAACAAATGCCGTTAAGAATAAGGCTTTCGTAAAGGATAATTCAATCTTTGGACCAATTAAAGAAAGTGATACATTTTTATAGGGTTCAGGCATCACAATTTCATTTTGTTGAAATGACAATGAAAAGATGCCCCAGGGTTGCGTACGGAAAGCTATAGCACCTTGAACACGAAGCAGCTTGCCTAAATAATAATTGCCATAATCAGCAATAAACTCGTAATTTAATTTTTTTAATTTGGAGGATTCGTAAGCGATTCGGAAACTATTAAATTCGTAATCACCGCTACTGATTGGATCTCCACTACTAAAGGTGACATCGGTATCCCAGTATAACAATACACGACGATTATTAGCTTCGGCAACAAATTCGCTTTGATCCGTAAAGTTAAATTTATAAAATAGACGCATGTAGCGCTCTGTTGTTTTGAAGGAGCTATTAACGTATTCACTCCAATATAGTCCAGGACCATGAACATTTACCTTTTTTGATTTCGGATAAAATTTATAGGTAAAATTAGGTTCAAAACGCCAATAAGTTTGATTAATGGACTCTCCCGTTTGAGGGTTGTAATTAGACAGTCTAGGCACGAAACCAACTTCTGCATTGTAATATTGAGACACCACTTCATGATTGTAATGTGCTTGTATATTCTGGCTGTTGTACATTAACCAAACGGCATGAGCATATGAATTCCTTTTTGAATTGGGAGAAAATGATTGATGGTAAAAGGCTTTACCTTTCCATTTGTTGTTTTGAGATGCTAAGTTAAAATCTACACCCATGACTCGATTAAAATCACTACTTTCAATGGTGTTTCCTTTGAAACCTTGCCGATTTACAAATATCCCAGCAATATTGGACCGTACGCCAACCCTTCTTTGTACAGCAGCTACCGTATAGTTTTGTCCTTGCAAATCTAAGTGCCCAAGGCCTTCTGTTTGCATGTTCATCAGACCCAAACGCCAATCTCTATTTATTTTTCCGCTAAGCCTTGCGCCGGCAAGAATAGGAACTTGTTCGCCATTAGACAAACCAATTCTTCTAGAGAAAAAAGGTCTAATTTGTCTAAATCCAAACTGAGAAAATAAATCGGAATTTTCAATGAAAAAATTTCGTCTTTCAGGGAAAAAGAGGCTGAATCTAGTTAGGTTGGTAACCTGGCGATCTACATCTACTTGGCTGAAATCAGGGTTGATTGTGAGATCAAGATTCAATGAAGAAGTGACTGCTACTTTTGCATCTAAACCGGCATTACCGCTCACTTTCTTGTCATTACTCTGAAAGTCTTCAGATCCGCTGCCAATCGCATATGGAATTAGCGCCACGTTACTGCCTGCTTTTTTTGGCATTGAATCCCAAATAAGTTGACCGGTATTAGCCAATGACGCCACATTGAAAATCCTGGGTACAGGACTCCAAGTAGAGCTTTCGTTTCGTTTTAAATCATTCCTTCCAAAGTTAATTCCCCAGCTCGATTGAACATTACTAAATCTAATTGTTTTAAAAGGAATCGCTATTTCGGCAATCCATTTATCTTGGTAATTTTTCACATGAGAAAACCACTTGTTGTCCCACGAAGTTGTCACACCAAAACCACCACCACCTTGTATCAGTCCTTCTCGCTGGACTCCTAAAGGGTTAACAGCGAAGCTAAATCCATTTTGTTGATCATTAAATGGGTCAATGAAAACGGCGAATGCATCAGAAATGGGGTAAGAAAAATCTCTTTTTAATGACTGTACAACATAATGTCCTGAAAGGGAGTCATGACAAATTGCTGCAACATAGATGTTGTTGTCATCATAGGTCATTTTAACTTCAGTTTTAGTAATTGCGTACGAAGTGTCCGCTGGAAAATTTTGATAAAAATCTGAAGTAGCGGCTGCTTCTATCCAATCTTCCTCATTTAGGATACCGTCTAAGGTAATCTCGCCGTGTGCTTTTTTAATTTTTAGCACTCGATTAGAAATGTTCTGAGCTAATGAGCAATTCAATAGCGTAAGAATTAACGATGTACAAAAAAGGCCTTTCATGAAGTCGTTAAAAGTACACAATGCTAATTATTAAATTCAAAACTTTAAAACCAAACTGATACGATGGCATCTCAAAGACATTCCCAATATCTGACTGAAATTTTTTATTCTCAATTAACAATCAGTTTCTTTTTAGTTTGGTTTAAATCGATAATGTAGACGCCCGATTTTAGGTCATTGATGTCAATTTGTTCTGATTGATTAACTAGTTTTATGGTCTTCACAATTTGCCCAATACCATTCTTAATCCATAGTGTTTGTAAAGAAGGAACCTTTCTTGTGATTGTGAAGGTGTTATTTGCGGGGTTAGGGAATATAGTAATAGGGTTGTTTTCCTGTTCTTCTATTTTTACCCCCCCTGGACAATAGTTCCCGTCAGGTGCATTTTGTGGTAGTTTATAAATGGGGTCTGTTATTAAATCATAGCCTAATACATCCATGGATTGTAGTAAAGTTGGTGAACAGGGCTCCCATTCATTTGCTATGCCCGCGCAAGTCGCGACATCGTTAAGGATTCCCATATTTGATACTAACATCCAGTAAATGTATTCTATTGCCATGCATTCATAATCGCACGTGAAATCATCATAATGATACCAAGCATCAGAAGGGTAGGGCGACGGGATTGATAGCCACTGCCCACCTCTAGCTGAATCCATTGCTTCTGACAAAAGAGACGAATTGGGCATTAGATCAAATGCAGAAGGATAAACGTTGGTATGTCCAACATGATTGATAGTATGCAAGATTTCTTCAACTGTAGCATCAGCTCCCCAATGACCTGTTTGAGAAGGATCAATTTCTGACTGCCACAATACAGCAGATACTCCATCACCTGAGTAGTTTGTGAAAAATGTATTCATTGCAGCATTGCCATCACTTTCAAACACGGGCATCATTGCTTCATTTATTAAAAGCTCATTTAGAATCGCAGGGTCGTCAACTATTCCATTTTCATCATTGTCTATTAGCTCTGCCCAAACTGCTGCTGCGTGAAGAACTTTTTCATCAGACACACTAGATTCAGCATAAATTCCACAGCCAAAAACATCAACATATTTAGTGAAGACTCCGAATCCAGGGGCAGAGTTAGGATTTGTTTCAATCGTAAAGCAAACATTATTTTGACTATGAACAGCTTGAATTACAGAAAGAATTAACAAGGTAGAGACTAAATATTTCATTATCCGTTGGGTTTTAAATTGATGTGAAAATACACAAATACGTACGATGTCTGCATCAAAGAGTTCTAGGTTATGTTATTGTGCAGAAACGTTTTTTAAGTTTTTTGCGGTTGTTTCTTCGCAGCTGGAAAGAGGATGTTATTTAGAATTAGTCGATATCCAGCAGAGTTGGGAAAAAGATTTAAATCGGTCGGTGGGTCGCCTACGAAATGCCTAAAGTCTTCTGGGTCATGTCCACCATAAAAAGTCCACTGCCCTTTACCAAATTCACCATGAATGTATTTGGCAGTTCCTAAGGATTTATTTTCTCCCATGATTAATACATTACTCTTAATAAATCTTTTGTGAAAGTCTGTAGTCTGACCCATGAATCCATCAACAATACTAGTATGGTTCTGACAGAGCATGGTAGGAACAATGTCCCATTTTGCGCTGAAATCAAATAGCGTAAATTTATCAATTGATTCGGGCAGTTTATGAGCCATGGTGGCATCAATATCAGAAAATTCATATTCCATAGGATTTGTTCTCAATTGGAAGTCTTTAAATGCAAATGTTTCTTCAAAATTAAGTTGACTTTGAGCATTAGGGTCCGCAGGGTCGCCGTCAAACATATAGTCGCAAATATCGGTGTGTTGTGCAGCAAGGGCTATGTCGTATGAGTCAGTACCTGAGCACATGGTAAATAGAAATCCGCCACCTGCAGTGTAATTTCTTATATTCAATGCTACCGCGCGTTTCATTTCAGAGACTTTATTATAGCCTAAACTTGCCGCCATTCTTTCGGCTGAGGATTGTTGCTGCTTATACCATGGAGCATTTCTGTAGCTTCTATAGAACTTCCCATATTGTCCCGTGAAATCTTCGTGATGCAAGTGTAGCCAATCGTATTTTGGCAATTCTCCTCCTATAACAGCAGAGTCATAGACCACTTCGTATGGAATTTCCGCATAGGTCAGTACCAATGTTACAGCATCATCCCACGGTTGTTTTCCATCCGGTGAATAAACGGCTATTTTAGGTGCTTTTTGAAGGGATACAACCGCTTGATTTATTTCAGGATCAGCTATTTCATCTTTAATTGTTTGAGCTTTTATGTCAGCTATTTTCTCGAAAGAAACTCCACGAATAATCAGCTCTTCTTCAATTGTTTGATAATGATCCATTAAAAAGCTACCACCTCTGTAATTGAGCAGCCATTCCACTTCTATGTCATTTTGTAAAACCCAATAAGCAATACCGTAGGCTTTGATGTGATTTGCTTGGTGTCCCTCACTCATTGGAATGAGAATTTTAATACCAAATGCAAAATTTGAAATCAAGATTAAAAGTACTATTGTAAAGGTCCTAATCACTCCGTAATTAAATCATCTAAATCATCATCTGATTCGAATTTATCATCACTAAAGTTCTCTTCAGAAAAATCACTGTTCATACTAGACTGAGCAATTACAGAGCCAGAATTGAGTTTACTATTAGTCTCTCCAAATGGATCACCTGGCAATACATCCAAATCCGTAAATTTTGCTAAATAGTCAATGAATTTCAAATTGACCGAAGCTAGAGAACCGTTTCGATGTTTGGCAATGATGATTTCGCCGGTCCCATTAAGGTTGTTGCCAGCTTCATCTTGTGTGATTCCATAGTATTCTGGTCGGTAAATAAAGGTCACAATATCTGCATCTTGCTCAATTGCACCAGATTCTCTCAAATCCGACAACATCGGTCTTTTATCGCCACCTCTGGTTTCTACAGACCTACTAAGTTGTGATAATGCAATAATTGGTATGTTCAATTCTTTTGCAATTTCTTTAATAGAACGAGAAATAGTGGATATTTCTTGTTCCCGATTTCCTCCTTTACTCGATCCCGCGGTCATTAGCTGCAAATAATCAATGATGATGAGCTCAATATCATGTTGTTGTTTGAGTCTTCTTGCTTTTGCTCTCAATTCGAATATGGAAAGTGCAGGAGTATCATCAATAAAAATTGGAGCATTGGACAATTCACCTATTCGCGCATGAAGTTGCTCGTATTCATGGGGTTTTAAATTTCCTTTCCTCAATTTGTCTGCCGGAATTTCGGTTTCACTTGCAATGAGTCGATTAACCAGTTGGATAGAGCTCATTTCTAATGAGAAAACGGCAACGGGATGTTTGAATTGAACAGCGGTATTTCGAGCCATTGACAAGACAAATGCGGTTTTACCCATACCCGGTCGAGCAGCCAATACAATCATGTCAGATCGCTGCCAACCAGATGTTATTTTATCTAATTCTGTGAATCCAGAGTTGATGCCGCTAATTCCATCTTTTCTGTTCTGAGCCTGTTCAATTTGATCAATGGCCTGCTTCATGATTTGGCTCATTGAATCGTAGTTTTTTCTGATGTTTCCTTCTGCAACACCATACAGTTCTGATTCTGCCCTGTCTAACAAATCAAAAACGTCCTTGGTTTCGTCATAGGCGTTCCTGATGGTTTCGCTGGAAATGCGAATTAATTCGCGCATGATGTATTTTTGCGCGATGATTCTTGCATGCGTTTCAGCATGTGCGGTTGAGGCAACTCTATTGGTTAATTGAGAAATGAAAAAAGGGCCGCCAACTGCATCCAGATCACCATTAGACCTGAGCTTATTTGTAACCGTAAGGATGTCAATAGGTTCGGATGCACCAAACAAGTCCATAATTGCTTCGTACACTTTCTGATGTGCCTCTACGTAAAAACTCTCAGGTTTTAATAAATCAATGACATCATTAACAGGGTTTTTTTCAAGCATTAATGCACCAAGTACCGCTTCTTCTAGGTCCTTCGCTTGTGGTGGCAATTTACCACCTTCGATAGGAGTCGGATAAGCTCCTTTTCTTTGTGGTTTTCTCTGTCCTTTGATGTTTGCGTCGCTCATTGTGTGTAAAGATAGTTCGAAAAAACACTAATTAAGACAGAAGAAACAAATTAAACTATGAACATTTTATTAAGAGAGGTTTTTAACAAATGTTGATTCTGAATCTTTTATTTTTTTGTAAACGGGTTGGTATAAGATGACATACCTTTGTATCATTGAAACGAAAAAATACGTTTTAAAGCTATGCGTTATTGTTGTCTGATCATTTTACTGGTTACCTTATTTACTGCTTGCAAAAAGAGTGGCGATAATATTCCGCCTACCATTGAAATAACAGTTCCAGCATATATGTCGGGTTTTCAAGTGTTTGATTTTGTGAATGTAGAAGCAATTGTTCGAGATGAGTCGCAACTGCAAGCAATAACGGTAGATATTCAAAATCAAAATTTCAACAATGTTATACCAACGATTTCTGTGCCCATAACTGGTAACCCTCAGCAGGTTTCAGAATCTGCGTACCTCAATGATATCCATTTGGAGTCGGGGGTGTATTATGTGAAAGTATGGGCATTTGATGGGTTTAACGAGCGTTCCGTTTTTAGAGAAATTACCGTGACTGGAGTTCCTTTAAGCATCAATAACATGTTTGTAATTAGTAACCCTGTTAGCTCCGAACAGTCATGGAGTGTTTTTACAAGTGGATCCCTTGTTCCATTC
>Ga0055584_100005034_pt1 | contig 12946 bp, 13 predicted proteins | sample OSDHelmetaG_FD_58716 | JGI IMG/M metagenome (GOLD analysis project Ga0055584, IMG submission 58716) | Pelagic marine sediment microbial communities from the LTER site Helgoland, North Sea, for post-phytoplankton bloom and carbon turnover... | ecosystem: Environmental > Aquatic > Marine >... | reverse complement strand
GACCGAGGACGGCGCCATGTACCGCTACTCACGTGCCATTTACCGTGATCTCCACCCCCAGCTCCTCGAGGGTCAGTTCCGTCCGGAACTCGGCCAGCGCCTCCTGCTTGCCGCATGCGAGCGGACGGTCGAGAGGCTTGCCCGCGATCACCGCAGGTTCGCCCGTCCGGCCGCGGCCCTCTTCGATGACGTCAGGGCCCTCTTCCCCGTCTCCCGCCAGTTGATGGTGTACGACATCATCGAGGTCCACATGGACGCCGCTCTTGAGTACCTCGACCAGGAGATCGCCGAGCGCGGTTCGGCCGACCTCCTCAGGTGCCGCGCCACCAACCGCAAGGGCAAGGCGTGCCAGCGGGTTCCGGTGACCGGCTCCGACTACTGCCCTTCGCACCGCTTCCTCGAGAAGTTGCAGCAGGAGAAGGCCTCGTCCAGCGCCCTCGCCGCATAGGCGCTGAGCACATCGCACGCGGCATGTGGCGGGGCGCGTGAGCGCCCCGTCGCAGTTCGGGGCGGAAATGGATGCCCATGGTCGCTTCGTGCGCCAGTCGTCGGCATTCCGGGGAGGGGTCGAAGCATCGGGTGGCGGCGCCGACCCCGCTGGATATCGCCTGTACGTGTCGCTCGCGTGTCCATGGGCGCACCGCGTGGTGGTCGCCCGCGCCCTGAAGGGCCTGGATGGCGTTCTCGGGATGACGGTGGTGGATCCCATTCGCGACGCACGCGGCTGGGCATTCCGGCCCGATCCGGACCCCCTCACCGGCTTCGACTTCCTCGCGCAGGCCTACCATCGGACCGATCCTTCGTTCGAGGGCCGCGTGACGGTCCCTGTGCTGTGGGACATCGCGGCGGGGCGGATCGTGAACAACGAGTCCGAGGACATCCTGAGGATCCTCGACGACGCCTTCGCGGGGCATGCCCGGACGGCCCCGCGCCTCCGGCCGCCGGAACTCGCGGGGGCCATCGACGAGGTCAACGCGGTGGTATACCGGCTACTGAATAATGGCGTGTACCGCGCGGGGTTCGCCACCACCCAGCGGGCCTACGACGAGGCCGCGACCGGCGTGTCGGAGGGGCTGCGCTACGTGGAGGAGATCCTGCGCAGCGACCGTTGGCTCGTGGGGAACCGGTTCACCGAGGCCGACATCCGGCTGTTCACCACCCTGGTCCGCTTCGACGCGGTCTATCACACGCACTTCAAGTGCAATGCCCGCCTCGTCGGTGATTCCGAGGCGCTCCTGGGATACCTCCGCGACGTCGCGCAGATACCGGGCGTGATGGAAACGATCGACATGGTCCAGATCAAGCGGCACTATTACCTGACGCACGACAAGCTGAACCCCATGGGAATCGTGCCGGTCTCGGATGGGCCCGACCTCACCCGCCCCCATGGACGCGGATCGCTCGGTCCAGGGGCCCTGGGCTAGCCGACCGGGCGGGTGGCCATGGCCGCCAGGATCCGCTCGGCGCGCGCGGACTGGTCATCCCACCACTGCGCGCGCTCGGATGGGGTGTCCGACGTGTGCTGTGCGGCCTCCTCGATCACCCTCCGGGCCGCCTCGCGCAGCGGTCCGTGCATTGCCGCACCCGGCCATCGCACGCCGGGCTCCCCCGGCGCGCCGAGGGCTTCTGCGGCATCGCCCAGGCAGGCCACCGACAGGGCGTCCTCGATGGCGGATGTGCGCGACAGCCGTCCGGCGGCGCACCACACCGCGAGGGCAACGGTCGAGCGCGCGTCCTCGAGCAGCGTCGGGTCGAGGTCGAGCAGATCTTCGTCGTGACTCATCCCGTGGAATCTAGGCGGAGGCGTGTCCGGTGCGGGGGGACATCGGTAGGATTGCCGTGTGGACGCCCGCACCGACTCCCGCCTCGCCGTCGAGGCCGAGGGCATACGGAAGGCGTTCGGGAAGACCGAGGCACTCCGCGGAGTGGACCTCAGCGTTCCCCGGGGCATGGTGTACGGGTTGCTCGGCCCGAACGGGGCGGGCAAGAGCACCGTGGTGCGCATCCTCGCCACTCTGATCCGCGCCGACTCAGGAACCGCCCTGGTTGACGGCGTGGACGTGGCCCGCGACCCGGCGACCGTCCGCACCCACATCGGCCTTGCCGGCCAGTACGCCGCCGTGGATGAGTACCTCACCGGCCGCGAGAACCTTGAGATGTTCGGCAGGCTGTCCGGCCTGCGGAAGGCCGACGCCCGGGCACGCGCCGCGGAGTTGCTGCAGCGCTTCGACCTGACCGATGCCGCGGACCGGCCGTCGAAGGGATACTCGGGCGGAATGCGCCGCCGTCTGGACCTGGCTGCCAGCCTGGCGGCCCGGCCCCCGATCCTGTTCCTGGATGAGCCCACGACGGGGCTGGACCCCCGCAGTCGGCTGACGATGTGGTCGGTGATCCAGGACCTGGTGGACGACGGCACCACGGTCCTGCTCACCACCCAGTACCTGGAGGAGGCCGACCGGCTCGCGCAGCGCATCGCCGTGATCGACCGGGGAGTCGTCATCGCCGAGGGCACACCGGCCGAGCTCAAGGCGCGCGTGGGCGGCGAGGGCCTGGAGGTCGCGGTGGTGGACCCCGCCGACCTGGAGCGGGCGCGGATGATGGTGTCGCGGGTGGCGACCGACGAGGTGTTCGTGGACCCCGAGCGGCGGCGGGTCCGCGCCGCGGTGGCCGACGGGCCGCGGGCCCTGGCCGACGTCGCCGGGCAGATCGCGGCGGCGGGAATCGCCACGGAGGATGTCGGCCTGCACCGGCCGACCCTGGACGAGGTCTTCCTGGCCCTCACGGGCAGGCCCGCAGAGGACGACGATGGGGCTGGGGCCCCGGATGAGGGGGCCCGGTGACCGCCGCGCGCGCGCTCCGGGACTCCGGGATCATCGTCTGGCGGCAGCTGGTCCAGCTGCCGCGCATCCCCGAGGTGCTGATCTTCAGCCTCATCCAGCCGGTGATGTTCGTGTTGCTGTTCCGGTACGTATTCGGTGGCGCCATCGCCACGCCCGGCGAGAGCTACGTCAACTACCTCATGCCCGGCATCTTCGCGCAGACCGTCGCGTTCGGCGCGGTGGCGAGTGGCATCGGGCTTGCCGAGGACCTCCGCCGCGGCATCATCGACCGCTTCCGCTCGCTGCCCATGGCCCGTTCGGCGGTGCTCGTGGGTCGCACCGTCTCCGACCTCGTGCGGAACGCCGTGGTGGTGGGCGTGATGTACGGCGTGGGCCTCGCGGTGGGCTTCCGGCCGGAGGGCTCGATCGGTGCGCAGTTGGTGGCCTTCGGACTGCTGCTGCTCACGTCGTTCGCCTTCTCGTGGATCGGCGTGGTGATCGCGCTGAGCATGAAGACGGTGGAGGCCGTGCAGTCGGCCGGCTTCATCTGGTTGTTCCCCCTCACGTTCGCCAGTTCCGCATTCGTACCGACCGACTCGATGCCCGGCTGGCTGCAGGCGTTCGCCGACAACCAGCCCTTCACCATCGTCGTGAACGCCGCCCGCGCACTGTTCCTGGCGCAGCCGGTGGGCAACTATGTGTGGCTGACCATCGTGTGGATGGTGGGGATCATCGCCGTGATGATCCCGCTCGCAACCCGGCAGTACCGCTGCCGCAGCGGCTAGTCGGGGCGCTTGCCGTGGTGCAGCAGAGCCTGCTCCAGGGCGTCGATCCTGTCGCGGAGGTCATGGATGATGGCCCCGGGGTCGTTGCCCTCCATCGCGCGCACCCGCGGGGTGGCCTCCCCCACTTCCGGCGTTGGCGCGTCGGTTCCCTGCGCTGACGAGGACGGGGTGAGGAAGCTCGACGCCACCCACGCGGTGAAGATGGCGATGAGGGCGACACCGGAGAAGATCATGATGGTCGCGACCACCTGGCCACCCGGGGTGACCGGGTAGAAGTCTCCGTAGCCAACGGTCGTGATTGTGACGACACCCCACCACAGCGCCTCGCCACCCGTCTCGATGTTGGAGCCGGGCGCGCCGGCCTCGAAGTAGAGGACCAGCAGCCCGCCGCCCTCGAGCACGACCAGCAGGAAGGCCATCACGAGGAACAGCGTGCCCTGCGCGCGGTTGACGATGAACCAGCTGACGGTGTCCTTCCATCCGTAGTGATGGAAGGCCTGCAGTACGCGGATCAGGCGGAAGAGACGCAGGATGCGCCCGTAGGGGAGGCTTCCGATGAGGTCGAACCATCCCCCGCCGTGATTCATGTAGTGCCAGCGGGCACCCTTGGCGAGGCGCAGGCGCAGCGCGAAGTCCAGGAGCAGGATCACGATGAAGATCGGCTCCATGAAGATGAGCAGGCTGCGGGTGTCGTTCCCCAGATTGGCGGGGATCAGCAGGAAGACCCAGTTGATGATCGACAGCACGGTGACGACGATGATGAAGACGTCGTACCCGGGCTTCAGCCCGCTCTGGAGGGGCAGGTCCCGCGGTGGTCCTGCGGTCTGTGCAGCAGCATCCGGCACGGGAATCACTTTTCTCGCCCGCCCCGGGATGTCCTTGTGGCTACGCGAGCAGCGGTGACTCCCGGAGGGTGTCCGCGATGGCCTGCTCCACGGCGGCCATGGCCTCGGCAGACCGTGCGTGCACCTCGGCGAGGTCGGGCTCGGCCAGCCAGTCGGCCGCGGGCTCCGTGCAGCCGCGGGACGCCGCGAGAGGCGCGAAGTCGGTGGGCAGGGCGTCAGGTCGTGGCAGGCCCGCCATCTGCAGCATCAGCATGGCCCACGCGCGCGGTGGGGCGTTGCAGGGGTCGTACCCCCCGCCCGCGAGAACCACGATCCTCCCATCGCACTCGTCGTCCGCCACGCCGAGCAGCGACGACCACAGATCCGGGTAGAGGGGCATGGTCGTCCGCAGGTGCGAGAGGGGATCGGCGTGGTGATGGTCCACGCCGCACTGGGCGACGATGACCTCGGGCCCGAAGGCCCGGACCGCGGGCAGCACCACCCTCGACATGGCCATCCGGTAGGCGTCGTCCCCGGCCTCAGGCGGCAATGCGAGGTTCACGGCGCTGCCCTTGGCCTCCGCCCCGCCGGTTTCCTCCGGGAAGCCGCTGTTCGGGAACAGGTAGCGACCGCTCTCGTGCACCGAGACCGTCAGCACCGCCGGGTCGTTCCAGAAGAAGCCCTGCGTGCCGTCACCGTGGTGGACGTCCAGGTCGATGTAGGCGATCCGGCTGACTCCCGCGGCGCGCAGCGCGAGGATGGCCACGGCAGTGTCGTTGTAGACACCGAACCCGTTCATGCGATGCGGCAACCCGTGGTGCGCGCCGCCGGCGGGGACGATCGCCGACCTCGCGATTCCGGCCCCCACCATCTCCCCGGCCTGCCATGCCGCGGCGGCGAGACGCGCGGAGTCGTCGTGCATGCCCGCATACGGGTGGACGTCGGGCGTCACGCCCCACTGGCGCGCCTCGGGCGCGGCGGCCAGGATCGGGCGGGCGCTGAAGGCCTGGATCGCGCGGATGAAGGCGGGGGCGAATATGGCGCCCAGATCGACGTCGGTCATGGGAGGCGGTCCGGGCACGAGAGTGACCGCGGGGGCATCGAACAACCCTGACTGCCGCGCGAGCGCAACGGCCAGCTGGTGCCGGCGCCGGTCGGCGGGGTGGTCGGCGTATGCCATCCCGAGGTCGTCGGAATGGACAACGGCGAGTCGGGTGCTCATGCGGCCTCCATGCGGGCGAGGATACGCCGCCGGCATTGCTGCCTGCGGGCCCGGCTAGGATCGCGGCATGGACGACGAGACGCGCGATCGGGCCGCTGCAGCGGCGCTCTGCCACCTCCGCGCATCGGGTGAGCCCGTGCGCGAGGCCTTCCTGTTCGAGAGGGTTCGATCGGATGGGATCGACATCGGGGGGCGCGAGTTCATCACCGTGCTCATGCGCCTCGAGACGCAGGGGCATGTGCACGTTGACCCCGTGCACGACGACCGCCGGGACCCGGAGCCCTTCGCGCCCCGATTCTGGCGCGTCACCGAGTAGCGGGCACCGGCTGGCGCAGCCGGATCACGAACATCCGGTCCCAGTTCTTGCCGGTCACGAGCACATGACCGGTCATGGGATCCCGCGCGATGCCGTTGAGCGCCTCTCCCCCCTCGCCAATCCGGTCGCGCAGCGATGACATGTCGAGCCACGCGCGTACACGGCCGGTCCGCGGCGCGATCAGCGCGATCCTGTCGTCCAGCCACACGTTGGCCCAGATGACGCCCTTGATCCACTCGAGCTCATTCAGCCTGCGGACCGGTCGGGTGCCGTCACGCACCACCACCGACCGCCACACCGTCAGCCGTGGCGCATCGAGCCAGCGGAGCCGTGCGGTGCCATCGCTCGCGATGAGGCGTCGCCCATCGGTGGTGAGTCCCCACCCCTGGAACGGGTACGGGCGCTGCGCGACCTGCCGGAGTGTGCGCGGGTTGACCCGGTAGGCCACTCGATCCTTCCACGTGAGCTGCCACGCGCTCCCACGGAGCACTGTGATGCCCTCGGCGAAGATCGGCGCGCGGATGGTGCGCCGGGCCAGCACGCGCCCGGTCCGGGCGTCCACCCGGCGGACGGACGAATCCGCACGCCGTGGATCACAGCAATCGCCCGTGCTCTCGATCAGCACCCCCGCGTGCGCGACCAGGCCCTGCGTATAGGCGGATGCATCGTGAGGCCGGCTGGCGATCAGATCCCAGGCGATGACCGGCGCGCCCGCGAGGGGCGGGGCCAAGCCGCCAACTGCGCCGAGGAGGGCGGGAATCACGATGCGGAGCACGTCTGCATTATTCCCGTGCTCAGGCGGTCCGGCGCGGCGGGTGGGCACGCCCCCACCCGCCGCGTTGCCGGATCAGCAGTAGACGATGAGGTGGAACGGGCCGGTCTGGCCCCCCTTGGTCGAGGCCGGGTTCCCGGAGACGCCATACATGTCCACGACCAGCGCCTGCGCCTGGCCGGGGACGTTCTGGATGGCGGGCCACTCGAACGCCTGCAGCGAGGTCGCGCTGTAGGTGCACGTGGAGACATCAACCGGGTAGTTCACGACGTACTGGCCGGCGGCATTGCGCGCGGTCGTGATGCCGGTGCTCCCCCCGGCCAGCGTTCCATCGGCGTTGACCCGCGCGTAGTAGGTGCCCGTGGAGATCTCGGACCCCAGCCAGCCCGCGCCTGTCGCAGGCTGGACGCCCACCGGATTGCTCTTGTTGATGCCGTTCGCGTTGTCATTGGTGGTGGTGCGCACGGCCTGCAGGTAGTTCAGGGCGGCGTTCGAGCGCCGCACGGCGGCCTGCGAGATCCGCTGATTGATGATCAGCTGCTGGCCGGACGAGGTGTCCTGGCCGCTGGCACCGGTGACAACGATGGCGGCTGCCGTACCAGCTGCCGCGAGAGCGGCGATGGCCACGGGGTGAATCTTCATAATCGCTCCGATCGGTGTTGGCAGGTGTGCAGACGTTACCCGCCGCGCGCGATCGGCCCGGATTCTGAGCGCGCCAGACAGGATTCGAACCTGTGACCTTCGGTTTCGTAGACCGACGCTCTATCCGACTGAGCTACTGGCGCTGGTGCATCGCGTGCGATGCGGCGGGCACCGTATCAGAGCGGCCGCGCATCGCCATGGTCGGCGACGGCGGCGCGACCGCTGCCCGGCCCCCCCGGCCCCCCCGGGTCCACGCGCACCCGCGATATGCGTGAGCCGTCCATCTCGAGGACGGTGAACTCCAGGCCATGCGCGGTGACGGAGTCACCCTCCTCGGGCACGCGCCCCATCGCGTGGAAGACCGCGCCACCCACGGTGTTGTAGTCCTCGTCGTCGATCTCGCAGCCGAAGGCGTCGTTGAAGTCCTCGAGCGTTACGGAGCCTGTCACCAGCGCCTGACCGCCACCGGTCCGCACGATGTCACGCGAAGGGGTGTCGAACTCGTCGTCGATCTCCCCCATGACCTCCTCGACGAGGTCCTCGAGGGTGGCGACGCCCGCCAGGGAGCCGTACTCGTCCACCACGACGGCGAGGTGGCTGCGCGTGCGGCGGAAGTCCACCAGCAGGTCATCCAGTGGCTTCGTCTCCGGCACGCGCTGGACATCGCGGATCAGATCGCCGATCCATGCGTCGGTGTCGCCGCCCGTCGCGGCCTCGAACAGCTGGCGGATGTGGATGACGCCCCGGATGTCGTCCGGATCATCCCCGTATACGGGGTAGCGCGTGTAGGGGTGGCTCCCCACGATCGCAGCCGCCTCCGCGACGGTGGCAGTGATGGGCAGCAGCACCACATCCGGGCGGGGCACCATGACCTGGCGCACCTCCGTGTCCGCGAAGTCGAACACGCGGGAGAGCATCTCCGACTCCTCCGCCTCAAGGACCCCTTCCTCGAATGACGCCGCAAGGATCATCCGGAGCTCCTCCTCAGTGTGGCTCCGTCCCAACCGGATGTCGCCGCGCAGGCCGAAGAGCCGCAGCGTGACGGCGGAGAGGCGCTCCAGCAACCACACGAAGGGGTACACGATGGCCGTGAACAGGCGCACCGGTCCCACCACGGCGAGGGCGATGGACTCGGTCCGCGCCAGCGTGAGCGCCTTTGGGACGATCTCGCCAAGGACGACGGTGATGGCGATGATGATGGCGAACCCGATGATGATGCTCAGCACCGTGATGACCCCGGTGCTGAGGGCACTGCCGAGGGGCTCGAGCAGGTCCTCGACCAGCCCGCGCACTGCTGGTTCCCCCACCGCACCGATGGCCAGTCCGGCGAACGTGATGGCCACCTGGATGGACGAGATGAACCGGGTGGGGTTCTCCTGGATGGCGGCCACCCGGGCCGCCCGCTTGCTCCCCTGATCCGCCAACTCGCGCATGCGCGTGGGCCGCGCGGCCACGAAGGCGTACTCGGCCGCCACGAAGAAGGCACTCCAGGCGACGAGGAGGAACAGGAGCACGATCTGCAGCCCGGTGCTCAACGGGCGCGCCTATTCGGAGGCTGCGGCTCGTCGTCGGGCGACGACGACGGCTCTCTATGTGGCGTAGGTGTCCCGTTCACTTCGGTCGGCGGGATGGTAGCCGATGCCGCGGTGGGCGGATCGCGCCCACGCGCCGCAAGGGTCGTCACCTGCGGCGCGTGGGAGGAGCGGAGAGGAAGGGATTTGAACCCTCGAACCGGGTTAACCCCGGTTAACCGCTTAGCAGGCGGCCCCTTTCGACCACTCAGGCACCTCTCCGCGCGGCATCGTAGTCACATCGGCACGCGGGTATCGTGCGGGCCGGAGGGGTGGCAGAGCGGTCGAATGCGGCGGTCTTGAAAACCGTTGGCCGGTCATCCCGGTCCGGGGGTTCAAATCCCTCCCCCTCCGTTGCGGGCCCGGCGGCCCCTGTGTTCCCATGGCGGGAGCGCGGGGCGCCGGGCTCCGCATAGAGTGCGGGCGTGAGCGATCAGGACGCCCATCGCAGGGACTGGGAGGCCCTCGGCGAGATCGACCCCCTGTACGCGATCCTCAGCGCGCCGGAGGCCAAGCACGGCGACTGGGACGTCGACGCGTTCCTCGCCACCGGTGAGCGTGACGCCGCTCGGGTGCTGGCGGCATGCGACGAGCACGGACTGGCGCGACGGCGCATGTCCTCCTTCGAACTCGGGTGCGGCGTCGGGCGGATCACGCGCGGCCTCTCCCCCTTCTTCGACCGCAGCGTGGGGGTGGACATCAGTGCCGCCATGGTCGAAGGCGCTCGGCGCATGAACGCTGACCGGCCGATGTGCGAGTGGGTGGTGAACGACGCCCCGGACCTCGCCGCGTTCCCCGACCAGGCATTCGACCTCGTGCTGTCGTTCATCGTGCTGCAGCACGTACCGGACCGCGCCGTGATCTCGTCCTACCTGCGGGATATGGCCCGGATCCTCGCTCCTGGCGGCGCAATGGTCGTGCAGGTGCCGGCATCCATGCCGTTGCGCCAGCGCATCCAGTGGAGGCGCCGCGCCTACAGGGGCCTGCGCGCCGCACGGGTGCCGGATCGGGTCCTCTACGAGCGTCTCGGCCTCGACCCCATCCGCATGAACTGGTTGCCCCGCCGGGACGTGGAGTCGGCCATCCGACTCGGGGGCGCTCGTATGGTCGCCGTGCACGATGGCTGGCTGGGTGACGGCTCCCGCACAGGCCGTGAGGAGAACCTGACCTACATCGCCACGCGGTAGGATGCATGCATGAACGTCGTTATCGCAGGCGGGGGAATGGTCGGGCTGACCCTGGGGCGGTTGCTCCGGGCGCGCGGACTCGAGCCGGTCATCATCGAGCGCATGCCCGGGGGGGCATACATCCCGCGTGGCTACATGCTCGGATTCCAGGGCTATGAGCCACTGAAGGAGATCGGGGTACTGGACGAGGTGTGGCCTGAGGGTCGGGAGATCGCCCCTCAGGGGTCCTCCGCGGTGGCCGTGTGCGTGGAGGTGGGCAAGGTCATCCACGCCATCGCCCATGACCTGCCGGTGATGTACGAGCACTCGGTGAAGGAACTGCGCTTCGATGACTCCGGTCGCGTCACGGGCGTCGTGGTGGAGGGCCCCGAGGGCGAGACGGAGATTCCGTCGGACCTGGTGGTGGCCTGCGACGGCAAGCAGTCGCGGGTGCGCGACATGGCGGGTCTCGAGGCGGTGTTCACCGAACTGCCCGAGGCGGAACTCGGGTGGATGAGCACCGCCCCGGCCGAGACGTCATTCTCCATGGCGTACATGTCCGACGGCGGCCACATCGGCCACCTGTCGTGGCCGCAGGGCTCCGGCGGCTGGCGGTCGTGCAGCAAGGTGGGCGCCGAGGCCGCCCTCGCGCCGGGACTGGACGCCATCAAGGACATGTGGTCGCGCCTGCTCCCGGAGTCGAGCCTCGGCGTGCATGGACTCGAGAGCATCGAGCAGGTCCGCTACTCAGAGCCGGAACTCCTCACCACTCCCGAGTGGTGGAAGCCCGGCGTGGTGCTCATCGGCGACTCCGCGCACTTCTTCGGACCCGAGACCGGGATCTCGTCGGGCATCGGGCTGGGCGACGCGCATGCGCTCGCCGAGGCCATTGCGCAGAACCGCGATGATCCCGATGCGGCGTGCTCCTCGTACGTCACGTGGCGCGCGCCGGTCGTGCGTCCGTACGAGGCGATGGATCCGGGCCGCCAGAGGATCCTGGTCGCGGGTCAGCAGCAGCCCGGCCCCGGCGAGGCCTGGCCGCCCGCCGACTGACCCGGCTCAGGTCGCGGGTGGTGCCGGTTCCGGGCCCTCCCCGCGGCCAGTACTGGCGAGTCGCCTGCCGAGCTCGCGCGATCGCGCGAGCTCGATCAGTGCCGGGATCGTCGGCAGCCAGAAGTTGAAGAAGCGCCACACGATGACGCCCACGACCGCCTCGGCGAGCGGGATGCCGAGCACCGTGAGCGTGAAGGTGGCCGCGGCGTCGATGGCGCCGTATCCACCGGTCGGAAGGGGCAGCAGCATCGCGATGTACGCCGTGGCATAGGCCAGGGCCACGCCGTGCAGGGTCACCTCCGCACCGATCGCGCGCAGGGCGGCCCACAGGCACAGGACATCGCCTGCCCAATAGACGACACCGCCCCATATCGCCGGGCCGTTGGACGGTCGGGTGCGCACCGCGTGGCGCGCCACGATGAGCCCTGCCACGGCCGCGGCCAGTCCCTTGCGCAGCCACCCGCGCACGGGCTCGGCTGCGATGCGCTGCCCCCTCTCCCCTTGGCTGATCCAGATTCCCGCGGTCGCGAACAGGGGCACCACCACCAGCCATGGGACGAGCATGCCCAGCGGGGCGTCCTGGCCGAACCCCACCAGGATCACCAGCGACGTGGCGAAGGCCCACATTCCGAACAGAGCGAAGATGAGGATGTTGAACCCCAGTACCCGCGCTGCCGCGTCGCGCACGGCCAGGCCAGCCCGGCGCAGCAGCCAGTAGATGATGGCCAACCCACCTGCGCCCGCCGGGCTGATGATGCGCGTGGCCCCAAGGCTCGCGAGCCACATGCGAGTGGCATTCATGCCGCTGAGCTCGACGCCGTCGTCCTGGGCGATGATCGCCCTCATGCACACCACGTAGCCCGCGTAGGCCGCGGCCTCCAGGAACAGGCACGCGATGAGCCAGGCACCGTCCGCGCCCTCCAGGGCATCGAGTACCTCGCGGTATCCAGCCGCCTTCCCCAGCAGCAGGACCAGACCCACCGCGAGCACCACCACCAGCACCACCCCGAGCACGATGGTGCGCGTGGACGCCACGTGGGGCGCGCCGTTCGACTCCGGGCCCTTTCCTCCGGACGACGGCGTGCCGGGCTGACTCACTGCCGTGGTCCGATCCCGCCGCGCCATGTGGCGCAGAGGGCCCCGGCCCGTGCGCCGAGCGCGATGGCGTCGTCAATTTCCAGGCCACGGGCGAGCCCGGTGGTAACGCCTGCGGCAAACGAGTCGCCACACCCATAGGTGTCGATGGTCCTGCCGGGAGGCGCGATCGCCGCGTAATGGCGCGGTGGATGCGCACCGGCGATCACGCGCCCACCTCGTGCGCCGTCCGTGAGGATCACCACGGGGGGCATGAGATCGGCAGGCAGGGCGGATGGATCCTCATCGGGGTCGTTCGCGCTTCCCAGCACGACATCGGCCCGCACCCCGGCACTGATGATGTCCTCGATGCGACGGGCGGTCACCACCAGATGGCGGGCCGCACGTGCCCCGGCGAGCACCCCGGGGTCCTCGCCCGCGTAGTAGGCCGCATCGACATCCGAGAGGAGACCCCAGGGAAGGTCGTCTGCGGCACGAGGCTGCAGGCGGGCACCCACCACGAGGATGGTGCGCTCGGCATCGGCGTGGGTTATCGAGAGAACCGGGGTCTGGGGCGCAGCCCGGCTGGCTCCGTGCACCTCGACGCCGCGGGCGGCCATCTCCGCACCGGCGCGCTGCGCCGAGGGGTCGTCTCCCAGGGCGGTGAAGAGTGCGACCCGGGCGCCCAGTCGGGCGGCTGCG
>Ga0055584_100005032_pt1 | contig 12947 bp, 11 predicted proteins | sample OSDHelmetaG_FD_58716 | JGI IMG/M metagenome (GOLD analysis project Ga0055584, IMG submission 58716) | Pelagic marine sediment microbial communities from the LTER site Helgoland, North Sea, for post-phytoplankton bloom and carbon turnover... | ecosystem: Environmental > Aquatic > Marine >... | reverse complement strand
TGAGTTCGGGTCGGGGCAATAGATGTGACAGTGATATCCCATCCGCGCCGCCGCGATGGCGGCCATGCGGCCGAGCTGACCGCCACCCATAATGCCGATAACACTGCCACGCGGGAGAGTGGCGTTTGAACTGTCGGAATTTTCTAGCATGGGGTGTCGGGCACCGCGTCTGTTTGCTGCTGCCGCCAGTCCGCCAGCCGTTCTGCTAGCGCTCCATCGGTGATCGACAGAATTTGCGCCGCCAGCAATCCCGCATTGATGGCGCCGGGTTTGCCAATTGCCAATGTGCCGACCGGAATGCCGCCCGGCATTTGCACGATAGAGAGCAGGCTGTCCTGGCCTTTTAGGGATTTGCTTTCGATGGGTACGCCAAGCACCGGAAGGGTCGTCATTGCTGCTGCCATCCCCGGTAAATGGGCGGCACCGCCGGCACCGGCAATAATAACAGCAAGCCCCCGATCCCGTGCTGAGCGCGCATACTCATAGAGCCGATCCGGCGTCCGATGCGCCGAGACCACACGACATTCGTGTGGCACATCAAGCGCGGTCAGAATTTCCGCCGCATTTTCCATTGTCGGCCAATCGGACGTACTGCCCATGATAATGCCGACGCGGGCGGCGCCTTTTGGGGACGCGTCATTTTCAGGATTTTCGGACACTTGAGACCTCTTCCGTGAATAGGGGCCCTGTTTTATACGGCTCATTTATAATTGTGGAAATTGATAATTGTAATTTTATCGAATTGTCGTCCCGGTGCTCGCGGCTCGTTTCTCGCAAAGATGAACCGCCGCCCAGGCGACCGTCATGATGATCCAGGGCATGGCCGGAAAATGAAACCGGCTTTGCCCAAAGAAGACCATCGCGATCAAGGTGAGGTAGCCACAAAACACATAGCCGAAAAGAGGCCACGGCCATGCGGTTTTCTTGCGGTTTCGCCAGAGCGGAAATATCGCTGCGATGAATCCCAGGATCAGAACAAAATAAAATGCCTGGTTTAGGATACGCGCGCCCCGGAACAGGGAGTGGTATTTTTCGTAGTTCTTGAACCCCGACTGGTATGACCATTCCCCTTCGCCGTCAGGGCCCCAGAAATGAAATATCTTTAACGGCATTAGGGCGAGAAACGACCCGGGATTAGTTTTGATCCAGTCCATGGCGAGCTGGCGTGCCCGTTTGTCAGCGGCGACCTGATCCTTGACCGAGAAGTTATGTTGTTCACGCAATGAGGCGGCAGCACTATAACGACCATCCGCCTCCGGGTTGTTGCCGGATAGTAAATTGGCGCCACCATTGGTGGAAACGAGTACAAGATCGCCGAACACGACGGTGTTGCGGATTGCCCATGGCACCAGGACACTCGCCATTAATATATAGACCAGACTGATGCGCCCGATTACGGCCCAGCGCTGCCTCCGCCCGTCGGCGGTGAACAACCATAGAAGCGCGAGAAAACCCGGTACGAATACCGATTGTGGTTTCGTTAGCGCCATGAGACCAAACACCAGCCCTGCCGCTATCAGGTTTAAAGCTGACTGCCGCACCACGAGCAAATAGCTACCGAGCAACATCAGGAAGGTGAAATAGGTTTCGGTCAGAATTAGCGGCACATAGGCAATATTGTTTGGATAAATTGTAAGCAATGCCAAAGCCAGCACAGCAGCTCGGTCGTTTTGGAAAAAATGACGGGTTAGCGCATGAACAAGAAAAAAACTGGCCGCGGCGCAAACCAGATTTGCGATCCCACCAACAATCTGTGACGGGCCAAATAGCCAGAATAGAGCGCCGAGAAACCCTGGATAGCCGACCTGCCAATAGGCCGTCGGGTACCCACCCTCTAAATAACCTGCACCGACGGCGATCCCTGCTGCACGACTGAGATACCATGCGGCATCGGATCCCATTTCCAGTGGGATCAACAGAGTGAGAGAGCGCAGCAGGAGGAATAGACCGAAGCTCCAAAATACAAACTGGGGATGGTCGAGCAGAAGAAGGATTGAGCCTGATGGTCCACGTGATAGCTGAATTGCCTGTCGCCGCGTGGTATTGGCCATTTCAGGAAGTCCTGTACTTTATTTTACCGCGAAACCGCCTTTGGCAACCCGGCAGTAAATATAGCGAGTGTCCCCACGTCCACCTCTCGGGCGCAGGTTCATATTTCTAAATGTCCGACAGGTGTTTAGCAAATATTTGCGTCGGCCCCGATAGCCTTATGGATAAAACAATGAGAATATCGGGCCAACGATAATTCACTTGGGAGCGAGATTATGAGAAATACGCTGGATGGCGGCGAGGCGATTGTTGAGGCCTGCCGCAGGCTTGAATGCAAATACATCCTGTCATCGCCGGGAACCGAATGGGCGCCGGTCTGGGAGGCGATGGCCAATCAGAAGCAGTCGGGCAATAACGGCCCGGTGCTGATGGATGTCTGGCATGAGACTCTCGCGGTCGATATCGCCATGGGCTACACGATGGTCACCGGCGAGATGCAGATGGTTCTGCTGCACGCCGGAGCCGGGCTGCTGCAAGGCAATATGGGTATTCATGGCGCATTCTGCGCAGGCATTCCGATGGTGGTGATCTCGGGTGAGTCGATGACCTATGGCGAACAGCCCGGTTTTGATCCGGGGGCGCAGTGGATCAACAATCTTAGCATCGTCGGCGGTACGACACGGCTGGCTGAACCGATTGTGAAATATTCCAATGTCGCGGGTAGCCCTTATACGGTTTATGAGACCATCATCCGTGCCGGTGAAATTGCCCAGCGCGCGCCGACCGGTCCGACCTATCTGTCGGTCTCTACCGAGACGCTGATGGATGAATGGAATATGCCGGACAATGCGCGGACTGTGCCGGCTGCACCGCGTATGCTGACCGCGCCGGAAGATATTGAAAAGCTCACCATTCAGCTCGCCTCTGCCAAGATGCCGGTCGTGTTGACCGAAGCCGCCGGGCAGGATGTCGAAGCCTATCAGGCGCTGCTCGATCTTTGTGAGGAGCTGGCGTTGCCGGTGGTCGAGAATCCCGGAGCGTTATTCTCGAATTTCCCCAAGGATCATCCGCTGCATCAGGGCCACAACTTCAAACAGTTCTGGGATGATGTTGACCTGGTAATGGTGATTAGGATGCGCGCACCCTGGTATCCGCCAAGTGACCGGCCACCGAACGCGACCATCGCAATCATTGACGAAGATCCGCATCGTATCTCGATGGTCTATCAAAGCCATCAGGCGGATATGTATCTCGAAGGCGATGTTGCGCAGACCCTGCGGGATGTGGCAGCCGCCATGCGGGAACGCGGTATTGACGCTGATGTGGTTGAAGCACGTCGCGTGGCCTGTACGGAACGGCATGATGCTCTCATGGCAAAACGTGCAGCGGAACATGCCGAGGCCCGCAAGAGCACACCGATTGATCCGGTGTGGCTGTGCGCCTGTATCGGTGAAACGATGCCCAAGGGCACGACCTATGTCGATGAGGTTACCACCCATACCGGCCTCATCCGTCAGCATCTGATGTGGACTGAACCGCAGGCGATCTTTAGCCGCCAGGGTGGTCTGGGCCAGGGTCTCGGTCTGGCGCTGGGCGTTAAACTCGCCAAGCCGGAATCACCGGTTGTGACCCTCATTGGCGATGGCGCGTTTCTGTATAATCCGGTGCTGCAAAGCCTCGGGGCATCGCGTGATTTCAAGCTGCCGATCATGGCGGTGATCTTCAATAATACGAAGTATTCCGCGATGCAGGGCATGCATCTCAAGATGTATCCCGACGGTATAGCGGTCGATACGGACGTGTTCCACGGCACCCATATCAACGCGCCGGACTTCACCAAGGTCGCTGAAGCGTTTGGTGCCTATGGTGAGCGGGTCGAAGATCCCGAGCAATTACAGCAGGCTTTGAAAAATGGTCTAAAGGCGATGGAAGAAGGCCGCAGTGCCATCATCGATGTCGTAATTAAGGATTTTCAACGCGGTTAAATAGTATCCAACGCGTTTAAATCAGAAACCCCGCATCGAAAACGGTGCGGGGTTTTCTGCATCTATAAGACGTTCTTAGAACCCAAACGCCTTATAGATCAGCCGCAGCGCCAACAGCGTGCAGATGGTTTTGAAAATGATCCGGAAGTTACGTTCTTTGATATGGTTGAGAGCTTTGCTGCCGATATAGCTCGCGCCAACGGCGGCGGCGATCATACACAGCATGAGCGGAAGATAGGCAGAGAGGGCGAAACCGATAAATCCGAAGGCGGCGAGCTTCATGATATGCACCAGCGCCATCAATGTTGAAAAGGTGGCGACATGATTGCGGCGGTCAGGCGCTTCGCTGGCAACGAACGGCGCGACCAGTGTGCCGGTGGCACTAACAAACACGCCGAGGAACGTGGCAAAAAATCCAACAATTGCGAAGCGGTTGCGTTGTCCACCGACCTGGCCGAGGGAAGGCATCCACAAAAAGATCAGCACTGAAAGCCCGAGCATCCCCTGCAGCACAGCGACCGGTAAAGAGACAAATATATTTGCCCCGGCGATGGCACCGATGATGCCGCCAATCACAAACGGCAGCAGAACTGGCCGCATAATATATTTCCACATAAAGACCGTGCGGCTCAAATTGCCGCCCATCTGAACAACGGTATGAAGCGGGATGGAAATCACGGGCGGGAAAATCGTCGCAAGGGCGACCATCATCAACAACCCGCCGGCGGCACCGGTGGCGATACCGACAAAAGCTGTGAAAGCCGCGAAAAATGTCAGGCCCCAAAACATCCAGATATCGACGTCGGGGACGCCCCAAAATCCTGCTTCCATAATTTTCTACTCTTTTTCAGGCCAAACCGTTTGCAGGCCGCTATCGCAGAAAATAGGGCGTTGGCAGATGGCGTTGATATTCCTTGTCCCGAATTGGACGCATTCTCATTAATAACATTCCCGTCTGTCTGTGACTATGGCATGGCGCACGACCCTTGCCCGGTCGCGGGTGAGTCTGTAAACCAGTCGCACCGCGCGGCGTAATGTCTCTGCGCATCGCAGCCCGTCCGGTTTAGTAACTTTATGACCCAGATCGACCGCCCCCAGAATATTCGCCTTGGTATTGTCCTGATGATGATCGGACTCGCGCTGTTTACCGGTGGCGAGGCTGTCGTCAAAACGCTGGCGCCTAAGTACGATATCACCCAGATCGTCTGGTCGCGCTATGTGTTTCATGCGCTGGTTACCTTTCTGCTGTTCTATCGCAGTGGGATTTTCCAACTCGCCAAGACGACACGTCCCTGGCTGCATATTTCCCGTTCGGCCTTGATGCTGATCGCGACAAGCATGTTCTTTTTTGCGCTGCGCTATTTGCCTCTTGCCGACGCCGTTGCCATTCACTTCATTGCCCCGATCCTGATCACGGCCTTTTCAATTCCGATCCTCAAGGAACAGGTTGGCTGGCGGCGTTGGGCGGCGATCTTTGTCGGGTTTATTGGCGCGATGATCATTATCCGGCCTGGCGGCGGTGGAACGCACTGGGCGGCCCTGCTACCGCTTGGCTCGGCGATCTGTTACGCGATCTATCAAATCCTGACGCGGATTGCTTCGAAAACAGATAGCACGCAAACCAGCCTGTTCTGGACGTCTGTGTTTGGCGTCGGCGTGACGTCTCTCTTTGTGCCGTTCTTCTGGATCACCCCAACGCTGACAGAATGGGTGCTGATGATGGGGCTCGGCGGCATGTATGGCATCGGCCATTATCTGCTGATCCGCGGACTGGAAATGGCCCCGGCCTCGCGTCTCTCACCATTCCTCTATACCCAGATTATCTGGGCAACCTTGTTTGGGGTTATCTTCTTCGGTCAATTCCCCGACATGATCACCGTTGCGGGTGCCGCTGTGGTAATTGCCAGTGGGCTTTATATCTGGTGGCGTGAGACCAAGTCAGCTGGTGAACCCGCCAACCACTAACTTACAGCTTGGATCGGAAACCACCGCCGCGTCCGTACTCGTTAGGCCACGGATAGTCATAGCCGATTTCGCGCGCGATATGGCGGGTCAGATAGGGGTCATACATATGGCCACGCCCGACAACGCAGAAATCCGCTCTGCCATTGCTGATGATGTCATTCATCTGCTCGCCGGTTTCGATATTGCCGACGGCCATGGTCGCCATGTCGGTCTCAGCGCGGATGCGCTCGGCAAACGGCACCTGAAATAGGGACGTATCCGGGGGCCGTTTATTGGTGACCATGCCGCTGGAAACATCCATGGCATCGGCACCGGCAGCTTTAAACATTTTGGCAATCTCGACGGCATCTTCGATCTCATGACCACCTTCTTCCCAATCGACGGCGGAAATTCGAACGACGATAGGCTTGTCTTCCGGCCAGGCTTTACGCACCTCGGCAAATATCTTGAGCGGTAGCCGCATACGGTTTTCCAGCGGTCCACCCAGCTCATCATTACGGTGATTGCTGAGCGGCGAGATAAAGCTCGACATCAGATAGCCGTGGGCGCAGTGGAAGTTGACCACATCAAACCCTGCGGCCTCGGCGCGTTCGGTTGCGCGTTTGTAGAGCCCGGGGAGGGCAACAATTTCGTCATCGGTGATCACACGCGGGGTGCGGGCGCGCTCCGATACCGGAATGGCGGTCGGGGCGACGATATCAAAACCATATTCCATCTGGGCATCTGTGCCGCGCTGCCAACTCAATCCGGTGTCGCCTTTGCGTCCGGCATGACCAAGCTGTATCCCGATTTTGCTGTCAGTATTTTCATGAACAAAATCAACCACCCGTTTCCAGGGTTCGATATGTTTGTCATCCCAGATACCGGCATCGCGGATCGATATGCGACCATCAGGATGGACAGCCGACATCTCAGCGAAGATCAGCCCGGCACCGCCCATCGCGCGACTCCCGAGATGCACGACATGCCAGTCACCGACGACGCCGTCTTCGGCGGAATACATACAAAGTGGTGACATCACCACCCGATTGATCATCTCCATGCCCCGTAATTTATAGGGCGTAAACATTGGTGGAATCTCGGTCCTGGTTTCCGGATTGGTTGCCATGGGATTATCTCATGATTTCAGGGTTGGGATTAAAGACACCTGCGGCTGGATACTGGTTTGGCCATTTTAAATCGTAGCCCAGCTCGCGGGCGGCATGGCGCACGAAGTAGGGATCAAACAGATGACCCTTGCCGACACAGCAGAGATCAGCACGACCTTCGGCAATGACGCCGTTGATCTGTTCGGCGACAGCCAGATTGCCCACGGTCATCGTCGGCATGTCAGCCTCGCGGCGGATTTGTTCACTAAAGGGCGTCTGGAACAGGCCGGGGGTGACGGGGCGGCGCTCGCTGGTGACGTTACCACTAGAGACATCGATAATATCGAGTCCGGCAGCCTTGAACATCTTGGCGATCTCAACGCCGTCCTCGATCTGGTTGCCTTCATCATTCCAGTCGATGGCAGATATTCTCGCCGACATTGGTTTCTCGTCAGGCCATACAGCGCGCACCGCGTGAAATACTTCAAGCGGCAGCTTCATACGGTTTTCGAGCGAACCGCCATAGGCGTCGGTGCGCTGGTTCGAGAGCGGCGACATGAAAGATGATAGCAAATAACCATGTCCGGCATGCAGCTCGATAATGTCAAACCCCGCCTGATCAGCGCGTTTGGCGGCAGAGACAAAATCGTCAACCACCTTGGCGATATCGCCTTGATTCATCTCCTTCGGCATTTCGCTGTCCGGTCCGAACGGGATCGCGCTCGGCGCGACAATTTCCCATTTCTCATCGTCGGTCAGCGGTGTATCGCGTTTCCAGGCAATGGGTTCGCAGGCTTTGCGGCCCGCATGGCCAATCTGCATGCCGATCTTGGCGTCGGTGCGGGTATGGACGAAATCGACAACTTTTTTCCAGGCCTCCATATGGCGGTCTTCATACATGCCGGCATCGCCGGGCGATATGCGGGCTTCTCGTGACACCTGGGTCATTTCGGTAAGGACCAGTCCGGCACCGCCCATCGCGCGACTGCCAAGATGGACGACATGAAAATCAGTTGGTGTACCGTCGAGATCGTCGGCTGAATACATACACATAGGTGACATGACGACGCGATTGCTGACGGTCATTTCGCGCAGCGTAAACGGCGTAAACATGGGTGGGGTTTGGCTGTCCGACATGGTGGCTATTTCTTTCTCTTAGGAAACGGGTTGTCGGCGAGCTTACACGTGAATCCATCGGCGGCAAGGGTACGCTGGCGCTGTTTTCCCGGGCGGCGTACAATAAAGGAAATCTTTGCTAAGCCCGCGCCGCTTTTCGAGCCCGCCGACAAGAATATTCTGGAAAGAGACCCATGACCGCACCTGCCGGAGGTTCATCCGTTGCGACATCCCCGGCGGTTCTCGCGACGGCATTCATGATTCTTGCCGGGGCGCTTTTTGCTTCGATGCATGGCACCGTGCGACTGATTTCTTTCGATCTTCACCCCTTCGTCATTGCCTTTTATCGCAATCTGTTCGGCTTTCTGGTGCTGGTGCCCCTGTTGATGCGGGGCGGTGTCGGGATGTTTATGACGAAGCGATTTGGCTTCCACAGTATTCGCGCCTGTATCAATTCGATGTCGATGCTGTGCTGGTTTATGGCCTTGTCGCTTATTCCTCTGGCAGATGCGACGGCGCTCAACCTGACTGGACCGCTCTTCGTGACGCTGGGGGCGATGATTGCCTTTGGCGAACGGGTTAGGATTTGGCGCTGGACTGCCCTTATTCTCGGCGCAATCGGCGCCTTGATGGTAATCCGACCAGGGTTTGAGGCGGTCAATTTAGGCGCACTCCTGGCCGTAGCGGCTACAGCGCTCGCGGCGATCTCCAAACTCTTTGCCAAGAGCCTGACCAAGACAGAAGATCCAGCAACCATTGCCGCCTATGTCCAGTTTTTGATGACACCGATTACGCTCGTCGTGGCCTTGTTTTACTGGCAATGGCCGACGACCGAACAGCTCTTTGGCCTTATGGCGATTGGCGCGCTGGGAAGTCTTGGGCATCTGTTTACGGCCAAGGCCTATGCGATTGCCGACCTTAGCTTTGCGGAACCGATCGTGTTTACCCGCATGATCTGGGCGACAATATTTGGCTATGTCGCATTCTCCGAAATTCCGGATATCTGGACCTGGGCCGGGGCGTTTACGATTGTCATGGCGACGACAATCATTTCCTATCGTGAACGGGTCGTGAAACGGGCGTCGGCGGGGAAGGTATAAGTTACAACAATAGTGTCCCCGGCGGTTGATCGCCGGTTTTCCTTCGTGGTTTATTGCGGCTCCGACAGGAAGAGGAAGATATGGCCAACGACAAACAATATGGCGGGCGAGGTTACCCTGACCTTCATGACCATATCGATAGATTGCGTGAGTTGGGCCTGCTGCATGAAATTGATGCGCCGGTAAATAAAGACACAGAGTTGAAACCGCTGGTGCGCTGGCAGTTCCGTGGCGGTATCCCTGAATCAAATCGTAAGGCTTTCCTTTTCAATAACGTCACGGACAGCCGTGGCAATAAATATGATATCCCGCTGGTGGTTGGCGCCTTAGCGACCACGCCGGAAATTTATAGCATTGGTATGGGGGTGCCGGTTTCTGAAATCGGTGACCACTGGAAAAAGGCGCTGGCTGCGCCGTTGCCACCAGTTGAGGTTCAGGATGCGCCGTGCCATGACGTTGTTCTCACCGGTGCTGATCTGGATGGCGAAGGCAAAGGGCTTGATGCGTTACCGGTGCCGATTTCTACGCCGGGATTTGATGTCGCTCCTTATCTGACGGCCACTAGCTGTATTTCGCGTGACCCGGATAGCGGCGTGCAGAATATGGGAACCTATCGCGGCGGCATCAAAGCGCCGGACCGCATCGGGTTAAAAATGTTCGTCAATCTGCGTCAGGGCGGTCATGCGCATTGGGACAAATATAAGGCGCGTGGCGAAAAGATGCCGATGGCTATTATGGTCGGTTGTCCACCAGCGCTGGCCTATGTCAGCCCGCAGAAAATTCGCGAAGGCGTTGATGAAATTGCCGTCGCGGGGGCATTAGCTGGAGCGCCTATTCGCGTCGTCAAAGCCAAGACCGTTGACCTGATGGTGCCGGCAGATGCGGAGATCATCATCGAAGGCCTGGTTGATACCGAGATGCTGGAGCCGGAGGCTCCGTTTGGCGAAAGTCATGGGCACATTAATCTCGAGGAATATAATTTTATTTTTGAGGTGACGGCGATTACCCGGCGCAAGGATGCCATCCTCGCTTCGATCATTTCACAGGTCACCCCATCGGAATCGAGCGTCATCAAGCGGGTGGCGATGGAACCCAAATTCTTCAACCATCTCACGGATAATCTTGGCATTAAGGGTCTTAAGCATGTCTCGTTACACGAACCACTGACGAACATCCGGCGGCTGGCGTTTCTGGTGTTTGAACGCGGGGTTCCGACGACCGAGATATGGCGGGCATTATACGGCACGGCAAATTTTGATTCCGCCTGTGGCAAGTATGTTATTGCTGTAAATGAGGATATCGACCCTGAACAGGGTGACGCGGTTTTTTGGGCGCTGGCCTATCGTGCCAATCCGGCACTGGATGTTGAAATCCTCAAATACCGTGACCGCGGCCACGGACCGGCACTGGAGCGTGGCGATGGCTTTGACGGCACCATGTTGATTGATGCCACGCTTAAATCCGACATGCCGCCAATCGCATTGCCGACCAAAGAGTTTATGGAAAATGCCCAGGCGCTGTGGGAAAAGCTCGATCTGCCGCCGCTTAAACCGGAGAGTCCCTGGCACGGCTATTCACTGGGCGACTGGTCAGAGGAATGGGAGGAGATGGCGAAACGCGCCACCGATGGCCGCTATATGGAAAATGGCCGTCGTAGCGCGCAGTTACGGCGAAATGATGTTGCGCCAAACACCTCAATCCGCGATGTTCCCCGCGGTTCGGATAAAGAGTAGAGATCGATGATGAGTGAAGAATTACAGGAAGCCCTGAACCTCGCCGGTGACGCTGTCACGCGGGACGCCGACGGTACAGTACGGCTGGTCGGCTCGGAGTGTGGCGATTGCGGAAAGAAAGCCTATCCGCCGAGTGATGTTTGCCCGGAATGCATGTCCGAGAACCTGTCGCCGATCAAGCTCAGCACTCAAGGGAAATTATATTCCTGGTCGGTGGTTCATGCAGCGCCCAAAGGCTGGACCCTGCCTTTTATCGCGGCCTATGTAGATTTACCCGAAGATGTCCGGGTGTTCGCTCATATTGTCGATGCTGATCCCGATAGTCTTGAGATAGATATGGAGGTCGAAACCCGGATGGCGACGCTTGGGTCAGATGAATCCGGAGCACCGTTTGAGAGTTTTGCCTTTACCCCTGTTCAGAAGGGAGGCAGCTGATGCGTGATGTTGCAATCGTTGGTGCCGGTATGGTGCCGTTTGGTAAATATCAGGAGAAAACGCTCGCTGATATCGCCTGGCCCGCTGTCAAACAGGCGGTTGAAGATGCCGGCATCAAAAAGACCGATATCGAAGCGACATATTGCGGCACGGCGCTCGGCGGCATGATGGCTGGACAGCGCATTTTGAAGAAGCTCGGCATTACCGGTCTGCCGATTATCAATATCGAGAACGCCTGTTCTTCAAGCTCGACGGCTTTTCGCGAGGGTTGGATCAGTGTTGCTGCCGGTGTCTATGACGCGGTGCTGGTTATTGGTGTCGAGAAGCTGACCAAGTTTGGCGGCGGAACGTTGCCACTTGAGAAAGAGGATTGGGAAGTCTCGCATGGTCTGGTGATGCCCGCGCTCTATGCGATGCGGGCACGGCGCTACATGCATGAATATGGTCTGACCGAAAATGACATTGCCGATGTCTCGGTCAAGGCGCGTAAGCACGGCGTGTGGAATGAAGATGCTCAGTTCCGCAAGGAAGTAACACGCGAAGAAGTCCTGGCCTCGCGGCCGGTTGCTGATCCGTTGAAACTGTTTCATTGCTGCCCGTCTGGAGATGGTGCTGCGGCGGTGGTTATTTGTTCGGCAGAAAAAGCCAAACAATATTCAGCATCACCGATTAAAGTAATCGGGTCGGAGATTAACTCCGGTAAATATATGACGGGTTACCGGGATATGACGTCGCCTGAAATCACCCTGCGCGGTGCCAAGCAGCTTTATGAAGAGGCGGGAATCGGGCCAGAAGATGTTGATCTCGCTGAAGTCCATGACGCCTTTGCGATTGCTGAGCTGCTTTACTACGAAGCGCTCGGCTTTTGCGCCAAGGGTGATGCGGCAAAACTATTGGCCGATGGCGAAACCTCGGTCGGCGGCAAGATACCGGTTAATCCCAGCGGCGGGTTATTGTCGAAAGGCCACCCGATTGGCTCTACCGGTGTTGCGCAGATCGTTGAAATCGTGCGCCAGCTGCGTGGTCAGTGCGGCCAACGCCAGGTTGAAGGTGCCAAGGTCGGCCTGACCCATTGTACCGGTGGTGGTGTGTCGGGCTTTGATCACGGTGTCTGTTCGATCCATCTATTTGCGCGCTAACGGCAACAGAAAGAAAATCCTATGGGAGCAAAGCTGTTTGGGGCCGCGGTAAAGCGGCTGGAAGATCCGGATCTGCTGACCGGCAAGGGGCAGTACACCGATGACATTCATGTGGAAGGCGCGCTGCACGCCGCTTTCATCCGCAGTCCGTATCCCCATGCTCGTTTTTCCAAGATTGATTCCACCGCTGCCTTGGCAATGGAGGGTGTACACGGCGTTTTCACACTCGCTGATTTTCCCAAGGATATTCAGGAAAACAAGCTTCTACTGCTCTTGCCCAACCCGGCGATTACGCAGCCCATGATGCCCTATCTGCTGGCCCGTGATGAGGTGCATTTTGCCGGTGAGGCCGTGGCCTGTGTAGTTGCCGATACCCGCTATCTCGCGGAAGACGCCG
>Ga0055584_100005031_pt1 | contig 12948 bp, 13 predicted proteins | sample OSDHelmetaG_FD_58716 | JGI IMG/M metagenome (GOLD analysis project Ga0055584, IMG submission 58716) | Pelagic marine sediment microbial communities from the LTER site Helgoland, North Sea, for post-phytoplankton bloom and carbon turnover... | ecosystem: Environmental > Aquatic > Marine >... | reverse complement strand
GTGCAGGCTGGTGATATTACTGGTGAGGATCGGATAGACCGCTTCCTGCATCGCCACCTCGACGACCCGGCCCTTGCCGGTCACCGAGCGTTCGTAAAGCGCGGTCATGATTGCGGCGTAGAGATGCACCCCGCCCGCGAAATCGCAGACCGCGAGTCCCGCCTTCAACGGCGGCCCGTCCTCGGGGCCGTTGATGCTCATCACACCGCCGATGGCCTGCACCGTCAAATCCATCGCGAGGTTGTCCCGGTCCGGCCCGGAAAGTCCGTAGCCGGTGCTGGAGCCGTAAATTAGCCGAGGGTTCTCGCGCAACAAGACATCTGAACCGAGGCCGAGGCGATCCATCGCGCCAGGCGCGAAATTTTCCAACAGAATATCCGCCTCTTTCACCAGATCGATCAGCAGTTGCTTGCCGTCCGGATGTTTCAGGTCGATGGAAATACCGCGTTTGTTGGTGTTCAACATGGTGAGCGAGAAAGGTGCACCCAGCCCGCCACCGCGTTTGCGCAAGACTTCACCGCCGAGCGGTTCCACCTTCACCACGTCCGCACCCGCATGGGCGAGCAGGAACCCGGCATAAGGCCCGTTATAGATTTGCCCCAGGTCGAGGACCTTCACCCCTTCAAGCGGCCAACGCGGTTGGTCTGTCATTTAATCCTCATTGGAGGCTCATGCTTCGACAGGCTCAGCATGAGGTCTCTATTCGTTAGGCCTCACCCTGAGCCTGTCGAAGGGCGTGCGTGCGAATTGTAAAAATCTATCTCAGCGACTCGTTCAAGATATCCCGCGCGATAACGTGCTTCTGGACTTCACTCGGCCCCTCGCCGACGCGGCGAATGCGCATCTCGCGGAACCATCGCTCGAGCGGCAAATCCTTGGCGACGCCGAGGCCGCCGTGAATCTGCATCGAGCGGTCGACGACCTTGAAACTGTTCTCGCTCGCGACCAGCTTGGCAATGGCGGACTCGGTGCGGTACGGCTCGCCTCTATCCGCTTTCGCCGCCGCGTCGAAGACCAATAGTTTGGCAGCACGAATATCGATCTCGTTCTCCACCAACATCCACTGGATGCCTTGTCGATGCGCCAGAGGGGCACCGAAGGTCTCGCGGATCTTGGCATATTCGACCGCCATCTCATGCGCCTTGATGGCAACGCCGAGACATTCCGCCGAATAGGGTACGCGCTGGCGCGACAGACGGTCATTGGCGATGGCGAACCCGCCGCCTTCCTCGCCGAGAATATTCTCATGCGGCACCCGCAAATCCTCGAGTTGGATTTCCGTCGCGTATTTCGCGGAGCGTAGAGTGTGGACGACCCGGCGGACGTTGAAGCCTTCCCATTCGGTCTCGACGATGAAAGCGGTGACCCCACCCCGGCCCGGCCCGCCCGTCCGCGCGAAGAGCAATCCGTAATCGGCGCGGTCGGCGCCGCTGATCCATAGTTTGGTGCCATTGATCACCCAATGATCGCCGTCGCGCACCGCGCGGGTTTGAATGGCGCGACCCGGGTCGCTGCCGCCCGACGGCTCCGACAGGCCGAAGAAAACCTTCTTCTCACCGCGCAGCATCGGATAGAGATATTTATCCTTTTGCGCGTCCGTCGCTTCGAATAGTTGGGCTTGGCGCGCGCCGCCGAAAGCGTAATAGCACGGCGCATAGAGACCAGCACGATGCTGGCTACACTCGATGGCGATCAGGCAACGGGTGACGAGATTGATGTCCGGACCGCCATATTCGGGCGGCGTATCGAGCCCGTGCAGGCCCATCTCCTTGGTCTTCTCGACCAGCTCCGCCAGTTTTTCCGGCGACACTTCGTCCGCGTCCGGATCGAGATCATCCTCGAGCGGTACGATTTCCTCGCGCACGAAGCGGCGCACCATATCGACGATCATTCGTTGCTCGTCACTGAGAGCCATATCCATGGGTCTATCCTTCTATTAACTTACCCGGTCTTAACTCATCCGGCGGGGCGCAAGCGTCCGAGCATCCGGGGATCGATATCCGTATTAGCGACCGGCAGGGCGCCGTGGTCATGTTGGTAGGCTTGCAAAAGTTCCATGTGGCGGGTTCGGTAGGCCATGTTGACCTCGACCCTAAACTGGGTGGCTCCGGCAGGTGGCTCGGCGATCGCTTTCCGCAATTCCCCCTTCAGGCCGAACAATGTGCGGGCATCGGCAACGCCAATATAAACGATCTCGCTCGCGTCGTTCGCCAGCTGATAGACGCCGAGATGCGACGCAATCATCGTCAGGGACTCTTCGTTGAGCGGCGCCCAAGGTTTATCCATACGAACCGGCATATCTCTCTCCGCTCTTAGGTTCCGCTGAAGTTCGGTTTCCGCTTCTCCAGGCGCGCGGACATGCCTTCTTTCGAATCGTCGCTCTTGCGCGCCGCCTGTACCAAGGCGTCGACATCATCATGCGCGACACCGTCCCGGAACGCGAGTTGGCGCACGATCATCGCCTTCATGGCCTTCAGCGATAGCGGCGCGTTGCCGGACAACCGGTCGACGATTTTCTTTACTTCAGCTTCCAATTGATCCTTCGGCGCCACGCGCGCGATCAGGCCGCGCTCGTGCATCCATTGCGCGGGCATTAGATCGCCCAGCAACAGTATCTCACGCGTACCGACCGGCCCCGCCACTTCCATGAGTTTCTTCGCGAGAAACCAGGTCGGCGCCAATCCCACCTGCGCCAAGGACATGCCGAAATGGGCATCCTCCGACGCGACGACGAATTCGCAATGCAGGGCCAATTCGCATCCGCCGGCAATGGCCGCGCCTTCGACCACGGTGACAATGGGAAGCGGATGCGTCTCCATGGCGTGGAACACACGCTCGACCGGGCTTTCGCCCGACATCACGCCCAGCGCCAAACGTTCCTTCAAATCGACGCCCGAACAATAGGTCGAGCCTTCCGCGCGCAGCACGATTAAACGATCCGCTGGTGCGGGAGCCTCCGTGAACACCGCATACAACGCGTCCAACATCGCGGTATCCATCGCGTTGCGTTTCTCGGGGCGCGTCAGGGTGACCGTCTTGACCGGTCCCGCTACATCGACGCGTACTCTTTCGCTCATCATCGTTCCTCTAGGATAATGCTTTGCCAAATTCATTTATGAATATGGCACACCAACGGGGATCGACGATGGCAAGGCCTTTTTGCCCCGTCAGTTGAGATCGATCCCTTCGTAGCCTTTCGCCACGACGCCGTCGCAGATTTTCTTGTACGCCTCTACACCGCCGACATAGGGCATGAATACGCGTGGCTTTCCGGGAATATTGGCGCCCACATACCACGAATTTGCCTGCGGATAGAGGGTGGAATCCGCGACCTCGTTGACGTGTTGCACCCATTTCGCCTCCGCATCCGGTTGCGCTTCGGCTATCGAAAGACCCTTCTCTCGCATGTTCGCGATACAGTCGGTGATCCAGTCGGTGTGCTGTTCGATGGACAGGATCATTTGCGACTTCACGCCGGGACTGCCTGGGCCGGTGATGACGAACATATTTGGAAAGCCTGAGACCATGATGCCGAGATATGTAAGCGGCCCGTCCTTCCATTTATCCTTCATGGCGAGGCCGTCCGACGTGCGCACATCCATCTCCAGGATCGCGCCGGTCATGGCGTCGAACCCCGTCGCGAAGATAATCGCATCGAATTCGAATTCTTCCTCCGTCGTGCGCAATCCGGTCTCGGTAATCTCCTCGATCGGTGCTCTGCGCACATCGACCAAGGTGACGTTATCGCGATTGTAGGTCTCGTAATAGCCGCTATCCAAGCAGATGCGTTTCGTGCCGATGGGGTGATCGTTCGGGCACAACATCTCCGCCGTCTTCGCATCCTTGACGATCTCCCGAATACGTTCGCGAACGAAATCGGACGCGGTCTTGTTCGACTCCGCGTTGGTCAGCAGATCGTTATAAGCGAAAAGATAGCTGATGGTGCCGCCTTCGGCCCATTTATCGGCATACCGTTCGGCCCGCTCTTCCGCCTCGGCTTCGATCGCGGCTTTCTCCGGCGGCGGATATCCGGCGATCCCGAAAGGTGTATAATAGGCTTGCTCGCGCAGCTCGCGGTATTTTTTCTTGTGGGCCGCGCGCACTTCTTCCGGCAGTGGTCCGTTGCGCGCCGGCAGGCTGTAATTCGCCGTCCGCTGGAAGACGTGCAGATGTTTCGCCTGCGGCGCCACCTGCGGAATAATTTGGATGCCGGTCGAGCCGGTGCCGATGATGCCGACGCGCTTGCCGGTGAAATCCACGCCCTCTTTCGGCCAGAGACCGCTGTGGTACCACTCGCCCTTGAAGCTATCAACGCCCTTGAAATCGGGCACTCGGGGCGTCGATAAATTGCCAACCGCCATGATGCAGAATTGTGCTGATACCCGCTCGCCCTTTTCCGTCTCGATCGTCCAAAGGTTGGTCTCGCGGTCAAAGAGCGCCGATTTGATGCGGGTCTCGAACTGGATGTCGCGTCGCAAATCAAAGCGGTCCGCCACATGATTGGCATAGGCGAGAATATCGGTCTGCTTGCTGTACTTGTCCGGCCAGACCCATTCCTGTTCCAATTCCGGATCGAAGGAATAGGAATACTCCATGCTCTCGACGTCGCAGCGCGCACCCGGATAGCGATTCCAAAACCAGGTGCCACCGACGCCGTCGCCGGCCTCGAACACTTTGACGCTCATGCCCATTCCGCGAAGCTTATGCAGCGAATAGAGCCCGGCGAATCCGGCCCCCACGACCACCGCGTCAAAATTCTCGATTTTCCCGTCGGACATTCTTCTAATTCTCCATAAAGACAGTCTTGTATCAAAATTTTAGGGTTTACCCGCGAATTTCCAAGTGTGGCGCGGGCGGCAGTTCAATTCATCCATGAACCGCCGTTCACGTTAAACGCCTGACCGGTCACGTGACTGGTCTCATCGCTGGCGAACCAGACGATGGCTTTGGCCACATCGTCGCCACTGGTTAAGCGGCCAAGTGGAATGGCTTCACCCATTTTCTGGCGGGCCGCCTCGAAGTCGATTCCTTCGCGCGCCGCAAAATCATTAGTCTGGCGCACATACATGTCGGTGTCGACCGCGCCAGGACAGACACAGTTCACGCGAATGCCATCCTTGGCATAGGCCATGGCGAAACTTTGGGTCAGGCCGATCACGCCGAACTTTGACGCGGAATAGGCGGTGATGTTCGCATCGCCGCGACGCGACGCGCGGGAGCCGACGGTCACCAGACTGCCGCCGCTCCCTTGCGAAAGTATCTGGCGCACGGATTCCCGCAAACACAGGAACACACCCGCCACGTTGACCTCTTGGATGCGCATGAACGTCTCTAGGGATATATCGAGCGGATCGCCCTTACCGGCCAAGATCGCCGCGTTCGCCACCATTGAATCGATGCGGCCGAACTTTGCCACGCTTGTCGCGATCAGCTTTTTGACGTCGTCTTCCTGACTGACGTCCGTCGCAACCGCAATCGCATCGCCCCCCGCTTCGGTGACTTCGTGCGCCACAGCGTCCAAATCAGGTGATGTGCCCTCGATATCGCCCAACGCATTATCGCCGCGACCGAGATCGGCCAAGACCAGCCGGGCACCCCGCTCGGCGAAGCGAAGCGCCGCCGCTCGACCGACACCACGCGGGCGCCCCACACCCGTAATGACAATGACTTTTCCGTCGAGATCACTCATCTGCTCGCACCTCCCAAAATGCCGCTACCCATTCATCTATGATAAATGGCGCCGTTAGGGAGGCGGCTCGACAAAACGTCAGAGGCAGTCAGCACCCGCCTGGGCGCAATCCTCGTCTTCTTGCGCGGTACCGCCGCCGACGCCGATCGCGCCGACCACGTTGCCATCGCGAAGAATCGGCACCGCGCCCTGACCGAAATACATGTGATTGCCTTCCGCGGCAGCGATACCGACCAGGGTTGGATGATTGGCCCGCTCGGTCAGGTCGCCGCTCGGCCGCCCGAACGCCGCCGAAGCCACCGCCTTGCCCTGACTGCCATAAGCGCCGGCCCAAATCGCGCCGTCCATCCGTTGAAAGGCCAACAAACGCCCGCCCGCATCGCACACTGCGATATTCATGTTCACGCCGATATCTTCGGCCTTGGCCATCGCCCCCGCGATAACCCGATTGGCGTCCGCTAAACTTAATCCCATCGTATCTTTTCCTCTAGAGTCTGCCTTATTGTTACCACTGCCCCTCGCCGACACCCCTCCGGCGCACCATTTTTATGAGACAACATTAGACCGACCGGTCAAATCAAGCGAGTAAATTAGGCCATGGGAAAGACCCTTTTCGAGAAAATCTGGGACGAACATGTTATCTTCGAGCGCGAAGACGGCGATGTTCTGCTCTATATCGACCGTCACATGACGCACGACCTCCATTTCCGCTCCTTTGGGGCGTTCAAGGAGAGCGGTCTGACCCTGCGCGAGCCGGACAAGACCTTCGGCGTCCCGGACCACAGCGTGCCGACCACAGCGAAAACCATAGACGATATTCCGGAAGGTGAGATGCGGACCGCCGTCGAAGTCCTGGCCGAGGCGGCGGAAGAAATGGGGTTCACCCATTACTCGATGACCGACGACCGGCACGGTATCGTCCATGTCGTCGGCCCGGAACAAGGCATTACCCTGCCGGGTCTGACCTTGGTCTGCGGTGATTCCCACACCTCCACCCATGGGGCGCTCGGTTGTATTTCCTTTGGCATCGGCTCGACCGAGGTACAGCACGTCATGGCGACCCAGACCCTTTGGCAGCGCAAACCGAAGATGATGCGGATCAACATCACGGGCGAGCTTGGCTTCGGCGTCAGTGGCAAGGACGTGATCCTCGCCATCATCCGCGAGATTAGCGCGGCCGGCGGTACCGGCTACGCCATCGAATTCGCCGGCCCAGTGATCGAAGACATGTCAATGGAAGGCCGCATGACGGTCTGCAACATGGCGATTGAGGCTGGCGCTCGTTCCGGCATCATAGCGCCGGATGGGAAGACCATCGAGTATTGCAAAGGCCGCCCTTATTCTCCCACCGGCGCGGAGTGGGACAAGGCGGTCGACTATTGGCGCTCGCTACCGTCGGACAACGATGCCGTGTTCGACAAGGAAGTCACTCTCGACGGCGATGCCATCGCGCCCATGGTAACCTGGGGCAACTCACCGCAATGGGCATTGCCGGTGACAGAGGCGATCCCCGACCCGGCGCAAGAAAGCGACCCAATGCTGCGCGCCGAGATCGAAGCCGCCCTCGACTACATGGATTTAAAGCCAGGCCAGGCGATTTCGGACATCAAGGTGAACACCGTCTTCGTCGGCGCCTGCACCAACAGCCGGATCGAAGACATGCGCGCCGCCGCCGCGGTCGCGAAAGGCCGCCACGCCCAGGTCCGCACCCTGATCGTGCCGGGCTCGGGTCTGGTGAAGAATCAGGCCGAAGCGGAAGGCCTCGACAAAATTTTCATCGCGGCGGGTATGGAATGGCGCGAGCCCGGTTGTTCCATGTGCGTCGCCATGAACGGTGACATGCTGGCGCCAGGCGAGCGTTCCGCCTCGACCAGCAACCGTAATTTTCGGGGCCGCCAGGGCCTCGGCAGCCGCACCCATCTGGTCAGCCCGGCCATGGCCACCGCCGCATCCGTCACAGGACATTTCACCGATGTCCGCAAACTCATGGAGGACTCGTGATTATGGAACCCTTCAAGACCTTCGCCGCCATCGCCGTACCCATCGATATCGCAAATTGCGACACCGACCAGATTATCCCGGCACGGTTCCTGCGCCGCGGTAGTAATGACCCGGAATACGCCAGCTTCCTGTTCCATGACCTGCGTTTCAACGAAGACGGATCGGAAAAGGATTTCGTCTACAACAAAGAACCGTATCGCAACGGAAATATTTTCGTGACCGACGTGAACTGGGGCTGCGGGTCATCACGGGAGAACGCGGTCACAGCACTGTCGGCAAACGGCGTGCGGGCGGTCATCGCCCCCAGCATTGCCGACATTCACTTCTCCAATTGCATTAAGAACGGCGTGTTGCCGATCCGCCTTTCTTCGGAAGTCTGCGATGATTTACGCCGCCAGTTACGTGAGAGTCCCGGTGCGGAAATCGCCATCGATCTCGACTCGCAAAGCGTCACCGGCCCCGACCAGACGACTTATTCGTTCGAAATCAACGAATTCGACAAACATCGTCTGATGAACGGCCTCGACGATATCGGTCTCACGTTGGAGTTCGACGACAAGATCACCGATTTTGCCGAGAGCTATAAATCAAAACACACCTGGGCCTCCTGATGGCCGATCAGTATGGCATGGACCCTGCCCGGATCGAGCGGTTGCGCAGTCCGGAGCGCCTTGAATATTTCGATCCGGACCGCATCTGGGACACGCTCGATCCAGCGCCGCAATCGACACTCGTCGATATCGGCGCCGGGGTCGGTTTCGTCAGCCTGCCCTTCGCCCGCCGCTATCCGGAGAGCAAGGTCATCGGCTGCGATATCCTGGAAGGCATGGTCGCCTTGCTGCGGGATGCGGTACAGGAAGAAGGGCTCGACAACCTCGAGGTCGCACACATGGAACCCGGCATGCTGCCGCTGCCGGACGCCAGTGCAGATATAATTGTCATGGCGCAAGTGCATCACGAGGTCGACGAACCAGCCCCGTTACTGGCGGCATGCAAGCGGGTCCTAAAATCCGGCGGCAACATCGCCATCGTCGATTGGAAGGACGAAGATAACGGCAAGAGCCCGGCCGCCGGACGGCGGGTGCCGGAAGCGAGACTTCGGGATGAGCTGACCGAAGCCGGATTTAGCGACATCGCGCGGCACGATATCTATGAGTTCCATACTTTCCTGAGCGCGTCCGCATAACGGAGTATTAAAATGACCGCCGATCACGACCACTTCATGGGCATCGCCATCGCTGAATCGCGAAAAGCAGCGCTGGGCGGAAATTCCCCGGTCGGCTCGATCATCGTGCGGGAAGGCGAGGTGATCGGAGTCGGTCAGAACCGGGTGACCAGCGAGAACGATCCAACGGCGCACGCGGAAGTCGACGCCATCCGGGACGCCTGCCGCAAACTCGGCACCACCGATCTCGCAGGCGCTTATTGTTATACCTCGATGGAGCCTTGCCCGATGTGTTGCTGGGCGATCAAGGCCGCGGGCCTTGCCGGAATGGTCATTGGCGCTCGACATGCGGACATGAAAGATATTAACCCGCCGACGAAACAATACGCCGACTACACGGTTGAAGTATTGGATCGCCTGACCAATGCGGGGCTTGATATCATCACCGATGTTCGACATCAGGAGTGCCTCGAGATGCGGCGTTCCTGGATCATTGAGAACACCCCGAAGTAGCGGCAACTAGCGCCTCGGCATTTCCGTGCTAATTCTGTCTTCAGGACGGGCACGGCCCGGAACGGATAGGGGAGAGCAATATGTCGAAAGATTGGAAGTTTTCACACAGCAAGGCCGCCGAAGCGGAATGGACGCCGGGCCTCCGCGAGATATTCGAGTACCGCGATGTCGGCGTCAAAGACGCGACCAATGGTGACTATGTCGCCCACGTCGTCCGTTCGACCGGCGCTACCAATCCCGACGAAGTCCAACATTGGCATGTCCATCACTGCGATTTCCAATTCGTCATGATTCTCGAAGGCTGGGCGGAATTCGAATACGAAGGCCAAGGAAGGCGGCGGTTGGAAAAAGGCGACGTCATCAATCAGCGCCCTGGCATTCGCCATCGCGAGATCGCTTGCTCGGACGATCTGAAGATCTTGGAAATCGTATCGCCCGCAAATTTCGAGACGGAAATCGTCGATGCTCCGGCGGAGGCGGCGGAATAGACGACGGTCTACTATGGGTTCGCTCACTCATCCTTCGACAGGCTCTGGATGAGGACAATTATTATTGGGTCAGAACCTCATCCTAAGCCTGTCGAAGGATGAGGGCGCCACCGAACGGACATCACATGGATCTCACTCTCTTCATCAATGCGGAACATAAGGACGGCGACGATTTAGCAAAACGCTTCGCCGAACATACGGAGCAGGTCCGCGTCGCCCGCGACGTCGGCTATGACGGTGTCGCGGTCGGGATGCATCTCTCATATGGCTCTTCCGCGTGGTTTCCACCACTGGAATTGCTGACCAGTTTGGCGCCGGTCGCGGAAGGCATGTCGCTGGCGACCAGCATGTTGATCCTGCCCCTGTTCCATCCGCTTCATGTGGCTCAGCAAGCAGCTTATCTCGATGTCATCTCAGGCGGACGCTTGATTCTTGGCGTAGCGCCGGGCTGGACCGAAGACGAATTCAAGGTCCTCGACCTGAACTACAAAACGCGGATCAGCCGATATGTCGAAAGCCTGACCCTCATCCAACGCTTGTTCATGGAAGACGAGGTCGATTTCCAAGGCAAGCACTTCTCCGCCGACGGTTTGTCGCTCTCCTTGAAGCCCTTGCAACGCCCCCGACCGCCCATGTGGTACGGCGGAAGCGTTGCGAAGGCGGTGGCGCGCGCCGGAGATTTGGCGGACCCCTCGCTTGGCGATAGTTGGGTTGCGTCCTCGCATCTGGTGGGTGACGTCATCACGAAACAAGCGGGGGTGTTTCAAGACCGATTAGCCGAACTCGGCAAACCTCGACCGAAGGAGTTTCCCCTGCTCCGCAACATCGTCGTCGCCGAGGATCGCGAGACCGCGTTGCGCGACGCCGGACCGTTCCTGGAAGCCAGCTATCGCATCTTCGGCCAATGGGGTCTGTTTACCGGCCCGGTCGGCGGCGATAAGGAACAACTCGACCTTGAAGAGCTGATCGAAGGCCGGGTGATCATCGGCTCGCCCGAGGAATGCGCCGAACAGTTATCCGCCCTACAGCGAGCAACTGATTTCACCCGTCTCGTCGCCCGGGTTCAATGGCTCGGCATGGATCAGGAGATCGTGCTGCGGACGGTACGTTTGCTCGGCGAGAAAGTCCTGCCGATGGTTAATAAAACTTAAGGTACTTTCACGGAAAAGTGTGCGCTACGTCACTTTCCGTTCAGGAAGTATTGTTAGTCTTCCGCGCATGTCCGACGATCCATACAGTAAGCCATTGGTCTTGGTAATCGATGACGATGAATCGATTCGCGCCTATTTGTCCGCGCTGACCCAAGATCACGCAGAAACCATTGAAGCCGCCTCCGGCGACAAAGGCATCTCCGTCGCGAAGTCGCGCGTGCCCGATCTGATCCTGCTCGACCTGATGATGCCGGGAACCGACGGTTATCAAGTCTGCAAGGCCTTGAAACAAAACACCGCGACGAAACATATACCGGTTATCTTCATCACTGCGCAGACCGACCGTGCCTTCGAAGCCGCGGCCCTAAAACTCGGTGCCATCGACTATATCGTCAAACCATTCGACACCGATATCGTCGCCACCAAAATCAAAAATCACCTTGAGATCATCCGACGGGGCGAGACTATTAACCCCACTTTTCAGCGACGCGTGAATACCCGCTACCTTGGCATCGCCGCGGCCATGCTTGTCGCGGCGGCGCTTGGCTTTGCCACGCATATTTACTTAAGCGAGACAGATACCTCGACGGAAACCGTACCGGCACCGACTGTGCAAGCCCTGCAGCCCGCGCAAAACGCCTCGGCGTTACCGGCAGCTCAGCCCGCGCCTAGTTCAACGACAACGAGCCCTCCCCTCACCGCAAAAATGATTGCGCCATCAGCGCCAGGGCCAACCACCCCAGCTCCGCCCCAACAAAGAACCACGCGCTCCATCGAATCATTCAGACAGGAGACCAATGCGGTGACGGACCGCAAACATCCCCGTCCGACCGATCACTATGGTTGGGTAAAAGCAGCCCATTGCGGTGTCGTGCCGTTAGTTGAATGGTGGCAGAATATTACGCCTAGCAGCATGGCGGTTTATGTGGACAAATATCACGATGGAATTTGGGAGCCTTACGCCATCAAATGGGAACGGCATCTGATTAAGGCTGAGAACATCATGGCCCGGGGCGGCGCTCTTAAGGCGCCAAACGGCAAGATTCTGAGAGGACCACCATTGCAGGAATTCGTGGCCAAACTCCGCAAACGGGTGGATGTCGTCGAATGCCTATCCCGCGCTGCGGCGCGGCGAGCATCGTCGGCGCAATAGATAACAACAATTAAGTTCAAACATGGAGGCAATCGGGCCCTATCGTATTACCGACCGCTTGGGAGGCGGTCGCAATACCCGTGTTTTCGCGGCTGAGCATTTAGACAAAGCTGTAGCAATCAAGTTACTTACTCCCGCCAAACGGCGACGGCAGCGGATGATGCGAAGCGGCCACTCGGACCCTTTACCGCAATGGCGAGCCGCGTTCGAACGAGAAGTGGATTTGCTGACCGACATTCAGCATCCCGCCATCGTCAAAGTACTCGATCACGGCCAGACCGACGACGGGAATCCGTATTTCATCATGCCACGCTATCCGGAAACTTTAGCGAACAAGCTATGGGGTTCGAATTTCCCCCAGCCCGTCGCACAACCGCTAGACTGTATGACCGCGCGGAAGCTTCTCATGGATATCCTCGACGGCGCTGGCGAATTGCACCGTAGCGGTATCGTTCACCGGGATTTAAAACCGCAAAATATCCTGATCGGCGAGGACGCCGTCATGTGCGATTTCGGCCATGCGATCCGAGTGGCGGATATCGGCGAACAGGACATAAAGCGGCCCGGCACCTTCCCCTATACCGCCCCGGAACAAAGGGACGGCTCGACCAAGCCCGACGGTGCGGCGGATATTTACGCCATCGGACTGATCGCTCATCTCATGTTCGCAGGACGGCTGCCGCGTGACGGCGAAAACATCCGCGATAACGTGCGGCCCATCGATCTCGCGGACTGGATCAACGCCGCCCTCAACCCGGACCCGGCCCAACGCCCGCGGGGCGGACCGG